>Ga0137403_10002733_pt1 | contig 21461 bp, 20 predicted proteins | sample CZOMad2_1_16fung_FD_122057 | JGI IMG/M metagenome (GOLD analysis project Ga0137403, IMG submission 122057) | Vadose zone soil fungal communities from Angelo Coast Range Reserve, California, USA - CZOMad2_1_16fungal (Hybrid Assembly) | ecosystem: Environmental > Terrestrial > Soil > Vadose zone...
GATCGCCGCGGCGGTGCTGCTGGTCGAAGTGGCGCGCAGCGACGACCACTTTTCGGAAGCGGAACGATGGGCGGTGCTCGGCTCCGTGCAGGACCGATTCGGCCTGAGCGGCGCCGAGGCTCAGGAACTGCTCGCGCTGGCGGAGTCCCAGTCGCGCGACGCGCACGACATCTACCAGTTCACCTCGAAGATCGATGCAACCTTTTCACCCGACCAGAAGGTGCGGCTCCTCGAGGAACTGTGGCGCGCGGCGTATGCCGACTCGGTGTTGCACGCGCACGAGGAACACCTGATCCGCCGCGTCGCCGACATGCTGCATCTGTCGCACTCGCAATTCATAGCCGCCAAGCTGCGCGCTCTTCCCAAACCCTAGCTTCCGGAAAAACGCGCGCGACTAAGCGCGGGTGCGCGAGCGACCCCGGCGAGGTGAGCCTCCCTGCGAGCTCGCCGCCGCGTCGAAGCCGCCCACGGTGAGCTCCAGCGTTTCCATCAAAGGCTCATTGCCCATCGCATTGAGGCTGGACAACGCATACGAGACGGGCGTGGCCTGACACAAGAGCCATCGCTGCACGTCAGCGCCGGATTCATCCAGAAGCGTCACAACGATGTCGCGCGACACCGCTTTGGACGAACGCCGGGTCGCATCCCACCATGCGTACCAGTCGCTCGATCGCGGGATGCCTCGCTTCAGGAACAGCGTTCCATATTGAGGTTTGCGCCCGTGACGACCGCTCGCGAGCAGCCGCGCTTCAGGAAAGAAGACTTCGACCACACCGCTTGCCGCAGAGGCGCGTCGGGCCGGCGGCCTCGGCGGCCTCGGCGACCTCGCGACGCGAGCGCGCGAGCGGCTGGCGACGCTGGCGCTCCCGGAGCGAGTCGTTCCGCTCGCCATCGTGCTCGCCGTGGTCGTGGTGTTCGCCGTCGGGCTCCGCAACGAGTTCGTGCAGTGGGACGACCAGGTGAATCTGGTCGAGAATCCTCACTTCCGTGGTCTGGCTCCGCGCCACCTCGGCTGGATGTTCACGACCACGCTCATGGGCCACTACATTCCCGTCACCTGGCTGAGCTTCGGTCTGGACTACGTGCTCTGGGGCATGCAGCCCGCGGGATACCATTTCACGAACCTCCTGCTCCACGCCGCGAACGCCGTGCTCTTCTACTGGGTGGCCAGGCGCCTCCTCGCGGCCGCGGGGCCGGACACCAGCCGGACGGCGCTGCGCGCGGGGGCCGCCGTGGCCGCCCTGTTCTTCGCCGTCCACCCGTTGCGGGCGGAATCCGTGGCGTGGGCGACCGAGCGGCGCGACGTCCTCTCGGCCCTGCTGTTCCTGACCTGCGTGCTGACGTATCTCCGCGCGGCGAGCGCCGAGGGCGCCCGCCGCCGCCGGCTGCTGGCGATGTCGGTCGTCGCCTTCGCGCTGTCGCTGCTGGCGAAGTCGATCGTGATGACGCTGCCGCTGTTGTTGATCGTCCTCGACTGGTATCCGCTGCGCCGTCTGTCGCCCGTCCCGTCGACGTGGCGCGGCGCGGACACGCGGCGTACGCTGCTCGAGAAGCTGCCGTTCGTCGCCGTCGCCGTCGCGGGCGCAGCGGTGTCCTACTGGGCGGTGGCCCACCACGACTACTTCACGCCGGGGACGAAGTACCCGTTACCGTCGCGCATCGCCATGGCGTTTTACAGCATGGTCTTCTACATATCCAAGACCGTGCTGCCGACGGATCTGTCGCCCCTCTACGAGCTGCCGGTGCGCGTGGACCCCCTCGCGCCGGAGTTCGTGCTGGCCGCGGTGGCGACGGTGCTGATCAGCGTGACCCTCGTGGCGCTCGCCGGTCGGTGGCCGGCGGGGCTCGCCGCCTACGCGTGGTACGCGATCATGCTGGCGCCCGTGGGCGGCCTCGTGCACGCCGGCTTCCAGCTGGCGCACGATCGTTACAGCTACCTGTCGTGCCTGGGGTTCGCCGTCCTCGTCGGCGGGGGCGTCGCGTGGCTCGTCGGCGCCCACGCCTCCGGACGGCTGCGTCCTCCGCTCTTCCGCGCGAGCTGCGCGGCGCTGGGTGCCCTGCTCGCGACCCTGGCCGCGCTGACGTGGTCCCAGGTGCAGGTGTGGCGCGACAGCGAGTCGCTCTGGACGCACGCGATGCTCGTCACGCCGGAGTGCTCGATCTGCCACGACAATTACGGCGCCGCGATCGTGAACCGCGAGCGCAAGGACCCGGGCGAGGCGCTGATCGCGATCGACCACTTCCTCCGCGCGCTGGCGCTCAAGCCCGACCGCGAGAAGCCGTACGGCGGCCTCGGCCTGGCGCTGCTCCAGCTCAACCGTCCCCGCGACGCCGAGGCCCCGCTGCGGCGGGCGACCGCGAAATTCCCGACCGAGACGGGCCCGCTCAACAACCTCGGGATGGCGCTGACCCAGCAAGGCCGGTTCGACGAGGCGGTGCCGTTCCTGCGCCGCGCGTTGGCGCTCAACGAGCGGAACCTCGTCGCGCGCGCGAATCTCGGCGGCGCCCTCGCGGGACTCGGGCGCTACGACGAAGCCATCACGGAGTTTCGCCGGGCCGCCGAGCAGCAGCCGTTCGCGCCGGAGCCGCGCATCGGGCTCGTCCTCGCGTATCGCGACACGGGCGATGTCGTGGAGATGCGCAAGCACCTCACGATCCTCCGCCAACTGCATCCCGCGGCGGCGCGGGAGATCGTCGCGCGGCATCATCTCTGAGATGGCCCTGACGGTGGTCGTGCTCTTCGGCCTGGTCCTCGGCAGCTTCCTGAACGTGGTGATCGCCCGGTTGCCCGAGCGGCGCAGCCTGTTGGCTCCCCGCTCGGCGTGTCCCGGCTGCGGCGCCCTCATCGCCTGGTACGACAACGTGCCGCTGCTATCGTTCGTCGTCCTGCGCGGCCGCTGCCGCGCGTGCGCGACGCCGATCCCGTGGCGCTATCCGCTCGTCGAGGCGACGACGGCGGCGCTGCTCGCGCTGGCGTGGCGCGAATTCGGGCCGGGCCTCGAGTTCGTGGTCGCCGCGGCGCTGCTCGCCGCGCTGATCGCGGTCACCGCGATCGACCTGCGTCATCAGATCATTCCCGACGCGATCACCCTACCGGGCATTCTGGCAGGGGTCACTGCCAACGTGGCGACCCGCCACCTGGGCTGGGCAGAGGTCGCGCTCGGAATCGCCCTCGGCGGCGGGGTGTTTTTCGTTATCATCGTGGCCAGCCGAGGCGGAATGGGCGCGGGCGACATGAAGCTCGGCGCGATGCTCGGCGCCTTTCTCGGCTGGAAGATCGCGCTGTTCGCACTGATGGTTGGGGTGGTGCTCGGGGGAGCGTGGGCGGTGGCTCTGATGGCCCTCGGCGTCCGTGGTCGGAAGGACGCGATCCCGTTTGGCCCTTTCCTTGCACTCGGGGGAGCTACTGCGTTGTTCTGGGGCGAAGGAGTCGTGCAATGGTACCTCACCGGACTGCGGATGTGAGAGACCGACAAGCCGGGTTTTCGATGGTCGAGCTGATCGTCGTGATCGCGATGATCGGGGTTCTCGGGGCGCTCGGGCTGCCGCAATTCATGTCGTACTGGCGGACCTCCACGACGACGGCCGGCGCCTCGGAGCTGGCCACCGCGATCAGCCGCGCGCGTCAGCTCGCGATCACGGGTAACCAGAACTACTGCGCGGAAGTGTCGGGGACGCGGGTGCGCTACCGGCAGAACTCCAACGCGGCGTGCACCGCTGGAACGATCTGGACCGGCTCCGGCACCGACGGCAGCGGCCTCATGGCGCTCGGGAACAACATGCAGGTCTCGGGCGGACCGGTGGTCTTCACCTCGCTCGGCGCCGCGGCCCTGGCGGGGACGTTCACCGTCACCAACCCGAACGGCGGGACCCGCAACGTCGTCGTCGCCGCCTCGGGTCGTGTGAGCGTGCAATAGTCCACGGGGGGCGCGGCTTTTCGCTGGCCGAAGTGCTCGTGGCCACCGCCCTCCTGACGATCGGCCTGGTGGCGATCGCCACCGGCTTCCAGTACGCGGCGAGCGGAGTCGCCACCGGCGGCGGCGAGACGGCTGCGGTGTTCCTCGCCGAGCAGCGGATCGAGCAGCTCCGAGCCCGGGCGATGACCGACTTCTCGGCGGCGGCCCTGGGCGCGGGGACGACGACGGAGCACTGCCTGTCGGGCACCATAGCCGCCGGCTCGTCGAATTGCCAGAGCACGCATGTCGCCGGCCCGTCGTACACGCGAATCACGACGATCACGGACGTCAGCGTCGGCACGGGCTGCCCGCCCACGCCGCTGTCGTGCAAGGAGGTCCAGGTGCGGGTGAGCTATCGGCCGGTGACCGGCTCCGGCGAGCTCAATCAGCCACGCGCCGTGGACGTCGTCACGGTGCTGGGACCGAGAGCGTGACGACGGGGCTGACACGACGACCGACCACGCGGCGCAATCAGCGTGGCATCGCGCTGGTCCTCGTCGTGATGGTGCTGCTCTGCCTGACCGGTCTGCTCGTCGGCTATCTCTCGGTGAGCGCGCTCGAGCCGCAGATCTCGCGCAACCTCGCCGACGCTTCGCGTGCCCGTTATCTCGCGGAGGCGGGCATCGAGCGCGGCTTCAACGTGCTGGTGAGCACGACCGACGCGAGCAACAGCTGGAGCGGCCTGCTCTCGGGCGCCACCACGGGCCGGCCGTGGGTGGCGATCGCCGGCCTCACGAACGCCGCGATCGCCGGCGCGGCCAATGGCGGCACGTTCAGCGTCACGATCCGTAACGACAACGGCGCGGCCGACACGCCGCTCACCGGGCTCAGCAGCAGCACCCAGCCGGCGATGGACACCTCGCCGACCACGGACGCCAACACGACCGTCATCCTGCGGTCCGCCGGGACCTTCAACGGCGTGACCAAGACCGTCGAGGTGGTGGTTCGGCGCGTGGCGGTGCCGCCCTTCGCGGGCGCTGTCAACATTGCGGGCCGACAGTCGGACACCGCTCTCAACAGCGCTGCCATCGACATCGACGGTCGCGATTACGGGTGCACGGCGGGCGGCACCGGGTGCGACACGGCGACGAATTGGACAGTGACCGCCGAGCCGGTCAAGTACGCCGTGGCGACCCCACCGGGCGTCCAGACGAATACCGGCACCCGGGCCGAGGCCAACGTCGAGCAGGCGCTCGATACGCCGGCGAAGCGGGATGCCGTCAAGGGCAAGCACCGGGCGACCGGCGCGTATACGACGGGGCCCGAGGCCGTGGCGGCTGACGGCGCCGTGACGCCGAGCGCCATGGACGACTTCGTGAGTGTCGTCGCCGGCAATCCGGCCACCACCGTCCTGCAGGCGACGAGGGCGTGTCCGCTCGTCGTCACGGGGAGTCCCTCCGGCTCGAGCAACACGCCGACCGTCAGCGACGGGTGCGGCGTGCGCACGACCGTCAACCTCGGCTCGCGGCAGGATCCGCGGCTCGTCTTCTTCCGCGGCGAGCTTGGACTGACCGTCAATCACGGCATCAAGGGCGCCGGGATCCTCGTCGTCCAGGACGGTGACCTGAGGAACCACGGCACCCTCGAGTGGGACGGCCTGGTCATCGTCACCGGCCAGAACACGTCGATGGCCTTCATGCGCGACAGCACCACGGTCATCCGTGGCGCGGCCGTCGCCCATGAATCGAATGCTGGTGAGACAGGCGGTTACGACCTGTATGTCCACGGCGAGATCGGCGGCCTCTCGATCCGATCGAGCAAACAGAACGTGGACATGGTGCAGTCGATGCGGTCGCTGCACTCGATCACCAACTGGCGCGAGATTTAGACGGCTGACATCGCGATGCATGGGGCCTCGCACGCACTGAGACCCCAACGCTTGTGTGTGGGAAAAGATTGGTCGCGACGGAAGATACTCCTATACTACTGACTCGACAGGGGAAATAACGTGTTGAACATCCTGAAGCGACTGCGCAAGGCCTCCGATAGCTTCGGGCTGGATATCGGTACCAGCGCCGTCAAAGTCGTGCAGATCAAGAACGGCGGCTCCCCCCAGCTCATCGGGATGGCCTGGGTCAGTCTGCCCGCGGACACCATCGCCGACGGATCGATCCGCGACAGCCAGGTGGTGGCCGACGCGATCAAGGAGGCGGTGGCCAAGGCGGGGATCGGAGGCTCCGAGGCCGCCATCGCCGTTTGCGGGCGCGAGCTGATCATCAAGAAGGTCCAGATCCCCGAGGTGCCCGCCAAGGAAGTCCACGACGTGGTGATGCTCGAGGCGGAGCACCACATCCCGTTCGCGATCGACGAGGTGTTCATCGACCATCACACGCTCGGCCGCTCGGGCGGCCAGATGGACGTCATCCTCGTCGCCGTGAAGAAGTCCAAGGTCAACGAGTACATGGCCGTCGTCGACCAGGCGGGCTTCAACCCTCTCATCGTCGACGTGGACGGCTTCGCCCTCGGCAACCAGTGGGAGCTCAACTTCCCGAGCGAGGTCCGCGAGGCGGTGGCGCTGATCGACATCGGCGCCGCGATCATGAAGACGAACGTCGTGCGGGGCGGGGCGACGATCTTCGCGCGCGACATCCCGTTCGGCGGCAACAACTACACGCAGGCGATCGCCCAGCGGCTCAACATCTCCTTCCAGCAGGCGGAGGACGCCAAGCTCGGCAAGGATGTGGGCGTGAAGTGGGAGACGCTCGTGCCGCCGCTCGAGGCGATCTCGCGCGAGCTGTCGCTCGAGGTCCAGCGGACGTTCGACTACTTCGCCTCGACGGCGGAGTCCGAACGCATCGGCAAGATCGTGCTGGCAGGCGGCTGCGCGCAACTGCCCGGCCTGAACGAGTACCTCGCATCCAACTGGGGGATCCCCGTCGAGCTCGCGCGGCCCTTCGAGCGCATCGAAGTGGCGCCCGCCTACGCGGAGGAGGCCGCCGCGATGGCCCCGGCCCTGGCCGTGGCCGTCGGCCTCGGCCTGCGGCGGTCCGGAGACAAGGAGCAATCGAAGTGATCAGGATCAACCTCGCGCCGGTCGAAACGCGACGGCGCCGCGGTCCGGGCTTCACGCTGCCGGCCCTGCCCGTCGGGCTCGGCATGCTCTTCGCCGTGCTCTCGGTCGTCGCCGTCCTCGGCGTGGGCTATTGGTGGTGGAGTCTCACCGCCGAGAAGTCGCGGCTGATCGCCGAGAACGATCGCACGGCCAAGGAGATCGACACACACAAGGCCACGCTGGGGCAGGGCGCCAACGTGAAGGCGCAGCTCACGGACGTCCGCAAGCGCGTCCAGGTCATCGAGGAGCTGGTGCAGGGCCAGGGCCGGCCGATCCTGCTGCTCGACGCATTCGTCGACGCCGTTCCGCGTGACCTCTGGATCACGTCCTTCGAGGATCGCGGCGCCTCGCTGAAGATCGCCGGCACGGCCTACTCGACGCGCGCCGTGTCGGAGTTCCTGAACAACCTCCGGCAGTCGGGCAAGTTCAAGGACGTCGACATCCTGGTGTCGAGGCAGGACCTGAGCAAGAGCCCGATCATGGTGACGTTCGAGGTCACCTGCCGGTTCGAGGTGTAGTCATGGCGATGCCGCCGTTCCTCCAGAACTTCGTCGATGGCCCGAAGCTTCCCAAGGTCATTCTGGGCGTCCTCGGCCTCGTCGTGATCGTGGGCGGTGGGTGGTTCCTGCTCCTCGCCCCCGTGCACGCCGAGATCACGACCCTCGAAGGCAGGCGCCAGCAGCTCGCGACCGAGCTGGCCACGGCGCGGTCGCAGGTGGCCGAACTGCAACGCTTTCGCCGCGAGGTGGCCGAGCTGCAGGCGAAGCTCGACGTGCTGAAGGCCAAGCTGCCGACCGAGAAGGAGACCCCCGCCCTCTACAAGGCAGTCTCCGAGGCGGCGCAGGGCTCGGGGCTCGGCGTGTCGCTCTTCCAGCCGCGCGAGCCGCGGCCGAAGGACTACGTTTCGGAGATCCCGATCACGATCACGGCCGAGGGCGGGTATCACCAGCTCGGCGTGTTCTTCGAGAAGGTCGCGGGGCTGGAGCGCGTGGTCAAGGTCGGCGAGATGAAGCTGACGGGCCTGGTGAAGGGCCGGACCGCGCTGCGCGCCGAGCTGACGCTCGCGACCTACATGTATCGCGACGCCCCGCCGCCCGGGAAGCCCGGTGCGCCGGCGCCCGTGGCTCCGAAGCCGGCGGCCGCGTTGTCCAGCAAGGAGGCCCGCTCGTGAGGTTGTCAATCGCCCCCGTGACGCTCGGCGGCATCTGCGCCGCGCTCACCGCCTGCGGCGGGGCGCCGCCCGCGCCGACACCGACGGCCACGAAGCTTCCGGCGACGTCGGCGCCGGCTCCGGTCGCGGCCGTGCGTCCTGATCAGACCGGCCAGCCGGCTCAGGCGGCTCAGCCGACTCAGCCTGCGCAGCCGACTCAGCTCGTGCCGTCCGCGCCCGCGCTGCAGACGCCCGACGTGCCGCAATACGCTGACAAGGGCCGCAAGGACCCGTTCCAGGAGGTGCAGCTCTCGATGGCCTCGGGCGGGTTGAGCGTGGCCACGACGAAGCTCACGGGGATCGTGCGCGGTTCCCGCTCGGTGCTCGCACTGCTCGAGACCCAGGAGGGCATCGGTTACATCCTCAAACCCGGCGACACCCTTGGCGACGGCCGGTTGATGGAGATCGGCGCCGACAACGTGGTATTCGCGGTGGCGCCGAAGCCCGGCGCCGCCGCACAGCGTGTCGTCCTACGACTGGCGGCCAATTGAAAATCACTACACGGCGCGTGGAGCTCCTCGTGCGGCGAGCATTCGGCCCGGGGCTGATGCTCCTGCTGCTCACCGGAAGTCTGGCGGTGGCGCAGCAGGCGCCAGCCACGGCTCGGCTCAGCGACATCACCGTCGCGACGCAGCCCGACGCGGTGACCGTGTTCGTCAAGACCTCGGCGCCGGCCAAGTACCAGGCCGAGCTCATCGACTCGCCGACGCGGCTCGTGATCGACTTCGAGGACACCGACTACGCGTGGCGCAAGACGCCGCTCAACGTGGCGGCATCCCCGCTCAAGCAGATCCGCGGCAGCCAGTACAAGAAAGGCGTCGCGCGCGTCGTCGTTCAGCTCGACCGCAAGGTCGGCTATGCGATCCGCGAGGACGACGGCGGCCTGGCCATCGTGATCCCGACCTCGCCGCTGGCGAAGGCGCCGGCGGACACGCCGTCCTCGACGGCCGTGGCCGGGTCGACCGACAAGCGGGCCGAGGCCACCGAGCCGAAGGCGCCGGTCAAGAGTCCCGTCGCCAAGCCCGCGCCGCAGGTACGCGTGGCCCAGGCGCCTCCGCGCCCGACCGCGCCGGCCCCCGCGCCAGATGCCCCCGCCGTGCCGCCAGCGCCGGCAGCGCCACCCGCCCCGCCGGCGCCCGTGATGCCGGCGCCCGCCGACGGCCAGCGCCTGATCTCGCTCGACTTCAAGGACGCCGACGTCGTGAACTTGCTCCGCATCCTGGCCGCAGAGAGCGGGCGCAACATCGTGATCGGCGACGACGTCAAGGGCAAGATGTCGATCTCGCTGCGCAACGTGGCCTGGGAGCTGGCGCTCGACACGATCATGGAGGCGCGCGGCCTCGTGAAGACCGAGCGCGACAACGTCATCCGCATCGTCTCGGCCGACCAGCTGGCCAAGGAACGGGAGTCGAAGGCGCGTGTGGAGGAGGCCAAGCTCAAGGCCGAGGCCGACGTGCGCACGAAGGTGGCCGAGGCGAACCTCAAGGAGGCCGAGGCGCGCGGGCGGATGCTCGCGGCCGAGGCCGCCGCCGCCGAGGCCGCCGCGCGAGGCCCGCTGAAGGAAGAGACGATCCGTCTCGCCTACGCGGATCCCGAGGAGCTGGCCAAGACCCTGTCGGGCATCCTCGGCATCCCCGAGGGCGGCTCGGCGCCCGCGGCCGTGCCGACGATCGCGCCGATCCCGGCGCCGCCGTTCTCGAACGTGTTCGGACCGGGCGCAGCGGTCGCGCCGGCGATCGCGCCCTCACCCTCGGCCGACGTGCTGGCCAAAGGCATCACGATTCGCGCCCACAAGCCGACCAACTCGATCTTCATCCGCCACTACGCCAACGACCTCGAGCGGATCAAGAAGCTCATCCGGGAGAATCTCGACATCCCGCTGCCGCAGGTCAAGATCGAGGCGCGGCTGAACGAGATCAACCGCACCGACCTGTTCGAGATCGGCGTGCAGTGGGGCGGCGCCGGGGCGGGCCGGGACGGGTCGAACGTCCTGGTCGGTCAGGGCTTCGCGCCTTTCTCCCGTGCGGGTGGCCAACAGGTCGTCCGCTCGGTCGATATCGGGCAACGGGCCGCCGACACGGAGCTTCTCGAGGGATTCGGTGGGGCCCAGACGGCGGGCAGCGGCATACTCAGCCCCCTCACCAATCGGCTCTTCAGTCCGAACAACCCGTTCCCGTTGGGCCAGCTGTTGCCCATCAGCAGCCTCACCGGGCTTCCGCTCGGCGGCAACGCCGTCAGCCTGCTGCCCACGGCCCTGCCCACCAGCGGCATCTCGTTCGGCCTCATCGGCACGAACTTCAACTTGAACCTCGCGCTGCAGGCGCTGGAGGAAACGTCGAAGACGCGCTCGCTGTCCAAGCCGGAGATCGTCACCGTCGAGAATGCGAAGGCCTCCATCACCCTCGGCAGCGAGATCCCGTACGCGACGGTCAGCTCCGCCGGCACGCAGGTGCAGTTCAAGGAGGCAGCCCTGCGCCTCGAGGTGACGCCGACCGTCGTGTTCGAGCCGAACAACATCAACCGCATCAAGATGCTGGTGGTGATCGAGGACAACTCGAAGGGCCAGGACGTCAACGCGGGCGCGGGCGGCCTCATCCCCAGCATCAACAAGCGGCGCGCGGAGACTCTGGTCCTCGTCAGGGAAGGCGACACCCTCGTCATCGGCGGGATCACCCAGCGGACCGACTCCGAGAGCCTGCGCAAGGTGCCGCTGTTCGGTGACATCCCGGTCATCGGCTGGCTGTTCAAGACGAAGCAGACGGCGACGAACCCGAACCGCGAGCTCGTCATCTTCGTGACACCGAGCGTGATCCGCCGGGACGCGCCGCGCGCTGGCGTCCAGACCGGCTCCGCCCAGCGGTAGGGCATGGGCGGAGTCTTCCGCTTCCTCACCGCGGGCGAATCCCACGGTGAGGCGCTGGTCGCCGTCATCGATGGCGTCCCCGCCGGCCTGCCGCTGACCGAAGCCGACATCAACGGTGACCTCGCCCGGCGCCAGCGCGGCTACGGCCGCGGCGGGCGCATGAAGATCGAGCGTGACCAGGTCCACGTCCTGTCGGGCGTCCGCTGGGGCGCCACGCTCGGCTCGCCCATCACGCTCAGCATCGCCAACCGCGACTGGGAGAACTGGAAGGCGACCATGGGCGTGGCCGTGCCCGAGGCGGGCACGGCGAAGAAGGAGGTGACGCGGCCGCGCCCCGGGCACGCCGACCTCGCCGGCGCCATGAAGTACGGCCACCGCGACATCCGCAACGTGCTCGAGCGCTCCAGCGCCCGCGAGACGACCGCGCGGGTGGCGGTCGCCGGCGTGGCCAAGCGCCTGCTGGCGGAATTCGGGATCACGATCCTGAGCCACGTCACCGAGATCGGTGGCGTGCGCGTGGGTCACATCGACCTGCCATGGGACGAGCTGGCGCGCCGGGCGGAGGCCTCCGAGGTGCGCTGCGCGGACGCCACGGCGGAGGCGGCGATCATCACGGCCATCGACGACGCCAAGGCCAAGGGCGACACGCTGGGAGGCGTCTTCGAGGTCGTCGCGCTGGGCTGCCCGGTCGGCCTCGGCTCCTACGTGCAATGGGACCGGCGGCTCGACGGCCGGCTCGCGCAGGCCTTCTGCTCGATCCAGGCCATCAAGGGCTGCGAGTTCGGCATGGGCTTCGAGACGGCGCGCACCCCCGGCTCCGGTGTGCACGACGAGATCCTGTTCGAGGCAGGCCGGGGCTTCGACCGCTCGACCAACAACGCCGGCGGCCTCGAGGGCGGCGTCACCAACGGCCAGCCGCTCGTCGTGCGCGCCGCGATGAAGCCGCTCTCGACGCTGCGCACGCCGCTCAAGTCGGTGGACCTCGCCACCAAGGAGACGGTGGAGGCGGTGGTGGAGCGTAGCGACGTCTGCGCGGTGCCGGCGGCCGGCATCGTCGGCGAGGCCATGATGGCGATCGTGCTCGCCGACGCCTTCCTCGAGAAGTTCGGCGGTGACGGCCTCGAAGAGGTCCGCCGAAACTACCGCGCCTACCAGGACAGCCTGAAGAGCTGGTAGCGCCCGCGCGGCGCTATCATCGGAGCGCGATGCTGATCCCCGTCGACCTCGGCGCCCGGTCCTACTCGATCGTCGTGGAGCCCGGCGCGCTCGCGAGCGTGGGCACGCGCCTGCGCGAGCTCCGCGTCGGCTCGCGCGCGGTGCTCGTGACCGACGCCGGCATTCTCAAGGTGCACGGCGGGGTCGTGGTGGCGGGCCTGGAGGCCGCCGGGTTCTCGGTGACCGTCCTCGAGGTCCCCGCCGGCGAGGCAGCCAAGACGCTGGCGGTGGCCGAGCACTGCTGGGACCGGCTGCTGGCGGCGGGTGCCGACCGCACCTCCACGGTGCTCGCGCTCGGCGGCGGCGCCGTCGGCGACCTCGCGGGCTTCGTGGCGGCGACGTACATGCGGGGCGCCAACTTCGTGCCGCTGCCGACGACGGTGCTCGCCCAGGTCGACGCCTCCAGCGGCGGCAAGACCGCCATCGACCACCCGAAGGCCAAGAACCTCATCGGCGCCTTCCACCAGCCGCGCCTGGTCATCGTGGACCCGGCGGTCGTGCTGACGCTCCCGGACCGCGACTTCCGCTCGGGCCTCGCCGAGATCGTCAAGCACGGCGTCGTGCTCGACGCCGCCTACTTCGACGACGTCGAGCGCTCGGCGGCGGCGCTCACCGCCCGCGACCTGCCCACCCTCACGCGCATCATCGGCGGATCGTGCCGGCTCAAGGCGGCGGTCATTCAGCGCGATCCGGAGGAAAAGGGCGAGTGGCGCTTCGCGCTGAACAACGGCCACACGATCGGCCACGCGCTGGAGGCGGCGACACGCTTCGAGACGTGGACGCACGGCGAGGCGGTCGCCCTCGGCATGGTCGCCGAGGCGCGGCTGGCCGAGCGGCTCGGCCTGGCCGACGCGCCGACGACGCGGCGGCAGGAGGCGCTCCTGCGCGCGCTCGGGCTGCCCGTGCGGGCGGCGGCGGTGGACGCCGAGGCGGTGCTGGCCGCGATCACGCACGACAAGAAGGCGCGCGACGGCCGCGTGCCGTTCGTGCTCGCGCCCTCGATCGGCGCCTTCCGGGTCGTCTACGACGTGGCGCCCGCCGACGTGCGCGCGGCGCTCGCCTCCATCGTCGGGGGCGGGCCATGACGGCCGAGCCGACACCGACCGGTGCCGCCGCCTCGCCCCAGGAGCTGGCGCTCGCCGCCGCCATCCGCCGCTACGAGGAGCGGCTGGCGAAGGATCCGGCGTCGCTCGGCTTCGCGCTCCTCGCGGATCTCTACCGCAAGGCCGGGCGCGTGGACGACGCGGTGGCGGTCTGCCGCGACGGGCTCATCCGCCATCCGCACTACGCCACGGCCCGCCTCATCCTGGCCAAGGCGCTCATGAGCCGCGAGGATTTCGCGGGGGCCCTGGCCGAGATCGACACCATTCTCCGGGCCAGCCCGAAGGACGTACAATGTCATCGGCTCGCCGCGGAGGTTCACCGACGGCTCGGACGCGTGGACGACGCCGTGCGACACCTCGAGGTGGCGGCGAGCCTCGACCCCGGTGATCGGGAGTCGCGCACGTTGCTCGGCCTGCTCCGGGCGGGGGCGGCGGCCGGCGATTCGGGGGTGGCGCGGCTGCTCGTCGACGACACCTTCATCACCGCCGCCTTCGGCACGCTGTGCCTCGACCAGGGCCTGGCCGACGAGGCGACGATCGTGTTCACGCGGCTCGTGCGAAAGGACCCCGGCGACGTCGGCGCGCGGGAGCGGTTGGAAACCGCGCTGCGCGCCCGGTCGCGACGGAAAGGCTGAGAACGTCCCATGCAGGTCTCGACGGCCGAGTTCAAGAAGGGTTTGCGGATCGTGTTCGACGGGCAGCCGTACGCCATCGTCGACTTCCAGCACGTCAAGCCGGGCAAGGGCGGCGCCTTCGTCCGCACCAAGCTCAAGCACATGCGACTGGGTAAGGTGATCGACAACACGTTCCGTGCGGGGGAGAAGGTCGACCTCGTCGAGTACGACGAGAAGCACATGCAGTTCCTCTACAAGGACGACCGTTACCACTTCATGGACACGGAGACCTACGAGCAGGTGTCGCTGTCGCCCGACGAGGTCGGCGACGCGCGCGAGTACCTGAGGGAGAACACCGAGGTCGACGTCCTCTATATCGACGGCGCGCCGACCACGGTGGACGTGCCGAATTTCGTCGAGCTCGCCATCGCGAGCACGGATCCGGGGGTCCGCGGCGACACCGCGCAGGGCGGCACCAAGCGGGCCACGCTCGAGACGGGTGCCGTGGTCCAGGTGCCCCTGTTTCTGAACGAAGGCGACGTCGTGAAGGTCGACACGCGCACCGGCGAGTATCTCGGCCGCGTGGCCGTGGCAGGCTGATGGCGAAGCGCGCGACGCCCTCCACGGACCCTGCCGGCGGCGGCGACGATCGGCTCATCGAGCTGACGCGGCGCCTGGCCGCGGTGGCCGCCGAGCTCGGCCTCTCGGAGGTCGAGGTCGAGTCGGCCGGCACGCGCCTGCGGGTCCAGCGCGCCGGCGCGCCGGCCCCGTCCATCGTTCACGCCGGCGCCGCGCCCGCCACGAGCGCCCCCTCGCCGACGATCGAACCGGCCATCGTGGCCGACGTCGCGGCGCCGACGGCGATCACCATCGAGGCGCCGATGGTCGGCACGTTCTATCGCGCCTCGGCGCCCACCGCCGATCCCTTCGTCCGCGAGGGCGACGTGGTGAAAGAAGGCCAGGTCATCTGCATCATCGAAGCGATGAAGCTGATGAACGAGATCGAGTCGAAGGCGGGAGGTCGCGTGCTCAAGATCCTCGTCGAGAACGGCCAGCCCGTGGAGTACGGGCAACCGCTCTTCCTGCTCGAGCCGCCGCACTGAGGCGCCTCACCGTGAGGCTCTCCGCCGCCGCCGGTCGCGTGCTCCTGCCCCTCGGCGCCGTCGCTCTCGCGACCGGCGCCGCCGCGTGGTGGTCGGTCCTCCGCGCCCCCGTGCCGGTTCCCGCCGCCGTGCTCACGCGCCCCGCGGACGCCACCGCGCTGACCGACGACGCGATCCGCCTCTACGCCGCCGGCCAGCTCGCGCGCGCGTGTGACCGCTTCAGCGAGGCGGCAGGTGAGCGTCCCGACAGTGCCGCGCGGCGCGAGGACGTGGGCCGCTGCTTCGAGACGTGGGGCTGGCGCACGCTGGCGCAGGGACGCCCGGAGGAGGCGGCCCTGCTCTTCGGCCAGGGCCTCGCGGCCGTGCCCGACGATCCGGCGCTGCTCAAGGCCGCCGGCGTCGCGGCCGTGCACGCCGGGCGCGTGGACGACGCGCTGGGTCCGCTGGAGGCGGCGGCGCGCTTGCGTACGGACGCGCAGGTGCGGATGCTGCTCGCGCGACTGTACGATCACCGCGACGAGCCCGAGCGCGCCGTCGCGCACCTGCGCGCGCTGCTCGCCGTCGATCCGGCGCACGTCGAGGCGCGCCGGCTGCTCGACAAGCTCGAGCGCGAGCAGCGCACCGAGGCTGCCTTCGTGCGCGAGCCGGTCGGCCCGTTCGTCCTGCGTTACCGGCCGGGCGTCGACGCCGACGCGCGGCGCGCGGTGCTCGCCGCGCTCGAGACCGCGCGGCGGCGCGTCGTCCCGCCGCTGGGTGACGCGGGCCCGGAGCCCGTGAGCGTGGTGCTGTACGAGCGGGGGCAGTTCAGCGACGTCACAGGCTCCCACGCCTGGGTCAACGGACTCTTCGACGGCCGCATCCGGCTGCCGCTCGGCGCGTCACGGCCGCCGCGCGCGGAGCTCGAACGGCTCCTGACCCACGAGTACGCGCACGCCGTCATCCACCACCGGGCGCGCGGGCGGGCGCCGCGCTGGCTGCAGGAGGGCCTGGCCCAGGTACTGGAGGGCCGCGGGGCCGATCCCGCCCTGGCCGCGTCGGGCGGGCTCACGCTGAGCGGCCTGGAGGCGCTCGTGACCGACCCCGACCCGCGGCGGGCGCACGCCGGATACGAGCTCGCGCTGTTCGTCGTCGCGGACCTGCTCGACCGCGGCGGGATGGAATCGATGCGCGCGCTGCTCGCGCGGCTGGGCGCGGGCGAGACGATCGCGGATGCGGCGCCACGCGTGTATGGTTGGCGCCTGACGGAGCTGGAGTCACAATGGCGCCGACTGCTGGGAGGCTGACATGCACCGGATCTCGATCGTCGTTCTGATGCTCCTGCTCGTGACGACGCCCGCGTGGGCACAGGTAGGCGGCGTGAACCCCAACCTTCCCGTCACGATCACGGTGCCGCCGCCTGCCGGATCGCCGCCCGGGACCCCGCCGACCACGCGACCGAGCATCCCGTTCACGAGCGATCCGAATCAGCAGAACAATCCTTTCCCGATGCTGCTGAACGCGGGAGTCTCGGGGACCGGCGGATACGGGGTGCCGATCCGGTACATCTACATGCCGCCGCAACCCGTCCAGATCGTCGTCTATGTCCGGGAACAGGAGGTCACCGGAGACCAGTGGGTCACGCAGTACACCGAGCTTCCCGGCTATTACTTCACCGAGACGACCCTCGGGTACCTCTATCCGGATCGCTGGGCGCTGTACACTCCCGCGAGGGGCGTCTATCAGTGGCAGCGCGTGCCCGCGGTGTTCCAGCCTAAGTAGATCCGTGTTCCACAAGATCCTCATCGCCAATCGCGGCGAGATCGCGCTGCGGATCATGCGCACCTGTCGCGAGATGGGGATCCGCACGGTCATCGCCCACTCGACGGCTGACGCGAAGTCGCTGCCCGTGCGCCTGGCCGACGAGTCGATCTGCATCGGCCCCGATGCGGCGCGGGCGAGCTACCTCAACATGCCCTCCGTGATCTCGGCGGCCGTCGTCACCGACAGCGAGGCGATCCACCCGGGCTACGGCTTCCTCGCCGAGAATCCGACGTTCGCCGACATCTGCCGCGCCTCGGGCATCACCTTCATCGGGCCGAGCCCCGAGGCCATCCGCCTGATGGGCGACAAGGCGCAGGCGCGGGTCATCGCGCGGCAGGCGGGCGTGCCGGTCGTGCCCGGCAGCGAGCTGCCCCTCAAGAACGAGGCGGAGGCGCTGGACGTCGCGGACGAGGCCGGCTACCCCGTGATCTTCAAGGCGGCGGCGGGCGGCGGCGGCCGCGGCATGCGCATCGTGCGCGAGCGCGCCGGGGCCGCGCAGGCCTTCGCCGCCTGCCAGGCGGAGGCCGGGGCCGCCTTCGGCTCCTCCGAGATCTACTGCGAGAAGTACATCGAGCAGTCGCGGCACGTCGAGGTGCAGGTGCTGGGCGATCGCAACGGCATGCGCGTGCATCTCGGCGAGCGCGACTGCTCCGTGCAGCGGCGCCACCAGAAGCTGATCGAGGAGTCGCCGGCGCCCTCGCTCCCCGCGCAGACGCGCGCGGGACTGCACCGCGCGGCCCTGCTGGCGGCGGCGGCGGTGAACTACGTCAGCGCGGGAACGGTCGAGTTCCTCGTGAACGCCGACGGTGCCTACTACTTCATCGAGATGAACACGCGCATCCAGGTCGAGCATCCCGTGACGGAGGCGATCACGGGCCTCGACCTCATCCGCGAGCAGATCCGCATCGCCGCCGGCGAGCCGCTGGGCTATCGCCAGGACACCATCCGCTTCGAGGGGCACGCGATCGAGTGCCGGATCAACGCCGAGGATCCCGAGACCTTCGTGCCGAGCGCGGGGCGCGTGACGGCGTGGGTGCCCCCGGGAGGCCTGGGCGTACGGGTGGACAGCCACTTGATGGCGCCGTACTCGGTCCCGCCGTTCTACGACTCGCTGCTCGGCAAGATCATCGTCCACGGCCACGACCGCGCCGAGGCGATCGAACGTATGCGCCGGGCGCTGAGGGAGACGGTGATCGAGGGCGTGAAGACGACCATCCCCTTCCACCTCAAGACCCTGAGCGATCCCGCCTTCGTCGAAGGCCGCTTCACCAGCGCGGACGGCGCCCGCCTCCACCCCTGATGGACCCGACGCTGTACGTCGTCCTCGACCGGACGGCGGCGCGCGGGCGCGACCTCGACGATCTCCTCGCTGCCGTCATCGACGGCGGCTGCCGCATGGTCCAGCTGCGCGAGAAGGACTGGCCCTCGGGCCGGGTCATGCCGGTGGCGCGCCGGTTGCGGGAGCGCTGCGACCGCGCGGGCGTCACGTTCGTCGTGAACGACCGCGTGGACCTCGCGGTGGCCGTCGGCGCCGACGGCGTCCACCTGGGCCAGGACGACCTGCCCGCGGGTGCCGCGCGCCCGCTGCTGCGCCCCGGCATGCTGCTCGGTGTCTCCACGCACGGCGTCGAGCAGGCGCGCGCCGCGCGCGACGACGGCGCCGACTACGTCGCCGTCGGGTCGATGTTCGCGACGGCGACCAAGCCCGACTTCCAGCTGGTGGGCCCCGCGCTGATCCGGAAACTCCGCGGCGAGCTCCGCGTTCCACTCATAGGGATCGGCGGCATCACGCACGACAACGTGGCCGAGGTCGTGCGGGCCGGTGCCGACGGGGTGGCGGTCATCTCGGCGGTGTGCGCGGCGCCCGATCCGGCGTCGGCCACGCGGCGCTTCCTCGAGCTCATCCGGAGCGCCCGGGCGGCTTGACCGCCCGCGCGCCGCCGCTATAATTGGCGGCGCGCGCAAACCCCTCGATTCATCAACGCTCAAGGAGGGAGTCTATGAATCCGACACGCATCCGCAGCGTCCTCGCCGTCTGCGCGGCGCTGGCCATCGCCCTCCTGCCACTGGGGTCGGGGCCGAGCGCTCAGGGGAAGGGCACCATCAAGATCGCCACGCAGAGCCCGCTCAGCGGCGGCCAGGCCGCGCTCGGTGAGGGCATCAAGCTCGGCACCCAGCTCGCCATCGAGAAGTTCAAGGGCAACCTCCAGAAGGCCGGCCTCAAGGTCGAGCTGGTGCCGTACGACGACCAGGCCAAGCCCGACGTCGGCGTGTCCAACGCGAAGAACATCATCGCCGACAAGGCCATCATGGTCGTCATCGGCCACCTGAACTCCGGCGTGGCCATCCCGTCGTCGGAGGTCTACAAGGAAGACTCGCTGGCGATGATCTCCCCGGCCAACACGAACGAGAAGGTGACCGACCGCGGCTACCCGAACGTCAACCGCGTATGCGGCCGCGACGATGTGCAGGGCCCGGTGGGCGCCGAGTTCGCCGTCGGCACGCTGAAGGCCAAGACGGCGTACGTGCTGCACGACAAGACGACCTACGGGCAGGGCGTCGCCGAGGCGTTCAAGAAGGACCTCGAGAAGAAGGGCGTGAAGATCATCGGCTTCGAGGGGACGGAGGAGAAGTCGAACTTCGACCCGATCATCACCCCGATCAAGGCGAAGAACCCCGACCTCGTCTACTTCGGCGGCATCTACGACCAGGGCGCGCCCTTCTTCAAGCAGGCGCGCGAGAAGGGCGTGAAGTCGAAGTTCCTGGGCCCCGACGGCATGGACTCCTCGGACTTCGTCAAGATCGGCGGCAAGACGGTCGTGGGCACGTACTACACGACGGCCGCGGCGCCGGCCTCCAGTCCGCAGGCCAAGCAGTTCGGCGAGGAGTACAAGAAGAAGTTCGGCAAGAACCCCGAGCCGTACGCGGCTGAGTCGTACGTGGCCACCGCCATCGCCATCAAGGCGCTGGAGGAAGTCACCAAGGGCGGCAAGGCGCCGACCCGAGCGGCGGTCGCCTCGGCCATCCGCAAGGTGAAGTACAACGGCATGACGGGCGCCATCGAGTTCGACGACAAGGGCGATCCGAAGAAGGCCTCGTACTACGTCATGCAGGTGAGCACCGACAACCCCGAGAAGTGGAGCGAGAACAAGGAAGCGAAGCGGCTCGCCGTCGCCGCCCCGGCGCTGAAGAAGTAAGCGTCCTCCGCGGCGGCGTCCCGGGTTGACCGGGGCGCCGCCGCCGACCGTCCCATGGACTTCGAACTCCTCGTCGGCATCTTTCCTCAAGTCCTGCTCGACGGCCTCCTGCTCGGCTTCATGTACGCGCTCATCGCGCTGGGCTACACGATGGTGTACGGCGTGCTCGAGTTCATCAACTTCGCGCACTCCGAGATCTTCATCGTCGGCGCCTTCGTGGGCGTCGAGATCCTCCTCGGCCTGAAGAGCGCGGGCGTCCTCGAGACGCTGCCCTGGCCGCTCGTGCTCCTGGGCGTGATGCTGGCCGGCATGCTGGCCAGCGGCGCGCTGGCCGTGTCCATCGAGCGCGTGGCCTACCGCCCGCTGCGGTCCGCGCCGCGGCTCATCCCGCTCATCTCCGCCATCGGCATGTCGTTCTTCCTGCAGGACGTGATCCGCCTCGTGGAATCGCTCTGGCGCAACGCCTTCAACCTCGTCTATCCGACGCTGGAGCCGCTCAACGAGCGGTTCGAGCTGACGTCGACGATCGACGTCTCCGCGAAGTCGCTGGTCGTGATCGTGGTCGCCCTGCTCATGCTCTGGGGCCTCCACGTGCTCGTGAACCGGACGAAGATCGGCACCGCCATCCGCGCCGTCGCCGAGGACCAGGCGGCGGCCAGCCTCATGGGGATCGACGTCAACCGGATCATCTCGCTCACGTTCCTCATCGGCGGCGCGATGGGCGGCGCCGCCGGCGTCTTATTCGGCGTTCAGTACGGCTTGATCAATCCGTACACCGGGTTCATCCCGGGTCTGAAAGCATTCACCGCGGCCGTCCTGGGCGGCATCGGCAATATTCCAGGGGCCATGCTCGGCGGGATCGTGCTCGGGCTCCTGGAGGCGTTCGCGGCCTCCTACATGTCGCTGCTCACGGGCGGGGCCTTCGGCGCCGAGTACAAGGACATCTTCGCCTTCTCCGTCCTGATCCTGATCCTGATCTTCCGTCCCAAGGGCCTGCTCGGCGAAGTGGTGCGAGAGCGCGCGTGATCCCCGCGGCGGCGGCGGTGGCGTTCGTCGCCCTCTCCAGCGCCGCCGTCGTCCTGTTCCCCCGGTCGATTCTCGTCTTCCTGGTCTTCCAGACGAGCCTGCTCTACGCGTACGTCGCGCGGATCCCGGGCTGGCTGCGCGCCGCGCTGCTCGCGGCCGCGCTGCTCGTGCTGATGCCGGCGATCGGCACCTACAACGGCTACTACCTGGAAGTCGCCACGCAGGTCGGTATCTTCGTGGCGCTGGCACTCGGGCTCAACATCGTCGTCGGCCTCGCGGGACTGCTCGACCTCGGCTACGTGGCCTTCTTCGCCGTCGGCGC
>Ga0137403_10001191_pt1 | contig 21453 bp, 23 predicted proteins | sample CZOMad2_1_16fung_FD_122057 | JGI IMG/M metagenome (GOLD analysis project Ga0137403, IMG submission 122057) | Vadose zone soil fungal communities from Angelo Coast Range Reserve, California, USA - CZOMad2_1_16fungal (Hybrid Assembly) | ecosystem: Environmental > Terrestrial > Soil > Vadose zone...
AGGAATAATTTGCCGCCATTCTCTATAGTACGATTCACCAAGTCGAGTTCCTGTTCGCGATCGATCAGGGCTGATGCTTTCAGTTCTCCGCCGAACTCGAAGGGGTTGTGCCGTGAGGGGACGGCCGGCATGGCTTCTCCTGGAACTAAGGTGCGATTAGTATAATTCACAAATCGTGATTCACGAAACGTGAATCACATATTGTAAAATTGTCTCGAAGCAACACTCGGTGCCGGCATGGCGGACTGCGGGCACTGGCACGCATTGAGACTGTGGGAACTGGACGATAAGCTCAGTCGCGTCCTAGGACAACGCAGGGACACGCCAGACAACGAAAAGTGGAGCGGGCGATGGGAATCGAACCCACGGCTCAAGCTTGGGAAGCTTGGGTATTACCATTATACGACGCCCGCGCCTATCCGATTCTAGTCGCCTTTCGGAAGATCAGGCAACCAGTATCGTAGTTCGGCCTGTCAGCGGCGCAAGTAAGCATCGGTACCCGCCAGCCAGTCCTGTCGCGGCGGATTGAATACATCGACGTCGAGAGTGTCTTCGAGCGCCAACGCGCTATGCGGCAGGTACGACGGGATCACGAGTACTTCACCGGCGCGGACGATCAGCTCGCGCTCCCCGTTCGCCCCGAGGTGAAATTGCAGCGCGCCTTCGAGGATGTAAGTGATCTGTTCGTTCTCATGGGAGTGCCGAGGCACGTCAACGCCTTTCTTGAGGTACACATGAGCAATCATCATGCGATCGCTCGTGATCAGTCGACGCGTGAGACCGTCTTTCAATTTTTCGGCGGGAAGATCCTCCCACCGGTAATGCGTGGCGCTCGCAGCTTCCACGGAGTTCATCGCTGTTGCGGTATTCATCGCAAAATCCTCCATTGGCGGAATCTGTCGTCGATCTGCAGATCGAGCGCGACCGCTTGGGCTTTGGTCTCGTTCGCGAGCCCGACGATGGCCACGAGCTCCGCGTGCTGTTCGGGCGTCGACCCTTTGTTGCGGGCGGCCGCGTTCATGGTACCACCGCTATCACGCGGGCCGGAAACCCGGAACCGTTCTGGACTTTGGGAAACGTGATCCAGACCAACGCCCCCGCCTCAGGGACCTGGTCGAGATTCGCCAGCAATTCGATCTGGTAATGATTGGTGCCGAGAATGTAAGACTCCAGCGAATAATCGTCCTTAGTGGTGGCGGCACCCGGATCCGTGTCCGTGGTCTCATGGCCGGAGGCGGTGATGCCGCGCTCCTCGTACAGCAGCTTCAACACCGACATGCTCCAGCCCGGATAATGAAACACGCCGGCTGCATCTTTGTTGGCCAGCGCCTTGTCGTCCGGCCAACGTTTGGACCAATCGGTGCGCATGGCGACGAAGGCGCCACGCGGTACCCGTCCATGGCGCTGTTCCCATGAATGAATATCGTCCACCGACAATACATAGTCGGGATTCTTGGCCGCCTTGTCATGCACGTCGATGACCACCAGCGGCATCAGCATATCCTTCGGGTCGATTTGATCAACCGTGTGCAGTCCGTCGTGAAAATGCGCCGGCGGGTCGACATGCGTGCCCCATTGGCCGACGTGACAATACTCGTTGATTCGAAAGCCGTCCTTTTCAACCGTGTACAAGGTTTTGACGCTTTCATTCGGCGCGCCCTTCCAATGTGGAATGCCGGGGGCGAACGCATGCGTCAGATCGACGAAGCGATGCGATTGAATGACCGCCAACGCATCGGCGAGCGACGCGGCGGTTTTCGTATCCGCGGCGTTTGCGCACAACGAGGCGGCCAACGCAGCAGCTCCACAGGCACTTACCCAAGCTCGCATGAACTCCCCCCTCAAGCTCGAGAAATGTGCGCAACGCCGGTCGGTTAACTGCCGGACTCGCCCGTGGCCTCGATCTCCACCAGCAAGTCCTCGCGGCAGACGTCTGCCTGCAGGTACACGATGGGAGCCGACGGCCGCAGCGACCGCGACAGTGCCTCTTCGATGGCGCGGAGATCCGATGGCTGTCGCACGTAGACTTTGAACTTGAGCCCGTCGAGGGAATAGCGTGCCGACCCTACCACGCGATTCGCTTCGTCCAGCAGCGCAATGATGTTGGCCATGGTCTCTCGAGTCTGCGCGCCGACATCGCCCCGATGGATGGTTTCGTAGCCGACGATGCTCGCGGTCCCGGATACGAACAAATTGGTCCCTGCGGACTCGTGCAGCACGCAGGCTCGCGAAAAGACCGGGCTGTGCCGGCCAAACTTCGGCGGATAGTGATAAGCACTGGTCTGCCGCGGATTTTCGATCATTTTCGGCTGCTGCCGGGCGGCCAGGAAATAAATGGATATCGGGCTGCCCGCAGGCGAGCCCAAGGCGCAGGCCGCGGGCACGGTGCCCACGATCGCCTGACCTGATTTGCGAAAGGCCAGTTGGCGCGCCGAATTGAAGAGGCGGTAGCGCTCGTCGCCGCCGGCATCACGGTTGATTTCCGGCAGATAATTCCAGATGCGAATCAAGTGGCGGTGCTCGGTTTCCCGGAGCACGGCGAATATCTCCTGATATGCGATTTCAGTTGCCCTCATCAGCGCTCCCGAATCGCCGCCGGCGCCGCCGCCCGCCCCATCGGCAGCGCCGCCCGGACCTTCGGCTCCGATGGCCCGTTCTTCGATGGTGATGGAGCCGAACAGCAGTTCCTCACAGAACCGATACCGCACACGACTCTGCGTGGCGGCGCCGTCCGTCAGTCGAACTTCCGTTCCCGCGACTCGCCAGACCTCGCAAAGATTGGCGTCCACGCCAAGGGAGGGTGTCATGCTGGCGGTAACCGGAACTCGCGCCCCATCGATGGCCGGCGCTTTCTCAAACCCCACGACCCCCAACACGTTTTGCCACCAGGCGGGGGACTGGGAAGCGATCTCACCGGAGGACAGATAGTCGAGCTGCAGCGCCACCCTGCTCGCCGCCCTGGGAGCAACGCTGGAGGTTGCCCCCAGAGTTGCCGTGGATGTCCGCGTGGTAGCCATTACAAGGCAGTCTATCAAGAAGCTCTTATTCCGACACGCAAAATCAGTGGTTTACGCTGCCTGTGCGGTCACTTGCACCTCGCATCCCAAGTCGTTGAGTCGAGGCACCAGACGCTGAATGGCTTTGGATACCGGCTGCCCGAGGCGATTGGGCAGCGTCCCAGTGCCCGGCGATATCGATCACGATCAAGTCATCGCCGCCGCCGTGGCGCACAGGCCGACCTGATCGTCTCCGGTGATCGCAAGCACCTGCTGCCGCTCGGCACTCATGCCGGCATCGCCATCGTCGATGCAGGTGGGAACGACGGGAGATTCGTACGACAATGCCCTCGCGGAATCCATCATCGCGCTCTACAAAACCGAGGTGATTCGTCGGCGAGGTCCTTGGCGAAACGTTGAGGCGGTGGAGTTTGCAACGCTCGAATGGGTCGATTGGTTTAACAACCGCCGGCTTCTCGAGCCGATCGGCAACGTACCACCTGCAGAATTTGAGCAAGAGTATTATGGTAGTCACGAGTCTCACGCCATGGCGGCATGACTCACAACCGGAAGTCTGCGGAATTGCCGGCGCGGTTCAGCATGACCCAGGTGCAGCTCGCGGAGATTCTCGGGCTCACCCAGCAGATGATCGCCTCCTACGAGGTCGGCCGCCGCCGCGTGCCGGTCTCGCTCCTGCCGCAGATCGCCGAGACCCTCGCCGTCTCGCTCGAGGAACTCATCGGCAAAAAGGACGTGCAGCCCGCCAAGCGCGGTCCCGCCCCGAAGTTGCAGCAGCAGATCGAACGCATCCAGCGTCTGCCGCGCGCCAAGCAGCGTTTCGTCATCGAGATGCTCGATACCGTTCTCGCCCAAGCCAGCCGCTGACTAAAAGCGATTACCGTGGCTCAGGCGAAGCGTTCAGCTCTCGTGCCGGTTCATGACATCACCCGCGCCATCCTCGTCCTGCGCGGCCAGCGCGTGCTTCTGGATGCCGAGCTCGCCTGCCTATATGGCGTCACCACCAAGCGTCTCAATGAGCAGGTCCGGCGCAACCTCGACCGTTTCCCCGCGGATTTCATGTTCCAGCTCACCGCCGAAGAGGCAGAGCGTTCAAGGTCTCCGAGTAGCCGAGGGCATTGCTGCCCTCGGCCCTCACAGACCCGCACGAGCGCGACTCGCGCATGCGGTTCGTCGCTGCACAGCTTCGCTCACAGGCTGGTATAGGGATGGACGATACGCGGGACCGGCAGAGCAAAGCGTTCGAGAACTCGCTCGAACCGCTGCCAGTTCAAGTTACTCTTCCACGACCGTCGAGATAACCACCTGCGCCATACCCGCGTCACCATACGATGCAGCCGTTTAAGACGCCGGAAGTTACCAGTGATGCCGAAGTAGGCGTAATGCCCCTTCAACATCTGGCCCAATCGGTCATGCTGGACGTTCAACGGCCAATGCATCATCACGCGGCATTGTTGATTGAACCGCTTGAGCGAGCGCGCAAGCCGTTCTTTCGCCGTGAACTGGCGCACAACCTTGTTGCCTTTCCGCGAGACACCCCACGCATGGAGGAACCCGAGGAATACAAAGGTCGTCGGCAACGTTTCTTCACCACCACCGTCGATGGAGCCTCGCACGGGCCGGAAGTCGACCAGCCGAGTTTTGTCAGGATGCAGCTGCAATCCGAACCTGCCCAACCGTTTCCCGAGTACCGCCAGCACTCTCTCTGCATCGGCCTTGTGCGCAAATAGCATCACAAAGTCATCGCAGAAGCGAACCAAGGTACTCGGGCCGCGTAGACGCGGTTGCACCTCTCGGGTGAACCACTCGTCAATCACGTGATGGAGAAAAACGTTACTCAGGATCGGGGAAATCGTCCCGCCCTGAGGAGTCCCGGTTTCCGGGTAGTGAACCTGCCCGGCTTCCAGCACTCCCGCTTTGAGCCACTTGTCGATCAATCTTCTCACCACACCATCTGCGACTCGCCTCGCGAGAATCGCTCGCAGCCCGGCTCTCGGGATGCTGTCGAAGTATTTTCTGACGTCTACTTCGACCACCCAATGACCACGCTGTGCCATCACCCCTTTGTGTAAGACCTGTAGCGCCTGATGAGCATTGCGATTTACCCGATAACCGAAGGAGCAGTCCATGAAGTCCTGCTCATAAATCGGCTCAAGCAACATCACGATTGCTCGTTGCGCTACTTTGTCTTCGAACGTCGGGATACCTATCGCGCGCTCACTTCCTCCCGGCTTCTCTATGTAGTGTCGCCGGACCGGAGGCGCTCGGTAGCGGCCCGATTTGAGTCGGTCGAGTAGGTCGGCGAGGTTGCACTCCAGATTGAGTGCGTACCCTTCCGCCGTCTGCCCGTCGACTCCCACCGCACCGTCCTTCCGAGTGCACTCGTAGGCATACCGCATCCATTCCACATCGAGATAGTGGTTCAACGAGGTCAACGCCATGGCTGGGTTGTTCCTCGCCAGTCCGGCTATCCGCTCCTGTTTCGTTGACACGCTGTCAGGTTTCAAGCACCCTCGTGTTTCTCAGAAACGACTCTGTTTACAACGGTGCCCCGCTTCCCTCGGCCGGGTCCGCCTCGAGCAGCGTTCCCCGACGTCAACAGTACTATCAGAGCACTAAGACTTCCGGTGCCTACCACGGGTCCGCTTATTTATTCGCTGGCCCGCTCCAACTTCGCCTCTCCCAGTTCGCTCCCACGCAGCGGAGATCTCCGCGCAGGCCCGGTCCCGCTTACAGCCGCGGCACCCTCGGCTATTCCGAAATTGGTCGATACCGGATCTCCCAGGTTCCTGGGGAATCCATCCCATACCTCTGCCCCGCTCTCGGACCCCGGTCGGTCCGAACTGGTCTCACCGTAACGACCAATTCGGTGCTGCCCCCGCTAAATGCACGACGAAGGCACCGGCGTTAAGATCAATTTCGAGGCTCTATCACGCAGCTTCGGTATCCGCCGTCTACGCTTCAAGTAGTGCGTCGCCGCACTCGCATGCAAGACTGGCTTCCGGTCGGCGGTTACCCTTTCCCGGGTGGGAGTCGAACCCACTGGATTCCATCGAATGGTTTCCGCTAACTACATAGCTTCCCCCTTTCCCGGGCTTATCCTGGCGCGAGCAAATTGCGACCTCAAACGCCACCCTCTCCGGGCGCGGCGGCCGACGTTGCCTGCCTTATGCGTTCACCGAACACGGCGCGATCCAGGCCGCCAACGTGCTCAACAGTCCGCGCGCCGTCGAGATGGGTATCTATGTCGTGCGCGCCTTCGTGCAGTTGCGCGAACTCCTCAGCTTGAACAAGGATCTCGCCCGGCGCCTCGATCAACTCGAAGCGCGCATCGAGAAGAAGCTCGCCACCCACGACGATGCCATCGCTGCCATGCTCTCAGCCATCCGACAGCTCATGAACCCGCCGGCGCCGAAGCGCCGCGGTATCGGCTTCACCGCCAACATCGACGAGAAGCCGTAGCGATTCCACCAGGCTGCCACCGTGCTTTTGTAGCAAAGAGCAGCCGCGAGGCTATCCTACAACCCAGTAAAAACAGCAAGAGCTTGATCCAGTGTCTATCCGAGTGTCGTTTACCCTTAATTAGGTTACTGAGGCATTTGAAGAGGGAACTCACACCTTAATGATGGTACTGGTACCCTAATTAGGGTATCGGTGGCCTAGAGTTCGGTGGCCGAACTTTTCTCGGCACCGCCGCTGTCGGTGCGCCGAAATACCCGAACGAGGCTCCGAGATACCGAACTGAGTTTCTGGATATCGAGCCGGTCTTAAACTCTGGCCGCGGCTGGAGCCGAGACAGCGGTCGAACCTGGATTGCCCGTGCCCGCGACGCCGAAGGTACAGTCCGTATCAGATTCCGTCTGGCATAATCGACCTATCATGAGAGCGCGCGACCCAAAGGGACTTATAGCGGCTGTAATAGAGGCGCCGAGTAGCACAACATTGCGAGCGCTGTTCAACGCGACCACGGCCCAATGGTCCCATCCGATGCGGCACGAAGAAGCCTATACCGTGGGTGCATTTGACGCTCTGGAGCAGCAGGTCGGTCCCGCAAAGGCGTTTGCATTGCTTCCCGACGCCGCCCGTCTTGCGTTTGAGCAGACGGACCCGGCGCTCAAGGAAACCGCGATGTCTCTCCTGTTCGGATTGGTCAGAAGTTCTGGCACAACGGAGGTTCCGCCAGGTGTGCACGAACTATTGGTCAGACTGAGGCACGAGTCGCAGGGTTCGTTTTACCTTCGAGAAATTGAGAAATGGTATCGACTGACGAGCTGATTACCGGTTCGCTCACTACGGTATCTCGGCCCATTTCGAGTCCAGTTCGGAATCAAGGAGTTATTTTGGAGCACCCACAGCCGCCTCCGCGCAGCTGCCACAAGTTCGACGGCGGAACTTTCACAGGGGCGTGAGCGACCTTCTGAGGGAATGCTTGGGGAGTTCGCACCGGTCGGTAAATGCCCTTCAGCTTGCTCATTCTGGCCTTTCCGCGGATCGACCGTTGCGTAGCCTTGGAAGCGACTCCATGGTTACGCAGATGACGCGCGAATGCCTTGCGCCATGCACGGAGCGTCGCCTTACGGATATTGAGCCGTTCGCCCTCCTCGCTGATGGCCTTCATGACAACGTGCACGTGCGGATGTGGTTCATCCCTTGCTCTGATTGGCCGCCGCCTTGTCTTGAACCGCTTGCATATCTGACCACTGGTCATTCGCGCCCTGTATTTGCTCTGGAGTCGGGTCCGCCATCGGAATTTGATTTTGAGATTGGCCCTGACTTTGCGCCGTATCCGAGCCCTGACTTTGCGCCACGCCCTGACTCTGGTCCGCGCCCTGGTTGTGCGGTGGCGCGGCCGAATTGCAGACGAAGCAAATGCTAGAAGGGTCCTAACCGGAGTGCCGCATTTAGTCGTCCGGCGTGGGCACTTGAGCAGCAGCACGCCACGATAGGATAGTTGCCAAGAGAACACCCAGAGCGAGGCACCATACTAGGGCCAGCATAAAAATTGATTTAGGTGTGTGTGCAACGTTGGACAAAACGACCGTAGTGACGACCGCGTTTCCGACGGCAAGGCATGCCAACCCCGCTAGGCTCGCACGTTTCAGCCACCGCGGTCTGCGGGGCCAACTCCTTCTCCAGAACGGGGAACCTGGGGCATTGCTTGCGGATCCCTCGAATCGTGACCACCAATGCGGCGCACGCCCGGTCAGAGCAATGAATCCGCAAAGAGCTAGAGCGGAGCCCGCGATTGCGAAGAACAGTAGCGTCTTGGCCAAGAACCAAGGCGGGGTCCTCCCGCGCATTACAGACCACGCCAACTCCACGATCACCCACGCGAGGAGCGCCGCAAGCATTCCCGCAAGCACTCTCGACCAACGAGAAATCGACCGATGGTAAGGGGTCTGAACGTTCATATTGCATCCTTCCGTACAACTGAAACTTTTCCGCGGTGCGCGGTGGCTATGCCCAGGCGATTGCTTGTGAGTGAATGTTTCTTCGCCAAAATAATGACGCCCAATCACCCTAGGCATTGACTATACGGTGACGCTTAATTGCCGCACAAATCTCCGAATAGACAACCCCCAATCAATTCACCGCCGAAATAAGCCCCCGATATCGCAATGAATGCAATACCAATTGGAACTTCGACGGGGGCAAGGCCAACCCCAATTACAATAGTCGTTATTGCTTCGATAGCATGGCCGGCCTCAACGGAATCAAAAGTGTTGGTCATGGAGTTGTCTGGATTATAAGCAGCGTAACTTGGATTTCTCGGGTCTAAACCTAGCCCAAGCTGTGGCGTGCTGCTTTGATCGCTGGTTGCTATGGCGCTGGGCGTCGTATCGCTAGACCCCTGACTTTGCGCTGCATCCGCGGTTTGGCCGCTAGAGTCCTGACTTTGCGCCGTGTCTGTCGTCTGACTTTGCGCTGCGTCCTGACTTTGCGCCCTCGAATTCGCCTTTGCCGACGCGGCAGATTGTGCCGGTACTCCTGTTGCCCCTGTATGCACTCCCGGAATGTGCGTGCCAGTAGCGGGCGGCGCCGGCTGCTGGGGACAGGGTGATTTATACACTTTAGTGCATTCCGATTCCCCGCTTGGGTCCGATCCATTTAGCGGATCGTTCCCGACATAGGTATAGAGATTTGTAACTAAATTAGCTAGTGGGGAGCCGTGGAGCCGCTCCAAAGATCAGTATCCACTTTGAATTGAATATGATTGCTTTCGACCCATTTCCGACAATATTCAAGCAACTCAAATATGATGGGGTCGGAGTCTGGGTGGATTCGAACATGTATGCGTGAATTTTCAATCGTAGGTCGTCCGGAAATGGCAAGCGACTTATCCGAGTAGAAATCTTGAATATAAGCCTCGATCTTGCTTAAAAGCCTATCTTGCGAACTCTCATCTCCTGACAGCGGTTTCGCTACTACGAGCCCATAATACGCGCCGCCCCCCTTAAACCGAACGACTGTATCGATTGTATTGGTGTTCGCTATAGGACTTTCCTCGTTCTCATTGGCCATAATAAAAATTATCCGGACATGTTTCCTGCGTCGTCAGTACGCGCCTGGAATTGGTATCGGACTAACGTCTTGAAGGGCATCTGCCGCGTGGTAGTTAGGGTTCGTTGCTAGTTCATAGCCCGCTAAACCAACGCCAAACAACGTTAGCAGCTTGCCCAACGCATTGAAGCCGCTTGCCCTTACAGACACTTCAACTCCTGGAGCGGCCTTCGCCGCGATCCGATTCAATTTCTCCTCTTGATTTGCCACAGTCTGCCCGGATTTTCCCGCAGTCGCCTCGCCAAGTGCAATATGCCTGGTCCCATCGGGATCTGTAGACCTAACAATAGAATCTGGCCGTTCCAAACCTTGTAGGTCACCGTTTGTCGCCTTTCCAACTGCTTGATTGTAGTGCACGCTGTCGACCGTGCGACCGGCCGCCTGCGCATCTTGAATAGCATCTTTAGCCAAATTCACGCTCGCCACGTCGTGCCCAGGCGTCGGTGTCTTTTGTGGAGTTCCATAAGTTTTCGCAGTCGGTTGGTCGCTGCTGCCGGGCGCCGGCGACGAGGGGCAGGGTGATTTATACACTTGCTTATTGCATGCCCCTGTATTGCCCGTCGGATCGGTATGATCCAGCGGATCGTTCCCAACGTATGCATAAACAGTTTGCCCCGACACGAGTTCGTCGTAAGGGAAGGCATTTTTCCGAGGGGATTCAGCGGCTAAAGAGAGATGGACGAAGACACGTTTCCTTGTGTAGATCGATTTTGGCCCAGACGCGAGTTTCGGCCTATTTGGGCGCGTGGGTCAAGGCGGCATTTCACATTCGCTGCGCTCGGTTAGAAGGAAGGCCGGCGCGAACCGGCCTTTGAGGTTGACGGACGAGATTATCGAGGGGCGTAGCCTTGTTCGGCCAGCGCACGGCGGATGTGCTCGCCGGCGTCGATCATGTGATACGCCTCGGCCTCGCTGGTGGCGTGGCTGCGATAGTCACTGAAGCAGGCTCTTTTGAGGAACTGGGCGAGCTGCCATGCCTGGGTGTCCGTCAGCTTGACGGTGATCTCGACGAGGTGCTTGTGATTCATGATGCGCGCGTCCCTGAGTCAGCCTCGATGTCGCGGCGGCAGGCATCGACCTGGGTTTCGATGCGCCGGGCGAGACGGCCGTACTCGAACAGGCGAGCCAGTTCCAAGGCACCGTAGAGCTGGTAAAGGCGCCGCGTGAGAAGCTGGTGGCGTTCGGCGCCGAGAGCGGTATCGAAGACTCGTTGGGTTTTCGTCGCGAGTGCGTCAAGGATGTGATCGAAGTGCTGCATGGGGGATTTCTCTTAGGTTGGCGTCAGCCACTCACTCTCGAGCGCTGTTGGCCAAGCCCTCCCAGCATCGAGCGCAGCCGTGTCAAGGTCTGCCCTTGACACGGCGAGCACGGTGCTACACTAAAAGGCCAACAGCGAACGACTTCTGTTGGTTGGAGCACTGAGAGCTGGTGGACGCGAGCGCGGCTTGTAGGCCGCTGATTTTTCTTATCGGCCATCGCGATCAAAGAACCCGCGCAGCGACCAGCGCGCAAGGCTGCCTTGCGCGGCGGGCATTCCAACATAGTGCAGATTATGCGGCCGCGCCAGCGGCGGACAGTCGCACCGCCGGCGCCGGACGGATTGAGTCTAGATGATTGGCACCGATGCCGGCGGTGCGACTGCGCATAAACTCTCAGCATTATGTTGAGATGCCCGCTCCGTCGCCCTCGGCACTCTCGGCCTCGAGCGCGGTGAACAACGATTCTGCGGAGGAAGATTCTCGGCGCGGCTCTTTTGCTGCTCGATGCAGCTTTGCCGGGTGCGTGGCATCGTGGATCTCGCGCAGCTTCTCGATCGAGACGTGGGTATAGATCTGCGTGGTGGCGAGATTTTCGTGACCCAAGAGCGCTTGGATAAATCGCGTATCGGCACCGTTCTCCAGCATGTGTGTCGCGCAGGCGTGGCGCAGCAGATGACAGGCGCCAGGTTTGTGGATGCCGGCGAAGTGCATGTACCGACGCACGCGCTCAGCCACGTATTCAGGGGTGACCGGTTCGCCGTAGTCGGAGAGGAACAAGGCGTCGGCGTCGCCGACCTGTAACTGCGGCCGGGATTCTTGCAGGTACTTCTCGACCCAGGCCGCGGCCCGTTCTCCGATCGGGATCACCCGGTCGCGGCGTCCTTTGCCCTCGCGCACCATCACCAACCGGCGCGTGGTGTCCACGTCATACAACGCGAGTCCGGGCAGTTCCATGCGTCGCAACGCGGTCGAGTACAGAGTTTCCAACATCGCGCGATCACGAAGGCCCGGTGCCGTCGTCGGCTCCGCCTCGCGCAAGATCGCCTCGACCTCCTGGATCGATAAGATCACCCGCGGTAGGTGTTTTGGCAGTCGCGGCAACGAGAGTTCCGAGGCCGGGTTGTAGAGGATGTGATTTTCTTTGGTGAGCCACTTGAAGAACGTCTTCAAGGGCGCCAGGCACCCGAACTGACTGCCCATCGTCATCGGCTTGCCATCGGCCTTGCGGTAGTAAAATAAATGCCGCTGATAGCGCTCCAGGATCGGCTTGGTGATGTCTTTGGGCTCGCGGAGCGCCCGCTCTTCGCACCAGGCAATAAACCGCCGTAGCGCGATCCTGCGGCCTCGGGCGGTGTCCTCCGAGTACCCCGACACGGCCATCCATTCCAGATGGGCATTGAGGTATGCGGTGAGCGGCAGATGGCCTATGGGATCGGGAGCCTCACCCTTACGCCCGCCGCGCGGCTTCGGCCACGCGGTCTTGTGATGTTTGACTCGTTGACCCTTGCGCGGCATACCTTAGGACGCAGCGGCAGCGGCTAAAGGGCTCAAGTACGATGGTGTCGAACCGTTCTCGTCCCAGGACGCGGTTTTACCATTTCTTTTCGGCAGATCGCGCGAAGTGGCTTTATTGACAGGGTTTGACGAGGATTTCGGCTCGCTACTTCCATGCTCTATCCGCGCTCCTTGGGGGCACCTTGTATGCTCCAGGTCGACTTTTCGATGCTCCTTCTTGCCATCGTAGACATGTCGCAACGTCTGCACATCGACCAGGCCTATCAGGAACGGCTTGCCGTCGCGACCCGCGCCGTCGTAGAGAAGCTCGTAAACAAAGCTCTGGCCGCGACCGCCGCGATGCACGAGCACATACTCCAGCTCCTCGAGCTTTTTCATGTGCATCTTCACCTGGAAGTCTGACCAGTTCGTGTGCTCGCGCACGTCACGGCGGCTAAAACGATGATCGCAGCGGTTGATGGCTTGCGTACGGCAGTGACTGTCCACCATCGCCGTCACCAGCTCCAGCAACCGCCGGGTCTGCGGGGAGAGTTCATCGAGCGAGCGACCCAAGGCCTCGTGCGCGAGATTGTTGGCGATCTCGATATCTCCGAGCGTCACTTCGACGTATTCGATGCGCTCGCCGTCCTGCTCTGCACTTTTGATCTCGCGCTGGTGCTGATGCAGCAGCGCCAAGGTGTCGATCAGCGTGAGATACTTCTCGTGATCCCGCCGCAACCGCGTGCGCTCGTCCGGGAAGGTCAGGGCATCGGCGTAGGGGTTGCGCACCGCGAGGGTGCGCAGCAGTCGCTGCGCGTTTTGATGTTTTTTAATGAGGCGTTCTTTCTGTTTTTTCGCCAGCAACCCATCGAGAGAGCGCTTTTGCCGCTGTAATTGCAGGATCGCGCGCGTCTGCTCGCGCGATTCATCGACGCCGAGGGTGAGACAGCGATTGAGTAATTCCTCGTCGTGGTCGATCGCGGTGCTGGTCGAGAAGATCATCACCGGACCCTCGACCCGATATTCTTGCGTGACGAGTTTTCCGGTCTCGGGGTCTTTGCCGGTCGAGGCGATGCTGAGGACACCCTCGCTTTGCAGGAGTTTCAAGGCATAGCTCGCGCGCACAGCGCCGGCTTCCTCGGCAAGCGCGAGGATCTTGTGCTTCAAGTCCACCGCACCCATGTAAAATAGGCTTTGGCCGGTCATCGCCGAGTACTGCACCTTGTCCTCGGCCGGCATAAAGCTAAGCACCGCTTCCATCAAGCTTGATTTCCCGGCCGCCGAACTCGACTGCACCATCACCGCGAGCGGTGCATCGAGCTTGCGGGACGTGGCAGCTAAATAGCCGATGAGTTTGTTGGTTTCCTCACCCACCACACCGCAGCGCGTAAAATCGGCAAGCAGTCGATCGAGGAGGTTTGGATCTTTGAGCAGTGCCAACGCCTCGGCTTGCTCCTCGGCCGGCATCGGCGCTTTCTGTGTTGGTTGCAGCGTCCTCGCGATCTGCTTTTCTTGCAGCTCTTCGAGCTTGCGCAGTACTTTCCCTAAGTCGTGGCGGATTACATCCTCGGTGACGTTCAACTCCCGCGCCGCCTGTGCCATAAAACCGTTTCGTGCCCGCACGCTATAAAGATCCAGCGTGTCAACGTAGAAGTCCTCCCCGCGATCGATCAGCACGTTGACCTTCATCAGCACATCGAAGGCGAGGTTCTTCGCAAGCCCGCGGATGCGATAGCGTCGGTCGCCTAAGCCGATGACGATTTCCTCATCGCGTACCTGTGCTTCGATTTCTGCGGCTGCCGGCGCTGGCATGGGCGAGGCTGGCAGCGCAGCATCCGCAACCTCGACACTCAGGGCCGGCGCGGCAGGCGACGCGGCGGATTCAACCGCCACCGGCGTCTCGATAATTTTTTTAGTCGCCTCTTCGATCGTGACGGCGGCCGTCGGCACTGCGGCGGGTGGTAGCGTCCTCATCGTCGGCGCTTCTCCCTTGCCGAGCCACTGTGCCTTGCGGATCACGAGGCCTAAAGATTTCGCCGCCGGCGTGACTTTAAGCGCGTATTCGTTTGCGTCCATGCCCTTCGGGAACTGGATGCGATAACAGTCGAGGCCAGCCGCGGCGAGTTCCTTCGCCAGCTTCTCGGCTGCGCGATCACCGGCCTCGTCGCGGTCATACGCGATTAACACGCGTTGGGTGCCGTGCGCCTTGAACGCGGTCAGATGATCGGCGGTAAATCCCTCGATGCCGTAGCCCGCCGTGACGTTGCGGTATCCTGCGCACCAGAAGGTCAGCGCATCGATCAGTGCCTCGCAGAGGATGATTTCCTTGGATTCGAGCGCCACCTCGTTCCACACGCCCCGGTGCGGACCAGGCAAGTAGAGGTGGTTGGGGGTACCCGGCCGCAGCCCCTCCGTGATCTTGCGGCCGTAGACCTCGGTGATTTCCCCCGAGAGTGCGATGACCGGGATCACCACCGAGCCGTTAAAATGCTCGTGCCCGGATTCACGCAAGATACCCAGCCGCTGCAACTGGCCGCGGATCGCTGCACCCTCAACTCGGTTTTTCTCCGGCAGCCGGTACCCGAGCGTGCGATTGGCAAAGCCCAGCTTGAACGTTTTTATTGCCTCCTCGGAGCCGATGCCGCGGCGCTTGAGGTATTCCAGCGCTTCGGAACTTGCGAGCAGCGTCTCGTGGTAATACTCGATCACCTGGGCGAGCAGCTTCGCGTCCTCAGCTTCCGCCGCGATCGGCATGGTGAGCTTTTTGACTGTGGAGTGCTTCGCCGGCAGCACACCAGCAGAAGAAGCGGCTAAAGGCTGATAGTCATTCTGCAACAGCTCCACCGCATGCCGGAAGCTCACCCCCTCAGATTTCATCACCCAGTCGATCACTGTGCCGCCGGCCTGGCACGCCCCTAAGCAGTGCCACAGATTCTTGGCCGGCGTCACCACCAGCGACGGGGTCTTGTCTTCGTGGAAGGGGCAGCGGCCAATGATGTCGTTCCCGTGCTTCTTGAACGCCACGTCCCGCGCCTCGGCCAGGCGCTGCACGGAGACCTCCGCTTTTAGCCGCTCGACCACCTCAACTGGGATGCGCGCCATCGGTTCTCCTTCAAAAACCTGTCAAGAGCTTGCCGGCATATTTAATTCACGTGCACACTACTACTTTTAGGAGTAGTGTCAACTCCACTCTTAAAGATCGGAGGTACGTTATGGGTCTCGTTGTCGCCCTCGAGCTTGACCCGATGACCCAGGATGAGAAGCTATTCTTCAAGCAGCTCGGCGCCCGCATCGCCGCGTTGCGTAAAGATCAGGCCATGACCCAAGTGCAACTTGCCGAGTCGATGGACGTGTCGCAGCAAACGGTGGCCTCCTGGGAAGTGGGACGGCGCGGCGTGCCGGTCTCGAACCTGCCGCTCCTCGCACGCACCTTAGGTGTCAGTGTCGAGGCCTTGATCGGTGAGAAGACACCGCCCGCCAGGCGCGGCCCAACCCCTAAGCTGCAGCAGCAGGTCGAGCGCTTGAGCCGCCTGCCACAGGCCAAGCAGCGCGTCGTGATGGAGATGCTGGAAGGGTTTCTTAATCAGGCCGCGCGCACCGGATAATCGGGGGTGAGCGCGGCTAAGACAAAGCACGCCAGTCCGGTGCCGACCGAGCAGATCGGCCGCTCGATCCTGATCCTGCGTGGCCATCGCGTGCTGCTCGACAGCGAACTCGCGAGGATTTACGGCGTCGAGACACGCGTCCTCAACCAGGCGGTCAAGCGTAACGCCGAGCGCTTCCCGGACGATTTCCGCTTCCAGCTCACCGCCGCCGAGACAGCGGCTTCAAGATCACAATCTGTGACCTTGAAGCCTGGCCGCGGCCAGAACATCAAGTTCCTGCCGTACGCCTTCACCGAGCACGGCGCCATCATGGCTGCCACCGTCCTCAACAGCTCCCGCGCCGTCGAGATGAGCATCTATGTCGTCCGGGCCTTTGTTCAACTCCGTGAGCTCATCAGCTCGAACAAGGATCTCGCCCGACGTCTCGATCAGCTCGAAGCCCGCATCGAGAAGAAGCTCGCCACCCACGACGATGCCATCGCCGCCATGCTCTCTGCGATTCGACAACTCATGAACCCGCCGCCACCGAAGCGCCGGCCCATCGGATTCACCGCTAACCTCGACGAGAAGTAGACGATATGTCGGGGCATCCCCATTCTCTCATCACGGCCGCCCTTGCACGTGTCGTCAAAAGCGGTTCCTGAGCGGGGATTTCAGACCACGCCGACCACCGCACACCGCCGCCGCGAGAACTGCTTTTGGGCCATTTTGGCCCTCAACGTAAGCCGCAGGCTATCCTGCCTAGATCCTCTCGCAGCCGAGACAGAGACACAGAACTGGTCGCAAACGCAAAATGCGACCGCGGAACTCGCCGCCAAGACGCAACACGATGAAGCCCCACCAACATCGGCGCCGTCATCCTTTCCGCCACTCGCCACCTCATGCACCCACACCGGTGCCAGCTTGTATCAGATTGCTGGCGCTAGCCTATCCTGCCATCCAACAATCGCCACGCAAAAAACGCCAGCAATCTGATTCATCACGCACGTAGCAAACTTCATATTGACCCTACCAGGCCGCCCCAAGAACCCCGTACTCAACCGAAGCTACCACCGCGGCTCATGCACCACGACACGCCCAGCCGACGAACGATTCCGGGTGCGGGGCGCGCAGTTCTAATGCGTCCGCCCATCGTGCCGTTCCTTTAGCAATAGTCGCCCCGTGCCCTGTAGCATCAGCCGTCAATCTCATCAATCACTAGATTCCAATGATTTTGGCACCGGCACTTCGTGGGGCCAATGTGTATTAATCGCAGCCACTATCTTTCTATACTCGTCTGAGTCTGAAACTGACATAAATCTCTTTGTCTCGTCGAGCGCATCTTCCCGCCTTCCCTGACCCCATAAAAGGTGGAACAACCCCAATGAATACATCTCGGACTTTGGAGCGAGACTCACCGCTTTTTGAAAATGTTCAAGTGCCAATCCTAAATCCCCTTTCTCTTTGAGAGCATTCGCATATGTTGCGTTGAAAATTGCTGATGTGGGATTCTCGGCCACGAGACTCTTAAGGACTTCAATGGCTCCTGGCAGATCATTAAGTCTGGAGCGCTCCTGCGCTATGGCAAATTGTTTCTTTTGATGATCAGTGTGACTCATAGGTTTCGCGTTGACTATTCGCTATCATCCAACGAGTCCAGATCAATGTTATGCGGTTTTAGCGCGTTATCCGATCGCTGCTCCGACTTTTTAATTGAATCAATGATCTGGTTGCTCCTTCCTTGACGCACCTGCCGTTGCGCGCGATCAATATCCTTCAACTGCTCATGAGCATCGTCGTTAGCCGTGCCGCGCTCACCTTTTTGACGAGCTCGATCTTTATCGTCATCATTCGGATCCGGCGGACTGGCCGTCGGTGCATCGCTTGATTGCCCGGTCTCGCCAGCAATCTTGGGTCCTTCTATAGCTGCATAGACGCCGATTCCAATCAATATAATCTCACCAACGCCGATTTCCGAAGTAGCAAGACCCGCTGCCATTCCAGCCGCAATGATTTTCCTCGAATTCGACTTTGTCGACGCGGCAGATTGTGCCACTACTCCTGTTGCCCCTGTATGCACTCCCCGAATATGCGTGCCAGTAGCGGGCGCCGGCGGCGAGGGACAGGGTGATTTATACACTTGCTTATTGCATGCCCCTGTATTCCCCGTTGGATCCGTCCTGTCCAACGGATCATTGCCGACATACGCATAGACATATGTTGGCGACCCCGAGATATGGATTCGACCCGCCATCGCAATAATGACAATCGATCTAACTAACGCGTCGCTCCATTAGGTGCCGGTATAGCCATATGCGCTCTCTATATAAAAAATCTCGTGATTCTCGTCAGCGTATGCCCGCCACGCCTCACGGGCATGCAGCTTCAGATTGTTGCCTCCAGCAATGTGATAGCAGGTTGCTGCTCTTGAGAAATCTACAGTGGATTTGTGTCTCTGAGCCGGAATACCGGTGCCGATCCCGTGTTTGCCACAAACTGCGTAGTCCAAGTGCATCTGGCTGAGCAATGATAAAAATGTTACTTCAGCCATGGGCAATTCAATCTTAATCGAATATCTGTCAGGAAGAGTCTTTTCACGAGGACCGGCAACAATATCTGTCCGCTTCACTTGGTCTATTCCCGCTGGGTTCGCATTGGTTGCGATGCAGCTCAATAGGCAAACCACGACGATGGAGAGAGCTGTGACACAACTTGGTCGGTGTTTCTTGAAATAACGATGTTTTAGCATATGCTTCCCGTGCCAGCATTCCCGACTCTTGAGCCCCTACACGAACCAGCCTTCTGCGATAGATTGTTGCCTGATCCCGGTCGCTTTCCCGATTTAGGCGACGTCCTACCGGTCAGAGCCTGATATGCGGTCGCAGCATAAGCGTTTGAATTGTCTGCCTGCGGGGTATAAGGGATCTCTGAATCGTTCACTGCCTTGTTGACTTTGTCCACGGCTGCTTTCGCCTCCGAAAGAGGTTCCTTCAGGGTAACCGTACTATCGGGAACCGTTTTCCCAAGCGGTTTTCCTGTCTCGGGGTTACTGTCTGGGCTCGCCGTTACAGTATCTCTTTGTGCGAACAGCGTTATAACTTTCCCGTTAGCGTTCGAAGGAGCATTGGAGACGGCGCCTGAGGCGCCTCCTTGGTATTGATCGCTAGGCCCACCCCTGGCGATTGCAGTTTCACCAGTCTCAGTATCGCGTAAGAAAACATACTGGTGTTGGTAGCCGAACACACTTCCAGCCACCCCACTTAGATCATAGGACTGTAATTCTACTACGGTGTCATCTCCCGTAGGGTCTGTCTTATCCGTCGGATCATTGCCTGTATAGGCATAAACTCCTCGCCCCGACACGACTTCGTCGTACCGGCGGCGGTTTTCCCAAGGCGAGTCAGCGGCTTAAAGAGCGAACGGAGATGACATGACCCCCGCGGTAAATTGGCTTTGGCCCAGACGCGAGTTTCGGCTTAACTGGGTGTGTGGGTCAAGGCGTCATTTTACTTTAGTCGCGCGCAGCTAAAGGAAAGGCGCCAGCGTGGCTCATTGGGCGCCGCTGCTTGTCGGACGATTCACGATCAAAGAACCCGCGCAGCGGCAACCGCGCAAGGTTTTTCCTTGCGCGGCGGGCATTCCAACATAGTGCAGATTATGCGGCCGCGACAGCGGCGGACAGTGCGCGGCACGCGCACTGCGTATAAACTCTGAGCATTATGTTGATATGCCCGCTCCGTCGCCTTGCGTATCCTCGGCCTCGAGCGTGGCAAGTATCGATTCAGCGGAGGAAGATTCGCGCCGCGGCTCTTTTGCTGCTCGATGCAGTTTTGCCGGATGCGTGGCATCGTGGATCTCGCGCAGCTTCTCGATCGAGACGTGGGTGTAGATCTGCGTGGTGGCGAGATTCTCGTGACCGAGCAAAGCCTGGATAAAACGCGTGTCGGCACCGTTCTCCAGCATGTGCGTCGCGCAGGCGTGACGCAGCAGATGACAGGCGCCGGGCTTTTTGATGCCGGCGAAGTGCATGTAGCGGCGCACGCGCTCGGCGACGTACTCGGGTGTCACCGGCTCGCCGTAGTCGGAGAGGAACAAGGCCTCGGCGTCGCCGACAGCCAACTGCGGCCGGGATTCTTGCAGATACTTATCGACCCAGGCCGCGGCGCGCGCACCGATCGGGATCACCCGGTCACGTTTTCCCTTGCCCTCGCGCACCATGACGAGCCGGCGCGTCGTGTCTACATCGTACAGCGCAAGTCCCGGCAGCTCCATGCGGCGCAAGGCAGTTGAGTACAGGGTTTCGAGCATCGCCCGATCGCGAAGTCCCGGCGCCGTGGTCGGCTCCGCCTCGCGCAAGATCGCCTCGACCTCCTGGATCGATAAGATCACCCGCGGCAGGTGTTTCGGCAATCGCGGCAACGAGAGTTCGGAGGCTGGGTTGTAGAGGATGTGGTTTTCTTTGGTGAGCCACTTGAAGAAGGTCTTCAAGGGCGCGAGGCACCCGAACTGGCTGCCCATCGTCATCGGCTTGCCGTCCGCTTTTCGGTAGTAAAATAAATGCCGCTGATAGCGCTCCAGGATCGGCTTGGTGATGTCTTTGGGTTCGCGGAGCGCCCGCTCCTCGCACCAAGCAATAAAGCGCCGCAGCGCGATCCTGCGGCCTCGGGCGGTGTCCTCCGAGTAGCCCGACACGGCCATCCATTCCAAGTGGGCATTGAGATACGCGGTCAGCGGCAGATGCGCCAATGGATCGGCCGCCTCGCCCTTGCGCCCGCCGCGCGGCTTGGGCCACGCGGTCTTGTGGTGTTTTATTCGCTGACCCTTGCGAGGCATGCGTTAAGACACCGCGGCAGCGGCTAAAGGGGTCGAGTACGATAGGGTTGAACTGCTCTCATCCCAGGATGCGGTTTTACTGTTCTTTTTCGCGACTTCTCTGGAAGTGCCTTTATTTATAGCATTTGGTGAGTTTTTTGGCGCGCTACTTCCATGCTCCATCCGTGCTCCTTGGGGGCACCTTGGATGCTCTAGGTCGACTTTTTGATGCTCCTTCTTTCCATCGTAGCCATGTCGCAACGTCTGCACATCGACGAGGCCCATCAGGAACGGCTTGCCATCGCGACCCGCACCGTCATAGAGCAGTTCGTAAACAAAGCTCTGACCACGACCGCCCCGGTGTACCAGCACGTATTCCAACTCCTCCAGCTTGTGCATGTGCATCTTCACCTGGAAGTCCGACCAGCGCGTCGCCTCACGCACGTCGCGGCGGCTAAAACGATGATCGCAACGGGCGATCTGTTGCGTGCGGCATTGACTGTCCACCATCGCCGTCACTAGCTCCAGCAGCCGCCGAGTCTGTGGTGAGATCTCATCGAGCGAGCGACCCAAGGCCTCGTGCGCGAGCTCATTCGCCGTCTCGATATCCTGAAGCGTCACTTCGACATATTCGATGCGCTCGCCGTCCTGCTCTGCACTTTTGATCTCGCGCTGGTGCTGATGCAGCAGCGCCAAGGTGTCGATCAGCGTGAGATACTTCTCGTGATC
>Ga0137403_10002734_pt1 | contig 21448 bp, 16 predicted proteins | sample CZOMad2_1_16fung_FD_122057 | JGI IMG/M metagenome (GOLD analysis project Ga0137403, IMG submission 122057) | Vadose zone soil fungal communities from Angelo Coast Range Reserve, California, USA - CZOMad2_1_16fungal (Hybrid Assembly) | ecosystem: Environmental > Terrestrial > Soil > Vadose zone...
CGGGTGTAGAGCGCCGTGGTATCGAGCTTGGCGTGACCGAGCAGGACCTGGATCACGCGGACATCGACGTTCTGTTCCAACAGATGGGTGGCAAAGCTGTGCCGCAGGGTGTGCAGCGACACACGCTTGTCGATCTCAGCCATCTGCGCCGCCGCATGGCAGGCGCGATTGAGCTGGCGCGTCGTGATCGGCTGCACACGATCTCGACCTGGAAACAGCCAGCCCTGCGGCCGCGCCGCCCGCCACCAGGTGCGCAGCAGTTCGAGCAGGCTCGCAGAGAGCATTACGTTGCGATCCTTGCGGCCCTTGCCCTGCTCAACGCGGATGATCATTCGCCTGCTGTCGATACTGCAGATCTTGAGCGAGACGACCTCGGCGGCGCGTAGCCCCGCCCCATAAGCAACGCTCAGCGCTGCCTTGTACTTGAGTCCGGGTGCCGCATTGAGCAGCCGCGCCACCTCCTCCGGGCTCAGCACCATCGGCAGCTTGCGCGGTTCATGGATGAACGTTGTGTACTCGACGATGTTGTGGCGCTTGAGGGTGACCCGGAAAAAGAAACGCAGCGTCGCGACGGTCTGATTGAGGGTCGGCACGCCGACGCCGCTGCCAGCGAGATGCAGCTGATAGCGGCGCACGTCCTCGAAGCTTGCCGTGTCGGGCGAGCGGCCGAGGAAGGCGGTGAAGTTCTTGATTCTTTGCACGTAGTCATGTTGGGTCTTCGGCGCGAACTTGCGGATCGTCATGTCTTCGATCATGCGCCGGCGCAACGGGCTGATGGCCTCGTCGGTCATGGGGATGCTCCTGTCTTGATGGAGGTTGCGACCCCCTCATCTCAAGACAGGACGCCCCGTGGCGCTATCGTGTTGGTCGTGCCGGCCGCTGCAGTGCCCTACCGCGCGAGCGGTTTAGTCCCTTGGCACTTTTCGGACATGCCGGGGCGGCCTGACGATCCCCGCTGACTCAGCCGCATCCGTGATCAATGTCCCTTGTTGGCGCTTTTTCGGACCTCACCGCTTCGTCGAATGTCCGCTTCGCGCGCACGAGTACGCGCCCTAAACCAACGGATAGCCGGCTCCATTCCAATTGCGTAGTGGGAGTCTACCTCGGTACGGCCCAACCATACCTGCGTGCAATGGCGTCAGCCGGCGCTCGGCGCTACCAATCAAATCGATCCAGCAAGACGGAATGCAAAGTAACGGAACCGGACCGCGAGCCGGCAGTTGCAAGACAAGGTCGGCGGCGTAATGCCCGCCGGCCTTGTCTTTTGATCGAGCGGCGATCTGACTTTCTCGCCATCGTGCCCTTGCAAAACACGGTAAGCATCGTCGATCCTCAGAATCAAGCGGGCGACTGTTCCGGGATAAGCCGGAAAATTCCGCGAATCTCCGTTTTGCGCCAACAGCCGTCATTCAGCGAAGGTCGCTTGTGGTAGCTTTGAGACACGTCGACCGGTCGAGCCGGCAGGCGACGGCCGGAAACGGCGCTTACTTGATGCGCGACAAACATCTATCCGAACACCAGACGGCCATACGCGGAGGGTCGAAGGCATCTACGCCACGTCAGGTCGGGCTGCACTCCTCCGATGCCGGGCAAACTACAGAATCAAGGGGGCAGCTCGAGTTCTTGCCCGTCTGTTCTGTGTGAATAGTAAGGGGCCTCTCAGAGATTTGCCCCTTAGAATTCACGAATCTGTTGCCGACGCGTCAGCCGAGCGCGCAGCGCAGGAATTGAAAGCCAACACTCGGTTGCCGTCAGTGCGGACTGATCCTTGACGTCAATGCTGCTTTGAACGACGTGGAAGCGTCTCTAGGTTGACGGCGTTAGGCGGTTCGAGCATGACCTGCTTGAGGTTGGTGCCGGACAAAACCACGATCACAAAAATCAACTTGCCGGCTTCGTTCATCAGGCCGCCACTGAGCGCCTTTCCTGACGTGTTGTCCTCGGCTACGAAGACTGCATCTGCAAGCTCTTGCCGCACAGATTGCAGGGCGATCAAGTTGAGTCGATCCTCTAGGTTCAACTCGCTCATGGATGACATTGTAGCGTTGCCCGCAACCTGCCCTGTTTTGGCGTCGATCGTATCTGCCCAGATGCGATCCTGCCGAAACGTCTTCACGCGATAAACGGATGAGCCGGAGCCGCCATCAAAACTGACATCCACGATCCTCGAACCGGGGTGGAGGCTGTCGGCTATCTTCAGCGCCTGGCGCATCGATACTTCCGCGCCTCGGAACAATTCAAGTTCACGGCTTATCGCCTCCTCGGTAAGTCCATTGCCGTTTGCATCCTGTTCTTGAGCCGCGCTGATTTCGCTATCCAACGTCGCGCCGGCATAGCAGGGTGCGCAGATCAGCAACGATAATAGGGCTACGAATAGCTGTTTCTTTGACATTGGCCCACTCATTTCGATCGACGAGGAACGGTTAGTTGTAGAGAAACGCTGGCCAGCAGGATGATGCCGTTCCAGCCATAAGCCATTGACAGACGCAAAATCGCTTTGCGGAATTTCCAATCATTGGCGCTGCGGGGGCCAGGCCACGAGCTACAGTTGTAGGCGCCGGCGCCGCCAACATCGCTCGAACAGACGGATGAAAGAAATGATCATGTTCGAAGTACTCCGGGTTGCCGCAAAACGATCATTCCAGAATCATTGACCACACGACTGTTCTCCGATGCGGTCGTTAAACGTTTCGATTTCGGCGTCGATGATCCTTAGAGCGCGTTCGCGGCTCACACTATTCTGGCAGGTTGCAGCGGCTTGACGGGCCGTCACGGCCTCGACGAATTGGGAGATGACGACGCGGCATTTCTCATCAACAGACGAATGACTCACACTGTTCTGCGACGCGCGCGCACGCCGAATATGGGAAGCGCCCAGCGTTGACTCTTGATCGCACTCTGATGCACCAAGTGCGGCTGTATTTGACATGGACAGGAGAAGAAGCGCGAAGGCCACTCCTGCATTGGAAGCGATATCGGAAGGAAACGTAAACCTCACGTTGTCACCGGGTCTTTGCACTTTATCACCGCCACCAGGCAGGAGATGATCCGAAGGAAGAGGCGCTGAGCACTTACTCCGAGAGCATCTTTATGAAATCGAGTAGCGCGATCTACTGACCCCGCGTATCGAGCGATAGGCTCCTGGTTGTCCGGCACTAACCGTTGGTATAATGCGACCGCTCCAGAGGTGCGAAAGTGGGAGGCCAGTGAATGCCCCCGACAGAGTCGTTCGCATGATCTGTGCCGTTGATTTGAGTTCGTACCATCGGCGGATCTCAGAGATTCGCCGATGGTGAATCTCGAGATGTGCGGCGGACGGGTTGAAGTCGGTGGTGCACTGCGAACCCGCATGGACGTTGCCACCGAATCGAGCGAGGCACAGGAGGACGGTATTGTCGGTGAGACGTTGATGCCGCAGCCCGCGCCACCCCCGTTTCCAACGGTGAAGTTACACCAGTTCCTTCCAATACTCGCTCACATCAAACCTCCGCACCTCCTCGACGCAGGTCGTCTCGAGCCCTCGCCGCGGAATTAGCCGGTCGTAGAAGTGCGGAATGTCTTCGCCTTGATAGAGAATGCCGCAGGCGATGCGCTCCTGATCCTGCGTAGCGAGCGCCCTCGCCTGCTGCAGATTGCCGGGGTCGTGACCTTCGGCATTTGCATCGAAGTACCTGTCCAATAGATATTCGTGGGTCGCGAAGTGATTGTATGTCGGACACGCCTGGAGCATCTCGACGAAGGCAAAGCCACGATGCTGAATGGCGGCTTTGAGAATGCGAGTCATCAGTTTAATGTCACCGCTAAAGCCCCGGGCAACGAAGGTGGGGTTGAGCGAGAATATCAGGTCCATGCTTGCCAAGGTATTCTCGGGGATCCCGTTGGGGCTTGTGTTCATCGACTGGCCCTGTGGCGTGAGCGAACTCGCCTGCCCGGTCGTTAGCCCGAAGTTTGTATTGTTGTGCAGGACGAACGTGATGGGATAATTGCTCCGCACGCCATGGATCAAATGCCCGACACCTTCCGAGAAGGTCGCGCCATCCCCGCCGAAAGCGATGACCGGAACCTTCATATTCGCAAGCTTCGCGCCTGCCGCAAACGGGATGACGCGACCATGGAGCCCGTGGAAGCGGTAACCCTCAATTTTGTCCGAGCCGTTCCCGTTACAACCGACATCGTAGCAAAGGCACACCTGCCACGGATGCAAATTCAGTTCTACCAACGCATACTTCACGGCCGTCCAAATGCCATAGTTGCCGCAACCATCACACCAGATGCATTTGGTTTCCGAATAGTACTCGGAAAGAGCGGGCGACTGGGTCTGCAGAGCGATATTCATGACGGAGTACCTGCAAGTACGAAATCAGGAACATTCTGTTGGTCTTCAGAGGTGCTCGCGCATCTCTCCATCACCGATGCAAGAAGCTCATCGTAGAAAAACGGCCGGCCGTCGTACTTGAGAATTTTATCCGGGATATCCAAGCCGCACTCCATCCTCATGAACATGCCCAACTGCCCCTGATAGTTCTGCTCCACGAGAACAATGCGTTTCGACCGCATTACCAATCTCTGAAGCTCCTGGGTGCGGAGCGGCCAGAGATACGTGTAGTGCAAATACGCGATCTTCCGCCCTCGCAGTTCATCGCTGCACATGACGTCTTGAAATACGTCACCGGTGCTTCCCCAGCCGATTGCGAGCAGCTCGATTTCGTCGCCTTCATTCATCCAATCGGTTGTCTTTGCGCGGCGACCGCCAATACTCAAATGAGGTGCGGGAAGCCCTGCTTTTAATCCGTGGAACTTCCGCAGCCGTTTCTCCATTTGCAACTTGGTATTGAGGGAGGACTCATCCACGGCACCCATGGCATTGTGTTCATCGGCCTGGGCGCAATAGGTCGCAGCCTCGCTGCCGGGAAGCCATCGCAACGAAACGCCGCCCACGGCGTGCGGGTTAAATCGATCAGAGGATTTCAAGAGTTTAAGCTTCTCGGGGTCGGCGACGAGCCTGCCACGATCGATTTCAGTCTTTTCCAGATCGTAAGGGTATTGCGTGTAGAGCGCCTCGGCGATCTGCTTGTCGGTGAGGACAATGACACTGATTTGATACTGCTCTGCCAGATTGAATGCGACCGGCATCAAATCGAAGGCATCCTGACTGTTGCTGACCGAGATGACGCAGCGCGTGAATTCGCCGGCAGAGCAACTCGTGGCCTGCAGGAGACTGCCTTGAGCCGTCCAGGTCGGCAGACCCGTCGCCGGACCGGGGCGTTGCGCCAGCACAAACACCGTCGGGTTCTCGATCATGGCGTTCAGAGACAGTGTCTCGCTCATAAGATCGAATCCGACACCGGAGGTGGCGGTGAGCGCGCGGGTTCCCATGTACATCGCCCCGCTCACGATCTGCGCGGCGGTGATTTCGTCTTCCGCCTGCTTGACCACCATGTGAGTCTTGTTTTCGAGCTCGGCAATGAATGACAACAGCGGGCTGGAGGGCGTCATCGGGTAGCCGGCATAGAGCCGCACCCCCGCATGAACCGCGCCGAGTCCCATCGCCTGACTGCCGGTAATCAAAAGGTGGCTGGAGAAGCCTTTGTCAGGCGGCGGCAACGGGACGGAGATCGTCCCCTGCTCTGGATCGACAAAGGAAAATCCCTCATCGATGCATCGCATGTTGAGTTCTAGCAGCGTTTTCTTCTTCGCGAACCTCCCTCCGACGAGAGACTTGAGGGCATCGATATCCTGGTCAAGCATTGACCAGACAAAGGCGGTCAGCAGCACGTTCGATAGAATTGCCGTCGCACCAAGGCGATTGAGAATATCATCAACCGGGAAATAGATGACGCGAAGATTTCGCTCCGCGATGAGTTTCTGATGATGCTCCGGAAACTGCCACTCGGGCGTCACGTGCAGTACGATCCCTCCCGGTTTCAGTTCCTCCATATTCAGTTCGAGTCCGTGGTGGTTGAGCGCGACAAGCACGTTCACCTTGGTTTCGGTGCTCCGGATGCGTTGATTCGAGATGTCCAGCTGATAGCTCGCATGCCCGCCCTTGATGAGCGAGGGATACTCGCGATAGCCGAACACGCAATATCCGGATCTTTTGAGACCTTTGGCGATAATCGCGCCAATGGAGTTTACTCCCTGTCCAGACGCGCCGACCATTTTTAGGGATATCCGGGGCATCGCCTAACACCGATCTATCTGTTTCGAAGCGTCCACCAACTGTTTGCCCCAAACTCTTACTGCCTCCTCCTGGCCGTAGGGCTCATCTATGATTTTAAGCGTTGGAACAATCAACCGACCATGATGGGCCTTAACGTAGTGCTGCAAATGATCCGCCGCTCGCGCCGTGTAGAAGTATCGGTGGTCCCCAAGTCCGATGCACGCACACGGTTTGCCGCCCAGGTCCAAAGTCTTCGCCTTGTCGTGGAGCAAAACCCACATGTGTGGATTCAATTGTCCCTCGGTGCCCCCTGTATTCCAGGTCGAGGAGGCAAGGAGGAGAACATCTCCGCTCAGCAAATCCTGTGGCTGCGTTTTCTCGGCTATCGTTTCCTCGATCTCCCAGCCTGGGACAATGCTCTTCAAAGAATCGGTCAGCGCATCCACGACGTACTCCGTGTGACCGCTAGTCGAGGCAAAGACGATATGGAGGACTCGACGCTGAATGAAGTGCGGGACAGCATTGGCGGTGTTGTTCACGAGTTACCTCCGCCCCCAATGCTGCTCGCGCAAGGGAGTGGCCATGGAAGTCGGACAGCCGCGCATCCGCGTCGCCACTGCGCAAAGGGGCATGGCTTGGTTGCTCTTCTCGTTACCTTCAACGTTCCGATGGGAACAGCTGTCGGATCGAACTTGTTCATCAAATCCTAGAATTCGTCCCGCCGCTTGGAGATGTTTGCCGCGACTTGGCTATTGCTGCGCGCTCAGAGGCAGCTTCGCCTCGGCGCTGCGACCAAAACCGTGTGAATAGACAGCGATGCAAAATCGTATAGGGAGCATTCATGACGTTTTCTCCGCGACATTTGTTGTGCCCCGTGCCCTCGAATGATGACGGTGTTCGCGCACGATGAGCTTGATATCCAAATCACGGTCCAAACGGACAATCGAGCCACCCGGTGTTCAGGCTAGGGAATGAAGCCCGAGAACGCCGCGCCTTGCGATGTTTTGCGCAGGCATGCTGCGGCAACGCCTTTCCCCAGGAACGGGTACCTTCCGCACGAAGAGCAGCCGGACTGCGTCAACCGACTGCTGCTGGATTTTCAGGAGGGCTGGGCCGGATGACGTCGCAAGTTTGCTGGCCGGCGTTCGATTTTCAGCCAGAGTACAGGAGGTCAACGAAATGAGCAGAAACGGATCCAAAGCAGCGGCACCTGCCGCACTCGAAACTCCGGCCGGCTTCCACGACGATGCCGTTCAGGCGCTTTCCGCCTCTTTTTATGAAATCGAGGCGGACTCTTGGCGTAGGAGCGCGCTTCGCGGAATTTGTTTGCGTTGATCACGAGCCCTTGGCGTCGGTCATTTGAAAAACGGCGAGCGGATTGTGACTCTGGCGGCGGCCATTTGCCGGCCATTATTAAACCCAAGATTGTGCACCACACAATCATCTTGTCGGCTAACAATCTGTTTCTATTAACGCCGCCAACTTCTCAAAGCCGCCGGTTTGCAAACCCGGCCGTCATAAATCGTTCAAATTCGAGTTCTCTTTCGCTGCCTGGCACATTCCACGTCATTTTTCTTCTTTGGCGTCGAGCACGTTCGATGCATTCTCTTTTGATATTGCAGCATGATAGATAATAAACACTCCACCAGAACGGCACTTCACAGCCGGATATCGGCTATCAACCTGCAGCATCTACGGTACGCCGTCGCGGCCAGAGATCAGGGGAGCCTTCGACGGGCGGCCGAAAGCCTATCAGTTCAGCAATCAACGTTGAGCCGGTGCATTCGCCAGCTGGAGCATTCGATTGGCATGGCCATCTTCAAGCGATTGAGTGGTGGCGTTCGGGCAACGGACGCGGGGCGTGAATTTCTTCACCTGGCCCGATCGATCCTGGAGCAAGTAGATTCACTCGTGACAAGGACGCATCGGACCGGCCGCGGTGAAACTGGCCGACTCACGATCGGCTTTTACACGTCACTGACAGCCGGCAATTTGCGCGCGACGCTTGTGGATTATGCGCGGCGAGTTCCGGAGATAGAACTCGGAATGATAGAGGGATCGCGCACACGTCTTGTCACTGCTCTGCGCAACGGTGCAATCGATATCGCAATCGTGACCGGCGAAACGCACCTTCCAAATGCCAAGTCAATGTCGCTTTGGAGTGAACGCATTCTGGTTGTGCTGCCGGATGGCCATCGGCTGGCTGCCAATGAGATCGTTCATTGGACCGACCTCAAGGGCGAAGCGCTTTTGTTGAGCCGACGTGATCCCGGACATGAGATTCATGACCTAGTTGTCGCCAAACTAGCCTCGCCAGCAGACCGGCCAGAAATGGTGCGACATGACATAAGCCGCGAAAGCATCAAAAGCCTGGTCGGTGCGGGCTTTGGCATCGGCTTGACGATTGAAGCTTCTCTTGGTGCAAACTTCGCGGGTGTCATCCATAGAGAGGTCCGAGATGGGACCGGTCCAGCCCGGGTTAGTCATTCAGCCCACTGGCGGCAGGACAACGAAAATCCGGCCTTAGCGGGTTTCCTGAAGCTGCTGAGAGAGCGCTATCCCTCGCCTTCGACTTGATTTTTGCGCCTAGCCTTTGCGAAGGCACGGTCCGTCGCCATGAAGCGCGCCAGCATTGGCGCCACTAGTTTTGAGGGATCTGAAATCTGGCGTCCGGTTTCGCGCCCAAGCGCCTCAGCGTAGGTAAGGAGGTCGCGATGCACCGTCCTCGGCAATTCAATGGTGATCTTCACCGGCTTGTCCTCAGTGATGGCACCGAGCTTAAGCTTTGCCATGCGCGTCCCCTAACCTTTGTTCGGTTCCTGGAGCGTGACCTATGACCATGACCTCCACGTGCCCTCCATGACCGCCACCTTCGGCCAATAGGCGCGCATGAAGAGCGAGAAGTCGCCCTTTGGCGCAGGCAGCCAGTTGGCGCGTTGCACCGGATCGGTCGGGGCATCGGCCTGCACATAGATCGTGAGCGAGCCGTCGGCAGCGAGCTTGAGGTCCTTGTTCTTGGTGCCTACCGAGAAGCGGTTGATCGCGTTTTTGATGAAGAAGTGGTGCTCGTTGTAGATCGACAGCGACCAGAAGCCGTTCACCGGCGGTGTTGCGCCCTTCGCAAAGGTCACGGTGTAGCGGTTGGCACTGTTGAGCCTTCCCCCGTTCGCGTCGAGGTCCTGGTAGAAGTATTTCGTCTCGTTCGGCGAATTGACGAAGATGTTGGATTTTGCGACGGCGGTGCGCGTGTAGTAGTCCGTGCCGAAGGCGGCTTCGTTCGAGATCGCGCTCCAGTTGTGCGGGAGCTGCTGGCCGTAATTGCGGAACTGGAACAGCGGCGTCACCAACTTGTCATCCGCGTCCTTTGCGCCCTCGGTGAAGGCCTGCTTCAGCTTCGGATCGTCCTTGGCCGCCGCCAGCACTGCGAGGACGTGCGCGTAGCGCGCCTCTTCGCCGGGCAGTGGCGGCGCATCCGCGAGTGCTGCCGAAAGCTCATCGACGAACTTCTCCGGAACGACCCACTTCGTCTCCTCCTCCCCGCTCGACGTGGAGGGCACCTTGGGCAGCGCGCTCCAATTCATGCTCTTCATGGTGCCGTCGTATTCCGAGAGCGGGTACATCGCGATCCCGCTCAGCACCGGCTGGATGGCGTTTTTGTCCTCCGGGGTGTCGTCCTGAAAGATGCGCGGCGCGACAAATCCTGTGCTGGTCGAGGCGCGGAAGACCTTCGTGATCCCTTTTGGCACCTCACCCTGCCAGTTCGGCCCGACGAGCAGATAGAAGCCGGGGGTGGTGCCATACATCTTGCCGAGCTGGACGAAGCTGTCGGTGCGCAAGTCCACGACCTGGTAGACCCAGAAACGCTCTCCGAAATCGGGCACCTGAATGACGACCGGCGAAAGGTCGAGCGCGAGCGAGCCGGCGCCGTAGACCACGTCCTGGTTTGGGCAGGCGGTGAGCCTTTCCTCCGGAGCGATGTAGTCGGTCAGCATCCCCAGCCGATTGAGCGGCGCCGCCGGCACGGGGCCGGACATGGCGATCTCCTTCACCTGCGAGAAAGCGATACGGCGATTGTAGACATTCACCATCGGCCATGCCCAGAAATAGGCGTCGCGGCCGACCTGCTTGGCGTATTCCTCGGTGATCTTGACGCGCGCATCCGGGCCGGACGGCATGGCGCGGGTCCAGCCTGGCGATGGTGTCAGGGATTCCGCTTGCGCGAGAGTGCAAAGGCTGATCGTGGCGAGCAGCAGGCCGATGCAGAATCGTGTGTGCCGATTTTTCATGACTTCATCCTCCATGACCCGGTCCTCCTGTGGCCCTTAGTTCACCCGCTGCACCGGTGGCGGCGTCCAGGTGCCGTCGAGGATTTCAGGCTTCGGCCAATAGAGCCGAAGCAGCAGGTTGAACGGCGCCTTGGCGACCGGAAGCCAGTTCGCTTCCTTTTCGGCTCCGGGCGAGGCGGCCTGAATGTGGAGATCGAGCGAGCCGTCGGCATTGGCGACCAGCTTGTCGCGGTCGCCAAGCGCCTGGCGCTTCAGCGCATTCGGGATGAAATGGCCGTCGGCGTCATAGGCCGTCACCGACCAGAACGCGTCCACCGGCGGGAACCCGCCCTTGTCGAAATGCAGGACATACTTGTTTTCGCCGTTGAGCGGCTGGCCGCCGCCGTCGGTCGAGAGCGAGGGGTAGACGGCATCCTCGGGCAGGTTCTCGCCGACACAGCACCAAGCGATCGCCGCCCGGTAACGATAATCCACGCCAAAGGCCCCGCTGCGGGTGGTGTAGGCCCACCCTTTCATGCCCTCGCCGCCGGCCTTCTTGCCCTCAGCCGCGACCAGCGCCTTGCCATCGGCGTAGGCTCGCTCGAATGCCTGCTTGATCGCGGGCGGCACCGTGTTGAGGTCGAAGCTCTTGCCGACCTTGAAGCCCACACGTTCCAGGCGGTGGATTATCGGATAGTCGACTAACGCCGGTGGGTTGTCCTTCAAAAGCTCGGAGAAGCGAGCGAAGAAGGCCGCCGCATCCATCTTGTCGACCTGCGCCGGCGGTGGCGTTTTCATATCGATCGCCGGGTCGACCTTGCCCTTGGGCGGGACGTAGCCGCCCCGGCCCCAGGCCGAGAGCGGGGTCACCTTGTAGCCCGCCTGGAGCTTGTGGACGTTTTCGTAGTCGGCCGCGCCGTTGGTCTGGGTGCGCCCGACGAGAGAGGCGTAGCGGGTCGGACTGCGGATGATCTCCAGGCCGGGCGGGGCCGTGCCCTGCCAGTTTGGACCGACCAGCAGAAAGTCGCGGGCGGTGTTGGCGCCGGTCGTGCGGGTGCCCGGCGCCGCGAACACATCGGTCCACATGCTCGTAATCTGCAGCACGAAATAGCGATCCGTCGCCGGCACCGAGAGGACGATCGGCTCGGGACCGAGATCGAGGTTAGCCGCCGAATAGAGCGTGTCCATATTCGGGCGCACGATCGCCTTGAATTCAGCGGGCGGAAACGCCTCCGAATGGCTGAAGCGGTTGAGCGGGCCCTGAAAGGGGATCCCCGTCGGTTCGGCGAAATTCGTTAGCTGCCGGACGCTGATATCCATCAGCACCAGCGGGTAAGCGTAGACATAGGCGTCCTCGGCGATCCCATAGGCCTGCTCGGCGGAGACATTCTGCGCCGATGCCGGCGCCGGCGCGAGCGCCGCCGTCAGGGTCAATGCAATCGCCCCGAGGATTGTCTTGATCATGGTGCGTCTCCGCTATCGTGTGCCGTCACGGATTTGAAACCTTTTCCATGTCCGGCAGCACCCACGTCTTGTCGAACAGCGGTTTCTCCGGCCCGTAGAGGCGGAAAATCACTTCGAACTTCCGGCTCGCGTCCGTGGGAACCCAGTTCGCTTCCTTGCCGGCCGGCGCTTTGGGTCCGAAGTAGATGTCGATCGAGCCGTCAGCGTTCTTTTGCAGGTCCGGGATTTGCGACGACCGACTCGCCCGGTCCATGTTCTTGATCAGAGCATGGGTTTGGCGGTCGTAGGCCGTCGCCGACCAATATTGCTTGACCGGCGCGTTCGGCGGCACGGTCAGCCGATAGGTGCTGCCGCCGTCGAAGGCCTGGCCGTCCTTGTCCTTGATCGTCATCAGGTAGAACTGCGCGGTTCCCAGCCTCTTGATGCCGATGAAGGCGAAGCTGTAGCTGACGCCCCGCTCGTCGACTGGGTAGGCGTTCGGGTCGGTGCATGCGCCCTGCGTCGCCTTGACCACGTCCGGGTAGGCCGGCGAGCCCCATTTGCTGCCCGGCCAATAGGGCGGGAAGCCCTTGTCGTATTGCTGCTCGATCCAGAGCTGCGCCTCGCGGATAGCGGTCTTCAGGATGTCTTGCGTTTTCGCATCGGGATTGAACGGCTTGCCCTTTTCGATGCCGATTGATTTGAGCTGATCGATCATCGCGCGGTCGCGTTGCAGCCAGGGCTCGCTCTGCACGATGCGGTTGAGCGACTGAAAAAAGCTCAGGTCGTAGCGAATCGTCGAATCGAACAGAGTGCCGAACGCGTCGGTGAAGACTGTCGCCGGCGGATTGGCGGCCTGAGACAGTGGATAGACCTTCAGGCGCTTGCCATAGGCGGCGGATTTGGCGATGTCGGCGTCGCTGTGGCTGACCAGATTGGAGCGCAATAGCGCGTAGCCGCTGTAGGTGTCCGACTGCAGGACGATGTAGCCCGCGGGTGGCTTGCCCTTGTACTCCGGCGGCAGGATGAGGTACTTGCCGCCCTTACCCTTGTCGGCGCCCGCGGGGCCGGCATCCTCCAGCGGCATCTGCCAGATATTGTCGATGTTGGCAGCGAACGAGCCGGTGTCGGCAGGCGGCACATCAATGACCACCGGTCCCACGTCCTTCGTGTTGAAGAAAGTCATGAAGTAGATCGAATCCGGATTCGGCGTCAGCGTCTGGTTTTTCGAATCGGCCGGCCGTGACCAGTAGAGGACCTGGTTGACCTGGCCTTTGGTCTTGGCGAGCATTTCCCGAAGCATCAGGTCGGTGTTGACCGCCGGCATCCCCCAGATGACCGCCTCGACAGCGCGACGCTCCACGGTGCGGCGGGCGAGGTCTTCCGGGGAAAGGTCCTGTGCAGACGCTGGAGCGCTCATTGCCAGAACGGCAGCCGCCGACAGGGCCGCCAACACGTGGCTGGCGCGAAAAGAAAAATCAATCATCCTTGCCTCCTCATGGAAACATCCTTGTCCAGTTCTTTTTTCATGTCGACGACGGTCCAGCCCTTCGCCGTCGCCTGATCCAGCGCCTTGTCGAGCTTGCCGATCTTCGAGGTCCGGTCGTAGGCATATTCAAGCTCGGCATCGGGGTGATGGACGATCCCCATGAAGCGGGCACCCTCGCGCAATTGGCGATCAGCCACGTGGAATACTGACATTGAACCGACCGGTCGAACTCGAGGCTGCTGAGAAGACCAAGTCATCCGGCCCGCCCATGGGCGGGCCGGGTACACGGCGTCAGCGATTTTGAAGCTGCTGCTGGATGATCCTGTTCAGTGTGGCACGAACCTTCTCGACGTCGATCCCCTCGGTGAGCGCCTTCTTCTGCTTGATGCCATCCATCATGCCTTCCAGGATGTTGGCCGGATTGAAGCTAGGCGGGAACGAGCGCGGCGGAAACTCCTTGAATGTCGACACAAACTCGAAGACGTCGTCCATCGTACCGTAGACGCTTCCGACGTGGTTGATTTGCCAATCCCAGTAGGTGTTGGATGTGATATCCGCCCGTTCGAACGGGTCCTGGAGCAGGTTGAATATCTTCTGCAAGCGAAGAGTGGTGAACGGTTCGGCCCATACTTGCATGGTGCCCGGCGAACGCTGCTCGGAAAAGACGTATTTGTAGGCCCCCTTGCGCAAGCCCACCAGCACGCCATCGTCGTCAGAGTAGAAGAACTTGTCGCGCGCGCTCTTTGTCCCGTTGTTGTTCCCGGCCGTGCCGCTGACATTGCGCAGGAAGGTACTCTGATCGAATCCGTCGAGATGCACTTTGTAATTGATACCGTTGGCCGTGTAGCCCGCCTTGAGCTTGTTAACGATGTCCGGTTCGCCGGCCGCCGCGCAAAGTGTCGGCATCCAGTCGTTGTGGCTCATCAGCTCGTTGGTGACCGTACCTGGCTTGATCACGCCGGGCCAGCGGACCAGGCACGGTACGCGGAAGGCGCCTTCCCAATTGGTGTTCTTCTCCGAGCGGAACCAAGTCATGGCGCCGTCCGGCCATGTGTTCATGTGGGGTCCGTTATCGCTCGAGTAGACGACGATGGTGTCGTTGGCGACACCCATGTCGTCGAGCGCCTTGAGCAAGGTACCGACCGTGTCGTCGTGCTCCATCATGCCGTCGATGTACTCGCTGTCACCGTGGGTGTAGCGGCCACGATGCCCGGCGCGGACGTGCGTGCGAAGGTGCATGCGCGTTGCGTTGAACCAGCAGAAGAACGGCTTGCCTGCTGTTTTCTGCCGATTGATGAAATCGATGGCGGCAGCCGACGTTTCGTCGTCGATGGTCTCCATGCGCTTCTTGGTCAGCGCGCCGGTATCCTCGATGGTCTGCTTGCCGATCTTGCCGAAGCGTGGATCGACGGTGGGATCGTCGCGATCGGTCGCCTTGCACTTCAGGACGCCGCGCGGGCCGAACTTGGCAAGGTAGGCGGGTTCTTTCGGATAATCCGGCAGTTCCGGCTCTTCCTCTGCGTTGAGATGATAGAGATTGCCGAAGAATTCATCGAACCCGTTCACGGTCGGCAGCGACTCGTTGCGGTCGCCGACGTGATTCTTGCCGAACTGTCCCGTCGCGTAGCCGAGGTTTTTGAGCAGGCCGCCGATCGAGGGATCGAGCTGGCTCATGCCCATTGGTGCGCCGGGAAAGCCGACCTTGGTCAGACCGCTGCGAATGCCGTGCTGGCCGGTCAGGAACGCCGCGCGGCCGGCGGTACACGACTGCTCACCGTAATAGTGCTGTAACTTGAGCCCCTCGCGGGCGATGCGGTCAATGCCCGGGGTCTCATAGCCCATCAGGCCGTTTGAGTAGGCGCTGATATTGGCAACGCCGACGTCGTCGCCCCAGATCACGAGGATATTTGGTTTGCGTCCCGAGGGGGTCGCGGGAGCGGGGCTCGCGGCCGGTGCCGGCGCGGCCTTCTGCGCCTGAGCCAGGGCCTCCGACGTCAAGGCCGCCGCGGCGACAATGGATGACGTTCCCAGCAACACATTTCTGCGGTTGATGACTTGCTCTGCTTCGGTGCGGCCGTTCTTGGTCTTGATGTCGCTACTCATGCGAGACTCCCTACGTTGAAGACACAGACGATGGCTTAAGACCTGGAGGGGCCGGCGCCCGCACCACGCACCTGAACCCGACATGGCTGGTCGAGGTGTCGACCGGCTCCGCATGCCGCGCGGCGGGACGATAACGGCGGCAATAGTTTGGCGCGCACAGATGCGAGCCGCCCTTCAGAACCTTGCGCGGAATCCTGATCGCGGGCTGACGGGGATCGTAGCTCGCCGATTCGTTCCCGCCGTGCGGATTGACGGGAACGCAGCACGCCTTCGGCACGTCGGCTTCGTGCTTTGCCGACCACCAATCGGAGGTCCATTCCCAGACATTGCCGATCATGTCGTAGACGCCGTAGTCATTCGGCGGGAATGCCGTCACCGGCGAGGTACGCTCAAAGCCGTCGTGATTTAGATTTTCGAGCGGGAAATTGCCCTGCCATGTGTTGGACATGTGCTGGCCGCCCGGTGTGAGCGCATTGCCCCAGGCATATTCCTCGCCGTCGAGTCCGCCGCGCGCGGCGAATTCCCATTCGGCTTCGGTCGGCAGGTCCTTGCCGGCCCAATTCGCGTAGGCCAGCGCATCGGCAAAGGACACGTGCACCACCGGATGGTTGTCGAGCACATTGATGTTGCTCGTCGGCCCATAGGGATGCCGCCAGTCAGCGCCTTTCATGAAGGTCCACCACTGGCTCCAGTCCTGCAAACCGGCGACGCTGCGCGGCGGCGCGAACACCAGGGAGCCCGCGTAGATCATGTGCGGCAGCGCGCCGGGATAATCCCTGGGATCGGGCGGAATCTGCGCGCTGGTGACGTAGCCGGTTGCCTTGCAGAATTCCTTGAACTGCCGGTTCGTCACCGGCGTGCGGTCGATCCAGAACCCATCGACCGCAACGCGATGCACCGGCGCCTCTTCCGGATAGTGATCGTTCGATCCCATCCGGAAGGTGCCGCCGCCGATCCAAACCATATCGACGGCCTGGCCTTCATCCGGCCGCCGTTCCGCCTGTTCGATTTCCGCCGGCTTCATGGCTACGCCCCCGCACAGATTTCAACGACCTAAGGGCAGTAGTCCCAAAAACCCTGGGTGCGGGACGGATCGGTATAGTACCAGCACATGCCGGGCGCCGGCGCAGCGCCGGCCCAAGCCGCCGCGGTCGCAGCCGTGGCGAAGCCGATCGCAGCGCCCGCCGCGATCGCGCCTCCTCTCGGCCAGCGGTACCAACCGGGGCGCGCCCAGCGAACGCCACCGCCGCGGTATCCGGGACGCACCACCGCCCCACCGCGCACCACGGTACGGCTGCGATAGGCGGCGGCATTGCCACGCGGTCCCACCGCGACGCCGCCGCGGCGCACAACGGCGCGCACCTTCACAACATCTGTGTTGGGTGCTTTCGCCTGGTCTCCAAGTGCAACGGAGGGGCCGAGACTCAGTGCCGATGACGTTGTAGATGCCGCTCCGAGCCCAACAAGGCCAATCATCGTTGCAGCAAGGATCGAGATCAGGTTCTTGGAGGTTTCGCACCTATTGCGATTAAAAGATCTCGTTGAGAATACCATTGTAACGCCCTTTCCGATTCCAGCGCCGCCAGCCCATTCGCAGCGATAGGTCAGCCCCTATTCCCTTCTTGGCGCATCTCCATACTGGGTCATGATAGAACGCCAAGCGTTCTATTTCTCGTTGAGTTCAACGATAAATGAATCTTGCCGGGCTGTGATGTCCAGTTTGTGCCAAATCTTGGGGCCTTAGACAAAATTCCGTCTCTGATTTCATGCCAGCATGTGGCTGATTGTCCGACGTTTTTAGGCAAATGCCACTCCACTGCAGCGTCGATTGTGTTTCGTCGCATGCCATGGAATTGACCTTGGGCTGAGGCGCGCCAACGTCATAATAAGACCGAGAAGATCGCCAAGCTTCGTTCAGCAGATTGTTCGTCTCTACGTTGAAACAGGACTGACGTGACAAAACAACTTGCAGCGGTCCACACGCACAGAATTGCAGGCTTCGAGGAGCTCAATGAGGTAGTCGTTGGGGCACGCAGGGAAGTCGTTCAGATTGAACGCGGAAAAATGCGGGGCCAGCTATTTCATGCGTCAATCGGCGGCCTTCCGATAGACGTCGTGACGTTCAGCCTCGGTGTGAGATCGAGGGGTGAGCCGAACAAGGATAGAACCACGATCGGCATGCTGACCGCATCCACCAATCGGGTTACTCGCGCGTCACATGAATCACGTCCCGGAGATATACTGGTAACGCCGCCCGGCGGAGAGCACGAGAACAGATATTACGGCGGCGCGTCCGTCCTTGTGATCTCTTTGTCGTCTGCCGACATCGACTCGACGTTCGGCACTGAAGCTCGATTGGGCGACCCAACGGCTTGGTGCGGAAATCACTTCAAAGGCAACGCCGATAGGGTGCAGCGGATTATCCCGCGCTTGCGATCGCTTGTCGCCCGACTCGGCGAACGCAACCTGCGCTTGACCGTCGAGGCGGCAGAGTTCTGGAAGCAAGCCGTCATTGAGGCCATGACAGCGAACATCGTGGAAGGGATGCCTTCGGAGCGCGACGGCCCGCTGCCTTCTGCGCTAAGGGTGGTGAGGCAAGTCGAGGAGTATTTGAACGCGAGGGGTGCAGGGCCGGTCCACATATCCCAGATCTGCGGTCAGCTGCGCGTTTCGCGGCGAACCTTGCATCGCGCTTTCCATGAATCGCTGGGGATCGGTCCGATCGCATTCTTCCGTTACCGGCGACTCTGCTCGGTCCATACGGCCCTCCGCTCGGCCCCCCCGCCTGACGGAACAATCGCAGATCTGGCGATGCAGCACGGCTTCCTGAATGTCGGGCGCTTCGCTTACTACTACCACCAACTGTTCGGCGAGTATCCGTCGGACACGCGACCGCACAAAAATGGCTCGTCAACAATTGTTAGTTCCGCGAGCTTGTTGTCTGCCGCTAGCGCTTCACCGGTTTGGCTTAGAGATCAGCGCTGAATTCCTATCTTGCGGCGAGGCTTGCATGGCGCCCTTCAGCGAATTCCTGATATGGCGCCGATGACGTATTTGCGCGTTGGAAGATCTGCTGGAATGAGGATCGCTTAGCAGAGGAAGGCGATGAGAAGTGAGTCTCGGCGAGCTTCGCGCGGATTATCGCTGCTGCTTCATGATTCTCGACTTGGTCCGCCCGAAAGCGGCGGCAAGGTCGCGCACGGCTTAGTCGTTCTCAGCTTGTCTCTACTGCCGATCGATATAACGTGTTGGGCGTCGCAGCCGATCGGCCTAAGCGGCTATCGCGCATCTCAAGGAAGGCATGTTGCATCGACAGGCTTCGCGCAGCACCTAGGCAGCCAAGCGACGCTGCTCTTCGACCTCCTCTGGCTCACCGCCCGAAGCTCTCTTCAGGAAGCGGGCCAGGGCGGCTTTTCGTGAGTCGCGGTCCAGCGCGTAGGCGGTTTGCTTGAACTCAATGCCGTCAAGGAGCCCTTGGATGTAACCCGAAATCGTGTCGGCGGCCATGATCAGCGCTGTGTCAAGCGTATGGATGTACTTGCTCGTCACCGAGCCCTTGGCATGGCCCACGAGCGCCGCGATGGTCACCTCGGTAAAACCGAGATCGTTGGCGATACTGGCGAAGCTGTGACGCAGGACGTGCGGCGTCACATCCGATAGCGGGGAGTCGTCGAAGAGATGCTTCCAATGGTTCGGGAAGCCGCCAAACGCGTTGTCCTCCCCCTGCCCCGGGAAGACATATGTGCCGACATCGTCGGTGCGACGTCGATCGAGATATTCGACGACAGGCAAGCCAATCGGACGAATGGATTCACCTTCTTTACTATCCTCCAATCGCAAACAGCTTGCCTCGGCGTCGAACTCCGTCCATTTCAGGCGAATCATTTCGCTGCGCCGGCAACCGGTCAGCGCGATCTGGCGAATGATATCCACGGCAGTGGCGTATTTCTCATCTTCAGCGGCGTCGCGGAGCATCCGACCCAATATTCGATACTCCGCTTCCGATAGTCGACGCTTTCGTACATTGTCCTTTGGCTTACGGACGCCATGAGCCGGGTTGCTTTCAATGATGCCGGCTTCGACTGCGTAGGTGAGAATGCCGCCGAGGAGACCGACGGTGCGCGTAGCCGTTCCAGCGCCGCCTCGGACGATGGCCTTTCCGCGCAGCTTCTTGGTCTTGACCGAAACCCGCGTCTTTCCGGCCATGATGTCCTTGAGAACCTTGTTGATGTCGGTCTTGGTGAGATCCTTAACTCGCCGGGTCCCGATAAGCGGAATTATGTGACGCTCAATGCGGCCGGTGTCGGTGACGATCGTTGAGGCCTTCTTCGGTCGCCCGCCCTTTCCCAGGATGAGCCCAGCCTGCAGATCAGCGAGATAGCGGGTACATAGCTCCTTCAGGGTGATCGCCCTATGATTGAGCTGGCGATCTTCGACGGGATCATCACCCGCAGCGACCCGACCGAATTGGACTTTCGCCTCTTGGCGCGCGGTCTCAGGCGCCCAGACCCCGTGAAGCCCAATTGTGTAGCGACGCGAGCGACCCCTCACTCGATACTGGACGACGTAGCTCCGCTTGCCCGAAGTAAAGACTCGGAGTCCGAAGCCAGGCAATTCGTCGTCCCAGATAACGTAGTCTTTCTCTCGGACCTCTGCGGCGTCGACGACCCTCTTGGTAATCTTAACCATGACGTTCCTTCGTCGCGGGCACGGTTTCTCGCGTAAGCAACCCGTAAGCAGGCGGGCAGAAATCGGTGCGGGTTTTCGGATAGGAACGTCGCTTCTGCCCTTGGAAATATCCAGTTACTTCAGACTGATAGCGTAGCATAGCGTGCCCTATCGCATTTTTCGGATGGGCACGTTATCTTGCTCCGAAGGCAAAGGTCACACGTTCGAATCGTGTCGGATGCGCCATTCTCAACGACGATTTTTCTAATCGTTTTTGGCCGAGTCAGAATAAAACTAGGCACCATCGGCTTGCTGGCCTGATTTCGCTTAAGTTGTATGATCTCGATGTCCTCTACAAGAAGGGATGCCGAGAGCCGACGCCACGAGGCGGTACTGCTGCTTGGAGTCACTCGTGCCGCCGGGAATCAACCAAATCGGAGGCCCAGTCCAAGCATCTGCGCAAGCGCGTGCGGCACTCGGAAACGAGTAACTTTGATTCTTGCGACGGCTCAGTTGGCCTTCCCATGCAGGAAGGCCGGAATATCGAGAACCCTTTGTTCGATCGATTGGCGCACGGCAGAGAAGCGGCCGTACGGATCGAGGCCCTGCCGAGCCGCATAGCGCGCATGTTCCGAAATCGGCTTTGCCGGTCGCACTTCGGGGGGAAGGGCCGTCGGGCGGAGCGGCGGATTCTCTAAGAGCGGTGCACTACGCTCGATCCGGTCGGCGATGCGGCGGCTGTCGCTGCGCAGCCTGCCGGTGATTTCCGTGAGTGAGCTCTCCGCTGGTGGCGTATTGTGCGCCGGGCCAAGATTATCGATGCCGGTCGCCACGACCGAGACGCGGACGATACCTTCCAGACTTTCATCGAAGGACGCGCCGACGATGATGTTGGCATCGGGATCGGCCTCTTCGCGAATGCGGGTCGCAGCTTCATCGATCTCGAATAGCATCAGATCCCTGCCGCCGGTGATGGAGATGATGAGGCCGCTGGCGCGCTTGATCGAGGGGTCCTCGATCAATGGATTGGAAATCGCGGCCACAGCAGCGGTAAGCACGCGCTTCTCGCCGGAGGCCTCGCCCCTGCCCAGCATGGCCTTGCCCTTCTCGCGCATGACGGCGAGAACGTCGGCAAAATCAAGATTGATCAGACCTTCCTTGACGACAAGGTCGCTGATGCAGGCCACACCCGAATAAAGCACCTGATCGGCCAGGATGAAGGCATCGGCGAATGTGGTCTTCTGGTTGGCCACCTGGAACAGGTTCTGGTTTGGGATGATCAGCAGCGTGTCCACCACCTTCAGCATTTCCGCAACGCCA
>Ga0137403_10002736_pt1 | contig 21446 bp, 17 predicted proteins | sample CZOMad2_1_16fung_FD_122057 | JGI IMG/M metagenome (GOLD analysis project Ga0137403, IMG submission 122057) | Vadose zone soil fungal communities from Angelo Coast Range Reserve, California, USA - CZOMad2_1_16fungal (Hybrid Assembly) | ecosystem: Environmental > Terrestrial > Soil > Vadose zone...
TGCCCAGCAACGTGGTCGCAGTGCAAGGCACGGTTGCGCCAGCGGTCATCTCCACAAGTTGTGACGCAATCGCCGGCTGGACGCCGATGTGGATAAGCTGCTACTCATCAATGGCACCCTCTACTTTTTTCGAGCAGGGGGCATTTTTGTTGGCGGTAAAGCCGAACGGGGACGCAGGGCAGAAGACAAATCTCAAGGGTAGACTGAATTTCTCTACATTGGGGACTGGGCCCGGGCACATCATCACACTTTCGGATTCCAATTTTCAAAAGACGATCGCCACTGCCAATAATCGGCCTGCGAATGACGCGAATGACGCATACGTCGGTTATGACCAGGGCGACGGCAATCCGGCCAACATTGGCATCACCCTGGGCGCACCGAAATCGGTTTCGCACTACATCGCGAATGCCGGCGATGGGACAAACTGGCTGGAGCGGCTCACGGCGAACCTGAAGGAATTTAAGACGAATGTGCAAATGGATGGCGCGTTGACGGTGTCGGGGCCTGTGACGGCGAATTCATTTGTATCAACCGGCACAGGTCCATGGAGCGTGACAGGAAGCTTCGGTACGCTTGGCACGGCGGCATCAGGGAAGTCGTTGCTGGGATTCGGGACAAGTGGGAAGCTGCAAGTTTCCGAAAATGGAGCCGCAGTAGTCGAGGTGGCAAAGCTGGACGTGACCGGGAATTTTGCCGGGAACGCAACCACGGCAACAGCATTGGCGCACACACCGACGCAATGCAGTAACAGCTTCGCAACTGGAATTCAGGCAAACGGAAATGCCAACTGCAGCACTGCGGACGTGATCCAGCTTGCCGAGACAACGCCGCCGGCTGGCATCGCGAACTATGGGATCTTCTGGTTCGATTCGACATGCCATTGCCCGAAGGTCATCAGCAACAATGGGCAGGCGGTACAACTTGGATTGCTGAACGTATTCAATCCTGATGCCAATACTTTAGAAGAGTACAACGGGACGAATCCACAGCTTCTGCGAGTGTATGGCACGCGCACCGATGCTTCGAATTACGAACGCATTGGTTTGAAATGGAACAACGCCGATGGATACTTCGCGCTGGCGAGTGAGAACGCCGGCACGGGAACTCAGCGAGGGATTGCTTTTCTGATCGGAAGCACGGTGCGATGTGCGCTGGATACGGCTTCGACACTGAAACCGTTTACGGACAACTCATTCAATATTGGCTCAACCACGCTAAGGCCGAAGACAATTTATGCGGGGACGTCGTTCGATATCAGCGGCTCCGGTGCGTTTACGTTCGAGCCGTGCAACGACAGCACGGCGGGAACGAGCCTGAACTTTTTGGCCAAATATAACGGGGCAAGCTCACCTTGCGTAGTCAAAGCCGGGGCGGGCGACAATGATGGCGTGATCGGAGTGGTGAGCGGCGGTGCAGGCTCAAGCGGTAATGCTGTAGTTGCATACCGAGGCTACGCGCAATGCAGCTTTGACGGCGGCACGGCTGGCGGAGATTACGTTGTTGCCAGCGTCAGTAATGCAGGAGATTGTCACGACGCCGGCGCGACACGTCCAGTGGGAACACAAGTGATCGGTAGAGCCTTGAACACCAACGCCAGCGCCGGTACTTATTCCGTCTTCATGTCGCTGGAGCCACCGGCAGCCGGACCTAGTCAGGTTCCGTGGTTCACTCAGCCAAGCGCCAGCGGCACGGTGTCATTCCTGACGAGCGCAAATGTGGCCAAGCTTTATGGCGTTCTTTACAGCAGTGCGACGCCACTCACGACTACGCAAGTTACTTACAACGTGCAGACGGCAGACAATACCGCAAACAACTACGACATCGGTCTCTACAACAGTTCTGGAACTCTGGTCGCGCACCTCGGGAGCACGGCAGGCACCAGCTTCGCAGCGTCCACGGGATGGAAGACCTTGAGCTGGAGTGCTGCGGCGACCATCAAGCAGGGAAAATATTATCTCGCGATCACGACGAATTGCAGTAGCTCCTGCGCGGCGCTGATCGGCAGTTCAACCGGGGTCGGGTTCACATTCGCGGGAGCCGTACAGGAAAGCGTAACTACCGGCGGAACTCTGCCGAATTCGATCACGATCCCTGGCGATTCATACACGGCAACTACGATTCCAACTTGGTCAATTCAGTAGAAAAGTTCCCACTTGTCAGTTCTTAGTTCTCAGTAATTATCCACAACAATTTATGAAGTTTCGAAATTTCAAGGGAAGAGTCTGCGCGGTGGTCGTGGTGCTCGCGGCTGCAGCGACGGCATCGAGATCAAGACTGACAGAGATCGTGATTCCGAGGCCGTGCGTGCTGGAAGTGCGGTTGACACAGAAAACCGAGTGCCATGGGCCCGACCGCAAACATCTTTCGTGCACAGATCTGGTGATGGTAGTGAAGCCCAAGTGCGAGGAGATCAGAGTCAAGTGACGAGACTGGCAATCATTCTGGCGCTGCTTTGCGGAACGGCCTCAGCGACGACGTACTATGTCGATCCCGCGGGGAGCAACGCTAACGACGGGCTTTCCCCGGCCACCCCCTGGCGTACGTTGCTGAAAGTGGGCATCTCCAGCTTCCAGCCTGGCGACAGCATTCTGTTTAAGCGCGATGGAGTGTGGAACGAGTGGTTGACGCCACCATCGAGTGGGGCGGCAGGAAATTTGATCAAGTTCGATGCATACGGGAACGGGCGGCCTCCAGAATTCACCGGGTATTACGCAACCGCGGCTTCGCAATAGACGAATGCTTCCGGCCATGTCTGGCAAATCACGTTAAGTGCGACTCAGCCGATTTCGCAACTCAAGTTTATTCGTTTCGGAACAATCTGGGGGAACTTGCAAACCGCGCAAACCGCTCTGGCAAATGACCGGGATTGGTATTACGACTCAACTAATCAGATCTTGTCTGTGTATTCGTCGGGCGGCAATCCTGTGACGTCGTTTGGGTCGGTGACACCGATCATTTTAAGTGGGCAGTCACTGATCAACATCAACGGCGTCAGCTACATCGAGCTTCAGCACATCAAGCTGGATTGGTACGACGGATACGGAGTGCAGGTGCAGGGTGCGAGCGATCACATCTGGCTGGCCAACATGATGGCTGACAGCCAGGTGCCGAACGCGACCGTGCCGATTGGATTTTACATTCATCCCGACGGCACTCCCGGCGACATTCATATTTTCAACACTGACGCCCACCGAAATTATGTCGGGTACCGATTCGATGGAACGGCAACTGCCGTGGAATTGAAGAACTGCCGCGCATACGCAAACAGAACGTATGGGCTGATGGACAACACGGGCACCGTTACGTATTCCTACTGCCATCTTTACGCGAACAATCTGGCGACTGGAATCTCGACAGATGTAACCGGCTCCCCGATTGATGGGGGAAATAATGTTAGCGCTGACACGCCGCCGGGAATTCGTGGATTTATGCAGTATCCGGCTCGCATCACGTTGACCTATGACGATCCGGGATTGATTAATGGATCGCATCAGTACATTCAATCGCTCTTACCCACATTCCAGGCAAAGAACGCGCCTCTTAGTATCGCTGTGGTTACGGGCTACGACTTATCTGCCCAATTGGTTCCGACTTTTCAGTCATGGATTAATGCTGGGTGGGACGTGAACTGCCATTCTGTCTCGCATCAATATTTCGTGTTTCCCAACGCGTTCACGATTCAGTACACGGGCACCGCTGCAACAAGCGTGACGCTCTCGATTGCGAACAAGCAGCTCACCATCACAGCCCCGGGCGACCCGAACGCACAGGTGACCTGGGACTTGAGCTCCTCCGGAAGCGACTTGGTGCCGAGCGGGTTAGACACGCTTGGAGGCCTGATTTTCACCCTGAATCAACGTGGCGTTTTCGCCGTGACCGCAGATCCCAACCTAAAGAGCGCCGTAAAAAGCGAGGACCTGGCCGACATCGCCGTGCAAGACATCAAGAGCGCACCTTACACGCTCACGTTAGATAAGAACCGATTGATGACTGATGAGATTGGGTGGTCGAAGGCTTGGATGAATGCCAATCTTACCGGCCTCGGCGGCGGGCATTCTGTCAGCGTGACTTGGAATCCGGTGGTGAACGTCGACGGATACAACGTCTACCGCGCTGCTGTAAGCGGCGGGCCATACACAAAGATCGCCAGCGCTACAACTGCGGCTTACACCGATTACATGGTGAATCCGCAACAAGTCTGGTATTACACGGAAACCTCGGTGAGCGGAAGTCATGAATCAGCATTCTTCAGCGAAACCTCCGCAACAGTTCCAGGCAACTGGGTTTATATCTATCCGGGCAGCTACGAGGATACTTCGACTGAGGCCATTGCCGCGGCCGCCGGTTACGCAGGTGCTCGTGGAAGCGGATCGATGCAACCAGCACCGAACGCTGCGACGGTATTGGCAAGCGGCGTGAACGTGCAGAACATTCTGAGTCAGGGAATCGCGCCGAACTTCCAGAATTTAAGCGACACCCAACTCGCAAACAAACTGCGAGCGCTGGTTTTCAAATCGGCAGTGTGGGGCGTTCCTGTGGGAATTTTCTTCCATGTGAATGAGCTCTCTGCGCAGCAGGTTGGAGTGATGCTCGATACCCTGCAATCCGCTGGAGCGATGCTCATGACGAATACCCAGCTCATCGATTACATGCTTGGAACTCAACAGAATGCCGGAACGACTTACTACACAGACTCCGCTCTCGGGATGCCGGTCGATGTCAGACCAACGTTTTCATCCCCGGTGGTCGACCAGGGTGCAGCACTGGGCAGTGAATACAAGTTTGATCTGATGGGAATCGATCAGACGCAGTTCGGGGTTGGATGGGAAATCGGATCACTGGCATACGTGCCAGAGCAGGCCGGACGCGTGTCGGGCACGCCATAATTCTTAAACAGACCCGCTTCTTATTCTTCCAATTCCTTGTCGAAACTTCCGCAAGAAATCTTTATATATGAAATCAGCTTTAGTGGTTATAGCAGCGGTGCTCGCTGCATGGGGCCAGTCCGTCTATTCGGGGAGCTCCACCAGCAGGGGCACGGCAAGTTGGGGAGCGAATATGGGTTCGGGTGGGGTAAGTGGTTCCCCGAACTACAACTGCGCGGTGACCGACAACCAGGCCCATTTGCCGACCGCCACGGTCAACCTGGGGAACGGCTGGGCTGGGCACTCGGGCGGTGGGGTCGGGGCAAACATTGTGGCCATCGATCACTCGCTGGCGCTGCCAGGAACCAGCGGGGCGAAGATCCTGCGGCTGACGGATGGGGTGAATGTCGCCAACTACGCACGCACTTTCTCGGGCGGCGGGCACAATGTGATCTCGGCGCCGCAAGCCAACGGCAAGCGCTATGTGGCAGTTGCGGGTGCTGGCGGCGTACCTTGCATGTTCGAGTTTGACGAGGCGGCGATGGCCAACGCGGTGGAAGGGCAAGTATGCGCTGGCTGCTCGCGCAAGTTATGGTGCACGGTCTCGGCCTCGGCCAGCTACGGCGGCACGCAGAATGAAACCTATCACTACGGCAGCGTGCAGTTTCCGCGCGCGGCCAGCGCGCCCGCCTACAGCTTTTATGCGGCGCATCAGGACGCTGGGGGAACTTCTCCGAAATTGCGGCGCTATCTGATTGTGGTCAAGAGCACGGGGTTGCCGCCCGACTCCAGTGGCACGCAGACCTTAGCGTACGAAATCGATCCGACGTTTCCCGAGTACGATCCCGACAATGCTAACTGCTTGAACGGAGCGCTGGCGGCGGGCGGCTACACCTACGGCAATGATTACATTTCGGTCGACGACCAGAGGTTTGTTCTGCAAATCAGCCCGCAAGACAGTTCGCCGTGGGCGGTGGCCATCCGCGTGGACACCAATCCACCTCAATGCCGGGCCGTGAATGCTCAGGCGATGCAGATCAGTTGCGGCTGGAACACGCCCGGCTGCTGGAAGGACCTGAACTACAACCCGGACGCGCAGGCACGCTTTCAGCGTACCATCAACGCCGCAACCCGGGACGCTTCGGGCAACGTGACGGTCAGCTTTACCGCGACCCATACCTTTCCGGCGGGGAATGGATCCACGGCGAATGTGGAGGGCTGCGGTAGCGCGGCGAATATCGATGTGCGCGGTGCGCCCATTACCGCAGTCACGGGTTCAACCCTCACTTACACGGGCCCCATAACCAACCAGGGCAATACCTTTAACGGCCTGAACTGCACGTTCAGCTTTGGCCGAGGCATGCACAACACCGACCTGGACCGCAGCGGAACGTTTGCGCAGGTCGGGTACAACACTACTGGGCTTGGGGGGGCCGCGGCGGCTTATATCCAGACATGGAATGTCAATACTGATGACTTCGATGCCTGCCCGGTGGGGCAAGACTGCTCCGGACACTCCGCGCCGGGCTATCAGTTGCAGTATCTGCCCGGGTTCGGGCCGACGCGCACTTCGGGCTACCGGACGCTGGGCAATCCGGTTGGCAGTTTTGTGAAGTGCACGGATATGGGGGTGTCGCCGCCCATCCAGCAGCACTTCTCGGCCAATGTGGCGAATAGCAATAACAGTCAATGGCTGGAGTCGACCTACAATGCGCCGGTATCGACCCCGCATGGACCTTACGAAGGGGAGCTGATCCTGCACAGTTGCGCGGATGGCAAGATACGGCGCTTCGCCCACAATTTCTCCGACGGCAGCCCGGCGTCGAATTCGATTTTTGCCTCCTCAGTTGCACAGATTTCCTCAGACGGCAATTACGCCGTGGTGGCGACCAAGTTTCAGGCGTTCTGGGATCAGTTTGCCGAAGCCACGCTGAGCGGGCTGACGCTCACGGTGGATGGCACTGCCAAGACGATCACGCGCGCCAGCGGAGATTTCGGGGTGGACGGGATAGTTATCGGCGACCTGGTGAAGCTCAATGGGATGGCGAATCCGGCGAACAACTACGGATTTGAAGTCACGGCGGTGAGCGGGGCAGGGCTGACGGTGCGGGATCCGACAGCCCAGCTGTTGAGCGAGGGGCCGACCGCCAGTGCCGCAGTCGAGCGGCATGTGAGCATGGCGGCACGGGGCTTTGGGGACAAGGCGGGGAACAACACCTGCGATCCCACCCAGGACCCGGATGCGAGCGGGACGCAGTGGTGCCGAAGCGATGTGCTGCTGGTGAAGCTGCAATGAAATTTGCAGGGTAGTTCTGCAAGGTCGCCGGAGATGACGGGCGCTGCCGCGGACCTATGCTTGCTGAAGCGCTTGGGTCGGGCTCTGAATTCGTGTCCCGATAAAAGCTCGCTTACGGCGGCTATAAATGGAACGCTCACGATTCAAGACTTGCTGATCGAAACTCTTTTGAAAGTTCGGAGTAAAACACGAGGTTTGGTGCTGCTGACTCCGAATCGGGCACAACAAGAATATGGGCGAAAATGCGGACAGCGAAATGTTGTCCTCAAGGCGCGGCAATTAGGGGTCACGACCTATGTAGCCGCCCGATTTTTTATCAAGACGATTACTCAGCCGGGCACAGTGACAGTGCAGGTGGCGCATGATCAGGAATCGGCCGAAGAAATTTTCAGAATTGTGCATCGCTTTTGGGAGAACCTGCCCGAGGGGGTGCAAACAGGCGCGCTGATGACGTCACGCGCCAACGTCCGCCAGATCGTTTTCCCGCGGGTCGATAGTGAGTATCGCGTGGCGACGGCGGCGGACCCGAATGCGGGCCGCGGGATGACCATTCACAACTTGCATTGTTCAGAGGTCGCCCGCTGGCCCGGCGACGGAGCGGAGACCTTGAGCTCGCTGCGTTCAGCCGTGCCCGGGAACGGAGAGATCGTGCTGGAGTCCACTCCCAACGGCGCGGGTGGCGTGTTCTATGACGAATGGCAAAGGGCGGATGAGACCGGCTACGTGCGGCATTTCTTCCCCTGGTGGTACGACGAGGCCTACGCGATCCAGGATGCTCGAAACGTGCATCCACTGAGTCCCGAGGAACGGGCTCTCGTTGATCGCGAAGGGCTGCGCGATGCTCAGATTGCCTGGCGCCGCGTCAATCGGGCGGAACTGCGGGGTCTGGCCGCGCAGGAGTTCGGGGAGGATTCAAGTTCGTGCTTTCTCGCCTCAGGCGAATGCGTCTTCGATCTAACAGCAGTGGACCGGGCATTGCAGCTCTGCGGCGAGCCGGTGGAAATGCGTGATAACGGCCGGCTGATGATTTGGTTTCCGGCGCAGGTGGGTAAGCAATATCTGATTGGCGTTGACCCAGCCAGCGGAAGTTCTGAAGGCGATTACTCGTGCGCGGAGGTGGTGGAACGAAGGAGTGGTATTCAGTGCGCAGAATTGCACGGGCACTTTCCGCCGAGGGAGCTTGCAACTAAGCTGATCGAATTGGCAAATTCTTATTGCGGGGCGCTGCTGGTCATCGAGCGGAACAATCACGGTCATGGCGTGCTGGCCCATTTGCAGGTGCTCGGCTATCTGCATGTGTATCGGCAGGGCGAGCAGGATGGATGGTGGACCTCAGCGGTCAGCCGGCCCGCAATGGTGGAAACCGTAGCAGCTGTGCTCGCCGAGCAGCCGGGCCTTTTTCGTAGCCGCCGCCTGCTGAGCGAATTTCGCACTTTTGTGCGACAGCCGGATGGGAAATCAGCCGCAGTGGGCGGAGCACATGATGATTGCGTGATGGCGATGGCGATAGCGCTTGCTGCGAGGCGGGAGGTGGCGGGCAAAATTTCATCCACTGGCGGCCTGGATCTGGCGAGCTTGCCACGGAGGGGTGAGTTCTGGCGATGTTCATCCGTCACATCCAAGAATAGAAACTCTGGATAAGATGGCGCACTCTGGGCTGCCGATCCGGAGCCTAGCCATTGGATGTGACTGTAGTCGCTGTCCAACACGTGAGGCGGATGCGGGGCGGGGCGCAGGGACACCTGATGCGCTGCTCCGACGGAAATTTCTACGTGGTGAAATTCCGTAACAATCCACAGCACCTGCGGGTTTTGGCGAATGAGCTTTTGGCAACGCGGCTGGCCCAGGGCGCCGAGTTGCCTGTCGCGGCTGCTGAGGTGGTTGAAGTCGGTGATTGGCTGATCGAGCACACTCCAGAGTTGAACATCCAACTTGCCGGAAGCACTATCCGGTGTCAGCCGGGACTACAATTCGGGTCGCGGTACGTAGTAAGTCCGCTCGAAGGACAGGTGTTCGACTATTTGCCGATGGAGATGTTGGACCGGGTACGAAACGTGGAGACTTTTGCCGGGATGTTGGCCATCGACAAGTGGACCGGAAACGCAAATGGACGGCAGGCGGCATTTTGGCGGAAGTTGCGGGAGCGCAAGTACACGGCGGCATTCATCGATCAGGGATATTGTTTTAACGCAGGCGAGTGGACGTTTCCTGATTACCCTTTGCGTGGCGTGTACGCCCGGAATGAAGTGTATGCCGGGGTGCGCGGGTGGGAGTCATTCGAGCCGTGGCTATCTCGCATCGAGGCAATGGATGATGACGTGATCTGGAAGGCGGCAAGTGAGATTCCGCCCGAGTGGTACCGCAGTGACTGGGACGCGCTGGAAAAACTGGCGCGGGAACTGATCGAGCGGAGAGCCAGAGTGCGGGAACTGATCGTTCTGTTCCGGAATTCGCCGCGACGTCCCTTTCCCGCGTGGGCCGATGCAGCGTGAGTAAATGGCTGAGTTGAAACAATTCGAATTTTTCGTGCTTCGCTACTCGCCGAATGCGGTCAGGAGCGAGCGCATTAACATCGGCTTCGTCATTCTGGAACATGGATCGAACGGTTCTGGTTTCGCCGAAGTGCGCTTCGCCAAGGATTGGCGACGGGCGCTCTGCTTCGATCCCGAGATCGACCTTGAGTGGTTGAAGGCGACGGAGGCGGACATTCGCACAGAGCTCCAAAGATCTCCGAACCGGCAAGCGTTCATGCGAAAGCTGGAGGAGTCGTTTTCGAATCTCATTGAACTGTCACCCGCACAGGCATTGTTGACGGAGGACATCGGGAAGGAACTCAAGGAACTGCAAGCTCTATATCTAAAGTCGCCGCGGCCGGCCCTAGTAAAACAGGAGCCATTCGGGAGACGGAAGATTTTGTCCACAATGGAAGGCTCGTTCCGGGATGCCGGCATTTTGGACTTGCTGTTGCGCGACTTCGAAATCTCGCGCTTCACCAGGCCGGGCGATCCGTTGAAATTTGACTTCGGATACGCACCGGGACACGAAATTAAGTTTCTGCAGGCGGTTTCACTGAAGCGCAATGTGGATCAAGGGCTGATGCTTGCTTCGCGCTTTCCGGGAATTGCGAAAGCCATTCTGGATCGTGATAACTCGGCCGCCAGATTAATGGCAGTGGTAGATGACGATCTTGAGCAGGAGCGAGCGGAGATTGGTTTCGTGCTGGGAATGATGCGGGAAAGCAAAATCCAGATAACCATGGCGGCTGAGATGCCGCGCATTGCGCAGGAGATCAGGCGGGAGTTGAAGACGTAGCTACCTAGGAGCTTGTCAGTTTCACAGTAGATTATGCTGGGTTCTTCGTCGAAGGGAACGGAATAGGTCCGTTCCCTTTCGATTCTTCGCGGGCAAAGGTCGCCGCGCCACATTGGATAGCCGAGGGGGGCCGGCTGCCCTACGGATTCATACCAAAAATCATGAATATTAAACAGAAGTTGCGCGGCGCAATGCGCCGGATTGCAGAAGTGTCGCTGGCCGGAGGTGCGGAGGGCAAGCGGCGAACCGTGCCCTTGCCTTCCATCCTGAACACCTATGGTCCGCGGCCCGATGCGTACCCAAAGCCTTCTCCAGCCAACCTGCGACGTTTTGCTGAAACGCCGGTGGCGCGAAAGGCGATCAACACGATCAAAGATCAGATTGCCGGGATGCGGTGGCGAATTCAGCCGCGGCCGGGTCGCGGAGAACAGTTGCCGGATGCAGATCTGCGCATACGCATCCTCACTGACAATTTCGATGCGCCCAATCCTGATGATTCGTTCCGCTCCCTGGCAGAGCAGGTATTGGAAGACGTGATCGTCGGAGGCTTCGGCGCGATCGAGATTGGGAGCACTGGTGATCTCGAACATCCTTTGTCGCTCTGGCCGGTCGATGGCGCGACCATTCGCATCAAGGGCGATTGGGATGGGCTACCAGGTTCTCCGCACTATGTGCAAGTGACCAATCGGTATGGAGCGCAGGCGCAGGTCCCGTTGAATGATGACGAGCTGATTTACATCCGGCTGAACCCGCGCACGCACACACCATTTGGGCTCGGCCGGCTCGAAGTCGCGTTTGAAACGGTAAATGCTTTCCTGGGCGCGAATCGTTATGCGGCGCGGCTGGCTTCAAATTCAGTTGTTGAATATGCGCTCTGGTTGCAGGGGCTCACAGCCGAACATCACGAGCGGCTGATTCGATGGTGGCAGGATGAGATTGAAGGGACTGGGCGAGTTCCGATCCTCTCATTCGAGAACAAACCTGAAGTCCTGCGCTTCGGTGGGGGCACGGATGCAGATTTGCGTTTGCAGTGGCAGGAGTTCTTGCTCCGCATAATCGCAGATGCATTTGATTTGCCCCCGCAGGCGCTGGGGCTGGAGCGCGACGTGAATCGCAATACGGCAGCGGAAATGACTGACCAAGCATTTCGACAGGCGATTGTGCCCACAGCACGCTTGCTCGCCGAGCACCTGACTCGCGATGCGATCACCAAAAAGCTTGGCTGGTCTGATCTCGAATTCGTTTTCACAGACGTTGATTCCGCTGGCAACGAAATGGAACAGGCGCAGATTCAGGAAATCCTGCTGCGCAACGGCGTGTTGACGGTAAATGAAGTGAGGCAGATGAGGGGACTACCGCCGGTCTGAACTAGTTTGCCCGGACGAGGGCGTCCGGGCCTCCGCATTGAATTGAAAGTGATTGCTGACTGCTGAATGCATCCCCCGACCAAGCTGTTTCCTTTTTGCAAGGACACGAGAACACAAAATGAACATTGAATTGGAATCGATGGCTATTGAGATGCCGCGCGTGGCAGGACATCCGAACCGCGAGCCGTTTCGTGGCGTGTTGACACTGGTTGACGCGGCATCCGACAAACCGCCAGCCGGTGCGCGTGGGCACCGCGTTCTGCTCACTCGCGCGGCGGCGGAAGCCGGGCTGCCTTCTTTGCTGGGGATGGGGCTGGATTACGCTCCGTCCCTTGACCGCCATGACGCGCGGCGAAAAGTCGGCGTGATCACGCGGGCAGAGATTGTGGGGAGGAATCTCGAACTGGGCGGCTATCTGTTCGCCAAAGACTTTCCGGAGATCGTAAGGGAAATTGGCAAGAGCGGCTCCGGGCTCCGTGCCTTGGCCGCTTCAGGCGAAAAGCTCGGGATGTCCTATGAAATCGCGGACGCTCGCGTAGCAGACGTCCGAAGCCAGGTTTGGACGCTTACACACGTCACCTTCACTGGCGCGGCGATTCTCCGCCGTAATAAGGCAGCATATCGGGATACGTGGATCGAGTTGTACAAAAGCTCGTAATTACAACGCTCACCAGATGCACACGCGAGTGCACGAAGAAATGCAAAGGAGAAAAGATGAACGAGGAGATGACGCAGCAGTTAATGACAACAGCAGAAAAACTGGCGAATGCGGCTGAGGCGCTCGATCGAGTGCTCGGAAAGCTGGATTCGCAACAGGAGGCACTGAATGCGAAAGTTGATCGCATCGTTGCGGCCGTTGAGGAAAGGCTCAGCTACGGAGATGCCGCTAACAGCAGCGAGAGCTCGCAAAAATTGCAGGCTCGAGTTGCGGAATTGGAAAAGGCTAACACTGAGCTAAAGGCGCAATCGGCGCGGATGGCGCGCAAAACGCTGCCACCCGTAGTCACCGCTCTGTTGGGCAAAAACTGCGAGACCGGAGACAAGCTGGAGGCGGCGGCCTTGGATAAAAGCCTGCAGTCGCTCAGCGTGGAGCAGCGCATCGCGGTGAAAGCTGAAATGGCACGGGCAGGGATGATCGAGTAGCCAGTCACACGTAGCGAGTCAGGGGCGCGACCCATGTCGCGCCTTTTCTTTTCGAGGGCTTCACGCCAGTTGCAGGCGAGACTGGCACAGCAAACCAAGCAACCAGCAAGCAAATTCTTTTTCAGGAGAAAACATGAAAGCACAATTCCTTGACCTGCACGCGGCAGCAGATTTTCTCGGGCCGGGCGCGATTGAGGTCAACCGCTATCAGACAGAGATCACAGACATCGTCCGGCGGCGCGGGGCGTTTGGGCAGAGAATCAAGCAGGTGCCTGCGACCGGGCATCCTTCGCGGTTCTTTGAGCAAACCGCTATCGTTTCGCCGAGCGCGGCCACAGCTTTCGTAGACCCACGCAATATCGTCGCAACGGTAGGCAACCCAACGCGCGTTGAGCGCAGCCTGCCGCTGAAAGCATTGGTCGCGCAAATTAACTACAACTTGTTCGACATGGAAGTCGGCGCGCAGCAGAGCCAGTTTGCCTTCCTTCAGGCCAAAGACCTGGCGGATTCGGTAGAGGGCTTGATGCGCACTCACGATGTCGCGCTATGGAATGGGAATGACACTTCGTTGGGCACTCCGACGACCACGCAGTATTTCGGCGCCATCGGGCAAATCGTTGCCGGCGGCAACACGCACACCGTCCAGACTACGGAAAGCATCGTGGATGGGATCAAAGGCGTGATCGCTGGTATGGTCGCGAACTCATCGTTCGAGGTGCGCCCCACGGCGATTTATGCCAACCCAGTGCTGCTGGACCTGATCGACCGCGAGCTTAAGTCGGAGTTCAACGTGGTGCTCTCGACCACCGAAATCACCGGCGGACTTCGCGTGAAAACCTTGTCCACACAGGCCGGAGACCTGCCACTCGTTCCCGAGTGGGCTTTGGGCTACACGGGAACACCGGGAAGCGGCACGGCGGTGCTTCCAGCCTACATCGTGAGCGAAGACCTCATCGAGCACCACTGGCTCACCGATGCGAATCCCCGCGTATTTCAGTTGGGACTGCAGGGATCGCTGGCGTCACAAATGGTAGTCGTGAAGTTCGGCGGAGTAGTAGTGAAGGGCGCGTCATACGCGCACTACGAAGTGAAAGTAAATCGGTAAGAAAAGTTGTCGGTCGTTGGTCTGTAGTTCGTTGGCAAAAGCAGATTCCTCCCCCTCGGCTTCGCTCGGGGCTCGACCCTTCGGGCCTCGGCAAAGCCGCTCGGAATGACAATTCCCTATGGGAACCCAATTTCCAGACACAAAGACTAGCGGGGATCCATGCGGCTGGCGACTAAAGGCTGACGACCGACGACGATCTTGAGAATGCCTATGAATTATCTTTCTCCATCGGAATACGAAACCTATGGGTTGGAGGCCACAACCCCTGCGGCCTGGGTGCTCGCGGCATCGACCGTCATCGATGCGCACTGCCGGCGGGCGACGCTGGGCGTGGCGCAATACGACGAACGGCTCCGAATCGCTGCAGGGCGGAACACCGTACGTGTGACCTACGTGCCTCTTGCAGTGATAGCTCCTGCCACGACGCCGATTGTCTCAGCTCGTGGTCGTTATGCCATACCCAGGCGCGGCGAGTGGCCATTCGACGACATCAGCTCGGATATCGCGCTCATGTTCGGCTTGCCCGGCACGTGGAACGCCGTCGACCCTGCTGGCATTGACGTCTATGCCGACACCGGCGAGTTGACGCTACCCGTGAATGCGGTGGGCCTCGGCTACAGCGAAATCGATCTGGCTTACACGGCGGGACTGGCGGTGATTCCGGATACGGTCAAGGTGGCGTGCGCCCAGATTGTCCGCAATGCGCAATCCACGCCCGCACTCAACGTAAGGTCCGGCAGGATTGATCGCATGCATCTCGATTATTTCGCCGACACTCTGGTGGACCAAACCGTGCGCTCGCTCTTGGCGCCGTACGTAGCACAGAAAGTGGGTTGAACATGGGCGATCCAGGAATTCATTTTGGCGTCAGCGGTACTGCATTGGTGCGCGCGGCGGAAGCAATGCTGCGCGCCTTGGGCGGAGCTGAAGTCACTTTTCTCTTTCCATTGTTGCAGCTCCCGGAGGATTCCAGCGCGGAACTTGGGATGGTAGATCCGGGCGTGGAAGAAGTGAGATTTTCCCCTGTGGTGGTGCGGAATTTGGTAGCCGAAGCGGGTGGCCCGCGGCGACGACTGGAGTTTCTAGTCCCAGCAGCAGCGGTTACCGCCGAACTGAGCTCGCGAAACGTGGCATCGGCCGGAGCACTATTCGATAGCGCGCTCGGTGTGATGTATGACGGAGACCTGTTTCACATCGAGGGCCTCACGACAGAATACTTCGGGGGTATGGCGTACCTCTATCGTGTTGCCGCAGTTGAATAACGGTCAGGAGATCAATTCTATCGATATCTGTGCCGCTTTCCTTCGTGATCCTTCGTGTCCTTGGCGGTTATCAGCTCTTTTAGAACCACGAAGGACGCGAAGGCACACGAAGCAAGGCCCACCAAAGACAATAACTCAAACCTAAGGCTGAAAGCTGAGAGCTGGAAACGCTTTTATGCAATTTGCGAAAGATAGTTTCTACATGGCGTTGCGGGAACGTTTAGCGTCATTGAATCCGCAACGTACAGTGACTCTGAACGGAGCCACGCGGCCCGCGGTCGTAGTGGCCGAGAATGAACTCGTAATTCCCGTGGAGCCTCTGCCTGACGCGTTCTACATCGAATGGGGCGCAGCCCAGGCTGTCGAAACGGGCACGCGAACGCTGATCGCAATGGACTGCATGATTTCTCATCACACCTTTGGAACGGTGGAATCCGGGGTTGACCGTGGCCGCACGCTGACAGCGTTAGACATGGAGTTGATGAGCATCTGCCAACCGCTTCGGACCGCGAAGTGCGACTTTACGCAGACGCCCAGCGTTGATCTGGGCACCAATGTGTTTTGGACCGCGCCACAATTCGACTCCATAACCGGAAGCAACGGACCGAGACGCGAAGCCCTCCCCGGCAAAACACAATCGGTCCGGTTGGAACGCCGCGCGCTTCTAAAGGTGTTTTTCTTTTCCGAGGTAAATGCTCTATGAGCACAATGGCGCTGCGGACCGCGATGATTCCGGTTACACGGCGAATCCGAGCGTATTTCGCCCCGGTAGATCGGGCGACTGGGACTCCCGCCATCTTCGATCCGGGCAAACACGGAGCGTTTGCTCTCGATGCGCCCCCACCACCGTGGCTCGACCTGGGGTGGATCGACAACTTTCAACGCTTGTGTGGAACTCCGACGGTACCACTGCACGCCGGTGCGCGAGGCGCACCTGCTGCTCAGTTCCGAGGCTCCCTCGACGCCCGAATTGAATTCGATTTCCGCGAATGGGGCAAGCTGCAAATGGCATTGGCTTGCGGCGCGCAGCACATGAATGTGCTGGCCTGTGATCCGAATGCAAGCGCGCAGCCTTCCGGCGGAACGCCTCTACCTGCGACTGCGGTGCTCACGGGATCGACCGCGCTGCAGATCGTCCTCGGCGCCGGGGCAGTGGATGCATTCGCGGTTGGAGATATCGTGGCCGTGGACAGCGATTACCAGCAGCAAACAGGATATGTTGGAACAGGAATCGCCGCGGCGTACGTGAATGATCCCACTGATGTGAACCGCGATGCCAATTACGTTCGCCGTGTCACATTTAACTTGGGGCGAGTTGCCGAGAAAACGGTGACTTCGTTGTATCTCGCGCAGCCCTTGCTTGGCGGCGCCCCGCTAACGGGAACAGGAGTTCAAAAAGTGGTGGCGTTTGTGGATCGTGAGGGCGGGTCATTTTTTCAGGAATGGGCGGCGCTGTTCATTGCCGAGGAGGAGTCGGGCGGGCGGGTATGTTTTCACTACCCTCGGCTAAGCCCGACTACCTCAATGCCTGCGAACATGAGCTCAGGAACAGGAATGGCCGCAGCAAAGTTGTTCAGCCGCGAGGAACAGACCCAGATTGCCAAGCCTGTGACGGCGCTCACTCTTCACGCCGCGTTTGTGGCCATGCCTCACACCGACGAGAATGACCGTGAGACGGTGCTGTGCTATCGCAGTTACTTTCCCGCGAGAATGGCGTCAGTTTATTAGCACGCCGCAAGTCAGAAGCATTTCTTTTTGAGTCCACTTCACAATTTCAAGCGAGATGCGCGCCGGAACGGAACTGGCTTGTCCACGTAGGAGTGCTTGCCGGATTCCGGCAATGCCAAAAAAATCAGAATTTGTGCAGAGTTTGCCAAAGTTTCTCTTATGAACTTGATATGAAGCTGCAAATTGACAACTTCGATGGCCGCGGTCCTAGCGATTACACGTCTGCAATTGACGCATCTCGCGCGCCCAAGGTCGTGCGCCGCTTGAATAAGCCAGACGAGCTGCAACTTTCATTAATTGCCGATCGTCCGGATTTCATAGTGCCCGGCAATGGAGCCCGCATCACGCTAGGACGGAGCAACGGAGAAGATGTATTTACAGGCTACCTAACTCAAGCGCCGGCATTTGAATATTTAGGCTGGGGTGAGCGCGGGCCGGTTTATCGCTACAACCTGGTCGCGCAGGGCGATGTGGTATTGCTCGATCGTAAGCAAATTCCTAACTCTCCCCCTTTTGTTGACCGGAGCGCGGGTGACGCGCTCCGGCAGTTAACTGAGGATCTGCTGCCGGGCATCTTCGATACCAGCGCGGTCCAGGATGTGGATACGATCGCGCATTACGCTCCCAGTCCGCAGAAGAAATGGTCAGAGCACGCGGCTGAAATCGCATTGCGAGCGCGAGCCGTTTACCGAGCCCTGAACGGCGCTTTGAGTTTTGCGCCAGTAGGAGCATCCGTTTATGCATTAAATGAAACGGATGCCAGCTTCTCTCCCGAAAGCCTCACCCTCCAACCGGCGGACGGCCTGGTCAATGATCTTACGGTTTTCGGAGTCATCGAGCCACAGGCTTACGTCAAGGATTATTTTGTTGGCGATAACCTGTCGCTCAAGTTTTACCTCTCGCAGATTCCCTTCACGCGCCGGAACCGGACGCTGGTGGATGAGGAGTATGCAGGCACAAGTCTCGATCCGACCCGTTGGAGTGTGGATGATCCTTTGGGAGTCGTCTCCGTGAACGGCGGAAAACTGCAGGTGGCCGGAGGCACGGGAATTGATGGGCAGACAACCGTCGCTTTCGCAGAAAAGACTGAGCTCGGCGGAGCATTGGTTCTTCAGCATGGAAACGTGACCTTCACTGGCCAATCGGATGGGATTCTGGGTGGACTGTATCCCGCTGTCGTGTCTCTTGCGGGCTGCTTCGCCGGGTTTCGAATCCTACCCACAGCGGGGCAGCCCGAGATTCAGGCGGTGGTAAACGGCACGTTGTCGGGAACAGCCCTGCTCACTTCTCCGGGGCACATTTATGCGCTCACAACACGCATCTACTCCGCGGAAGTTTTTAGGAGACAGCAGACATTTCATTCTGCGTCGCATCCGGCAGGGAACGGATACGGTGGAGCGCTCGCTTCTGCCGATGTGCGCATCGTACTGGAAGTCCATGATGTCGATCCCACAAATCCCGCGACTGCGGTGGCGCCATCCACGGTGCTTTATGACAGCTTGATTTCCGGCGCACCTGGATTCTGCTCCTACGTTTTGGTGAATGCTGCGAACCTAAATTCCTCCATCGCATTTACCCGTATTTTGCAGGCCGTCGATGCTGAAGTGCGCAGCACGCTGCCGAATGGAAGTTATCGCACGCGGCTGGTTGGTCCGCTATCGGATGGGGCCGAATGCAAAATTCTTTCCAGCCCGGCTCTTGAATTTTTTCCCAAGTATGCGCCCGCCAGCGGGGAATTCATCGAAGTGCGTTACCGTGGCTTCGGGCGGGCGGTAGCGCGCGTGAACAATCCCCAGAGCATCTTCCAGCAGATGCATGGAACCGATGATGGCGTGCGCGCGGCAGTGCGAGATGTGCATGCACCCAGCCCTCGAACAGCCTCAGATTGCGAGAACGCGGCGCTGGCACTACTGGACGGTGCGGCACCCATAGTCTGGTCGGGCGAATACACCACATGGAGCGACTTTCTGCCAGGCAATGCGAGCGACATATTTCCAGGAGATCGGCTGGACGTGAACGTGCCTTCACGCAGCTCGCCATTTGAAGCCATCGTGAGCGAAGTACAGATCGTTCTTCAGGATTTGGCGGATGACCACAGCATGTACAAAATCATGTTTGAGGATAACCACGCCGATGCTCTGGCATTCGCGTTTCAGCAAAGCAGTGCCGCGCCACCAGTGAACCTGACTGTGATGGCCGTTGCAGAAGTAGGTTCGAAGTTCCTCCCGGCTTTGAAGTCCGCTGAGGTCACAGCCGTGACATCTACCACGATCACGATTGATGCCGGCACTGCGCCTCCCAGCGGCGGAGGAATCGAAGTCCGCTGGAGTGACGCGGGTTGGGCGCCGGGTAACGATCGCAATCTGGTAGGGCGCTTCTCTACGCAGAATTTCACCGTGCCACGGCTGGACCGCACTCAAAGTTATTATCTGCGCCAGTATGACAATTCGGCGGCGCCAAAGTATTCCCGTTACACCACGGCGCTACATGTGGATTATCCGCTATGAGAGATTTCGATGACGAAGGTTCGGGAAAATCCCCAGCCCACGCTGCGACCAGACAGCCCCTGGTCGTGCGCGTTACAGACAGCGATTTCCAAAACGAAGTTCTCGAGCGGCTGGGGCGGCTCGAAGCCAAAATGGATTCCATCGTCGGCAGCTACCAGCCGGGGCGGATGAAGCTCGCGGAAGACCGAATAGTTGCTCTCGAGCGCAATGACATTAAACGTGGCGTTTACGATCGCCTGCTGAACGCGGTGATCACAGTGGCCATCAGCATGGTGATTGCGCTACATGATCGCTGGTGGAAATAACTTCACAACGGGCGGCTCAGCCCGTGAATTTAAATCACAAAATACAAAAGGAGAAATCGCTATGGACTTCTTATCCAAGCTGCTGCAAGGGATTTCCTTTGTTCCGGCCCTCGTGACCGGAATAGAAAAACTGCTTGGTGGACGATCAGGAGAGGACAAGAAAGACGCCGCACTGTCCTTTGTGCAGGCCGCGCTCTCCATGAGCGACGCAATCACTAACTGTCAAATCGTAGACGAGCAAAAATTCAAAGACGGCCTGGGCAAGGTAATTGATGGAACCGTGGAGTGCCTGAATGCGTCGATGTGGGCCAAGCAGAACTGATCGGAATCGATTGTGCTGAAATTGATCCGGATGGCGGAGCGCGGACTTACCCTACCTCTTCACTCCAATTCTCCAGCGTCCTCTTCACCAACGCCATGAACTGATCCGCCACCGCGCCGTCGATCAGGCGGTGGTCGTATCCGAGTGTCAGGTGAACGACGCTGCGGATGGCGATGGAATCGTTGCCATCAGCATCGGTGACCACTAACGGAACCTTGGCGATGCCGCCGACGCCCATAATCGCGGAGTTCGGCTGATTGATAATGGGCAGCCCGAACACCGCGCCGAACTGGCCCGGGTTGGTAATGGTAAACGTGGAACCTTCTACTTCTTCCGGCTTCAGTTTCTTGTTGCGGGCACGCTCTCCCAGATCGGTGATGCCGCGTTGCAGTCCAAGAAAATTCAGGTCATCGGCGTTCTTCAGCACGGGCACGATCAATCCCCAGTCAAGCGCAACTGCGATTCCCATGTTCACGTGCCGGTGATAGCGAATGCCCTCGCCTTCCATAGACGCATTAACAATGGGAAATTGCTGAAGCGCAATAATCGCCGCGCGCACGAAAAACGGCATGAACGTCAGACGCGCGCCATGGCGCTGCTCGAAGCCTGCTTTCAATTTGTTTCGCAGATTCACGATGCGGGTCAGGTCCACTTCGAACATGCTGTGCACATGAGCGCTGGTGCGGCGTGACTCGATCATGCGCTGCGCAATGATTTTGCGCATCTGCGTTGCGGGTACGAGATCGCCGGGAATCGGAGCGGGAGCGGCAGGAGCAGAGGGTTGCGGAGCACGCGCCGGCGCGGACGCGCTAGCACCCGGAGCCGCTGGCGCCTGGCTACGATCGAGAAAAGCCATGATGTCCTGCTTGGTAATGCGTCCGCCCAAACCGCTTCCAGCTACCTGTGAGAGATCGACATTGTTTTCGCGGGCAATTTTGCGCACCAGTGGCGAAGAGCGGGCGTGATCTTCTTCCTGTGGAAACTGAATTACTTCCTTCTGGGCAGCTGCGGGCGGCTGAGGCGTGGCGGTACTTGCTTCTTTCCTGTCGGGGGATGCGGGGGCAGTCTGAGTTGAGGGAGGTGCCTTCGCAGGAGCGGGTGTCGCCACGGCAGCTTCGCCGTCAGCAGCTATCGTTCCGACGACGGTATTTACCTGGACAGTGTTGCCCTCCGCGACCTTGATATCCTGCAACACGCCCGAAGCGGGCGCAGGAATTTCTGCGTCCACCTT
>Ga0137403_10002737_pt1 | contig 21444 bp, 19 predicted proteins | sample CZOMad2_1_16fung_FD_122057 | JGI IMG/M metagenome (GOLD analysis project Ga0137403, IMG submission 122057) | Vadose zone soil fungal communities from Angelo Coast Range Reserve, California, USA - CZOMad2_1_16fungal (Hybrid Assembly) | ecosystem: Environmental > Terrestrial > Soil > Vadose zone...
CGGACGCTCGAATACCATGGCGAATCGGAACGGCCGAGCATCCAGCGCCAATCCGGCACGGCCGGCAGCAAGACCCAGACCGGCACATTGAGAGCGCCGGCCATGTGAACCGTGGAGTTATCAATGGATATGACGAGATCCATCGCCGCCGTTTGCGCCGCAAAATCGTCGAGGTTCTTGAGGGGATCTACCATGTCGTCGTGGAAGACTTCGACCCCGAGATCACGCCGAGCGGCCGCCAGATCGGCTCGACAGTCGCCGTATTGGAGATTGACGAATCCAAGACCGCGCTGTGTCAGAATCGGCGCCCAGGCGGATAGAGATATCGAGCGGACCTCCGCGATGGGGCCTTTTCCGCCTCGCCAGGAGATACCGATGATCGGTCGATCACCGAACCGATCACGATACCGACTCCGCAGGGTGCCCACTTGCGCCGGATCGGCCTTGAGGTAACCCGGGCGCGAAGGAAAGCTCGCCAAGTCGGGGCGCAGCCACCGGCACAGACTGCCCATCGGCTCTTGAAAATCGATGGTTAGGTTTTCGATGTGGGGCAAGGCCGATCGACCGCGCGGAAGCAACACGAGTCCCTTCATCGATCTTTGAAATAAGGGATGCAGTCGACTGTCGGCTTTCAGGAGGCAAGTTGTTCCGCCTTCGATGAGGTCCGGCAGTAGCGAGGCGAACATTATCTCGTCGCCGATGCCCTGTTCCCCCAGTACGAAAATGGTCTTCCCGGACGTCGGCTCGCCTTTCCATATGCGAATATGACGGGAAGGGAGGTACGCGCGCCCGCGCCTCATGTCCAATCCATGCTCATAACCGCGCCAACCAGATTCGAACTCAGCAAGCAGCAGATGCAGAATTCCCTTGTTCCACTGCGCTTCCGAGTAGTAGGGCGCCAAGGTTATCGCCTCTGCATAGGCGTTGAGCGCCTGAGAGAAGCGGCCCTGAGCATGCAAGAGTACTCCTATATTGTTATAGGCTTTGTGGTAATGGGGTCGCAGTCGAATTGCCGTCTCATAGGCAATCATCGCCTCTTCGTGCATGCCCTTTGCAACCAGGGCCAATCCGACGGAGTTATGCGCCTCGGGAAGCTTCGGATCCAGCTCGAGGGCCCTTCGGGCAGACTGCAACGCCGCATCCGAATCGCCCCAATCGACTTGCGCCGCGGCTAGGTTGGCCCATATGTGCGCGGCGTCCGGCCGCAGTTCTGCGGCCTTTCGCTGAGCCGCCGTCGCCTGTTCTGGCTTGTCCAGGTGATAGAGCGCGATGCCGAGGTTGGCATGGGCATCCGCATTGTCGGGTGCAAGATCGGCGGCGCGTCGAAAGGCGGCCGCGGCCTCATTCCATTCTTCCAGGGCAGATTGCGCGTTGCCGAGGTTGACGTGAAATTCGGCTCTGGTGGGCTGAAGCCGGACGGCGATTTCACACTCGGGTATCGCCTCATCCCAGCGCTCTTGCTTGGAGAGCACAGTCGCAAGGTTGTTGTGTCCATCGGCGTAGTTCGGCGCCAATCCGACCACCCGCCGATGCATCGCTTCGGCGTCGGCAAGGCGATCGGTTTCACCGAGAATATTGCCGAGGTTGGTCAGCGCCTCCGGATAGTTCGCCATGAGGCCGATGGCTGTGCGAAAGGCGGCCTCGGCACTGTCGAGAGCGCCGACATCCCTGAGCATGACGCCGAGGCTGTTGTGGGGCGGCGCCTTGCCCGGATCGCTCGCGATCGCTTTCCTGATCTCCTCCAAGGCCCGCTCGCGCTCGCCGCGCCGCCATGCGACCAGACCCAGGACATGCAGGGCGTCGACGTGACCGGGATGGAGTTGCAGCAGCTCCCGGCAGGTGTCCTCGGCGCCCCGGAGATCGCCGCGCCCGTAGAGGCTGGACACCTTTTGCAGCAATCGCGTTGCCGGGCTGGGCTGCTTTGTCCCTGACTGCTGAGACTCCGATTGCATCCGTTATGCCTGCCTCTTCTATGCGGACGCGCCGACTACTCCGCCGCTGCCGGAAGATCGCACCGCCGCCGCCAGGATGGTTGCCTCACTTCAACGTCAGGCGCGCATTGAAAGCGACGGAGATGCGCTCCCCCGGGCTTCGATACGGGTAGACAGCGTGCATGTGGTAGCTCGGAAAGGCAACCAGCGCGCCTGCGATCGGCAGATAGCTTTGCGTTTGGCCGCGGCCCTTCAGGTGAAACATGGCTGCGTTTGACCGTGGATCAAAGAATACGAGGCTGCCGCCGGGTTCTTCTTCGTCGGCTTCCACGGGCGACAACTCGGGTACCTCGACATAATAGACCCCGCTCACATGCGCATCGGGGTGGACGTGCGGCATGTTGTAGTCGCCCGGCTGCATGATCACAGCCCAACCCCACAGCCGCGACTCCACGCTTTTCGGTGCCGTCAGCAGGTTGCTCTGGAAGTAGCGCGGCAAATAGGCCTGCACGCCTTGATAGATGAGTTGCTGGAGCGCCCTGACGGCCGGATCCTCGCGGTAGAGGAAGTTCGTGTCGGTCTGGTAGCCGCCACGCGTCGAGGTGCCGGGAGCGGCATTCGGTTCCGATTCGCGCAGCCCCCGGATGATCGCCGCGAGGGCGTTGTTCAGCGGCGCGACATCACGGCACTGCCGCCACAGGACCGTCGTCGGAAACTGCTCGACAACCGTATCGACGAATGCATCGCTCATGTTGCGTCTCGGTCTGTTCGGTCAACACGATCTGGCGTTCACTCTTCCGGCAACGGCCAATAGCCGAAGCGGGCCATCTGTTCGCGATGGACCGCCGTCAGCGCTTCGACCTGCGAGGCGGTCAACGACTTACGCCACTGCCCGGCCGTGCCGGCGCGAAAAAACCACTGGGCATTGGCGGTGCGCTCGATGAAGCCGTGGCGTTTCTCCTGCTCGCGCAGCACCTTGAACGAGCTGAGCTTGATCGTCTTGTCGAGACGATCGCGCGCGACCTTCAGGCCGAGAAAGGCCGCAATCCCCGCAAATGTCTTGTGCGGCGAACTCAGCATGTCCTCGTAGCGCACGATGTGCATGCCGGGCGTCGGCCGATTCGTCCAGCTCATGACATGCTCGGACCAGGAGCCATAGCGCTCGTAGCAGTGGATCTCCTCATTCACCGACTGCAGGCCGGGCGTCGCGATGGCGGTGATCGCCGCGTCCAGCGTGAGTCCATAGTGGTCGGCATAGGAGATCACCACATCCAACGGGTTGCGGACCACATAGATGGCGCCGGCCGTGTACTCCATCGTGATCATCGGCGTGCCGCGGTCCTCGACCAGGGCATTGTGAGTCTTGACGAAGATCGTATCGGAATGGGCGCGCGTCATCGCTTCATGCATCCGCGGGCGCAGGGCGGCGATCTCCTCCTTCGAAATCTGCGGGCCGGGTCGCGGATCGAGCAGCTGGTACCAGCGCATCTGCGCGTCGCTCAGCGTAAAGTCGGTGAGCCGGTTGATGTCGTACGGCTCGTTCGGATTGCGCATGAGATTGTGCAGGAATGCGCGCAGCCAGGTGTTGCCCGACTTCGGGTAGGACGCCAGCCAGATCAGCTTGCCCATGGCTTCAGTGCATTCCCGTTGATTGTCAGTCCGCGCCGGACGCCGTCGAACGATCCCTACATAGGACATGGGCCGCGAAAGCACAAAATCTTTGCCCGCCAGGGCGATGCAAGCATCCGAGCCATCCTTGACCCGCCACCGGGGTTTGCTTTAAGCCTGCGCCTGAAGGAAGATGCTGTCGCATTTCATGCGGTGAGGCGAGAGACGATGCGGAATCTGGATTCACGGCGGAGCCCCTGGCTGCGATCGGCGTTCCTGCTCGCCGTCTGCGGAACGATTGCGGGATGCGGCATGGGCGGCGAGGCCAAATATCCGGGCGAGCGACGGCCGGGTCAGAGTGCACCCGACTATGGCGATCAGCAGTCCGTCTTCGGACCAGGCGGGCTCAGCCTCGGCGGGACCGAGAAGCCGGGCGATGCCGCTGCGGCCGGCGCCACCGGCATCGGCGTCAACAGCTTCCTGTGGCGGGCGTCGCTCGACACCGTGTCGTTCATGCCGCTGGTCTCCGCTGATCCCTTCGGCGGCGTCATCATCACCGATTGGTACTCGCCGCCGCAGTCGCCCGACGAGCGTTTCAAGGTCAACGTCTACATCCTCGGCCGCGCGCTGCGGGCCGATGGCATCCGGGCCTCGGTGTTCCGCCAGCAGCAGAACGGCGCTGCCGGCTGGGTCGACGCCCAGGTCGCTCCCAATACGTCGACGGATCTGGAGAACGCGATCCTGACTCGCGCGCGCCAGATGCGCATCGCGCAGCTCGGCGAATAACCGGCTGCTGTCGTCCGCACCGGTCTGTCCAGGCGGGTTGCGGCCGACCGGCCCCGCTTGACAGGAAGCTTCTGATGTCGCGGTACAACTTCAAGGAAACGGAAGCCGCGTGGCAGGCCCTCTGGGCCGAGCGCCGCTGCTTCGCCGCGCAGGAGGCCGCGCAGGAGGATAGTCGCCGGCCCAAGTACTATGTTCTTGAGATGTTTCCGTATCCGTCCGGCCGCATTCATATGGGCCATGTGCGCAACTACGCCCTCGGCGATGTCGTTGCGCGCTACAAGCGGGCCAGGGGTTTCAACGTCCTGCATCCCATGGGCTGGGACGCTTTCGGGCTGCCGGCCGAGAATGCCGCCATGAGAGAGAAGGTCCATCCGGCGAAGTGGACCTACGAGAACATCGCGGCCATGCGCGATCAGTTGAAGTCGATGGGCCTGTCGCTCGACTGGGAGCGCGAACTCGCGACCTGCGATCCCGCCTACTATCGCCAGCAGCAGGCCATGTTCGTCGATCTGTTCGAGGCCGGCCTGGTCTACCGCAAGGAAGCCAGCGTCAACTGGGACCCGGTCGACCAGACCGTGCTGGCCAACGAGCAGGTCATCGACGGCCGCGGCTGGCGCACCGGCGCCATCGTCGAGCGCCGCAAGCTGTCGCAATGGTTCTTCAAGATCACCGCCTACAGCGAGGAGCTGCTGCGCGGCCTCGACGGGTTGGAGCGCTGGCCGGCAAAAGTGCGGCTGATGCAGGAGAACTGGATCGGCCGCTCCGAGGGCGCGCGGGCGTTCTTCGGCTTCGCCGGCCGCAAGGACCGGCTGGAGATCTTCACGACGCGGCCGGACACGCTGTTCGGTGCCTCGTTCGCGGCGATCGCGGCCGATCATCCGTTGGCAAGCGAACTCGCTGCGAGCGATCCCGGCCTGGCCGCCTTCATCGAGGAATGCCGGAAGACCGGGATCAGCGCCGAAGCGCTCGAGACGGCCGAGAAGAAGGGCTATCGCACCAAGCTGGAGGCCATCCATCCGTTCGATTCGAGCTGGAAGCTCCCGGTCTACGTGGCCAATTTCGTGCTGATGGAATACGGCACCGGCGCCATCTTCGGCTGCCCGGCCCACGATCAGCGCGACCTGGATTTCGCCCGCAAGTATGGCTTGCCGGTGACGCCGGTGGTGTGTCCGCCCGGCGAAGACCCCAAGAGTTTTAGCATCGCCGATACCGCCTATCTCGAGGACGGCCGCATCATCAATTCCCGCTTCCTCGATGGTCTCGACGTGGCCGCCGCCAAGCGCGCCGCGATTCAGCGGCTGGTGGAGCTCGGCGCGGGCGAGGGCACCGTGCACTACCGCCTGCGCGACTGGCTGGTCTCGCGCCAACGCTATTGGGGTTGTCCGATCCCGATGATCCACTGCGGCAACTGCGGCATCATTCCCGTGCCAAAGGCAGAACTGCCGGTGCTGCTGCCGGACGATGTCGCGTTCGATCGGCCGGGCAATCCCCTGGAACACCACCCGACCTGGAAGCAGGTCCCCTGCCCACGCTGCGGTAAGCCGGCCCGACGCGAAACCGATACGCTCGACACCTTCGTCGATTCGTCCTGGTACTTTGCCCGCTTCTGCAGCCCGAAGAGCGAAAAGCCGTTCGATCCTGACGCGGTCGCCTATTGGCTGCCGATCGATCAGTATGTCGGCGGCGTCGAGCATGCCATTCTGCATCTGCTCTATTCGCGCTTCTTCATGCGGGCGCTGTCGCGCATCGGCCTCCTCCATCTCGACGAGCCGTTCGCCGGGCTGTTCACCCAGGGCATGGTCTGCCACGAGACCTTCCGCGACTCCGCCGGCAACTGGCTGCTTCCCGAGCAGGCGAAGAAGAACGCCGCGGGCGGATGGGTCTCGACGATCGATGGCTCTCCGGTCCTTGTGGGTCGGTCGGAGAAGATGAGCAAGAACCGGAAGAACGTTGTCGACCCGAGCGTCATCATCGGTGCCTACGGCGCCGACACCGCGCGCTGGTTCATGCTTTCCGACAGCCCGCCCGATCGCGACCTCGAATGGACGACGGCCGGCGTCGAGGGCGCGTCGAAGTTCACGCAGCGGCTGTGGCGGCTCATCACGGAGCGGCTGCCGGCGCTGCCACCCACCGATACGCCGATGCCGACGCAGTTTGACGCGGGCTGCGAACCATTGCGGCGCGCCACCCACAAGACCATCGCCGGCGTGACCGACGACATCGAGAAGTTCCATTTCAACAAAGCGGTCGCGCGGCTCTATGAGTTCGTCAACACAGTCACCGAATTCGTCGGCACGGACGGCGCGCGACCAGCGGTCTCCGGCTCGGCATGGGCGCTGCGTGAGGCGTTCGAAGCGCTCGCCCGTCTGATCGGGCCGATGATGCCGCACCTGGGCGAGGAATTGTGGCGGCGCCTGGGTCACGGCCAGCTGCTCGTGGAAACGCCGTGGCCCGAAGCCGATGGTCGGCTGACCGTCGACAACAGCGTGACCATTGCCGTTCAGGTCAACGGCAAGCTGCGGGCAACCATCGAGCTGCCGCGCGACGCCGCGCAGGCGGTTGCGGAATCCGCGGCCTTGGCCGAGGATGCCGTGCAGCGCGCGCTCGCGGGCAAGCCGCCGCGCAAGGTGATCCTGGTGCCGAATCGCATCGTCAATGTGGTCGTTTAGGCTATTCGTCTGTCTGGGTCTGCTGCTCGCCGGCTGCGGCTATCATCCGCTCTACGGCCAGCATGGCGCCGATAACGCCTCGGTCGCCGACGAGCTCGCCTTGATTCATATCGAGGCGATCCCGGACCGGACGGGCCAGCAGATGTACAACATGCTGCGCGAGCGACTGAACCCCTACGGCAAGCCGGAGCAGCCGAAATACGCCTTGAGCGTGGCGCTCACGGAGACGCGCGAGAACCTGTTCCTGGAGAAGGACGAGACGGCGACGCGCGCCAATCTGACCCTGAAGGCGAGCTTCATCTTGCGACGGGTGGACGACGGCACGGTTGTCGCCACCGGGTTCAGCCGCTCGATCGGCAGTTATGACATCCTGTCGTCGCAATTCGCCTCGGTGGTTTCACAGGAAGACGCGCGCGAGCGCGACGCCCGCGCGATCAGCGATGACATCCGCACCCGCCTCGCGCTGGCGCTGCAACCGCACGACGGCGGCTGAGCCGCAGCTGCCGGCCGATGAAGATCAGCGGACGGAATATCGAGTCGTTTCTGCGCGGCGCCGACGAAACGGTCGCGGCCGTTCTTTTCTACGGGCCCGATGCGGGCCTGGTGCGCGAACGTGCCGAGCGGCTGACCGCTGCCGTCGCCGGCGATGCGGCAGATCCCTTCCGCATCTCCGAATTGACGGCCGAGCGGCTGCGCGACCAGCCATCTTTGTTGAGCGATGAAGCGGCCGCCCTCAGTTTCGGCGGCGGTCGCCGGGTCGTGCGTCTTCGCAGTGCGGGCGACGGTCAGTCGTCAGCCGTCGAATCGTTCTTGAAGGCACCTGCCGGCGGAGGATTGGTGATCGTCGAAGCGGACGAACTGGGGCCGCGCTCGTCTCTTCGCCAGCTGTTCGAGGCGGCCGCCAATGCCGCCGCCCTCCCCTGCTATCGCGACGAGACCGGCGATCTCGCCCGCGTCATCGGCGAGGAGCTGGGCCGCGCAGGCCTGCGCCTCACCGACGAGGCGCGCGACTATCTCGCCGGCGCTCTCGGCGGCGACCGCGGCGTGACGCGTCGGGAGCTGGAGAAGATCGTTTCCTACATGGGTCCGGCGGAGTCCGCGCGGGCGCTCGAACTTGCGGATGCCTTAGCCTGCGTCGGCGACAGTGCGGCCCTATCGGTGGACGATCTCGTGTTCGCGCTCGGGGATGGCGATCTCGCGGCGGTGGAGCGGCTGGCCGATCGTGTCCTGGCAGAGGGCGCGACGCCCGTCGCAATCCTGCGCATGGCAGGCCGCCATTTCCTGCGGCTGCATCTGGTGGCATCGGCCGAGGATCGCGAGCGCGCGATCCGCAGTTTGAAGCCGCCCGTGTTTTACAAACTCGCGCCTCGCCTTCACGAACAGGTCCGGCAGTGGACACCAGTACGGCTTCATCAAGCGGCCGATCGCCTCATGCGCGCCGAGATGGATTGCAAGAGAACGGGGATGCCGGCCGAGGTCCTCTGCCGGCGTGTGTTGTTGGAGATCGCCGCCCAGGCGCCGCGGCGAACGCGAGGCGGGTGATCGTCGCTAGTGGACCTGCGCCGGCATCTCCGCCCGTAGCCGTGCGAGGATGAGGTCGAGCTGCTCCAAGGTCTGATAGCGGATAGTGACCGTGCCGCCTTCGCCACGCGGGTCGACCGAAACCGCGAACCCCAGCCGCTCCGTCAAGTCGCGTTCGAGCGCGCGCGTGTCGGCATCCTTCGGAGGGCGTCGCAGACGCGGCGCGCCCTCGCGATGGCTCTTCACCAGGCGCTCCGTCTGCCGCACATTGAGATCGTGCGCGATCACCAGGGTGGCAAGACCCACCGAATCGGTGGTGCCGAGTAACGCGCGCGCATGACCTGACGAAAGCTTGCCGTCCTCGACCAGCAGGCGCACAGGCTCCGGTAGGCCCAGCAGGCGCATGGTGTTGGTGATGTGGCTGCGACTCTTGCCGACGCGCCGCGCCAAATCATCTTGCGAGTTGCCGAACTCTTGCAACAGCCGGCGATAGCCGTCGGCCTCTTCGAGCGGTGTCAGATCCTCGCGCTGGACGTTTTCGATCAGCGCCAGCTCGAGCGCCTCGCGGTCGCTGATCTCGCGGACGATGACGGGGATTTCGTGCAGCTTGGCCAGCTGGGCCGCGCGCCAGCGCCGTTCGCCGGCGACGATCTCGAAGCTCGCCGGCTGGTCGGGGCGCGGCCGCACCAGAATCGGTTGGAGAACGCCGTTCTCGCGGATCGAATCGGCCAGCGCAGCGAGCGCTTCGTCGTCGAAGCGATGGCGCGGCTGAAACGGCCCAGGCACGAGCTGATCGAGAGTCAGCGTGCGTGTTGCCCGCGCAGCCGGCTGCGACTCCGCGGCGCCTTCGCCGAGCAACGCCGAGAGCCCGCGGCCCAAGCGCTTTCCGGCATCTTGACTCATGGATGTGCTCCTTCCGATAGGGCCTGCCGCTCGCGCTGCAACACTTCGCGCGCGAGATGGACGTAGGCCTGCGCGCCGGCGCAGCGCAGGTCGTAGAGCAGCACCGGCTTGCCGTGCGACGGCGCCTCCGAGACTTTGACGTTGCGCGGAATCACGGTCTCGTAAACCGTCCGGCCGAAATGTCCGCGCACGTCGGCCGCAACGAGCTCGCAGAGATTGTTGCGCTTGTCATACATGGTGAGCACGACGCCCTGGATATTCAACCTCTGGTTGAAGACCCGTTTTACCTGCTCGATCGTCTGCATGAGATGGGTCAATCCTTCGAGCGCATAGAACTCGCATTGCAGCGGCACGATCACGGCATCCGCGGCGACCAGCGCGTTGAGCGTCAGGAGGTTGAGGGAAGGCGGGCAATCGATAAGAATATATTCATAGTCTGCCGCGACTGCCGCGAGCGCGTCGCGCAGGCGGAATTCCCGCCGTGGCTGGTCGACGAGTTCGATCTCGGCGCCCGACAGGTCGAGCGACGCCGGAATGATGGACATGCCCGGGACCACCGTCGGGATCGTGGCCTCTGCGACGCCTATGCCGTTCAAGAGCACATCGTACGACGTGACCTTGCGACCCTCGCGGCCGATCCCCAATCCGGTGCTCGCGTTACCCTGCGGGTCGAGGTCGACGATCAGCACCCGCCGGCCGCAGGCGGCAAGCGCCGTCGCCAGGTTGATCGTCGTCGTAGTCTTACCGACTCCGCCCTTCTGGTTGGTCAGGGCCAGAACGCGGGTGGCGGCGCCGTTCTCGCGCGCAATCTGGTTAGAGTCCTGCACGCGCGACCTGTTTCATGCGAAGGATCGTGCCGGAAGGGCCTGACAAGCTGGGGAATCGCTCAAGGCTCATCCTCCATGTTTTCGCGGCTTCGGTCAATTCCTCGTCCACACGGGCGCCCTTCAGAAACAGACATATAGAGTCAGCTTGCAGGAACGGTTCGGCGTAGACCAGGAGTTGCGCCAACGGGGCGCAGGCGCGTGCCGTCACGATATCGGCCTGCAGGCCTCCGACGTCCTCGAGTCGCGCCCGATGAATGACGGGATTGCGCCCGACTTCCAGGCCGGCAGCGCGTGACGCCTCGGCCAGGAACACGCATTTGCGAATGTCCGACTCGATCAGGTGAACGTTCGGTACGCCGAGGATTGCCAGGACAAGGCCGGGGAAGCCGGCGCCGCTCCCCATATCGACGAGACTTTGGGCCTCCGGCGGCAAGAATCCCTGCAGCTGGGCTGAGTCCAGCATGTGGCGACGCCACAGATCCTTCGAGCTCTCAGGGGACACCAGGTTGATGGATTTCTGCCACTTGACCAGCATCTCGGCGTAGCGGCGGAGACGTTCCAATGTTTCACGTGAAACATTGCAGGCGGCGGCGAAGGCCTCAGACGTCAGCGGCATCAGGCTGACAGCCGGTCATTCGCCCGCTTGACATGCCTCAGCAATGCCGTGAGTGCCGCCGGCGTGATTCCGGATATCCGCGCCGCCGCGCCCAAGGTTGCCGGCCTGGTGGCCGCCAGCTTCGACCTCACCTCAATCGAGAGACTATCGATGGCGCCGTAGTCGAGGTCGGACGGAAGGCACAGCGACTCGTCCCGCCGAAAGGCCCGGATATCCGCCTCCTGGCGTCCGAGGTAGCCCTGGTAGTGCGCATCGATCTCCAGCTGCTCGACTGTCGGCGCGTCAAGATCCAGCAATTCCGGCCAGATCGCTGCCAGACGAACGAGATTGACGCCGGGATAGGCCAGCAGTTCGCCGGCATTCCGCCGGACGCCGTCAAGATTGACCGTCAACCCGGATTCCCGCAGTTGATTGGGGGTGGCCGACAGGCCGCTCATTTGCTTCCGGGCATGCTCAAGTGTCGCAACGCGCCGACTGAAGGCCTCGGCGCGCTTGCGACCGACGCAACCGATTGCCGACCCCTTGCCCGTCAGGCGCAGATCGGCGTTATCCGCCCGCAGCATCAGGCGATACTCGGCGCGCGAGGTGAACATCCGGTAGGGCTCGTTGGTGCCGCGGGTCACCAGGTCATCGATGAGGACCCCGATATAGGCATCGGCGCGGTCGAGGACGAACTGCCCGGCCCCTGCTACATGCAGGGCGGCATTGATGCCGGCCATCAGGCCCTGGGCAGCAGCCTCCTCATATCCGGTCGTGCCGTTGATCTGGCCGGCCAGGAAGAGGCCGGGTACGCGGCGGGTCTCGAGGGTCGGCGCCAGCTCGCGGGGATCGACGAAGTCGTATTCGATGGCGTAGCCCGGGCGCAACATGGCGACCCGTTCAAGCCCAGGGATGGTTTCGAGGATGGCCAGCTGTACGTCCCGGGGCAGCGACGTCGAGATGCCGTTGGGATAGATCGTGTCGTCGTCCAACCCCTCGGGCTCCAGGAAGATCTGATGGCGGCCGCGATCCGAGAACCGAACGACCTTGTCTTCGATCGACGGGCAGTAGCGCGGGCCGATGCTCTCGATCTGCCCCGAGTACATGGGGGAACGGCCCAGATTCTGTCGGATGACTTCATGCGTTGCCGGCGTCGTCGCGGTGATGCCGCAGGATATCTGCGGTGTCGTGATGCGTTCGGTCAGGTAGGAGAACGGGACCGGCGGGTCGTCGCCCGGCTGCATTTCCAGACCTGACCAATCGATCGTGCGGCCGTCGAGCCGTGGCGGTGTGCCGGTCTTGAGGCGTCCGAGCGGGAAGCCCAGACGGTTCAGCGTCGTCGACAGTCCGACCGACGGCGCTTCGCCGACCCGACCGGCCGCGATCTTCTCCTCGCCGATATGGATGAGGCCGCGCAGGAACGTTCCGGTCGTAATGATGGCCGCGCCACAGTCGACGACCCGCCCGTCGGCTGTCCTGACGCCGCACAGATGGCCGGCCTCGTCGATCACGATATCTTCGGCGCCGCCGGCTTGGATTGTCAGGTTTGGCTGCTCCGCCAGGATCGCCTGAACGGCCTGGCGATATAGCTTCCGGTCGGCCTGAGCACGCGGGCCGCGGACGGCCGGACCCTTGCTGCGGTTGAGGACACGGAACTGGATGCCGGCGCCATCGGCCGCTCGGCCCATGACGCCATCAAGGGCGTCCACCTCGCGCACCAAGTGACCCTTGGCGAGACCGCCGATGGCGGGGTTGCAGGACATCTCGCCGATGGTCGCGGGATTATGGGTAAGCAGCAGCGTGCGTGCGCCCATGCGGGCTGACGCGGCAGCCGCCTCGGTCCCGGCATGGCCGCCGCCGATGACGATGACGTCGAATTTGACCATGCCATCAATCTACCGATGGCAGGATTTCGAGTCAAAGCCGGCTCCGATGTTTCACGTGAAACATCGGCGGCAATTTTAACCAAAACCGGTTGCGATGTTTCACGTGAAACATCGCGGGCGGATCGAATCAATTCGCCTCTAATGTTTCACGTGAAACATCGGCGGTCAGTGGCCCGGAATCGCGATTCTGCAAAACAACCCCATGCATCAAAAAATCGCCCATATAATTCAATTACATAACCTGTTTCACTTTCGGCCATCAGAGCACGTTTCGAGGGTCTCAGCGATCAGGTAAGAGCGCCCAGTGACCCGTCTAAGCCTGCGAGGTTGAGTTTCTATAGAGAACTAGATTACTAAAATATACTACGCGAGTTACTTTCCGATACAGAATTCCCGGAAGATAGTATCCAGCAGGTCTTCCACGTCGACCCGGCCGGTGATGCGGCCGATTGCACGGACGGCCAAGCGGAGATCCTCGGCCAGTAGCTCCGCCGCCGGTGCCACCAACGCCCGCGCCAGACACTCCAGGCACTCCGTGAGAGCCAGCCGATGGCGTTCGCGCGTCAACGCCGGGCTCTCGCTCAACCCGGCGCGCTCGATGACGGCCTCGGTCAGGGCCGCCAGCAGGCTGTCGAGGCCGGCGCCGGTACGCGCCGAGATGGCGAAGGTCGGGCGGCCGCAGAGCGTCGTCGTGGGCGGGTGGTCCAGGAGATCGCATTTGTTGATCGCGAACAGGGCGTCCTCGTCAGCCAACTTGGCAAGATCAGCTACTATATGTTGATGGTGTGAGACGTCGACCACCAATATCTTGATATCGGCTTCGCCGGCTCGCGCCTTCGCCCGCCTGACGCCCTCGGATTCGATTTCGTCCTGGCTATCGCGCAGGCCCGCCGTGTCGGCCACGGTCACGGGATAGCCGGCGAGCTCGAGCTGGACTTCGATGACGTCGCGGGTGGTGCCTGCCTTGGCCGCCACGATGGCGGCGGGGCGCCCCGCTAGCGCATTCAAAAGACTGGATTTTCCCACATTCGGCGGGCCCAGGATGACGACCGAGACACCGTCCCGCAGGCGCTCGCCGCGGCGTTTGTCCTGCAGGTGACGGCCGATCTCGGCCGACACGGTCGACAATGCGGTTTTCGTCTGCTCGGCCAGGCTCGGCGGCAGGTCTTCGTCCGGGAAGTCGATATAGGCCTCGATATGCGCCAGCGCACGCATCAGCTCCTGGCGCCAGCGGTCGTAGAGCGCGCCTAAGTCGCCCCCCAGTTGACGCAAGGCCTGGCGGCGCTGCGCCTCGGTCTCGGCGTTGACCAGATCGGACAATCCCTCCGCCGCCGTCAGATCGAGCTTCCCATGCTCGAAGGCGCGCCGTGTGAACTCGCCCGGCTCGGCCGGCCGCAGCCCCGCGCATGACGCCAGCGCCTCGAACACAGATCGGATAACGGCGCGGCCACCGTGGATGTGGAGTTCGACGACGTCCTCGCCCGTGAAGCTACGCGGCGCGGGGAACGTCAAGACGATGCCTTGATCGAGAGCGACGCCGGTCTGCGGATGCTTCAACTTACGCAGCCCGGCTTCACGCGGCGCCGGCGGCTCTCCGGCCGCGATCTGCCGCAGTGCCGCCATGGCGTTCGGTCCCGATAGCCGGATGACCGCCACGCCGGCACGGCCGGCCGCCGATGACAAGGCGTAGATGGTATCCATGGGCGTCGGCGCCGCCCGCGCTACTCTTGCTCAGCCGCCGCCGCGCGGCGGTCCGTCTTCGAGGCGCAGCATGAGCCGCGGCACTCGCCCGCCTCGCTGCACGTGGTTGACCAGCACTTCATCGATATCCGCCGGCGTCTTGCAGCTGTACCAGACGCCTTCCGGATAGATCACCATGGTCGGCCCGAGCTCGCAGCGATCGAGGCAGCCGGAGGCGTTGATGCGGACATCGTTGAGGCCGAGCTCCTTGGCGCGCGCCTTCATGTAGTTGCGCAGCTTCTCCGAGCCCTTCTCCTTGCAGCATCCGCGCGGGTGCCCGGCCGGGCGCTCGTTTGTGCAGCAGAAGACGTGGACCCGATAATAGGGTAACGGATCGCTCCCACAGGAATCATCGCTATCGTTTGACGGCAGACTCATGATGAACTCCCGGAGGGGGCGCTCCCCTTGGGACCACTGCCGGCGAACTGCTCCCAAAAGGCCCGCTGCATCTGCTCGAACGATTGCGCGCCGCTCGACAACCAGGTCTTCATCAGCTTCTCCGCATCCATGCCCGCGAGCGCCGTCAGCATGCGTTCCTGCAGCCCCTTCATCATCTCGGCCTGCAACGGCGCCACGTCGGGCAGGCCCAGAAAGGCGCGCGCCTCCTCCGGTGTGCAATCGATGTCGATCGTGATCTTCATGGTAAATCCGTTGGCTTGTCCATTGATCTGGTGCGGCGGCGGCGAAACCGACTGACTCCTACAAGAGACTGGGGTCAGCGCTGTGCGTCCTTCGACAAGCTCAGGATGAGGGGTTTTCTTTGTGCCACAAAGATTTCCCCTCATCCTGAGCTTGTCGAAGGACGCACCCTAGTGACGCAACCGATCCAGACGCACAATCGCTGACGCCAGCGGCCGCCGAGTTCTATACTATATATGTGTCGTCACCGGCCGATGCCGACCTGCTTCTACCGAAACATGCCGCCGGCAGCAACGCCACGGCCTCATCAGCAGATCAGAGACGGAATGCGCAACAACCTCGATCGCGAGACCAGCCCCTACCTGCTGCAGCACAAGGACAACCCGGTGCACTGGCAGGCTTGGGGTCGAGAGACGCTGGCCTCGGCACAGCAGCAGAACAAGCCGATCCTGCTGTCGGTCGGCTACGCCGCCTGTCACTGGTGCCACGTCATGGCCCATGAGAGCTTCGAGAATGACGGCATCGCCGGGCTGATGAACGATCTCTTCGTCAACATCAAGGTCGATCGCGAAGAGCGTCCGGATCTCGATACCATTTACCAGTCCGCGCTGGCGCTGTTGGGACAGCCCGGCGGCTGGCCGTTGACCATGTTCCTGACGCCGACGGGCGAGCCTTTCTGGGGCGGCACCTACTTCCCGCCGACGACCCGCTATGGCCGGCCCGGCTTTGCCGATGTGCTGGAAAAGATCGCCGCCGTGTATCGCGATGAACCGCAACGCGTCACGCAGAACGTGGCGGCGTTGCGCGATGCGCTCGGCAACCTCGCCGCTCCCCACCCAGGCGACGCCATTCCGCTGGACGTGAATATCCAGGCCGCCGAACGCCTGTTGCCCGAAGTCGATCCCGTCCATGGCGGCATCGGCGAGGCGCCGAAGTTTCCGCAGACGCCCGTGCTCGAGCTGATGTGGCGGGCCTGGAAGCGGAACGGCAATGCGCAGCTGCGCGATGCCGTTGTCCTCACCCTGACCTGCATGAGCCAGGGGGGCATTTACGATCATGTCGGCGGCGGCTTCGCCCGCTATTCCGTCGACGCCGCGTGGCTGGTGCCGCATTTCGAAAAGATGCTCTACGACAACGCACAGCTCATCGACCTCTTGACCCTGGTCTGGCAGGAGACCAAGGCGCCGCTCTTCCGCGCGCGGGTCGAGGAAACCGTGGGCTGGGTGCTGCGGGAGATGCTGGCGGCGCCGGATAGCGCCGGGCATCGCGGCTTCGCCAGTTCGCTCGACGCCGACAGCGAGCATGAGGAAGGTAAATTCTACGTCTGGAGCGAGGCCGAGATCGATTCCGTGCTCGGCGCCGACGCTGAACTCTTCAAATCCATCTACGACGTGACGCCGGGCGGCAACTGGGAAGGCCACACGATCCTCAACCGCAGCGCCAATCCCGATTTTCGCGATGACGCCACCGAGGCGCATCTTGCCGCGGGTCGCGCGGCGCTCTTTGCCCTACGCGCGAAACGCGTGCGTCCGGGCTGGGACGACAAGGTGCTCGCCGATTGGAATGGCCTGATGATCGCGGCCCTGGCGAACGCGGCGCAGGTGTTCGAGCAGCCGTCCTGGCTGGCGGCGGCGGTGGACGCCTTCGACTTCGTTATCGGCTCTCTCGTGATCGACGGCCGGCTGCGGCATAGCTGGCGCGACGGGCGGGCGAAGCATCCGGCCACGCTCGATGATCACGCCAACCTCTGCCGTGCCGCCCTCTCTCTCCATGAAGCGACCGGCGAGGAGCGTTATCTGCGGCGGGTGCAGGAGTGGGTCGAGCTGCTCGACCGCCATTATTGGGACAAGAATGGCGGCGGCTATTTCTTCGCGGCCGACGATACCGCCGACATCATCCTGCGCACGAAGAACGCGGCCGACAATGCGACGCCATCGGGCAACGGCACGCTCGTCGGCGTGCTCGCGCGGCTTTTTTACCTTACCGGCGAGGACCGCTATCGCGCGCGTGCCGATCAGGTGATCGCCGCCTTCTCCGGCGAACTCAATCGCAGCTTCTTCTCCCTGGCCACCCTGCTCAACAGCAACGAACTGCTGCAGACGGCGCAGCAGATCGTCATCATCGGCACCCGCGCCGCACCCGACACGCGCGCCCTGGCCGCCGCCGTCTTCGGTCGCTCCCTGCCCAATCGGATCCTTTCGATCATTGCGCCCAGCGACCGTTTGCCGGAACAGCATCCGGCCGCCGGCAAGACGCAGGTCGACGGGCGGGCGACGGCGTATGTTTGTCGCGGCACCACCTGTTCGCTGCCGATCACCGCGCCGGCCGGCCTGAGTCAAGCGCTGGCGATGGGATGAGCCAAGAAGATTCACCGCAAAAATTCGAAGGTTCTGCTCTTTCGTGTCACCCCGGCGAAAGCCGGGGTCCATAAACACCGGCCTCTGGAATATGGACCCCGGCTTTCGCCGGGGTGACACTCTAATTTCCTCAGACGGACACGAATTCAGGTCTGCACACGGAAACCCCATAGCTTTTCTATCTTCGTGTCCTTCGTGGCTTTGTGGTGAAATCGACGGAGCGACTGTCATGACCGCCAAGCGCATCACGGTTAAATCGCCGCTCGGTCCGCTTACCATCATCGAACTAGACGGCAAGATCGCCGCTCTCGACTACGGCCGCGCCGGCCGCGACTCGCCGACGCCCCTGCTCCTGGCGGCAGCCCAGCAGCTCGATGCCTACTTCCGCGGCGGCCTGAAGACCTTCGACCTTCCGCTGGCGCCGGCGGGCACGGCGTTTCAACAGTCGGTATGGGAGGAGATGCGGCGCATCGCCTACGGCCGCACCTGCAGCTATGCCGACCTGGCCCGCGAGCTCGACAGCGGGCCGCGGGCGATCGGCGGCGCCTGCGCCAGGAACCCGATTCCCATCATCATCCCCTGCCACCGCGTGCTGGCCAGCGGGCAGCGCATCGGCGGCTACGGCAGCCCGGGCGGCCTCGATACGAAACGATTCCTGCTGCAGCTCGAGGGCGTCCGCCTCGCGGCGTGACCGTATATCTGAGCGATGAAGAAGTTCGCCCTAGCCGCGTCGGACATCAGGCCGCTTGCTCCTGGACGGGGCTTCTGTTTCGCCTCCGACCGCATCACGATAGACGTAAGCATCCGGCGGGGACCGCCTTGTCCGCCTGACCCAGGTGCCCGACCTTAAGGGCGTTCTTAAGAGCGCCGCCAAGGAGCACACGGCGGATGGAGATCATTACGGGAGTTGAGCGGCGGCGCTGGCGGGTCGAGGAGAAGCTGCGGATCGTCGCCGAATGTGAGCGGCCCGGTGCCTGCCTCGCCGCAGTCGCTCGCCAACGTGATTGAGCCTCCGGCGGACTTGGCTCAAGATCGAATCGGATGGCGGTCCGACGCTGATCGGGCTGTTGTCGGATTGTGCGGCCCACAACAGGAGACTCGATGATGTCCAAATTACATCCGGTCCACCCCCGCCAGACCGATACGGTACCCGGTATGGCGCCGCCCCCCTCGGCTTTCGCTGGTGGCAATATCGTTGAACTGCCGGACACGGGAATCACGCCCGTGCACCCAAAGCCCGACGATGCGGAGATCCTCAATGCTATCGGCGAGTTGAGCAAGAAACTCTCTGTATTAGCCAAGAATCAGCGTGTACTTTCAGACAGGCTGCGCCACGTCGAAGGTCTGATCACCAATAACAGTAGCAACGTGGTCAATGGTTTCGTGTACATGAGATGGCTCATGTGGGCTGTCGCCTATTGGACGCTGAACGCCGACGACGATACATGGGGGAGAAACGTGCCGAAGATGCCGCACTGGCATTAGTGGCGCTCTCTCGCTCATCGGTGGGTGCGCTTCCGGGGGGCATGGGGTCCGAGGTGACGCGTAACCACGGCGCTTGTACGCCGTATGGTTCCGGCTCAATGCTACGCACGACCGAGCTGTGCTTCGAGCTCATTCCGCTCGACGACGCGGATTGCGATGGCTGTCCGATGCGCGACATGCCGCGGCGGCGCGCCGGATCCCGCCGCCTCACGGTATCCTGTGCCAATGTGTGATTCGGCACTGCAATTCGACCCTCCATCGGCGTCCAAAATTGGTAAGCATTCGGCGAGTGACGCGGTCTACGACCGCCGATCGGGAGGCGTGCGAACCGGCAACGTTCCCTATGTCTCGTTCAGATCAGACGTCCCGTCGGCTTCATGTACCGGGAACCTCCCGATAACGACGTTGACAGCGGCTGGCGTTTCCTTTCGGGCGAGGAGACGCAGGAGTATGTGAACAATCCCGCGAACTTCGCGATCTACGACGTAAACACGATCGCAAACTACGACCCCGCCATCATCCTATACCTGGACGCGCCGGCCTTCTCAGCCTTCGAACGCAACCCGGGTGAGAAGCAATTCGCGCGGGCACCATTTCCCGGGTAAGCCGCTGACCCGCCGTCCGGGCTGCTTCGCCTCACCGCGTGACAAGGCAAGGGCGACGGCGCTATGTTGCGGCGCATCGCGCCCTTCCGCCGCCCTCTCTGCGCCATAGGAGAACGCCATGGCCGAGACCTCCATCAAGACTCCCGACGGCACTTTCATGGCCTATGTCGCCACGCCGAAGAACCTGGCGGCCGGCAAGAAAGTGCCGGGCCTCCTGGTCATCCAGGAGATCTTCGGCGTCAACCACGTGATGCGCGATCTCTGCGACGGCTTCGCGGCCCAAGGCTATGTCGCCTTGTGCGCGGACATCTTCTGGCGCCAGCAACCGGGCGTCCAGATCACCGACAAGACCGAGGCCGAGTGGAAGCGCGGTTTCGAGCTCTATCAGGGCTTCAACGAGGCCAAGGGCGTCCAGGATCTCATCGCCAGCCTGGATCACCTGCGCAAGTTGCCGAGCTGCAGCGGCAAGGCCGGCTCGGTCGGCTACTGCCTGGGCGGCAAGCTGGCCTATCTCATGGCCACGCGCTCGAACGCCGATGCCAATGTCAGCTACTACGGCGGCGGCATCGAGAATTTGCTCGGCGAAGCCAGCGCCATCACCAAGCCGCTGCTCGTGCACATCGCCGGCGAGGACGAGTACGTGCCGAAGGACGCGCAGGCCAAGATCAAGGACGTCCTGGCGCGGAATAGCGCCGTCAGCCTGCATGTTTATCCCGGCTGCAACCACGCCTTCGCCCGCGTCGGCGGGGCGCATTGGAATGCCGAGGGCGCCAAGCAGGCCAACGAGCGCACCACCGCATTTCTCGCCAAGCATTTGTCCTAACCGGAGTCGGAGCCGCCATGCAGAAAGTCCGCGCCATCCGTTTCAGCCGCACCGGCGGCCCCGAGGTCCTGACCTGGGACGAGGTGTCGCTGGGATCCCCGGCCGCGGGCCAGGTTCACGTCAAGCACACCGCCGTCGGCCTCAACTTCATCGATGTCTACCACCGGACCGGACTTTATCCCGTGCAGTCCCTGCCCTCGGGCATCGGCCTCGAAGCCGCCGGCGTGGTCGAGGCGGTCGGCGAGGGCGTCACCGAATTCGCGGTCGGCGACCGCGTCGCCTACGGCACCGGCCCGATCGGCGCCTATAGCGAGATCCGCAACATCGCCGCCGACAAGATCGTGAAGATCCCCGATGGCGTCGAGGACCGCACGGCGGCGGCCATCATGCTCAAGGGCCTGACGGCGCAATATCTGCTCCGCCGCACCTACCGGGTGAAGGCCGGCGACACTATCCTCGTGCATGCCGTGGCCGGCGGCGTCGGCCTGCTGCTGTGCCAATGGGCGAAGCATCTGGGCGCCACCGTCATCGGCACGGTCGGCTCGACCGCCAAGAGCGAGATCGCGCGCGCCCATGGCTGCGACCACACCATCCTCTACCGCGTCACCGACGTCGCCAAGCGCGTGCGCGAACTCACCGGCGGCGCCGGCGTGCCCGTGGTCTATGACGGCGTCGGCAAGGATACCTTCGCGGCTTCTCTCGATAGCCTGGCGCCGCTCGGCGTGATGGTGAGCTTCGGCAACGCTTCCGGTCCGGTACCGTCCTTCGATCCGCTGGTCCTGAGCCAGAAGGGTTCCCTGTTCTTCACTCGCCCGACGCTCATGCATTACACCGCCAAGCGCGAAGATCTGCTGGCCATGGCGGCCGAGCTGTTCGAAGTGGTGCAGAGCGGCGCCGTCAAGGTCGAGATCAACCAGACCTACCGCCTGTTCGATGCCGCCCACGCCCACCGCGACCTCGAGAGCCGCAAGACCACGGGATCGAGCGTCCTCACGCCGTGAACTCGGAGAGCCTCGATCGCACGGTCTGCTGGACACCGGTCGGCAGTCCGGGCTTCGAGCATCTGCAG
>Ga0137403_10002738_pt1 | contig 21436 bp, 22 predicted proteins | sample CZOMad2_1_16fung_FD_122057 | JGI IMG/M metagenome (GOLD analysis project Ga0137403, IMG submission 122057) | Vadose zone soil fungal communities from Angelo Coast Range Reserve, California, USA - CZOMad2_1_16fungal (Hybrid Assembly) | ecosystem: Environmental > Terrestrial > Soil > Vadose zone...
ACTTGCATTCCAACTGGGCGCTGTCGCTGTGAAACAGGATGTTGTGCGGCCGGAACGTAATTCGGCTGGTCTCTGCAAGGCCGGGGGTCGAGCGGAACAAGGCTCGAACCCTCAGATACGGGAAGAGAAGAATTGCGAAGAGGACAAAGACCACCAGCATAATCATGATTGCACTGATTGATACACCGCCAGGGAAAGACTGAAGTGTTTCTCTGGAGGACGCATACAAGTCACGAAAAATCAGGCACAGCAATGCCGCAGCTACCCAACGAATGACATTGCCTCGATCCCGCCGAAAAGGTGTGTAAACGTCACTGGGTTTTAGATTTACAGCAACAGAAACTTCCGGCGCTTGGTCCATGAGCGGCTCAGTCTAACACGGCCGGATTCCGGTCCGCGCAGCCGTGCCTCGTCCATCGGATTTTGTGGGTATCGGGACGTCGGGCTATGCCGTTCGTTGAGGTATCCAAACGAAAAGCGCCGCGGCCGGCCACGGGTGAGATCAGCGCTTGTAAACTGCCTTAGCTATTTCGGGGGTTCACTTTCTTCACGTGGTACCTGACTAGCGCGCGCAATGCTCCCGGTTCGCCCGGTTGCCTTAGAAAACGTTTTCCAATGAAGTGAGCCATGGTCGGCGTGACATAAAGAAGGAAATGAGTCGCGGTTTCGCGTGCTTCGAGAACCTGCTCCCAATCCGTATGAGTCTCTGAACGCGCGTCGACGGCATCAAAGCCCCGGTCAGAAAAGGTGTATGTAGTGTCGAGAGCCAACTCGGGGTGCTCTATAAGATATTTTCGAGTTGAAAGATAAGGGGCGATGAAAAACACATAGGGCCCGAGGACAAAAATCGCAATCGGCGCGACCAACATCTGCCAACTCCAAAGCACCGGCACAAAGAGAGGCAGCATTAGGTTAAACACCGAGCAAAGGGTCGCTAAAGCGGAGAGCAGGAAGAACACAAAGTACCAGCGTCGCCGACGGAAACCGCCTCTCCAACGAAACCAGTAAGCATCCGCGAGCGAGAGTCGAACTTGCACGGAGATTATTGTTTGATCGGCCATCGAAGTTTGACAACTTGAGCGAGTCTAGCAGACGAAGGACATTCGGCAGCAATGACGGTTCAAGCCTAGAAAACAGAGAGAGCAACAAGCTCAACCTTCCGCCCACCGTCCGCTTCATCGATTTTGACGACGGTAGCGGGAAGGGAAGTGTTCCCTGCCAAGGGCGCTTCGTTGAGCCGTTTTTCGCGGTCCCATTTACCTGCAGAAGCGCTGACTTTGTTTAATTGGCGTAGAGTGGCGCAACATTATCTCGCAAAAAAAAGCGGCTCGTAGCGGATAGTCCAGGGATTCCAGGAGGATTCCTGTTCGACGCACACGCACGCTGCTGGCCTGGAACGGCGGCTCTAACCCCGCCTCCCAGACCAAGGCGCAAAACCAAGCAAATATTCACAGCCATCCGCAGGATCAAGAGATTTCCCTTGACACTGCGTCTTATAAGTTATATTATGTTAACTACAAAATGAGGCTCCACTCTGCGCCTGTGGATTGCCTGTGCAATCCTCGCGCAACCCCTCTAACTCAGGCCTTCCCTCTTAGGTTCAGGTTAATTGTTCTTCGCGGCGGGATGTTGCATTTCAAACTGCAGCAATTGTTCAAGCTGGTGCGGATCGGCGCCGACAATCCGCCGCCCATTCACAAATAGCGTCGGCGTGCTGGTAACCTCCAGCAGTTTGGCATTGGCGATGTTCGCGTCCACGGCTGACGCTGCTTCCGGGCTGGTCATGCAGGCTTTGAAGGCGTCGGTATTCAGCCCGGCCCGGCCAGCGTAGTCCACCATCTTGTCCCAGGCGTTCTCAGCCGACACCAGGTCCTGATTGTCGTAGAGAAAGTCGTACATCTTCCAGAAGGCCTTGGGATCCTGCTGGTAAGCGCAGCGCCCCGTTAGCGCGGCGGTACGCGCCCACGGATGCACCTGTTCGAGCGGAAAATCCTTAAACACTAACCGCACCTGCGGATATTTCGCTAGCAAGCCGCGCAACGCTTCATGCAAATTTCGACATACCGGGCACTCAAAGTCCGCGAACTCCACCACCGTAATCGGCCCGTTCAGGTTGCCCGTGGCGGGAGCATCTTTGATATCCAGCTTCGTGCGATTCTCCGCCAGCATATCCTTGCTCATGTCGTTCAGTTCGCCACGAAACAGAAACTTGCCGTCTTTACTGACCCACATTCTGGCGTCTTCCTTGTTGCCTTCGATGGTCACGCTGATCGTTGTCGCGAGCACTCCCGGCATCCCAGTTTCCTTGAACTCGCCGACCACCAGTTTGGTCTCCGGGCCAAACGCGAACATGTTTCGCAGGTACAGCTCGACCTTGTGTTTCAGTTCCTCCGGCGAAGGGTTCTGGGCAAATACGGCTGGCGCATAAAAACCCGTCATCAAACCCAAGGCCAGCACCGCACGGAGAATCTGTAGCCAGAGTTTCTTCAAGGCAGCCTCGCGTTTCATGGAATAAACCGCTGCGCAATCGGGAACGGCCGTCCAAAGCCGAATGCGCGTGAAGTAATTTTAAGTCCAGGCGCCGCTTGCTTGCGTTTGTACTCGCTGCGGTCCACAAGCAAGGCAATCTCGCGTACCAGTTTCAATTCAAAGCCATACTTGTCGGCGATTTCCTGGGGGCTGCGCAGATCCTCAATATACGCTTTCAAGATGCGGTCCAACACGTCGTAGGGCGGCAAGCTATCTTCGTCCTTCTGGTTGGGACGCAATTCTGCCGACGGCGGTTTCTCGATCGTGGCGCGCGGTATGATTTCCCTCTGTCGTGTGCCGGCTTCGCGAGCGCCCTTCAGATTGATGAAGTTCGCCAGCTCATACACCATCAGCTTTGGCACATCGGAAATCACCGCGAGGCCTCCGGCCATGTCGCCATACAGCGTGCAATACCCTACCGCAAGTTCCGATTTATTTCCGGTGCTCAACACCATCGAGCCAAATTTGTTCGATAGCGCCATCAGATAATTTCCGCGAATCCGCGCCTGAATATTTTCTTCCGTCACATCGGGCTTGCGTGAACCGAACACCGGTCTCAGCTCCGCGCGATAAGCGTCGAAGACTGTCGAGATAGGGATGGTCTTCAGTTCGATTCCCAGATTTTTTGCCACGGCCTTGGCGTCCGCGATGCTGCCTTCAGACGAAAACGGCCCTGGCATCGAAACGCCGAGCACATTTTCCGCGCCCAAAGCCTCAACCGCAATCGCAGCTACCACTGCGGAGTCGATTCCGCCGCTGAGCCCGACGACGGCCTTCGCAAACCTGCATTTGTGCACATAGTCGCGCGTTCCCATCACCAGGGCGCGAAATGCATAGACGATCTCTTCCGGCGGTTGTTCGTGAATTTCGCCTCGCCCGGTTGCGGTATCGAAGAGCACCAGGTCTTCTTCAAACGCAGCGGCTTGCGCGGCCACTTTGCCATCCAGGGTCAGGGCCACGCTGGCCCCGTCAAAAATCAAGCTGTCGTTGCCGCCAACCTGGTTCACATAAACGATAGGGAGCTGGTGGCCTAGCGCAATTGAACGCAACATATCCACCCGCAAGGCGCGCTTGTCGATCGTGTAGGGCGAAGCGGAAATGTTAATGATTACACTGGTTCCCTGCGCAGCCAGTTCGGTAACCGGATCGCGGTCGTAGCGCCGCACCGCCCAGAAGTTCTTGTCGTTCCACACGTCTTCACAAATGGTGATGCCCAGCTTCTCGCCTGCGAAGCCGAAAACTTTTTGCTCCGTGGCTGGCTGAAAATAGCGTGACTCGTCGAATACGTCGTAGGTTGGCAGCAGCATCTTGCTCTGCTCAAATACAACTTTGCCGCCGCAGATGAGCGCGGCCTTGTTGGCGATGCCGCTGCCGGTCCCATTCTTGTTTTTGCCGACGTAGCCCACAATGGCGGGAAGCGCCAGCTTCGCCGCCAACTGTTTTAATTCTTTCTGATTTCGATCGATGAAGGCAGGACGCTCCAGCAAATCCTGGGGCAGGTAGCCGCAAATACAAAGCTCAGAGAAAACGGCCAGGTCCGCTCCGCGCTGCTTGGCGCGTTCCGCCAATGCGAGAATGCTTGAAGTATTCCCCGCAAAATCGCCGACGGTGGGATTGAATTGCGCCAGCGCAATTTTCATGTTGGCCCTCTAGAATACGTTCGCCGCCCGGCCTTTGCAAACTGCGCGGCGATTTCTATGGCGGTTGCACGTCGCGAAATACAAAAAGGCTCCTGAAATGGACGGTAATTCCCTTTCAGGAGCCTAAAATTTGTTTCACACGTTTTATAAATGGCGCGGTCGCAATGCCAATTAGACGCTGAACGAACTGCCGCAGCCGCAGGTGCTCTTCACGTTCGGATTGTTGAACTTGAAGCCCGCGCCTTCAATCGTTTCGATGTAGTCGATCTCGACGCCTTCCAGATACATCGAACTCATCTGGTCCACGGCAACTTTCAGGCCGTTGAAATCCACTACCTCGTCGGTGTCGTTGGTCTGGTTCTCAAATGCCATGTGATACTGAAATCCCGAACAACCACCGCCAACTACCGCTACGCGCAGCGCCGTAGGCACGGGGGTTTGCAGCCCCATGATTTCCTTGACCTTGGTGCTCGCTGTAGGAGTCAGACTGATCATTTTTTTGGCCTCCCCGCGGCAAACCCGCGGAATACTTACCAACTCAGTTTATCAGAATAGGAACTATAGTGCATCTTTTGTGGCCGAACCCTTTACGTTGTTTCCAGGAAACTCGTTCTAGCCTGCCGCTTCGACAACCCTAACTTGTTCCCATACAATTAGATGCACCTATGAGACACAAAGTCACGCTATTGCCCGGTGAAGGCATCGGCCCGGAAGTTTCCAGCGCGGTTCGCCGAATTCTGGAAGCTGCCGGCGTGCAAATCGACTGGGAAGTAATTGATGCCCGCGCTGTTGCTGGTGCTGCCGACGCCAGTCAGGTCGTCAACGAAAAAGCGATCGAGTCCGTGCGCCGCAATGGAGTCGGCCTCAAAGGCCCGATGGCCACAGCTGTTGCAGGCGGAGCACGCAGCGTAAACGTTGCTCTGCGCAAGACCCTCGATTTCTACGCAAACCTTCGTCCGGTGAAAAACCTGCCCGGCCTGAAATCGCGATACGACAACGTCGATGTGGTGATTGTTCGCGAGAATACCGAAGACCTGTATTCCGGTCTGGAGCACGAAGTCGTGCCCGGCGTAGTCGAAAGCCTGAAAATCATCACCGAAAAAGCTTCCACGCGCATCGCGCGTTTCGCTTTTGCGCATGCCAAAAAAGAAGGCCGCCAGAAAATTCACGCCATCCACAAGGCCAATATCATGAAGCTTTCCGACGGCTTGTTTCTGAAGTCGGTCCGGGCCGTCGCCGCCGAATTTCCTGAAATCGAATACAAAGAAATGATCGTGGATAACGCCTGCATGCAGATCGTCATGAATCCACAGCAATTCGACGTGCTGCTTCTGCCTAATCTTTACGGCGATGTGATGAGCGATCTTGCTGCCGGACTTGTCGGCGGCCTCGGCGTAGTCCCCAGCGGCAACATCGGCGACAACGGGGCACTTTTCGAGGCGGTTCACGGCACCGCGCCGGACATCGAAGGCAAAGGCCTAGCAAATCCTACTGCCCTGCTGATGAGCAGCATCTTAATGCTCGATTACCTGGGAGAGCGCTCCGCCGCGCGCCGCATGGAAACTGCCCTCGAACGCGTTTACACCGAAGCCAAACACACCACCCACGATGTAGGCGGCAAAGCCGGCACCGACGAATTCACCGACGCCCTGATCGCCGCCTTGCCGCTAAAAGTGGCGTGAGTTTTTTCCGGCTAAGCGTGAACCGGCGCGTAAAGCTGGTACACCATCCAATAAACGATTACGCCGGTCACGCAGACATAAAACCACAGTGGTAATGTCCAGCGCGCGATTTTTCGATGCTTGTCGAAGCGCTCCGTGAATGCACGGCGCAGCGTAATCAAGATCAGCGGTACGATCACGATTGCCAGGATCGTGTGCGAAGTCAGCAGCACGAAATAGACCGGCCGTATCCATCCCTGCCCGTGGAACGGGACATGCCCCACGCGATAGTGATAAATCAAATAGGAAATTAGGAACGCGCACGACACCACAAACGCCGATATCATGAAGCGTTTGTGTACCGCGATTTTTCCTTGACGTATCGCAGCGTAGCCGCCCGCCAGCAGAATTGCGCTGGTTCCGTTGAGTGTGGCGTTTAACGCGGCGTGAGAAGAGAACATTGTAAGTTGAGCGGGCGATGCCCGAAATTACCGTGCGATTTTGTCGTACACCATCAGGCCGAGCAGTATCGGTATGTGAATGACGGTCGCATGCATCAGCCATTTTGCGCGAACATTGGTTTTTTCCGCCGCCGCCCACAAACAAACCTGAACTAGTGCGATGCTCAACACCAATGCGCCAAAAAAGTACAACACGCCCGCGAGTCCAAGCACCGCAGGCAATACGCTGACACCAACCAACATTCCCGCGGTGACGATGATTTGACGAAAAGTCCGCGTGCCATCGCGATCCACCACCGGCAGCATTTGTATTCCGGCGCGCGCGTAGTCTTCACGATACATCCACGAAATGGCGTGAAAATGCGGGAACTGCCAGAGAAATAAAATTAGAAACAACAGCCACGCGCCTTTGTCGAGCCGGCCGCTGGCCGCGACCCAGCCAATCATTGGAGGAATTGCGCCAGGAAATGCGCCAACAAACGTGGCCCACACCGTGCGCTTCTTCAGCGGCGTGTATGCCAGCAAATAACTCAGGCAGGTCACGACGCCGAGCAGCGAAGTCATCCATCCGCCGACCAGCCAAAGGTCCGCAGCACCGGCAATCGCTAGCGCAACGCCGAACCACAATGCCTCCGCTGGCTGCAACAAGCCGCTGGGCAGTGGCCGCGAAGCGGTGCGCCGCATGTGCCGGTCAGATTCTCGTTCAATGTAGTGGTTTAGCGCAGCCGTGCCTGCCGCGATCAGCATGGTCCCGAACACCGTGTGCACCAGCTTCAGCCAGTCCACCGGGCCACGCACCCCCATATAAAATCCGGCGCCGGTGGTCATCAGCACCAGGAAAGAAACGTCGGGCTTGGTCAGCGCGACGTACGCGCCGGCGCGGTTAAGAAGCGTGAATTCCGTTGAACGAACTGTACTCATTCGATTGCAGTCTGCGTCGGGGATGCGACAGCGACGGTCCCCCGGCGCGGAATCAGACGATAGCATAGCAGCACAATCAGAATCGACGATGCAAACACCAGCGCGCCAAACACGGTATGAATGACCGTAAAGAAAACCATCGACGGCATCGGCTGCGGAGCGTCGCGGGTCGCCAGCCTTGACCAGTACGCAAGGCCGCCCAGCAATAGCTGAGTGCCGATTGTAGCGTGCAACAATTTGCGGCCAAGACCCAGTTCGCGCGAGGCCGGGAAACGTTTTCGCAAAGCGGACGCGGTGCGCATCGTCGTTTCGACCGCGACCACGGCGCCAACAATATGCGGCCAAATGGGAGCGTACTGGTGTCGAAATCCGGCGCCCAAAAATACCTGCACGAACATCATCGTTGCATTTACCACAGCCAGCGTATGAATCGAGACGCCGCCTCGATCCTCAAGTGGCTCTCGCCGTGCAGTCCACCACTTGCTGGTAAAGACCGCCAGGCTTAAAATCGCCGCAAACATAATCTGCGCGAAGCACGCATGCAACACCGGCAACCAATAATGCAGTAGCCGCCGCACTACTTCGCCGCCTAAGACTGCCTGGGCCACCACTCCGCCAACCGCCGCCATCGCAAACCAGCGCAGCCAGCGGCGCTCTTCGACAAACCAGATGAGAATAGCTTCAGCGAGCAGCAGCAAGCCAAGAATAAAAGCGATCACGCGATGGGCGTGCTCAAAAAAAGCGCCGCCGGTCAGCAGCTTTAGCGACGGGAAATAAGTTCCGAACGACGTTGGCCAGTCAGCCACGGAGAGTGCCGCATCCTTCGAGGTTACCAGCGCTCCCGCGAACAGCAGCAGCAGGGTCCAGGCAAACACGAAAACCGCGAACCGGTGCACTCCAGGATAGTAGGTCGAGGTCATGAGCGATTTTTCCGAAGAAAAATTATACTCCAACTGCAATCGCGTTGCGCTTTTAGCCGACGGCGCGCAACTGTTCTTTCTCTTCCGCAATTCCAAGCGCCTTCAGCACCACGTCCTGTAGCGCGGCAATAAACGGCGCCGAATCTCCCACCGCCGGCATCATCCTGAATCGCTCGATGCCCCACTTTTTCGCGTCAATGCGGCCGTCGACGTTGATTTCGTGCAGCGTTTCGATGTGTTCGGTGACGAAGGAAATCGGCACTACCAGCATTTCCTTCACGCCTTCGCGGCCGAGCCGTTCCATCGTTCCCAGAAGTGGCGGTTCTAGCCATTTCATTGGCCCCACCCGGCTCTGAAAGCAAAGCACCTGCGTTCTCGGCCAGTTCGCGTCACGCTTTATTCCCGCTTCATTCACCAGACGAACGGTCTCCGCGATGTGCTTGGGGTAAGGATCGCCCTTTTCTACCAGGCTGAGCGGAATTCCATGCGCGCTAAAGAGCAGATGAATTCGTGAACTGTCGGGAAATTGCCGCAGGCAAAGGCCAATTTTTTGCACCACCGCTTGAATGTAGGACGGGTGATCGTAAAAGGATTCAATCGCGCGCTCGGGTGGTCCTCCGGCAGGATTGCCGTAAACGCGGCGCCACTCTTTCATGCTACTCAAAGTTGTTGCATAGGAATAGTGCGGATACAGCGGAAGCAAAACCAGTTCGTCCAGCGGTCCGGCAGCCTTCAGCGCCGTCACCGCGTCTTCCGTAAACGGCTTCCAGTAGCGCATCGCCGTGACCACAACCGGATCCATGTACGGCGACAACGCCGCGCTCAGTTTTACGCGTTGCCGCTCGGTAAGAATGGCAATCGGCGAACGCCGGCCAATCATGGCGTAGCGCCGGGCCACCGGCACTGCGCGTTTTTTTGCGATATATCCAGCCAACGGGCCGCGCAAAAATCCCAGCGGGCCCATGGGAATAATGTCCGGATCGAGAAAAAGGTTGCGCAGGAAAGGCTCAACTGCGTCGAGCGAATCCGGCCCGCCGAGCTGAAACAGCACTACACCGACACGCTTCTTCCCTTCCGGCACTTTATTTCTCCCGGGAATTTGCCGACAGCGACTTCTTCAGGCGTTCCACCTCGGCGCGCAAATCGCTGGAGCGTTTCGCAACGCTCAGATAAAAACCAAAGAAAATCGCCCAGCCCAGAGTGTACGCCCAGAAAATGCTGTCGAGATTTTTCACGTTGCTTCCGCCTCCTGGCGCAGCAGCTCCACGTCGCTCCGCATTTTTTCCAGCGAGTATCGTTCCGAGACCAGGAACCACATCAATATATGCATCGCAAATACCGCGAAGAAAAATGTCGCGCGCATCCCTGGCGCAAGTCCCGAGTTTGGGCCGCCCATAATGACTGGAGCAGGATGCTGCGTCCGCCACCAGCGAATCGCGCCGAAAACGATGGGCACATCAATGAACGCAAAGATTCCGAACAGCGCGCTTAGCAAAGCGCGGCGATCCGGTTCTTCGATCAGCGTGCGCAACAACAGATAGGAAATGTATAGCAGCCACAAAATAAATGTCGAAGTCAGCCGCGCGTCCCAGGTCCAATAAATGCCCCACGCTGGCTTGGCCCAGATCGGTCCGGAGATTAGCACCACGGTCGTGAAGGCAACGCCGACTTCCGCGCACGATACGCCGAGCCAGTCATATTGTTCTTTACGCTTCCACACGTACAGAAGATTGCCGAAAAAACCGATCGAAAATGCGGTCAGCCCGGCCCACGCGCAGCTCACGTGAAAATAAAAAATCCGCTGTAGCACGCCCATGGTGCGTTCCTCCGGCGCCACAAAGAAGGAAGCATACGCGGCGGCAATCACCAGCAGCACCGCCGCAGCGCCCAGCAACACGCGTTTGGCCATTCCCGCTTATTCCTCCAGAAGATATTCGCCGAAAAGCCACAGCGCCGTCAAAAACACCACATCAAACAAGGCCAGAAAACCAATTCCCTTCCACTGCATGAACGGTTCGGGAGCCATCAGGCTTACCGTGACTTCGGTACTGGCGACCAGAATCGGCGCAAGCAGCGGCAACAATAAAAGCGGCAGCAGTAATTCGCGCATCCGGGCCTGCGCGGAAATCGCTGCCAGCGCCGTACCGGCAACCGAAATTCCCAGGCTGCCGAGAAAGAACGTCAGCAAAATCCCCAGTAACTGACCACGGAAGCTGACATTGAACAAGGCGGCGAAAACCGGCAGCATGAGCAACTCGGTCAGCAACAGAAACAAAGTGTTCGCGCCTATTTTCGCCAGAAAAATCGCGAATGGATCGCTGACCGCCAGCCGCAGCGCACTTAAGGTGTCGTTCGCCTGCTCACGCAAAAAGCACGACTGCAACATCAACGAAGCCGCAAACAGAAACGCCAGCCACAACAGTCCCGGTCCGAAGCGGTGTGATTCGTTGGTCGTTGGATCAAACGTAAAACTGAACAGCACCACCACGATCAACACGAAAACGATCGTGGTACTCAGCAATTCGCGCGAACGGAATTCCGTGCGCACTTCCTTGCCAAGCAGTGCGGCCGCGTTGGAAAGCAGTCCCATTCATCCGCCTGCAAAGGAAAACACGGATTGAAACGTAGCGCCGCTGCGAGTATCCGCAACCACGGTTCCGGCGTCCAGGCGCACTGCGCGCGTAGCGAGGCGCGCTACCTGCGATTCGCCATGCAAGCTCATCAAAATGGTGCAGCCGGAATCGCGCAACTTCGCTAAATGCCCGGTCAGCCATAACGTCGCCTCAGGATCAAGCCCCGTCGCGGGCTCATCAAACAGCAGCAGCGAAGGATCGGCCAGCAACGCCCGTGCAATGGCCACGCGCTGGCGCATGCCGCGCGAAAATGTGCGTACCAGCGAATCCTTGCGCTCGCCAAGTCCGACTTCTCGGAGTAGTTCGTCTACGCGCTGCCGGCGATTGGCTACACCGAGCAACTTCGCGAAGAACAAAAGATTTTCTTTCGCAGTCAATTCGTCGTACACCATGGTGGCATGCGCGACAAATCCGGCTCTTGGATTCTGATTTTCAGCGACGCCGGAGAACGAAAGCGTGCCGCGCGTTGGTCGCGTCAGGCAGGAAGAAATTCGCAGTAGCGTGGTTTTGCCCGAGCCGTTGCGGCCAGCCAGCGCAACGCATTCGCCGGGAGCAACCGCCAGCGTCAGATTGCGCAGCGCATAGACCGCGCCATAGCGCTTGTCCACTTTTTCGAATCGCAAGCCAATGGAAGGTTCCGCAGCCGAAGCCACCGCTCAGCCCCGAACCAGATCTCGCAGGACTTGTTCGGCCTTGGCGCGTTCGCGCGAATATTCATCTTCGCTGATCGTTCCGGCCTGGCGGCGCAACTCAAGGCGAAACAGTTGGTCTTTCAGCGCGTCCAGGCTGTTGCTGGTATCGCGATCAAGCGCGGCAAGCGAATTTCCGTTGGTCGAAGCCGAAGTGTCTGCGGATTTCGCAGTTGTGGCACGAGTGGCTTGTGGTTTTTCAGCTGATTGCCGAGCAAGAGGATCGGGCCCAGCGACGGTAACGGAAATTGGTTTCTTCCACAACAATACCGCAGCGAAAAGAAACAACAGGCAAAAGCCGCCCACCAGCCACCATTTGTACTCGTCGAGACGTCCGGGAATCGATTGAATCGCAGCCGGCGCATCGCCGCCCTGTACATTTTCCGCGCGCCCCGGCGCGCCGCCAGGCCCCCCTGCATTTGCAGCCGCGGGAGGAGGCGCGGTTCCTGAGAGATTGATGGTGATGGTCGTTCCCGTCGCAATGCTGGCGCGTTCGAAAATATTCATTCCTTGCTCTTGCCCGGCCAGCTGCAGGCCGTCCCCGGTGAGCGTCACCGATGGAGGCGCCACCACCAACAATCGCCCACCGCCATACAGCGTGGGCAGCTTAACGGCGATTTTGTTATTTGGATACGGCAATTCATACGAAAGCCGCACTTCGCTCTCTCCTGGCCGGAACGCAAAAGAAATCGCATACTTGTTTTTTCCTTTCTCGATTGGCGCTTGCACTACCGGCATTCCTGACGGGCCGGAGGCGGCAATCTGTTTGAGCTGCGCGTTGTCCGGCAAGGCCGCGTCAAAATTTCCGCCAAGCTTGAAGAACGCTTGCGGCGGCTTGGAATCGTTCTTCACGCCGTATTCTTCTGCAACAATCAAGGACGCGCCATTGGGCTGAAAGATCACCACGTGCGATGGCACAGAAATTGTCTTAGCATCCCCGGTGGGTTCAAACACTTCCACACTGATCGAATCCTTTCCGGGCGGCAGCGGCTGGTGAAAATTCACGCCCTTGTACACGGCGCGAATCAGCATCGGCTGCCCGCCGATATTCGGATTGTCGAATGTAAAGTTTCCAGACGCATCGGTCTTGGTATTGGCGACCGGCTGCATGCCGCCCTGTAACTGAATCAGGACAACTTCGACGCCCGCTCCGGGTTTGCCGGTGGTGCCGTTATTCACGGTGCCGTGAACGGTTGCCGCGTGATCGGTCTGCGCAAACGCGAGAATCGTCAGCGCCGTTGCGAAATAAAAGGCAACATGCTTCATCGCGGGCCTCGATCCGGAGCCGCACGCGGCCCTCTAGGCCGCTTCACCCCCGCTTCGGTCACCTGATCGATTTCTGCCAGCACCAGGGCGGCTTCCGTCTCCATCGCATTCTTCATCGCTTCGAAGTCGGCCTGGGAATATTTTCCAGCGCGGTATTCGAAACGCAGATCGCGTAGATTGTCGTAAATCGCGTCACGGCGTTCCATCAATTGGTCCAGCTTCGAACGGTGCGGCGCCAGGTCAGAAGCGTCCGGTTGAATGTAGAAAATAAACAGTACGGTCGCGGCGGCGAGCGCAAAGCAGGCCCCCAGAACTGCGCCATTTGCAGAAACAAGCAGGAAAACGCCGGCGAGCGGCACCGCGATCAATTCATTCCTCCGTCTCGCGTTGCGCCTGCTGGCGCGCACGAGCCAAGAGCTCCGGCGAAACGTGAACACCATTTGCGCCCGCCGCTAAGGCGATTGCCGCCGGCCGCTTTCTCCAGCGCTTCATCACCACCACCACCAACGTAAGCCCGGCCAACAAATACAGAATCGGCATCAGCCACGCCACCAGCCCAAAGCCGCTCTTCGGTGGCTCCACGTACGCCAACGGTCCGTACTGCTTAATCATCGCGTCCAAAACCTGCTGATCGTTCAGGCCCGCGGCGATATGCGTGTCAATCTCTTTCAACATCGTTTTCGCAGTGTCGCACGGGCCGGAATAGGCTCCGCCCACGTGATAGCACTTCCCTGCTGCCTGGTCGCATCCGTTGCACATGCATTTTATTTTGGAGCCGATCTGGTGCGTGCGGTCGGATTGATCGGCCAGCAGTCGCGTGGCGCCGGGCGGCATCGACACTGCGCAAGCAAATACAATTCCGGCTGCGATTCTTGTGCGATTCTTCATGGATTAATCGTGGCCTTCCCGAAGCGTCACCTGCGCGGGCCGCATTCCGCTCAATTCCCTGACTCCTGATGGCGCCTCGGCGCGCGCCAGCACGACTACTGCGGCGCGATTCGGCACTAGCGCAACGATGGTGCCCATTACTACGACCATTCCGCCCCACCATACCCACTTCACCAGCGGATTGATAAACGCATGCACCGTGGGCAAATTAGTCTGCGGATTCATTCCCGCATACACGACATACAAATCTTCCTTCAACGTGGAATAAATCGCGACCATGGTGCCGGATTCCTGGTTAGCCGGAAAATTTCTCCGCTCCGGGTACAGCATCATCACCGGCTTCTGATCTTTCATCACTTCTACGATCATGCGATCCGCGACGTAGTTTTTCTCCTGCTTTTGGTCCATGCTCTGCAAGAGTAGATCGTATTTGCCAATGCTGATGGTCGACCCGATTGGTAGTTCTTTTTCCACTTCTTTGTTGAAGGCTTGTCCGGCAAGACCGATGAAAATCATAACCATGCCGAGATGCACGATGTAGCCGCCGTACCGCCGCGTGTTGCGTAACGTCAAATCCACACAAGACGCCAGCCAAGATGCACCGGAGCGGACTCGCACCACCCGCGCGCCACGGTAGAACTCCTGCACAATCGTAGCGGTCACGAAGATGCACAGAGTGAAACAGATCAGCGAAAACATCTCGCGCACGCCAACCGCAAACAGCAAAATGCCGCCAATCAGTCCTGCGGAAAGTGGGACCTGAAAGTTGCGTCTCATGCTGTCGGTGGAAGTCTTACGCCACGCCAGCAACGGACCAACGCCAGTCAGAAACATCAGCATCAGACCGAGCGGGATGTTTACCTTGTTGAAGAACGGCGCGCCCACACTGATACGCGAGCCGGTGAACCATTCTGAAAACACCGGGAAAAGCGTTCCGGAAAGCACTGCAACGCACGCGACCAGCAGGACCAGGTTATTGAACAGGAAGCTCGACTCGCGCGATACCAGCGAATCCAGTTGGTTCTCACTCTTCAAATAATCTTTATTTTTGAAGTACGCCGCCAGGCAAACGCCCATCACGATGCACAAAAATCCGACGAACCAATTTCCTATACTCGACTGCGCGAAGGCATGCACCGAGCTCACTACGCCGCTGCGCGTCAGCAGCGTCCCCAGAATGCACAGCATGAACGTGATGAACACCAGCCACACGTTCCATACCTTCATCATGCCGCGCTTTTCCTGCATCATCACCGAGTGCAGAAACGCGGTTCCCGTCAACCATGGCAGCAGCGAAGCGTTCTCGACTGGGTCCCAGCCCCAATAGCCGCCCCAGCCCAACACCGCGTACGCCCAGTGCGCGCCAAGCAAAATTCCCATGGTCTGGAAGCACCAGGCAATCATGGTCCATTTGCGTGTCAAATGAATCCATTTTTCGCCGGGGTAGCGTGCGAGTAGGGCAGCCAGCGCGAAGGCAAACGGAATCGTAAATCCGGTATATCCCGAATAGAGATTCGGCGGATGAATCACCATCTCCGGGTATTGCAGCACCGGATTCAGTCCATTGCCGTCGGCTCGCGCGACTAAATTAAAATTGCCAACGGCGTTCGCAACCCCCAAAACCTTGAAAGGGCTCGCTACGAAGTTGCTGATGGTCAGGAAAAATAGCTGCACGCCGGCGAGAATTACACCGACGTACGGCATCAACTCACCATTCTTGTTGCGGTAGGTCAGCAGGACGGAAACAACGTAAATGGCCAGCAGAAAGCTCCAGAACAGCAGCGAGCCTTCCTGACCGGACCACAATGCGGCAATTTTAAAAAATGTAGAGAGATCGCGGTTGCTGTGCGAAACCACATACGCAACGGAGTAGTTGTCAGTGAAAAAAAGATAAACCAGGCTGAGCGTGGCGGTGAAAATCAATCCACAGACTGCAATCCCCGCCTGTCGCGCGCTTTTGATGAGCAAAGGATGCCGGGTGATAATCGCGGCAATTCCCCCGACAAACGCGTACACCGCGCACACGAACGCAAGAATCAGCGCGAACGAGCCAAATACATCCATGCAGTTCCCGCCTCTCCCCAAAATATCAACGGTCAGCAGCCAGCGGCTACTCAGAATCTACATTGAGCTGCGTTGAGTCGTACCTGTCGGCGCGGTCTTGGGCTTTTCGTAGGGTATCGCGTTCGGGCCGCCCGGCGCCGCTTCATACTTGGACGCGCACTTGGCCTGCACGTGGTCGGCGACGAATCGGCCATCGGCGGTAGGCTTGCCTTCAATCAGTGCCTGCGATTTGTCCACGAACGTATCCGGCAACGGATCGCTCCCAACATAGCTCACGGGCAGCGATTTGCCTTCGCCCTCCAACACAAAGTCCACCCGCCCGGTCATGCGGTGAATGCTGCCCTCTTCGACCGTTCCGCCAACGCGCATATGCTGATTGCGCGCCGCACCCTTGAGCCCATCGAGTTCCGCCAGCGTGTGATAGTAGGTCTTGCTTTCGCCATAGCCGAGCCACGCCAGGCACGCCATCGAAATTACGATGACTCCTATGCCGATTCCAAACTTGGCTCGCTTCTGCACTCCTGAATGCTCCCAAAGCTTCGGATTTTCTTCATCGTATCACAAGGCCTGCAACGGCGCGGCCAGTTCTTTGGCTAGCAAGCCTTCGCCAATTTGATGCCATTCGAATGGTTTGCGGTCTCGCAGAATCAGCGCCGCGTCCAGATTCGCTGCCGTGAACTGCGGAATAAACTCTGCCAACTCCGGGCCCAAAAGCACCAAGCGCTTTGGCTTGAATGAGCGGCGGATTCGCGTCAAGGTGGCAGGAATTCGCCGTGCCAGCGCTTCCCGGCGCGTTTCTGCGGTACCCAACGCGTCGCCGCAATCCAATAGATGCGCCAGCAGGTAGCCGCGGCGTTGAAAGTCTGCCAGCGCCGCCTCCACCGTCCGTCCAGACTCTACTAGGCCTAGAGCCCGCAGCAACGCCGCGCCTTCCCCTTTGAATGCACGTTGCGCCGAGTATAAATACTCTTCGGCATCCGCTGGACACTCCGCACCCAAAAACAATGCTTGCACATGAATCGGCCGATACCGCGTCATGTTTTCCAGACGCTTCAGCCTCCGCGCCAGATGTTCCGCGTCGGTTGGCCGCCCACACCCGTCACAAATGATTTGCGTCGAACTCTGCATCTTTCAATCGTAGAGCACTCTTCCCAAGCACACAAATCCCACACAGGAATTCAAATTGGCAGTCAGAAAATCAAGGCCCGCGAAAGTCCACCTCCTCCGGTACGACACCCTCGACCGGTTGGCCGCACTTTCGGAACGGCGGAAAATAGAACCAGCGCATTGCCTCGTCATGCGCGACTTCCGCCCGCAATGGGTCGCCAAGCAAGATACGTCGCAGTGAACCATTCCCGCGGGAGCCTGAACGTGGCAAATGCCGATTGCGTTCCTCGATCATCAGCTTTGTGAAATGATTTGAATATTTCTCCATACTGCTTGGAGAAACTGGAATGATTATTTTTTACGATCACCGCGGGGCTTGTTGTGAATGAGTCCGTGGCGAGAGAGATACAAAAGAGATAAGAGCCAGGGCGGCTGGGCGTGTCGCCAATGCAACGAACCTCTGCCTGCTAGACGCAACCCGCCGCCCCCGGAGGTACAGTCTGGGAATTCTCCAACCGGCGCCTTACACTCGAAGCGACGACCGCATGTCGGGGATCGTAATTTACAATAAATACGCTCAAGCAGCTGCGAGGCGCGCAGCTTACTGGTAAAATTTGAAATAAATCTTGAGTGGGATCACGATCATCAGGCAGTACTTCGCTAAGGAACTACGGTTTCATCCTGCGGCAACTTCGTGCGCAGGCACCACTTGAGTTCCTGGCTCAGCTCGGTGACTTCCATGCCCGGCATCACGATGAATTTGCAGGCCAGCATTTCGCGCGAATCGTCGTCATCGGGTAGTTGGCAGGTCACTCGACAATATTGGCAATCCTGATTCCAGCAGAAGCGGCCATACGGGATGGTCTCCGGGCTGATGAATTGGAAGCAGCGCAATAGCGAATTGCGCTCCGGCACCTGGAACTTCTTGCCCAGCAGTGTGATCTCCACCAGTTTTTCGTAAGGACGAAATGGTTCTGACATGACAGAGTCCAGTTTCCGCGGGTTCTATAGTGGTTGCTGGGCGCAACTTTCAGGGTTTCAGGGTTTTCAGGGTTTGTACTCACAAACCCTGAGATCAAGAAGTCGTACTTGCAACCCTGAGCCGAAGAGGGGCACTACCCGCATGGCCTTTCAGGAAATTTGCTACTAAATCAGGCTAGCGTGTCGAATCACGGCCGGGCACAATTTCCTGCCCTGGCGTTGCCTATCTGCTACTGGGAGGTACTCTGACTGGGAGTTAATTGATTGGGTGAATGCAGCGATTCGGGAAAGACGAATGGCGAGCAAATTTAGGAGTACCGCTGCTGGGCCCTCGGTTACGCCTGCAGATCGAAGAATTGCCCCATCTGACGAAATTTTTTGTACCGCGCTTCAACCAAGTGTTTTACCGGTTCGCTCATAAGCTCAGTCAGTTGCCGGTCCAGCACTTCATCCAGGAATTGCGCCGCCGCTTCGAGGTCGGTGTGCGCACCGCCTTCCGGCTCTTTTACGATTTCGTCGATGATGCCCAACTCTTTCAAATCTGTAGCGGTAATCTTCATCGCTGCGGCGGCCGTTTCCGCTTTCGTTGAATCGCGCCAGATGATACTGGCGCAGCCTTCCGGCGAAATCACGGAATAAAAACCATTCTCCAGAATGTTGATGCGGTCGCCCACGGCAATCGCCAACGCCCCGCCTGACCCGCCCTCTCCTGTCACGGTGACGATGACAGGAACCGGTAGCCGCGCCATTTCCCGCAAATTCCTTGCGATCGCTTCACCCTGCCCGCGCTCTTCTGCATCAATCCCAGGGTACGCACCCGGCGTATCCACGAACGTCAAAATCGGACGGCCAAATTTCGCCGCCAGCTGCATCACACGCAGCGCCTTGCGGTAGCCTTCCGGCTTGGGCTGACCAAAGTTTCGGATCACGCGCTGCTTGGTGTCGCGGCCTTTTTGTTGGCCGATCACCGCCACTGGGCGCCCTTTGAACTTTGCCAAGCCCGCAATCAATGCGCGGTCGTCGCCAAACGCGCGGTCGCCGTGCAGCTCCACAAAATCGCTGAACAGCAGGGGAATGTAGTCGGTCAGATAGGGCCGCTGCGGATGGCGTGCAATCTGTGCGCGCTGCCACGGGCCGAGGTGCGTATAAAACTCTTTGCGCAGTTCCGCCACTTCTGCGCGGAGGCGCTCCAGTTCGGCGTCGGCATCCTCGTTGCCGGCCAGAAGCTTCAGGTCGTCAACTTCTTTTTCCAGCTTTTCCAGTTCTCGCTGGCGAGCCTCTTCGACCGTCTCTGCGGATTTTTTCTTTTCCTTAATTGACATGCACTCCCCTAATAAGCTGCAGCGGCCTTGTCGCCGATTTTGCGCACCGCCTCCAGCAACTCCGGTGAAGCCTTGACGCGTTGCTGTGACGGCAAGACTGCAATCTCGCCATCCGCCGACTCCAATTCAAACACAACTTGGCTGGTTCCGGGGGCCGCGGCGAATAATTGTTCGAAGCGCTCGAGGGTATCTTCGGTCATCGACGCCATCGAAACCCGTACACGAAATTCCAGTTGGGCCGCAGCTTTTTCCGCAATGTCGGCAATGCGCCGCGCTTCCTGCAGAGACAACCGAATCCCCGCTTCCTCAATCTGCACCCGAACCTTAAGCAATAACGGTGTCCCAGGCTTCAGCGTCTGTTCATGTTTTGAAAAACTTTCCGGAAACGCCAGCAACTCCTGCACGCCGGTCATATCCTGAATCGTAAAGATTGCCCAGCGCGCGCCCTTTTTCGAACGCATAGGCCGCACGCCAACGATCAGCGCAGCAACCGCGATCTCTTTGCCATTGCGCTGCCCTTCCACTTCTTCCAGGCGCACTACGCTCCATTCCGCCAATCGCGAACTGTATTTTTCCAACGGATGCCCGGAAACATAAAATCCCAACATCGCGTACTCGCTGGCCAGTCGCTCTTCTTCGCTCCATAACGGCGCATCGCGCAGCAAAAACGGCACAGCAGTTTCCGTTGCGCCGCCTCCGCCAAACAGGCCGTGTTGTCCAGACTCCCGCAGCCGCGAAGCTCGTTGCAGCGAAGCCAGAGCATCGTCAATCGAGGCGGTCATGGCTTCGCGAGGACCCAACGAATCCACTGCGCCGGACTTGATTAAGCTCTCGAACACCCGCTTATTTAAGAATCGCGGCTCAATTCGTTCGCAAAAATCGTATAAGGCCTTGAACTCTCCGGTGGCCAGCCTCGAATCTCGAATCGCTTTCGCCGTGTTCTCTCCAACATTCTTGATCGCGGCAAGTCCGAAGCGAATCGCTTCGCCGATCGGCGTAAAATAAAGATCGCTCTCGTTTACGTCCGGCGGCAAAATCGAAATGCCCATGCCGCGTGCTTCATTGATGTACTTCACGGCCTTTTCCGCGTTACCGGTTTCCGAAGTCAGGAGTGCGGCAATGAATTCCACCGGGTAGTGGGTCTTCATGTAGGCCGTCTGGTAAGCCAGCAAGGCATAGGCGCAGGAGTGCGACTTATTGAATCCGTAGCCCGCAAACTCTTCCATTAAATTGAAAATGCGTTCAGCCTTCTTCTCTGGAATTTTGTTGTTCGTGCAGCCGTGCATAAACTTCGCGCGCTGCGCCGCCATTTCTTCTTTTTTCTTTTTGCCCATGGCGCGCCGCAGAATATCCGCTTCGCCCAGAGAAAAACTCGCCAAACGGTTGGCAATCTGCATGACTTGTTCCTGATACAGAATTACGCCGTAGGTCTCCTGCAAAATGTCCTGCAGCTGCGGTAATTCATAGCTGACCTTGGTCTTGCCATGCTTGCGATTAATGAAATCATCGACCATGCCGCCCTGAATCGGACCCGGACGATAGAGCGCATTTAGCGCCGTTAAATCTTCAATTCGTGTAGGCTGGTAGCGCCGCAGGATGTCGCGCATGCCGTGCGATTCGAATTGGAAAATCGCAGTGGTATCGCCGCGCGCAAACAGCTTGTAGGTCTCCGCGTCATCCAATTCCAGGCTATCGATGTCCACCTTGACGCCGCGGTTCTGCTCCACCATTTTCACTGCATCGTGCAGCACCGTGAGCGTGGTAAGCCCGAGAAAATCCATCTTCAACAGGCCGAGCTTCTCGATCGCGACCATGTCGAACGCGGTCACGATTTCATCGTTCTTCGTCTTGTGCAGTGGCACCAGTTCCGTCAATGGACGGGGCGAAATGACCACGCCGGCAGCATGCACGCCCGAGTTCCGGACCAGTCCCTCCAGCTTTTTAGCGGTCTCGAGCAGTTCACGAATCTGCGAGTCTTTCTCGTAGGCATCGTGGAGCTGCGGCGACTCCTGAATTGCCTCCTCCAGCGTGATATTGAGCTGGTTGGGAACCATCTTCGCGATGCGATCCACATCGGTGTAAGGAACGTCCATGGCGCGGCCGACGTCCTTGATCGCCGCCTTCGCCGCCATCGTGCCGAACGTGATGATCTGTGCCACGTTGTCGCGCCCGTACTTCCGCGTGACGTAGTCAATCACCTCTCCACGCCGGTTCATGCAGAAGTCGATGTCGATATCCGGCATCGAAATGCGTTCCGGATTCAGGAACCGCTCAAACAGTAACTCATGTTGTAGAGGGTCGATATCAGTGATGCCCAGCGAATAAGCCACCAACGCGCCGGCCGCCGATCCACG
>Ga0137403_10002739_pt1 | contig 21431 bp, 14 predicted proteins | sample CZOMad2_1_16fung_FD_122057 | JGI IMG/M metagenome (GOLD analysis project Ga0137403, IMG submission 122057) | Vadose zone soil fungal communities from Angelo Coast Range Reserve, California, USA - CZOMad2_1_16fungal (Hybrid Assembly) | ecosystem: Environmental > Terrestrial > Soil > Vadose zone...
GAGAGGATGTCCCCGAACAGGTTGGTCGTGACGATCACGTCGAACTGCGCCGGGTTGATCACCAGCTGCATCGCCGCGTTGTCCACGATCTTCTCGTCCGACGCGATCTGCCCTTCGTACTCCTTGGCGATCATCCGCGCGGTCTCGAGGAACAGCCCCGAGGTCGCCTTGAGGATATTCGCCTTGTGCACCACCGTCACCTTGCGGCGGTCGTGCCGCCGCGCGTACTCGAACGCGTACCGCACGATGCGCCGGCAGCCGTCGCGTGTCATCACCGAGGTGGCCAGGGCGAGTGCCTTGGGGTCGTTCCCCACCTTGAAGGTCCGGTCGAACCCGACGTACATCCCCTCGGTGTTCTCGCGGATGATAACGAGGTCGATGTCGGTGTAGCGGCCGCCGGGCACGATCGACTTCACCGGGCGCACGTTGGCGTACAGCTCGAACTCCTGGCGCAGCGCCACGTTCACCGAGCGGTAGCCGTCGCCCACAGGCGTGGTCAGCGGCCCCTTGAGCGCCAGGCCGGTACGCCGGATCGAGTCCAGCGTGGCGTCGGGGAGCGGAGTCCCGGCCTGCTCCACCGCGCTCATCCCGCCGTACTGCTCGTCCCAATCGAACCCAACCCCGAGAGCGTCCAACACCTGCAACGTGACCTGGGTGATCTCGGGTCCGATTCCATCACCGGCGATCAGGGTCGCCTCGCGCGTCACGGCAGCCCTGGCGTGAGACTCTTCACCGCGCGGGTGAGCGCGCTCCACGGGTCGTCCCCGTCCCCGCGGGCAACCGTGCGGAAACCGACCCGACCGGTGCGGACATCCACCAAGACGATCGTCAACTCCGCAGTGGCGGTGAGGCGGTCAGGCGCTCGGGCGGTCGGGCGCTGCGATTCCGACCGCCCGACCGCCAGTCCGCCCGCCCGCCGGAAGGTCAGCCCCGCCGGTACCAGCGCGTATCGCCCGCCGCCGGCGAGCGCGGCAAGCGTCCGCAGCTCGCTGCGCAGCGGGTCGGGCACCATTTCCGGCTGCTGTTTGGTCGGGTGAAACAACATCGCCGTCCCCATCTGATCGGGAGCGGGGGCGATTCCCGGCGCCCGGCGCGCCACGCGCCGCAGCTCGTCCGGCAGCATCCAGGTAACCTCGGGAGCCCGCGCCTTGAGCAGCGTGCCGATGATGCTGTCGCTCTTCGCGAGCGCCGCCCGGCGCTCGCCCAGAACCGCCTCCCAGTGGAGCGAGTCCTCCGCCGCGACGAGGGTGAGCGGCAGCACGCCGACCTGTTGCGCCGCGATCCCCGCGGTGGGGAGCGGTGCTGTGGGCTCGGGCGTGACCCCCTGAGGCTTGCCGCCGCACGCGAGCAGCGCCACCGATGCCAAAGCTTTTAAGTGTTTGTTTTTCAAAGGATTAGTCACGGTTTTCAAGAAGCGAGCGTCAGCCCGCCATCCACCACGATGACCTGTCCCGTGATGTGGCGCGCCCCGTCAGTGCACAGGAACACGATCACCCGCGCCACGTCCTCCGGCTCGGCTACTCGCCCCAGGACCGATTCGTGCTCGGCGCGCTCGAGCACCTCGCGCGGCAGCGTCGACAGGAGGTCCGTCTTGACGAACCCCGGGGCGACGGCGTTGACGTTGATGTTGGACGGACCCAGGTCCACGGCGGCCGAGCGGGTGAGTCCGATCAGGGCCGCCTTGCTGGCCGCGTAGTTGGCGATGCCGAAGCCCGGCCGAAACGCCTGGTGGCTCGCGATGTTCACGATCTTGCCATAGCGCTGGGCGCGCATCGGGCCGGCCACCGCCTGGATACAGTTGAAGGCGCCGGTGACGTTGGTGTCGATCACCTCCTGCCACGCCTCGGAGGTGAGCCGCCACAGCGCGCCGTCGTGCGCCACGCCCGCGTTGTTGACCAGAAAGTGGACGCCGCCCAGACGCTCTCGCACCGCGGTGACGAACTTCTCCACGTCGTCCCGTTTGCGCACGTCGCAGCGCGCGCAATACACGGGCACGCCGAGGCCACGGATGGCGGTCTCGGTGAGCAATGCCTGCTCCGCCACATCGCGGTCGGGCAGATCGACGTAGTTGATCGCGACAGCCGTACCGCGCTGAGCGAACTCGAGCGCCGTGGCCCGGCCGAGTCCGGTTGCGCCACCCGTCACCACGGCGACCCGCCCGTGCACCGTCTCCGCCAGGCGTTGCGGGTCGGGGCGGGTCTCGGTCGCCGGCGCTCCGACTTGCGTCGCCCCGCGCGGGGCTAAGATCCAGGGAGAAATGGGTGTCAAGATTTCGAACCTATGTTCGAAATTGAACATCGGCAAGGCGCGGCATAACTTAGGCGCCATGCAACCGCTCGCCTCGGTGCTCCTGTGGAGCGGGATCTCGGTCCTCGGAGCCGCCGCCTTCGGCGTGCTCGCGCTGTCGCGGGGCGAGACGGTCAACGCCGCCTGGCTCCTCACCGCCGCCGTGTGCACCTACGCCGTCGGGTACCGCTTCTATAGCAGGTTCCTCGCCACCCGGGTATTCGGCCTCGACGACCGTCGCGCCACGCCAGCCGAGCGGTTCAACAACGGGCGCGACTACGTCCCGACGAACAAGTGGGTGTTGTACGGGCACCACTTCGCCGCCATCGCGGGCGCCGGCCCGCTGGTAGGTCCCGTGCTCGCCGCGCAATTCGGCTTCCTGCCGGGCACGTTATGGCTGGTGATCGGCGTGGTCCTGGGCGGCGCGGTCCAGGACTTCGTGATGTTGTTCTGCTCGCTGCGCCGGGACGGCAAGTCGCTCGGCCAGATGGCGAAAGAGGAAGTAAATCCAGCGGCCGGCGCGACGGCGATGCTGGCCGTGCTCTTCATCATGATCATCCTGCTCGCGGTGCTGGCGTTGATCGTGGTAAACGCCCTCAAGGCATCGCCCTGGGGCCTGTTCACCATCGCGTGCACGATTCCCATCGCGCTGCTGATGGGGTGGTGGATGAAGCGGTGGCGGCCGGGAAGGGTGGGCGAGGCGTCGGCGGTCGGGGCCGTCCTGCTGCTGGGCGCGCTCGTCGCCGGGGGCTGGGTGGCGGATCAGCCGCACATCGCCCCGCTGTTCACCCACAGCGCGACCGCGCTCACGTGGATGATGATGGGGTATGGCTTCATCGCCTCGGTCTTGCCCGTGTGGATGCTGTTGTGCCCGCGCGACTACCTCTCGACGTTCCTGAAGATCACGACGATCCTGGTGCTCGCGGTCGCCATCCTGGTGATCCTCCCGCCGCTCCGGATGCCGGCGCTCACGCCGTTCGCGTCGCTCGGGGAGGGTCCGGTGTTCGCGGGGAAGCTGTTCCCATTCGCGTTCATCACGATCGCGTGCGGGGCGATTTCTGGATTTCACTCGCTCGTGGCATCCGGCACCACACCCAAGATGATCGCGCGCGAGTCCGACGCCCGGCTGATCGCCTACGGCGGCATGCTGATGGAGTCCTTCGTAGGCGTGATGGCGATGATCGCGGCCTGCACCCTCGACCCCGGCGTGTACTTCGCGATGAACACGACGCCCGCCGCGCTGGCGCAGGCGTCGCAGGTGCTGGGACAAGCGGGGTTCGTCGTGACCCCCGATTTCATGCGCGAGCTGGCGGCGCGGATGGGCGAGACCACGCTGCTGGCCCGCTCGGGAGGCGCGCCCTCGCTCGCGGTCGGGATAGCCCAGATCTTCGCGGGCGCGACCAGCGTGCTCGGGGGGGGCGGGCGGACCCTGGACGCCCTCTGGTACCACTTCGCGATCATGTTCGAGGCCCTGTTCATCCTCACGACCATCGACACGGGGACGCGCGTGGGCCGGTTCATGCTGCAGGAGATCGCGGGCCACGTGTGGCCCCGGTTTGCCGAGACGTCGTGGTATCCGGGCGTGATCGCGTCGAGCGGCGCCGTCGTGGCGGGGTGGGGGTACTTCCTGTATCAGGGCGTGGTCGACCCGCTGGGGGGGATCAACTCGTTGTGGCCGCTGTTCGGGATCTCAAATCAGCTGCTGGCGGCGGTGGCGTTGTGCGTCGGGACGACCATTCTCGTGAAGATGGGCCGGGCGCGGTTCGCCTGGGTGACGGCCCTGCCACTCGTCTGGCTCGTGACCATCACGATGACCGCGGGGTGGCAGAAGGTGTTCTCGGCCGATCCGCGGCTCGGGTTCCTGGCGCACGCCGCGTCGCTCGCGGGGTCGACCAACCCGGCCGCAGCACGCCTGATCTTCAATGACCGGCTCAACACGTTCGTGGCATTGTTGTTCATGACAGTGGTGACGGTCCTCATCATCACATCCCTCCGCGAATGGTGGCTGGTCTTGTCGCATCGCAAGACGGCCATCGTGCACGAGGCGCCGTATGTGCAGACGGGATATGCGACGGGAGACTGAGCGGGAGACGGGAAACGGGAAACGGGAAATGTGGCTCACCCGCGCGGCCCGCGTGGTGCGGCGCATTATCGGCGCGCCCGACTACGAGGCGTATCTCGAACATTGCCGGGCGGCGGGCCATGCGCCGACGCTCGGCGAGCGGGAGTACGTGGCGCAGTTCTTCGAGGCGAAGGGCAAGGGCGCGCGCTGCTGCTAGCGGAGCGCGAAAACGATTCCTGCCGCAGCAGATTGCCTACTGCCCGCGCCGAGCGTAGGCTTAGACTGTCGCCGGACCCGGGAGGAGTGCTCGATGCCGGTGACGGCCAAATTGTCCAGGAAGTTCTACGAGACGTTCGGTGATGACATCACCAACGAGCTGGTCGACTGGTTCAATAGGGTGGACGCCACGTACCGAACCGAGCTGCGTGAGCTGAACGAGCTGACCTTCGGGCGGTTCGATGGAAGGCTCGAGCAGGGCATCGCGCAGCTCGACGCCAAGCTCGACAGCCGGATCGCTGAGGTCAAAGCGGACATCCGGGCTCTGGAAAGTCGCATGGAGGCTCGTATGGCCGCGTTCGAAGCACGGATCATCAAGTGGATGTTCCTGTTCTGGGTCGGGCAGGCGGTCACGACCGTCGGGCTGGTGTTCGGGGTGGTGCGGCTGACCGGTCGCTAGTGGCGTCGGACGTGTCTCAATTCGGTGTTGCCTGGCTCGCGCTGTGCGTGGCCCTCGCGATTCATGTTGCGGATGAAGCGCTGACCGACTTTCTCTCCGTGTACAACCCCGCCGTGCGAGCCATTCGAGCACGTTTCCCGTTTCTTCCCCTGCCCACCTTCACGTTCCGCGGCTGGCTCATGGGACTGGTGCTGGCCGTGGTTGTGCTCGCGAGCCTTGCCCCCTTCGCAGTCCGCGGAGCGCCGTGGATGCGGCCGATCGCGTACGCGTTTGGCATCGTGATGGCCGGGAACGGGCTGCTACACCTGGTCGGCTCGGCGTACACGAGGAAGGTGCTGCCCGGGACGTACTCGGCGCCGCTCATTCTGGGGGTGGCGATCTATCTGGTAGCCTCCGTGCCCTAGGGAGGGCCCACGGCTTTCCTAGAAGGCATATCTCGCCCCCAGTTGAATCCGCCACCGCGACGCGACGTCGTCCACGACGCCGCGCGCCGGTAAGCTGTTGTTGGAGAGCCGGTAGATCCCCCGCGAGTTGACGGCGTCCCACCCGACGAGGGTCAGGAGCGTCACGGAAGGGCCGGTGGTAAGGTCCAGGTAGCGACCCCACCGCGAGCTGATCAGGTTCAGCACGTTGAAGGCGTCGGCGGTAATCTCAATGCGCTGGCCGCCAGCCATCGGCACCGCTTTCGTGAGCCGGGCATTCAGGAAGCCGAGCCACCCGTTGCGGCAACTATTCCGAGCCATGATCCGTCCCCGCTGCTCCCGTAAGCACGGCTGCTGCTCGATGAACGCGTCCAGCCGCGCATAGTCCGCCGCCGGCAGGCTGATCTCGGCGGCATTCCTCGGAACGTACACGATATCATTCTTGAGCGACCCCGCGCCGCCGATGCCGTCGGCGTTCGCATCGCCGTCGATGACGTAGGTGTAGGGCGGCTGCGACGCACCCTGGTAGAGGAGGGAGAGCTGCAGCTGGTGCGGCAGGTCGAAGGTCGCGGCTACGGCGACCTTGTGGGGCGTCTCGAAAAAGGACGGTCGCAGCCGCCGGTCGTCCAGCGTGCCGTCGAGCGGCGTATTGCTGAAATTCGCGCGCGCCGGGAAGTTGACCCAGGACATCCGATCCTGCGCCCGCGAGTAGGCATAGGCCGCGTACAGGGCGAGGGTCTCGCCGAATCGCTTCCGTACCTGCGCCGACAGGGAAAAGCCGTGGTCTCCACCCCGGTTCGACACGCGGTAGACCTCTTTCTCTCCGAAGGACGTGTCGCGCCAGGCGGGAGTCGTCGTCAGGTTCGCGAGTGCCGTGCCCCTGATCGTGCCGTACACAGGGCGGCCGCCCTCACCGGCGGCCGCACCCGTCGGGGCGCCGAGGTTCGCCTCGCTCGCATAGATCTGGTGGACCGCGCGCGTATACAGGAAGTCGACCGTTGCTACCACACCGGACGAGAAACGCCGGTCCACACCCAGCGCCAGCTTCAGGTTCTGCGGCAGCTTGAGGCCAGGGTCAAAGAAGCTGATTCGCGGGCTCGTGCCGGGTGACGATAGGCACCGCGTGGGCGGAGCGGTGTCGGGGGCGAACCCCGGCACGTTGGGCCTATCGCAAAACACGACCGTTTCGTCGCCGCTCTCGCGGTAGGCGTTCCCCAACCAGCGGTACGGCGGAGGGCCGCTGAACAGGCCGATCCCGCCACGGAGAAACGCGGCACGGTCGCCCGAGAGATCGTAGTTCGCGCCGAGGCGGGGCGAGAACTGAACGTTGCCGCTGGGCAGCCGTCCCGTATCGGAGCCGAGGACGGTGGCCAGGGCCTGGTTCGTCGCCACGGGGTCGGGCAAGAACGGAACGTCGAGGCGCAGGCCGGCGGTGAGCGTCAGTCGGGAGGTCGGCGCCCATCGGTCCTGGGCGTACAGGCCCAGCCCCAACGCGCGGAACGCGGCTCCGGAGGGTCGCGTCGAGCTCCCAAGCCCCCGGTCGTAGTGCGTCGCGTTGCCCCGCGCAAGCGAGTCGAGATTATCGAACGTCCATCGACCGGCGGACACCTGAACCAAGGGATCGTCGAAATGGAGCACCTCGCCATGCGATCCGATGGTCACGACATGCCGCCCGGCGCCGATCGTCAGGTTCTCCGTGATCTCGAAGGCGTTCTGATCCACGGCCGTCGTCGGGCACACGCTGTTAGGCCCTGCGATCAGGCTTCCGGAGCCGACGCGGACCTGGATCAGCGGAAAGGTCGCGTTCGGCCGGCAAGTATCCAGGAGTCGCTCGTAGCTCACGATCAGCTCGTTCTGGGCGCGCCCGGCCACCGGCGTGGTCCAGATCAGGCGCGACGTGTGGGCGGTCGAAAGACTCCGACCGGCAACCGAAGAGAGGGCGTAGATGTTGTTGGCACGACCCGTATCGATGAAGTCCCGGCGGTCGCCGTGGGCGTAGTGGTGCGACCACTCCAGGTGACCGCTCGCGCCGAGCTGCATGGTGACCTTTGCGAACACGTCCTGAGCCGGTAGATGCCCGTCCGAAGGCCCGAGCGACCCGGGCTCGAGGTGGAAACTGTCCCTCAGTATCTGCTGGAACTTCAGGGCGTTGGCGTACGAGACCCCGGCCTTCCGCAGGTCGGCGCTGTCCACCGCGTCCGCCGCCACCAGGAATCCGACGTCGGACACGATGCGTTGCTGCAGATCGGCGTTTACGAAGAAGTGAACCCGGTTCTGGACGATCGGGCCGGACAGAGTGCCGCCGAACTGCCAACTGGCCAGGTCGGGCCGGTTCCCGGCCGCGTCTCGAGCCGTGAGGCTCCCGTCCTGCAGGAAGCCGAACGCCGAGCCATGGAAGCCATTCGTTCCCGACTTCGTCACGGCGTTGAGGAGCCCCCCCGCAAAGTTCCCGAGGCGCACGTCGAAGGGCGCGGCGAGGACCTGAAATTCGCTGACCGTCTCTATGGAGATCGCGTGGGGGAGCACCTCCGGAAGTGCGCCGCTGGGACTCGCGCCACCGGGCGTTCGCGCCAGATAGAGGTCGGCGTTAACGCCGCCATCTACCTGAAGGCTGTTGAAGCCCTGATTCTGTCCGCCGATCGACATGCCCCCGAGCGGCCGCAACGCCGCGAGTGGACCGAGCGCCGCGCCGACGTTCAGGTCCCGAGCCAAGTTCGGCAGGACGGCCAGCTCCGACTCGGAGACGAAATGCGCCGGTCCGGTGCGACCTGAGTTGAGCAGCGGGTCCACCCTCGCGCTCACCGTTACTTCCGGCAGCTCGACGACACTCGACTCGAGCACGAAATCGGCCCGGTAGCGCTGGCCGAGCCCCAACCGGACGCCGTGCTGGCCGGCCGGCCTGAAGCCCACGGCTCTCGCCTCGATCAGGTAGGGCCCGCCGACCTGCACGTTCTCCAGGAAGTAGCGTCCCGCGGCATCGGTCACGACCTGCCAGCGGGCGCCACTTTCCGCCAGCGTCACCGTCACAACGCCGTGCTCGATCGGTGTCCCGTCAGACTGGACGACACTTCCCTGCAGCGCGGCCGATGTGACCCCCTGCGAGCCGAGTGCGGGCCTGGCCGCGCTCAGCGCAAGCACTCCAAGGGAGAGCAGGCTGAGGCGCGGGCTCATCCCTTGGGGCGCAGCAAGGCTTGGAACCGCGGGGTTCCGCGCAGCGCCGCGAAGTTGGGGTCTACGTGCACATCGAGGAAGCGCACCTGATACACGTATCCCGCATCGAGGGCCCGCACCAGAAGGTCCACCGCGGCATCGCGTTCCCCCAGTCGCGCCGCGATGCACGCGCGCCAATAACCGGCCTGCCCGCGCCCGAGGGGTCGCTCGAGGCCGACCAACAGCCGGTCGAGGCGCGCGGCCTCGGCGCGGTCGCCGCGCTGCGCGGCCAGCACGCCGAGCAGCCCAGCGTACTGTTCGTTCTTGGGGTGCGCGCGAGCCAGGTCGGAAGCGATCGCCCGGGCGGAGTCCGCGTATCCGGCCGCATAGTACGCCTCGGCTCGCTCGAAACGCACGGCTTCCTGCGTTCGCTCCGCCTCAGGCCGGCTCGCGTGCCAGGCGAGCGTGCGGGCGAGCGCCAGCCGTGCGGCAACGCTATCGCCGTGGGCCGCGAGATCGAGCGCGATCTCGCGCATCACCGGAGCCGGCAGACGGATCGGGTCTGGGGGGAGCGTGTTGATCTCGTCGAAGCGCTCGGTCACTTCCCGCCCACGCCCGAGCGCCGCCAGCGCCAGCAGCTCCATGCGGAGCGTGGCGAGGTTTCTCGGAAACCGTCGCCGGGCACGCTGCGCCGCCTCCAGCTCGCGGTCGTGCTGGCCGAGCAAGTGATAGGCGTTGGTCAGCCAGTTGTAGTAGCCCGCGCGCCCGCTCAGGGCGCCGCTGTCTGGGTGCAACCGCTCGAGAATCGTCACCGCCTCACGCGGACGATCGGCGTCCAGCGCGTCGCGGGCGAGCTGCTCCCACATCAGCTCCGAGCGGGGAACCGCCTCGGTCAGCGCACGCCCGAGCGCGTACGCGGTGGGGAGGTCGCCGCGGCATCGCGCCATCACCCGGTCGATCTGCATCTGCTCGAGTCGAGTGAGACGCATACGGCGCAGCCGGCTCGCGATACTCGCGGTCGAGTCACACTGATCGAGCGCGGTCCCGCTGTGAGCCCACGCCGCCCAGATCAACGGCAGCGCGTACGTCGAGTCCAGGGCGGCGGCGCGTTTGAAGTACGGCAATGCGGCGCGTGCCTGGCGACCGCCGTAGAAGATCTCGACGCCGGTCGAGAACGCGAGGTACGCGTCGTAGCGCGGCGGCTGACCCGCGACGGGCAAGTCGCGCAGCCGCACGTCGACCGCCTCGGCGAGCACGGCCATGATGCGCTCCCGGAGCACCGTGAGCGCCGGGCGCGGCTCCTGCGCACGCCCCAGCACCGGCTCGAGGCTGTGCAGGATTCGCCCATGCGTCTCATCGGTGATCTGCGCGTCGAACTCGATGCGATCGTCGCGGCGGTACATGGCGCCCGACACCGCGAGGCCCGACCCGCTCGCCAGCGACAGCGTTCGCACATCGGCGGCCTCGTGGCCCGCCCGACTGAGTCGATCGGCAGCGCTGGTCCTGCCTCCCAGCACCATCGCGCCAGGGGCAGCGATCTCGAGCACCCCGGTCAGCGCCAGCCCGTGCGTGATCCAATCGGCGGCCAGGTTCCCGAGCGGGTCGAGGGTGCTGTCGCCGGTGTGGTTCGCGAAGGGGACAACCAGAACCCGCCTCGGATTTAGCGGTGCGGGCTCCCGCGCGCGCCGGCCGACGGCCGCGACCACGACAGCCACGCCGACCACCGCCGTCGCCGCGCCGAGCCAGCGGAGGCGATGGCGGGAGTCGCTCGCGAGCCTTGGAGGCTCCGCGGCGGCCTCTACTGGCGGCAGCTCGGCGTCGGAGGACAGGGTCGCCACACGCTCGCGCACGGCGCCGGCGAGCGCACGCGTCTCCGGCGCAGGGTCGGCTTCGAGCTCCGCAGTAAGCCGCTTCGCGAATGCTTCGTACGCGTCCAGTGCCCCCGACCGGTCCCCCAGCCGGTCGAGCGTCTTCATCAGGCGCCGCAACGACGGCTCGTCGAGCGGCGCGATCCGGAGCGCCCGGCGGGCCCACTGCGCGGATTCGGGCAGGCCGGCCCGTGCCTCACTTTGCTCCCCCAGCACCGTGGCGCTCCGCAAGGCCACGGTCTTCAGCCTGGCCCGCTCGTCCTCGAGCCACTGCTCGAACTCCGGCGCGCCGCGGATGAAGAACCCTTCGAGCAGGTCGCCACGGTAAAGGTCCAGGGCGTCGGCCAGTTGGCCCGCCACGGCCGCGCGCTCGAACTCGACCACGTCGCAGCGGATCCGCTCGGCGTCGAGGCCGATGTCTTCGTCGCCCCTGGTCACGAGCACGCCGTCACCGAGCGCATGACGCAGGCCGTGCAATGCCTGGCGCAGCGCGGCGCGGGCATGCTCCTGGTCGAGCTCGGGCCAGAACAGGGCGACGAGGGAGTCGCGGCGGTGCAATCGTCGGGGTGTGGCGGCGGCGAGGTAGGCGAGCAGCGCGACGCGCTTGGGCTGGGCCAACACCGACGTGAGCTCGCGCCCGTCGGCTCCGAGGAGGTTCAGACCTCCCAGAATCCGAAACTCGACCACGGGAACCCCCCGCAACACTTCCGGCACCACCCATACCCAAGCATGAGCGCGCAGCGTCACCGCCCCGTTACGGCGGGCGTAACAGGCCGCTCACACGGCGCCGCTACTGTGTCGCGTCGACCGAACGTACGGCGTCGGGAATCGCTCCGCAACGATGCCGCTGCTCACCAGAAGAAGCGCAGACCGGAGCACCTACAGGAGGTGAACCATGTTACGGGTCGCTCGTTACACACTCGCTGCTGCCTCGATCACCCTCACGCTCGCGGGCTGTCAGGATGCCTCGGCTCCTGGCGACGCCGCGCGTGCGCTGAGCACAACGCCGTTGATGTCGCACGCACTACGGGAGCTAGCGCCCCTCGACAGCCACGTCGTGCGGGCAGACCTGACCGACCCGGCCATCACCTTCGGGGCCGGCCTCGCGAATGCCGAGCATTACGTCTGGCTCGACCCATCGGCCCGGGAAAACACGAAGCTGCTCGTGTTCATGCCAGGAGCCAGGGGCCGCCCCTTCGCCTGGAAGCTCGTGCAGAAGGAAGCCGCGCGCCTGGGCTACCACGTGATCGGGCTCATGTACCAAAACGACGTGCCTGTCGATTCCGTCTGCAAGGGTAAGCCGGACCGCGACTGCTCCGGAAACCTGCGCATGGAGATCATCGACGGCATCGATCGCTCGACTCTCACGGTCGTGACGCCGGCGAACGGCATCGACAATCGGCTGACAAAGCTGCTCGCCTACTTGGCCCAGCAGTTCCCCGACGAGGGGTGGTCGAGGTTTCTCAAGGACGGCGGGCCGAAATGGTCGCAGATCGCGGTCGCCGGCCAGTCGCAGGGGGGGGCGCAGGCAGCGCTCATCGGACGCCTCCGCCATGTGGATCGGGTCGTGATGTTCTCGGCACCGCCCGACGCCCGCGTGCCCCAGGAAGTCGACCCGTGGATCTTCATCGGGGCAACCCCCGCGGCCAAGTACTTCGCGCTGTTCCACCAGCGCGATCACCTCGTGGCGGGGATCCGCGCCAATCTCACCGCGCTCGACATGGATCGGTTTGGCGTTCCGGTCATGGCGGAGCTGAACGAGTCGCCATACAACGAAACGCACATCCTCACAACCGATCTTGAGCCGCAGGGGCTCCCGCCGCAGATCGGAATCGATATGCGTCCACACCAGAGCACGGCCAGGGACGACCGGACGCCGCTGGAGCTCGACGGCGTCACACCGAAGCTGCTCGGCGCGTGGCGCTACCTGCTGGGCGACCGTGAGGTTGAAGAGGAAGTGGCGGATGAGGGAGCCGAGCGGGACGAAACGACCGCCGGCCCGGGGGGAGCCACGCGGCACTGACAACACGCTTGAAGCACGTCGGAACGAAACGGCCTGCCTGCTTGCTGGGCGGGCCGTTTCGCCTGGGCCACGTTTCAACTCTTGACACCCTTCGGCCATGAGCTATATCCGACTCGGTCTCCCCGAAGGTCGTGCGGATGGAAGGCTGGGCGGCCGAGCTGGTGTCGGGCAGGTCCGACGCCGCATGGGATGCGTTTGTCGACCGCTATCGGCGCCTCATCTTCGCGGCCATCCGCCACTACGCCCAGGACTATGACGACGTAATGGACGTGTTCGCGCGGGTGTGTGAAGCCCTGCGCGAAGACGATCTGCGGCGGCTCCGCACCTGCGTCGCGCAGCCGGACCACCGCGCCCGCTTCTCCACCTGGCTCGTCACCGTCGTCCGCCATGTCACGGTCGATTGGTTCCGCCACCGCGACGGGCGCCGCCGGCTCTCCGTGGTCGCCGGGGGGCTGCCGCCGTTGCGGCGCCGCATCTTCGAGCACGTCTTCCTCGACCAGCGCAGCCATATCGAGACGTACGAGCTGATCCACGCCGAGCGGGCAGTAGGCCGAAAGGCCTGTGCGCCGCGCTTGACAGTCCGGCCAGCGGGCGCAGATTGAAACGGACTCAGATGCTATGAACCCCAAGGCGCGTCGTCGTGCGGCTCGCCCATGCCTCGGGGGGAGCGAATCGCGAAACCGGCTGAGTGGAGGACCCGCTCGGCCGGTTGTGCTTTGGTGGCACAACCAGAGCCGGGCACTTTCGTCAGGTGGGCTCTGCCATGTCCGAAGCCCTCGCGTCGCTCGCCCTGCGCTGTCTCGGCCCGCCCTCGGTGCGGCTGGACGGGCGCGACGCGCCCCCCGATGTGGTCTGGCGCAAGCACCTCGCGCTCCTCGCCTACCTCGCCCTATCGCCAGACACGACCAGAGCACGCAGTCACCTCGTTGGACTGCTTTGGGCCGAGAGCCCGGAGGATAAGGCTCGTCGGTCGCTCAATGAGGCGGTTCGCCGACTGCGCACCGCGCTGGGCGAGGGACGCTTGCTGAACCGAGGCGATGGACTGCAGCTGAGCGCGGACGGCCTGGACCTGGACGTGCATGAGTTCGAGTCGCTGTGTGCCAACGGCCAGCTGCGCGCGCTGGAGCTGCTCCGCGGCGACTTCCTCGAGGGATTCCACGTCGACGATGCACCCGCCTTCGACGCGTGGATGGAGGCGGAGCGGTCGCGCCTGCGAGACGCGGCGCGGCGGCTGGTCGTCGCGCGGGCCGAGGAGCAGCTCGCCGTCAACCGCTACGTCGAGGCCCGAGCGCTGGCCCGGCGCGCCCTCGCGCTCGATCCCTACAGCGACGCCGCTCTCTCGCTGGCGATGCGCAGCGCCGCGCTCGAAGGCGATCCCGCGAGCGGTGTGGCGCTGTATCAGGAGTTCGCCGAGCGGTTGGACCGTGACCTCGGCGGTCGCCCCAGTCCGCAGCTGACCGCCCTGGCCACCCGCATTCGTGACAACCTGTGGCAGCGGCCTCGCGGGCGCCACCGCGACCGCGAGGCGCCGCTCGTCGGTCGGCGTGACGCTCACGCCCGCCTGTTCGCGGAGCTCGACCGCGTCCCGCGCGAGGGCTCGGTGTGCCTGGTGATCGCCGGTGAGCCGGGCTCCGGGCGCACGCGGCTGCTCGACGCGTGCGCCGAGCGGCTGGCCCTCGCCGGCGCCACGGTGGCGACGGCGCGGATCTTGGAGAGCGACCACGACGCGCCCTGGAGCACGCTGCGCGCGTTGATGCGCGGCGGCCTGCTCGGGGGACCCGGGATCGCAGCCACGGATCACGTGGGGCTGCGGATTCTCGCGGGGCTGGTCCCGGAGCTCGCCGCCCGGGTCGAGCCGCTCGAAGCGCGGGACGTGGCGCAAGTATCCGATGCCCTGGCCTCCTTCCTCCATGCCGTGGCCGACGAGCAACCCGTGGCCGTGCTGATCGACGACGCGCAGTGGGCCGATGGGGCGACGCTCGCCGCGCTGCGTGCGGCGTGGTCTCGGGAGCGACGTGCTGCGCTGGCGCTCGTGCTGACGCTCGAGCCGGGGGCTGATCCCTCGCCCGAGCTGCAAGCCCTCACCGGGAGCGTAGGTCGTGAGGTCCGCGGCGCGCTCGTTCACCTCGAGCCGCTGGCCGCCGACGAGATCCTGGCCCTCACCGAGGCGATGGCGCCGTGGTGCACCATCAAGGAAGACCGCGAACGCCTGGCGCGGCGCGTGGCGCAGGAATCGGGAGGCAATCCGCTGCTCGCGGTGACCCTGCTGCGCGACCTGGGCGAGGCGGCGCCCCGGCATCGCGGGACGGCGGGGTGGCCGCGACCGGGCGCCACGTACGACTCGACCTTCCCGGTCCGGATCTCCGCGGTGGTCCGCAGCGCGATCACGGCGCGAGTGGCGCGCCTCGATGAAGACGGCCTCGCCGTGCTGCGGGCGGCGAGCGTGGCCGGTGAGGTGCTCGACCCGACGCTCATCACGGAGGTGCTGGGACTACCCGCCGAGCGGATCGACGCCGCGCTCGATCGGCTGGAGCGAGAGCGGTTCATCGTGTTCACCGGCGCACGCTACGCCTTCAACGGCCAGCTCCTTCCCGCGGTGATCGAGAGCGAATGCATCCTGGCGGGGGGCCGGCGCAGGCTGCGAGAGCGCTATATCGCGGCCCTCGCCGCCCGCGACGAGATCGACGCGCAGCTGCTGCGCGCGCGGCTCCTGGCCGCCGAGCAGGACGGTGAGGCGTTCGAAGCCGCCCGGCAGGTGGCGGAGCGAGCGCTCGGGCTCGGCGCGCGGCGCACGGCGGCCGCGGCGATACGGATAGCGGAGCGAGCGGCCGGAGCGGCGGCGGAGCGACTCACGATGCTGGAGCCGCTGCGCCAGCAGCTCGACTCCCGGTAGCCGTCGGCGGCGCAATGACTTGTCGCGTGGGTCCCGCTGCTTGGCCGATGCGTGGGCGCGCGGCGGTAGGCTCACGCGCGATGAAGCATTTCTGTCTTGCTGCCACCCTGCTCCTCGTCACCTGTGTGCTGCCAGGGGAGCCGTCGAGCGCCGATCGCGTCGTCTTCACGTTGCCTTTCGCGCAGCCGTACCGCGTTCCCATCGGGTCCCCTGACTCGATGCGGGCGCACGCCGTGTTTCCACAGATCGGCGCCACGGCCAACGGCGAGCCGCTCGCCAACCCGCTCTACCGCCTGGAGAGCGACAACACGAGCATCGTGCGGGTGGATCCGAGCGGGCAGGGACTCCAGGGCGTTGCACGCGGCACGGCCCACGTCCGGGTCTTTTTGACGACGGCGCTGGGAGCCCCGGACACGACGTTCGACGTGCAAGTCGTCATCTCCGGCGTGCTGGTCCAGGGGTCACCAAGCGTGTTGACCCGGCTCGCGCAGCACGGCCAGATGAGCGCAACCGGCGTGGACGCCGGTGGCCGCCCGGTCGCGAGCGTACCCTTCACCTGGGTAAGCAGCCGGCCCAACGTCGCCACGATCACGAACGATGGCGAGGTGGTGGCAGTAGACGAGGGCATCACCGTGATTACCGCCGAGGCAGACGGCGTCCCCGGCACCGCCAACCTCCAGGTCGTCCAGGCCGCAGCACGGGTGCAGGTGTCGCCCAAGGTCGATACGCTCCGCACGTCCGGTCGAGACGGGCAGTTCCAGGCGTTCGCGTACGACTCCACCGCCTCCCGGATGCTCCCCGTCAAGATCCTGTGGCGGAGTACCAATCCCGCCGTTGCGACCGTCGACGCCCAGGGACTGGCGATCGCCCGGAGCGCCGGCACCGCCAGGATCATCGCCCAGGTCGGGCCCGCGGCCGACACGGCGACGCTGGTCCTCAAGCAGGTCCTCGCCTTCGTGGTGGTCAACCCGGGCCTGGACACGCTGACCGCGATCGATGATTCCAGCCGCTTCGTCGCCCAGGCGCTCGACAGCGCCCAAATCGGGATCCCCGATCTGCCGAGTGTAACCTGGACGACGGCCGACCCGACGATCGCGACCGTGGATCAGACCGGGCTCGTTCGCGCGCGCGCGAACGGTCTGGTCCTCATCACCGCCGCGAGTGCGGGGCAGTCCGGATCCGCGGTCGTCCTGGTGCGTCAGGAAGTCGCGAAGGCCAACATCGTGGAAGACTCTCTATCGCTCACGGCGGAGGGGGCGAGCGGGCGGCTGACAGCCGTGGGCGTCGACAAGAACGGCTATCCCGTGCCCGCCACCGGGACGCGGTTCTCGTGGGGCAGCCGGCTGGGGCTCGTGGCGTCGGTGGACACGGGCGGCCTCGTCACGGCACATGGCGACGGCCGGACGCGCGTCACCGCACAACCCATCAACGGCGGCCTGGCCGACACCGCGATCATCATCGTCAGCGGCGCGCCACAGCGGCTGATTGCGTTCGATTCGCCGCGCGGCATCGAGGTGGTTCGGGCGGACGGGACGCTCAGGACCGTCCTCGTCAACGGCTACAGCGGCGACTACTACTACGACGCATACACGCCGCAGGATCCGGCGTGGTCTCCGGATGGGACGCGATTGGCGTTCGCGCTTCAGTACGTCAGCTACTACTACGCCAACGCCTGGTCCATCGACGTAAGCTCGGCCGACGGGTCGATCATGACGGAGCCGGTTTCCGATTACCTGTTCAAAGGAGGTCCCGCCTGGTCGCCGGACGGCAAGACGATTGCCTTTTCGTGGGACGGGGCAGGAGGAAGCGCGATCTACGTTGTGCCCGCGGCGGGTGGCTCCTCCACGAGACTCACGGATGCGATCACGCTCGACTACAAGCCTGCTTGGTCGCCCGATGGTACGAAGATCGCCTTCCAGAGCAATCGGGACGGCAACAACGAGATCTACGTGATGAACGCCGACGGCTCCGGCGTCACCCGCCTCACGAACGACCCGGGTCAGGACATCGAGCCCGCTTGGTCGCCGGATGGCTCGCAGTTGGCGTTTTCAAGCACCCGACGTGGTTCGCGGGACATCTGGCTCATGAATGCAGACGGTTCGAACTTGAGCCTGACTGTGGCGGGGTCGGCGGCGAGCGCTGTCTCGCCCGCCTGGTCACCCGACGGTGCCCAGATCGTGTTCGCCAGCCTCTGCTCGAGGTGCACGCCACAGACATCGGACCTCTACATCATCAATCGGGACGGCACCGGGCTGCGACGCCTCACGACCGACGCCGGCGCCGGGCATCCCTCCTGGCGCGTGACGACGCCGCTCGTGGCGCCACTCGCCGGGGCGGCCGCGGCGCCGCGGCGGCGACGGGGCCCGACCCGGTAAGCGGGGACCATGGGAACGTGCGTGCAGGAGCCCGTGGCGGCTGGCACCCCCTTGGAGCGAGCCGTATCGTACTCCCCCATGCTGTGCGCCCACTGCGCGAGCCCGCTCCCCGACGGCAGCCGTTTCTGCGTGAATTGCGGCGCCGACCTGGAGCAGCCGTCGTCCGGCGCCACCGCATCGCTGGACGACGCCGGGGTCGTCAAGCTGACGCGCATGCTGCGGGAGGAGACCGCGGGTGAGTACGAGATCGAGCGGGAGCTCGCGCGCGGCGGGATGGGCGTCGTATACGTAGCCACCGAGATCCAGCTGCGGCGGCGCGTCGCCATCAAGGTGCTGCCGCCCACGCTCACCTTCGGCGAGGCCGCGATCCAGCGGTTCCGGCGCGAGGCGCGCACCGCCGCCGCCCTCGACCACCCGAACATCATCCCGATCTACCGCGTCAGCTCGGGCGGCGAGCTGATGTGGTACTCGATGAAGCTCCTGGAGGGCAAGAGTCTCGACACCCTGCTGAAAGCACAGGAGCACCTCGCCTTCGAAAGCACCGTCGCCGTGCTCGAGCAGGTCGCCGATGCGCTCGACTACGCTCACCAGCATGGCGTCATCCACCGCGACATCAAGCCCGGCAACATCGTGCTGGACGATCGCGGTCGGGTCACCGTCACGGATTTCGGCATCGCGAAGGAGCTCCAGGAAGGATCGCTCAGCGCGTCGGGGGCCCTGCTCGGCACTCCGTATTACATGGCGCCGGAGCAGTACATCGGCGGCGATATCTCGGGCGCCGCCGACCAGTACTCCCTCGGCGTCGTGGCCTACCAGTGCCTCGGGCGCCGAGTCCCCTTCGAGGCGGCCTCCGCCTACGAGCTCTTGAACAAGCACATGTCCGAGCCACCGCCGCCCCTCGTGGAGCTGCGGCCGGATCTCCCGCCGCACGCGTACGTGGCGATCGAGCGCGCACTCGCCAAGCGGCCGGAACACCGGTTTGCGACGGTGGCGGACTTCGTGAACACCCTCGCAGGACGGATTCCCGGCGTGGCCGCACCCAGGCGCGTCGTGCCGCGCCGCAAACGGCTCATCGTGTGGGGATCGGGCATCGCCGCGACGGCCGTGGCGCTCTATGCCGGGGCGACCGCCGTGCGTCGCGGTGTTCAGGAAACGCCACGCCCCCCGATGGCCGACGATTCGCTCGCGCGCATGGGCGCCGCCGGCGCGGCCGCACCCGACAGCGCGCCCCTGGGGGTCGCACCCGCGCGACGCGCACCGGCTCGGCCGATCGCGCCGCCCCCGGCTCAGGCGCCGATGGCCGTTCTCATCATCCGCCTCGCCAATGGCTGGGCCCGCATCTACGTCGACGGCGACCTCCGAGGCGAGCGCCCCGTGCACCGCGAGGAGCTGCCGCCCGGCACGCACAGCCTGCGGTTCGAGCGCCCGGGATTCATGCCGGTCGACACGACCCTCACGCTCCAGGCCGGCGCGAACGTGATCGAGATCGAGATGCGGCGGGCGCCATGAGGCGCTTCGCACCGCTGATCGTCCTCGCGTGCGCCGCGACATCGGCCGAGGCGCAGGCCGGGCGAAAGGCGCTGGCGGCCGGCACGGACAGCTACCTGCTCGCGGACTATCAGCGGGCCGTGCCGCTCCTCAGCCTGGGGCTCGACCCGGCGGCCGGAGCACGCGATCGGCCCTGGGTCCTGGGCGTGGAACGCCTGGCCGATGTGCTGCTGGTGTTGCGGCAGGATTCGCTGGCCGCCACCTGGCTGCGGTGGGCGACCCGACTGACGCCCGATTTCACAGTCGACGAGGAGGTGGTCCCCCCCGCCGTCCTGCGCGCGGCTCGAGCGGCCCGCGCGTTCGTCGATGCCACACCCGAGGACGCGTTCGTCTCGCAGACGGTGTTCCGCTGGCCGGCGACATTCCGGGCCGCCGACCCCGGAACGGTTCGCTTGAGCGCCGCGACCATCCCGATCACCGCGCGGATCGGCGCCGACCAGTTCCTGCGGGGTGGCGAATCGCGTACCCTGCCCCCGGGGAGCTACGAAGTGGTGGTGTCGGCTCCTGGCTACCTGCCTACGCGTCTCACGATCGAGCTCTTGCCGGGAGTCGAAACGCTCGTCCGGGTGTCACTCCTTCCCGAGACCGCGGGCCTGCTGTACGTCAGCGCGCGGCCGTGGGGTACGGTGTTCATCGACGGCCAGCGGATCGGCTACACCAGCGTAACCGCGCACCGGCTCCTTCCTGGAAGCCATACTGTCCGCCTGGAGCGCGACGGCGGACCCACCACCGATACGACGATCACGGTTGCGGAGCGTCGACCGGTCCGACTGTCCTGGATCGCGCGGCGTGACACCGTGGGCGAGGCTCGCCTGGACAACGCGCTGAGTGCCCTGGACGCGGGCGACATAGAGGGCGGTGTCGAGATGCTTCAGCTCTTCCTCCCGGCGCGGCAGCCGTCCGCCGGGGCAACGGCCCGGGCCGTCGCCCTGGCGCGGCTGGCGGAGGCGACCTGGTCGCTCCACGCCCGGGATTCCGCACGCGCGTGTCTCCGTCGCATGGTCGAGATCGACCCGTCTTACATGCCGCCGGGCGACCTCTTCAATCCCGAGCTGTGGGCGACGTACCAGCAGGTACGCCGCGAGACCCCGGCCATCGCGATCCGAGCTCCGCAAGACACGGTAATGGTGCCCGTCCGCGATCTCCTGCCCGTGAGAATCGCGGTCGGGCGACCGGGCGAAGTGCGCCTGTACCTGCGGCTCACGACCCCTCGGTCGCGCGATTCGTTAGTGGCGGCCGGCTCCGTCGAGAATTTTGCCGTGGCGCGCATTCCCCTCACGGGTCCCGACAGCGCGCCGTTGCCGCCGGGGGTCTACGAAATCGAAGCGGAAGTGGTCCTTCCCAGCGGCGTCGCGCGCGACCTGGTGACGCTGAGCGTCGAGCGACTGTCCGCGGACACGACTCCCCACGTGGCGCCGCTCGCAGCCGCCGCCTTCCAGCCGGAGACCATGAGAGGGCGCCTGTCGCTTCGGACCGTCTTGCAGGGAGTGGGTCTGGGCGCCATCGCTGTGCTCGTGCCCGTGGTCATGAACAACGGCGATGTCAGCGGCCGGTCAGTTCCGTTCGCAGCCGCTCTGATCGGCGGCTCGATCGCGATCGCCGAGATCACCCTCACGCGCCCCACGGTCCCGATTCGCGAGAACGCCCGGTACAACGAGGTGCTGCGCACCCAGTGGGAAGGGCGAAACCGCAGCATCGCGGCGCAGAACGCGCTCAGGCTGCGGCGCACGCCCTTGCGGATACGCGTGACAGCGACGCCATGAACGGCACCCTGCGCGCGCTGCGCCTTGCCCTCCCGCTCTGCGGCTGGTTCGCGCCGACCTGGAACCTCGCCAGTCAGACGGTCTCGGCTCGGGGTATCATGGGAGCGCCCAAGAGCAGCGTGCGTACAGCCGGCGTAACGGAGCGGGTGGGCGGTTGGTGGGGTGGCGTGGCCGTCGGTTTCCAAACCGGCCAGTGGACAGTGTGCGCGGAAGGCACGCGGGGTAGCCTGTCCTCGTCGGGTGGCGGCCCAGTGCTCGACCGCGATGTTGGTGAAGTGTCTCTGGGCAGCCGATACGAGTTCCCCCCGGGAGTCGGGCCCGAGCTGCGCTACGTCGCCCGGGCTTTCAGATCGGCGGCGGGTTAC
>Ga0137403_10002742_pt1 | contig 21426 bp, 22 predicted proteins | sample CZOMad2_1_16fung_FD_122057 | JGI IMG/M metagenome (GOLD analysis project Ga0137403, IMG submission 122057) | Vadose zone soil fungal communities from Angelo Coast Range Reserve, California, USA - CZOMad2_1_16fungal (Hybrid Assembly) | ecosystem: Environmental > Terrestrial > Soil > Vadose zone...
TTCGCCAACCAAAATGGGAATGTCTCGCCACATTCATTTGCTCATCGATGAAACAAGTCGCCCATATCCGGCAGATCTCCCGAAGCTTGCGCGAACGATTTGGGGAGCGGCGGAAGATCACTCTCGAACGTTCAATCGAAAATACGGGTGGTGGATCGGCCGCTCCGCGGGCGATCGTAATCGACTCGGCTTCGCCGACATTTGTTAACATCGAGCAAGGGACCGCTCGATCCACCCAAACTTATACTACGTTTACATTTCCGAGTGCTGACCGGATTGCGGACAGCTCAGAGAACGAATTGCGAAAATGTGCACTTGGTTATCGTGCGAAAAGTTTACGGGCAAGCGCACGCCTGATTGCGAGTGGAGATGTCGATCTTGAAAAGCTGGCCGCGCTCACCGATCTCGATCTTCGGGCGCGGTTATGCGAGCTGCCCGGCGTAGGCGCGAAGGTTGCTAATTGTGTGATGCTCTTTGCCTACGAGCGGCTGCGCGCGTTCCCGATCGACGTCTGGATCGAGCGGGTTTTGCGCGAAAAGTATTTTCCGCGGGCGCGAAGATTGAACGCCGCGCGGCTCCAGGCGTTCACAGAGGGATACTTTGGGGACCATGGCGGTTACGCACAGCAGTATCTCTTTCATCATGCGAGGAAAACCGCGAGACGAAGCCGCACAATCGGCGCGACTCAGTCGAAACGGCGTCGTTTGTCACAATCCCGCGTGTAAGATAATGTTTTGGTTCTGAATTCAATGACCACGGCGGAGTTCATCATTGGCCATTCGACGGACGATGCGGCCGAAAGAAAGAAGGAGGCGCGCAAGATTCTTTGGGCGCTTCTGGCGGCGCTCGGTATTCATTTGCTCATCGGCTATTCGCTCGCGGTTTTTGGAGGGTTACTTTATTCGCCATTTTCGGTGGTCGAAGAAGACAAACCGGTCGAGCTGACGTTTGTCGATCTGGCCACGCCCGCGCCGGTCAAGAACGCGATGTTCATCCCGAACGACGAATCGAAACAAACCGAGCAGCCGAAAGAAAAAACGTTCGAATCGAATGCGAACTCGATCGCGGCGAGCGAAATTCCGCCGACTGGTAGCATGCCGCTGCCGTCGCAGCAGGGAGTCGATCGGAATATGCTCGATTTGGATTCGCATCGGGAATCGTTGCCGAATGAAGGCGCCCAACCCCAGCCGAGCGTGGCGCAGCAATCCGCCACGCCGCAACCGAGCGCGCAGCCGACGCCGATTTCAAGGTCGGAAGAGTTTGCAATGCTGACTTCCACACCGACGCCGCATCCCAGCGCTGCGAGCACGCCCCAGCAACCGAAGTCGAGCTATCAACCTTATAAACAAAAGACGCGGCTGGCCGGATCGATCACGAATCGTGGCACCTCCGCAGTCAATGCAATTGGGACACCGCTTGGCCGGTATCAAAAAATGCTTTTCGATGCGATTGGTTCGCGTTGGTACGCCTACGTCGAAGCAAAGACCGATCTGATCAGCCTCGGGACGGCACGCATCAGCTTTGCGATTGACCGCAGCGGACGAGTAAGGAATCTCAAGGTAATGGCAAATGACGCCAATGAAGCCTTCGCGAATGTGTGTCTGCAATCGATCCTGGAGGTGCAATTACCGCCGATCCCAGAAGATGTAGCGAACGCCTTGCCGCCAGAAGGTTTGGAAACGGAAATTTCATTCACCACATTTAGCAATCGATGACGGCCGTTGAATCATGCTCGACGTTTTCCAAACCATAGGCGGATTTTTTACCAAGGGCGGCATTTTCATGTGGCCTTTGCTGGTCTGCTCAATCGTTTCGCTGACCGTGATTATTTTGCGGACGCTGGCATTGCGGGAAAAAAATGTGCTGCCGCTCACGATCGAGAGTGAAATGGAACGCCTCGCTCCTGGCGCAAATCCAGAACGGCTCTTTCGCATCGTGCAACATGACGCCTCTTCGCTCGCTCGGATCGTGCGCGTCGCACTGGCGCATTTACGCTGGCCGCGCTCGGAAAACGTGGAGACGGTACAAACGCGCGCGCGTCACGAGATGGTCCGCTTGGAAAAAGGGCTCGTCGTCCTGGAAGTGATCATCGGTATTGCGCCGTTGATCGGACTGATCGGCACCGTCTCCGGTTTAGTCCACGTTTTCGCCAGTCTCGGCGTTAGCGCCAGCTCAGCCGACCCGAAACTGATCGCGCGCGGAATTTCTGAAGCGCTGAACTGCACCGTATTCGGCCTCGGAATCGCCGTCCCAAGTTTGGTCGCATTCGTTTATTTTTCGAAGAAAGTGGAAGTCCTTTCAGTGGAAATGGAATCGCTCGTGACGGATCTGCTTTCAAAGTGTTACCACGGCCGGCTCGCCGGTGGGCGAGCCAAGACGCAGGTCCCCGCGCAGACGGTGACGCCGGCGGAGCCCGCGACGCCGGAAATCGCGCCGATGGCGTGAGACGAAATGACGAAGCCGCGTAGAGATAAGAGTGATCGCCCGTCGTTCGTTTGCCTTATACGCGGCGAAGTACGAATGTCGAATGTCGAAACAAATCCGAATGCTCAAATGATCAAACGCATCGCACGAGCTTCGTTTTGCCATTCGGTTTTCGAGCTTCCTTCGTCATTCGTCATTGGTCATTCGTCATTTGGTTCATGAAGTTCGCGGTCCGTAAGCGACGGGCGCCGTCGATTATCATCGTGTCACTCGTCGACATCCTGACTATTCTCCTGATTTTCTTCGTCGTCTCGACGACGTTCAAAAGGGATCAGCCCCAAGTGCAGATCAATTTGCCGGAATCAAAAACGGCGACGAGCGTGCCGGCCGAGCTCGAGCACGCGATCGTGACCGTCGACCAAAACGACGAAATCAAATTGGATGGGAAAACCGTGGCGGTGGAAGAACTGGAAGGAGCAGTGAAAAATTTATCGGAAACGCGCCGGAGCACGCTCGCCCTTCAAGCCGACAAGAAAGCGTCGTTTGGGACAATTGTTAAAGTCATGGACGCGTTGAAGCTCGCTGGCGTGAAAAATTTACCGGCATTTACCCGCGGCGAATAATGAGATTGTCGATCTTGCAATACGGCGACCCGATTCTGAGGGCGAAAGGCAAACCCATCGACAAGATCGACGCTCGCATTCGCGAATTAGCGCAAAACATGATCGAAACGATGCACGCCGCGAATGGCGTTGGTTTAGCCGCACCGCAGATCGGCGAGGCGCTTCAACTCACGGTGCTCGACGTTTCGGAGGTCGAGGATCGGCCGAGTACGATGAAATTGAACGGCGAGAGCATCGATCCAAAAACCGCGATGCCACTGGTCTTGATCAATCCCCAAATTGATTTGAGCGCTGAAACCGAAAAGGGAACCGAAGGTTGTTTGAGCTTTCCGGAAATCACAGGCGAAATTGGACGGGCAAAATCGATCACGGTGCGGGCCCAGAATTTAGATGGTGAACCGATCGAGATCGAAACGACCGGGTTTCTGGGGCGGGCGGTTCAACACGAGGTCGATCATCTCAACGGGATTCTTTTCATCGATCGAATGAGCACAGCGGCCAAGATAAGTTTGTCGAGCAAGCTCAAGCGTCTGCAGAAAGAAACCCGAAGCGGCGCGAAACATCGACAGACGGCGGTCGCGGAAACGACGCTGTAGCGTTGTAGCCGGCGGCTGATGTCAGCGACATCGGCTAAAGCATCAGAGAGCTTTGTAATCCACTGAGATAGTGCGGAAGACGAGCGCGTCGTGTTGCGCGGAGAAATAGAACAGTTCGAGCATGGTCGCGCCGATGGTCCATTGATACCCGACAAGCGTCTGGATGACATCGGAATCGGTGTCGCGGGTCCGGGAGACTAATTTTCCGGTTCCGTACTTGGCGTCAAAGTAGCGACGGATCTCGCCCATGCGCTCGTTGTAGCGTTCGATCGACCAATCGGGATATTCATATTGTAATTCGACGCCGAACAAGGCGCCGCTTTTAAACGTAAAGAGGGTTCGCTTCAATCCGGGATGGACCAAGCCCTCGACTATCCAGAGCTCGCGGTTTTCTTTTTTCTCGCGCGAAATAACCGTCGCTTTCGCGCCCTTGAGCACGGCTTCGACGCGCGACATCGGATCGTTCCAGCGAAATCCAAAGGGCGGCAACAGTTCTTCGGCCCCGCGCGTTGTTGAAACGACGAAGAGCAGCAGAACGGATGCAATCAGAACGCGCGACATGTTGAATCAAAGGCACAGGCAAACATTAACAACATGCTGAAGCAAAGAAAATGCCCGCGCTCGAGAATGCGATCAGGCGTTGTGCGCTTCGTGAGATTTTCGTTGCCTAGGGACACGCTCGTTTTGGTTTTTCAGTCAAGATTTTTTTGACCGAAAAAGAAAAATAAAGTTCAGATTTTTTCTTGTCGCTGTCGGAGCCGATTTCTAATCTCAAGCCAGCGGCAGGGAGGAAAGGAAGGCACCTGTGAATAAGATGTGAACATGTCTGAGAAAGATTAATTCCCGAGAATGAGTAAGCCCTTAACCCTGTTAAATCGAGAACATAAAGGAGATGTCGATCCTAGTTCACAACGTTTCATTACCGGGAAGCTGAGTGCCCGTTTTCCCTCGTATTTTACTGATTTTTGCGTTTTTTCCCGTTTTTTGATGCTTCGAACGAATGCGGCGTTCAGGAAACGTCTCGTTCGGTCCAAGTTCAGAATCCCTCGTGCAGCCGCCTGTATGGCGATTGTGTAACACTGTTAACAAGTCCCCTATGGACGAGAAATGTAACCAGCTTTGGCAAAAGTTATCGGCCGCGCTAAAACCCCAGGTTAGCCCGGACACTTTCAAGCGTTGGTTCTCGGCGGTCGAATTAGTCGGCGCCACCGACAAGACGCTGAGTTTTCGCGTACCGAACAACATCTACCAATATTGGATTGAGAGTAACCACATGGTGGCGCTTCAGGCGGCCGTGCTGACGGCATTGGGCGAACCGCGCGGAATTAAGTTCATTTCCTCCGAATCGCCGGTTGAAGAAATCGAAGCCATCAGTCTCGCAAAACAAACCGAATCCGGCCGCGAAACCAAACCGGCGAGCGGCAGTTCGCTTGGACTCAATCCGCGCAACACATTTGAATCGTTTGTGATCGGACCGAATAATGAAATCGCGCACGCGGCCAGTCTCGCTGTCGCGCAGTCGCCCGCGCGCACTTATAACCCGCTTTTTATTTACGGCGGCGTCGGCCTGGGCAAAACGCACCTGATGCAGGCGATTGGCCAGTACGTGCTCGTGAAAAAGAAAAACGTGAAGGTGATTTATCTTTCGAGCGAGCTTTTCATCAACGAATTCATCGACGCGATTCAGCACAACAACCTGGTCAAATTCCGCAAACGCTACCGCCAGGCCGATCTCCTGTGCATTGACGACATTCAATTTCTGGGCGGCAAGGAACGTTCGCAGGAGGAATTTTTTCACACGTTCAATACGCTTTTCGACGGACATAAACAGATCGTGCTTTCGAGTGACCGGCCGGCATCGGAGATCGCCAATCTCGAGCATCGGCTCGTCTCGCGTTTTGAATGGGGCCTGACCGCCGAGCTGCAGCCCCCTGCGATTGAGACGCGACTTGCGATTCTTCGCAAAAAAGCGCGTGGCATGCAGATCAAGCTGCCGGATGAGACCTTCGAGTTTTTAGCGAATCGAATTCGGAGCAATGTGCGTCGATTGGAGGGCGCGCTGATGCGGGTTGCGTCGTTCGCGTCGCTCAGCGGCAAACAACTCACCGGTGAAGTGATCGAGCACCTGCTCAAAGACATTTTGCAGGAGGAGGCGCGCACTTCGATCACGATCGAGCAAATTCAACGGCGCGTGGCCGAGCATTTCGATGTGCGATTGGCGGACATGACGAGCAAACGCCGGCCGGCCAGCATCGCGTTCCCGCGGCAGGTGGCGATGTATCTGGCTCGCGAATTAACCAAATCTTCGCTCAACGAAATCGGCGATGCGTTCGGCGGGCGCGATCACGGCACCGTCCTGCACGCGTGTAAGTTAGTGAAAAGGCGGATGAAAGAACAGGACAGCATTCGGCAGACGATCTCGTTTATCGACAGTGCGTTGCAACGCTAATTGCGCTGTGAGATTACGGTTGCCGAATAAGATCGCACGCCTAACATCTTAGGCAGAATCGCCCTCATGAAGTTTCGCGTCACCAAAGAAAAGCTGCTCGAAGGTCTGCAACAGGTCCAAAATGTCGTCAGCACGCGCACGACGCTGCCGATTCTTTCCAACGTCTTGCTCCAAGCCACCGACGGCGAAGTGCATCTCACGACCACGGATCTCGATGTCGGCGTTCGCGGAAGTTTTGAAGCAGAAGTGGAAAAGGAGGGCGCCACCACCCTGCCGGCACGTCGGCTTTTCAACATCGTTCGCGAGCTGCCTTCGAGTGAAATCCAGATCGATGTCGATGGAAAAAATGCCGCTTCGATTCGGAGCGGACAAAGTTTTTTCAAGATTCTCGGATTGCCGGAAGAAGAATTTCCACCGCTTCCGAAGTTCGAAGATGCCAAAGTGGTCACGATCCGTCAGAAAGATTTGCGTGATGGTTTGCGAAAAACGTCCTACGCGATCTCGAGCGACGAAACTCGCTACGTGCTGAACGGACTCCTGTTCAGCATGAAGGAGAACAAGCTCACACTCGTGGCCACGGATGGGCGGCGGCTGGCCATGGTCGATCTCGAATTGGAAATTCCGCGGAGCCAGGAAGCCGACATCATTGTTCCGACCAAAGCCGTGACCGAATTGCAGCGGTTACTGACCGATGACGGCGATGTCAAGGTAAGCGTGTCCAGTGGGCAGATCGCTTTCGATTTAAACAAGACGCTGTTGGTCTCGAAGCTGATCGAAGGCAATTATCCGAATTACAAACAGGTCATTCCGGCTGAAGCCAAGGAGCGTATCACCCTCGAGCGCGAGACCTTTTTGAATTCGCTGCGGCGCGTGTCGCTTTTGGCGAGCGAAAAATCGAATTCGATCAAGCTCAATTTTGCCAAGAACAACATCGACATCACGGCCAACACTCCGGAAGTCGGCGAGGCTAAGGAATCGCTCCCGGTGCAATACAAGGGCCGCGATTTTTCGATCGCCTTCAATCCGGAATTCTTAATGGCGCCATTGCGCAATCTAACCGAGGACGAAGTTTTTCTCGATCTGATCGACGAGATGAGTCCGGGGGTTTTGAAAATCCAGACACCGTTTCTTTATGTGCTGATGCCAATGCGCATCAGTTCCTGATCGAGCGCGGCGCGCACAAGATCGACATCGAGACGGCATAGATCTCTGTCCGGCGCGCGGATGACTCGCGCGTTTTCATTCAGCGGAGCCCAGACGGACGGGTCGGTCGGGCCGAAAAGCAAAATGCATTTTGCGCCAGTGGCCGCGGCCAAATGGGAGATGCCGCTGTCGTGCCCGACAAAGATCGTTCTCTCCAGCAAAGCCGGCAGATCGGGCAACGGCAAATGTTTCGCGAACCGAACCCTTGGATTTTGCCAGATCGATTCGAGCTGCCGAGTTTGATCTTCGTCGGCTTCACCGGAAACGATCAGAAGCGAACCATCGAAATTTCCGAGTAAATGATTTCCAAGCTCAATCCAGTTTTGCAGCGACCAGTTCTTCTTCTCGCTGCCGCTTCCGGGATGAAACGCCACGACCGGAGCCGCCAATCCGGCAAGAAATTCCCGGGCACAATGTCGATCTTCGTTTGAAGGATACAGTTTCGGCGCAAAATCCGAAATTGGCAGACCGAGCTGTTCGACTGGCTGCGCCAATTGCCGCGCCGCGTGTAAAGAATTTCCGATCTTCGCCGGGCCGCCGACAACTTCCTGGGCGCCGCTGCGCCGCAGATTCGTTTCGAAAATTTGGTCGGGATCGTAGAGGTAGCTGACGATAAGATCGAACTCGGCGAAATATCTCATGAGTTCAGCCGGAAGGTCTGCATCTTTGGCAAAGAATCTCGAGAGCAGCCCCGATTCAATCGAGCGGACGCGTTGGGCATAAAAGCGGTTCTCAGCCAGCGCCGCGATGTGTTTGTAGCCAAGAATTTCGATCTGCGCATTCGGATACGCTTCGCGCAACGCTGCGAGCGCAGGGAGAGTGAGAATGAAGTCGCCAATCGCGCCGCCGCGGATAACCAGAATGCGCTTCAATGCGCCGAGACTAATATTGCGTAAACGCGCAGGCGAGGATCGCAATCCCGTAGACAGCTGCGATACCGTGCACCGTACGCCAGCGCATGTTGCTCCGCGCGCTCCAATTGATCTGGTCGCGCAGCAAGTATGGCATCGTCACCCAACAGAGACCGGCAACGATGAGCAAGTAGGCGAGCACCGCCAGGAACAAGCGGGTGGTTTCGTAACGGAAGAATGCCGCCTCCAATAAAGGCTCGGCCGCGAGTAAGCAAAGAATGCCCAGAGCGCGAACAGCGAGAAATTCCTCCACGAATCGCAGCACGAGCACGTAACCAATCGGAAGAACGATCATCAGCGGGCGGCGAAAGCTGGAGAACTCCCCCATCTCCATCGTGGCCAGGAGCCAGAAAGACCAAACCAAAACCAAACTCAGAAGGACAATCCCGCCAACACTAGAGCGCGGAAAGCGCTTCAGCCAAATTTGCACCAGTCCGGGCTTCATCAATCCCGGCAGACTGAGAACGACCAAAGCCATCCCGGCAATGAAACCGCCTGTTTGTAATGACAAATCGTAAATCATGCGGCGATCGTTGCGACACGCTCTCCAGTTGGCACCGGCGTTCCGTAGAGACTAAATCCTGTCGCGCGTTCGATTCGAACATCGACAAGGACGCCGACAAATTCCTCCGGCCCCTCAAACAGAACGATTTTGTTCGCGCGCGTGCGTCCCATCAGCCGCGACCGGTTGGTCTTACTCGGCCCTTCACACAGCACCTCCAAAGTTCGGCCAACCAGACGCTCATTAATGCGGCGCGCCGATTCGTTTACGATCTCGAGCAAATGGTGATTGCGGCGCTCTTTGATCCTTTCGTCGACTTGATCCGCCATTTTTGCCGCCGGTGTATCGCGCCGGGGCGAGTAACGGAATACGAAGGCATTATCGAATTTGATTTCTTCGACCAAAGCGCGGGTTTGATTGAAATCATCGTCCGTTTCGCCCGGAAATCCGACGATGATGTCAGTCGTGATGGCGATTCCTTTTCGCGCATCGCGGACCTGCCGGACAAGATCGGCATATTTTTCGGCGGTATAAGTCCGGTGCATCGCCTTCAAAATCCTGTTCGAGCCCGATTGCACCGGCAGATGGAGGTGATCGACCAGTTTTGGCAAGCGCCCGTAGGCGTCGATCAAATCTTCACGAAATCCGATCGGATGCGGCGAAGTGAAGCGAAGACGCTGCAAACCCTCGATTTCGTGGACGGCATCAAGCAATTGCACAAATGGACTCTTATTGCCGATCTTCGGAAACTCGTGACGCCCGTAGAGGTTTACGATTTGACCGAGCAAGGTCACTTCTTTTACGCCGCGTGAAACAAGCTCGCGGACTTCGGTGAGGATCTGCTCGATTGTGCGGCTCCGCTCAGCGCCGCGCGTCTGGGGCACGATGCAAAATGTGCAATGCATGTTGCATCCTTGCATGATCGAGACAAACGCGGTCGCCTGTTTCGGCGCCAGTTGTTGATGGCGAATGGTGGATTGCGATCCCGGTTCCTCATCGACGTCGACGATTGAAAATCGCGGATCATCCATCGCGCGAGTCAATTTTCTTTCCAAGGCGTCATCCACATAATCGGCAACGCGATGAAACTTTTGCGTGCCAACAACGAGATCGACATGCGGCAGATTTTTGAGGAGCGAAGCGCCGCGCGCTTGCGCCATGCAGCCAAGAAAACCAAAAACAACGTGTGGCCGCTCGTTGGCGATGCGGCCGAGCATTCCCATTTTGCCGAGCGCTTTTTGGTCGGCCATGTCGCGAACGCTGCAGGTGTTCAGCAGCACCACGTCTGCTTCCTGCTCGCTGTCGGCGCGTTCGTAGCCACGGGCGATGAGCGAATGCGCGACCTGTTCCGAGTCGCGTTCATTCATCTGGCAGCCGTAGGTTTTAATGAAAAACTTGGGCATGGGCGGGCGAAATAATACACGAGCGCGCGCCCGGCGCTACGGCTTTGCTACGATCTCGATCTTACGGTGGCGTAGCGAACTGTCCGGGAAATGGATTTGCGTTCAACCGCTTTTGCACTTCTTCGCCGGTCCACGGATTCGTCCCGAATTCATTGAAAAGAGCCACGCCGACGACTCCGACGTTTTGGGTGTTGCGATATTTCTGGGCGGCATACGATTCGCGAACGGGTCCGAAACGAAACGCCGCAACCCCCTCAGTGCTTTGTCGAAAGCCTTCAACTTTCAATTGCGACTTTGGCGCCATGACATAACCGGGTTTTCTCACCGACGCTTTGCCTCCGTCCAGGACATCGAGTCCGTCGACAGACAAAACAATTTCAAGGCGCAGATCCGTTTTGTTCCGGACCACGATTGAGTAACGACGACCCTCCTCACCGACAACAAACCAGCGGTGGCCGACGATCAGCCCGGGAAGGAAGCGTCCGCTCTGGTCCTTGAGGCCGACTGAAATCAGGTTTTCGGTCGGTGCGGGCAACAGAGGCCAGTGCCGCTGCCCCGTCACCGCGCCGGCCATCGCGCGAATGCCAGCGGCGTCATTGTAGTAAATCGCTGCTGTCGCCAGTGGATGGGTCGAGTCCGCGCGGCGAAAACTGGCGTAGCCAACACGCGACCTGCGGGTTTCGCCCCATTTTGTGCCGAGACCAGGCCGATCAGTCGGCGCTTGGGCGAATCGAGCGGCGCCGGCGCTGCCGGTGGAGACGTAGGATTCGCAAGATCCGAAAAATAAGAAACCGAAGAGCGCGAAAATTTTAAGCAGTCGGCGAATTTGTTTCATCCCGATTATACGCTTCCCAACTCGTCGATCTTTCAGATTTAATCGCGGCGCAAAATGAAAGACGGGATTCCGGCAATCGGCATCATTGGCGGGAGCGGTTTGTATCAGATGGAGCAGCTGCGCGATGCGACCGAGCAAAAGATCGAGACGCCGTTTGGTTCGCCGTCCGACGCGCTGATCGGCGGAAACCTCAACGGACGCCGGGTTTACTTTTTACCACGACACGGCCGCGGTCACCGCATTCTCCCGCACGAACTGAATCATCGTGCGAATATTTACGCGCTGCGCTCACTCAATGTGCGCTGGATCATTGCCGTCACCGCCGTCGGTAGTTTGCAGGAAAAATACAAGCCCCGCGACATTTTGCTGCCGTCGCAATTCTACGACCGCACAAGTTTGCGCGCCCACCACACGTTTTTTGGGGAAGGAATTGTCGCCCACGTGTCTTTTGGCGAACCGATTAGTCTCCCGTTGCGCAATTTGTTGGCCGAGTCAGCGAAAAAAGTTGGCGTTACCGTTCACAACGGCGGCACTTACGTGAACATGGATGGACCAGCATTTTCGACGCGGGCGGAGTCCGAATTAAATCGCCGAAATGGCTTTGACGTGATCGGAATGACGAATTTGCCGGAAGCAAAATTGGCGCGCGAAGCGGAAATCGCCCTGGCTACAATGGCGATGATCACCGATTACGATTGTTGGAAGATCGAGGAAGAGCCGGTATCGGCCCAGACGGTCTTCGGTCACCTGACCGCGAACGCCGAAGCTGCTAAGAAAGTTTTGATCGAAGTGATCCCCCAAATTCCGGCCGAGCCGGGCTGGGCCGATCATCGGTCGCTCGACAACGCACTGGTGACGGAACGGGCGCTCTGGCCGAAGGCGACGGCAGAGAAGCTTCGGCCAATTTTGGGCCGGTTTTTGTGAGGGTAAAAAAATTCTTGCCATTCGCGAGCTGATTATAGTAATTATAAAACCGTCGCCAGTCCTAGCTGCCACAGTTCTAATGAAAATCGAAATCGCTTTCTGCCTGCTCAGCCTCGCGCTGCTCCCGGCTTGTTCGACTACTTCTCAGACAACGACTGCCAACCAAACGCTCGAGCAGCGCCTGATGGCCAAGTACGCCAGCAATGCGACCGAGCCGGGCGCAATCGGTGAAGAGCCGGCACCTCCGGCCGAAGGCCCGGAAGATGTTCCGGCCGATGCTCCCGCGACGGTCGATCAAAATCCGGCGTTAATGCCGAGTCCGTTGCTCCGCTACTGGGCGTCCTCGCGCACTCCGTAATCGGCGAATCGGTTTCGTTCAGTCTCTTTTGGGAGGCGTTTTATCGCGCCAGCCAGCGACCTAAGCTGTGTTGCTTCGTGTGCCGCTGAAAGCGTGATCCGCAATCGCGCCGTGCCTTTACCTACCGTCGGGTAACGGATCGCGGGGACAAGAAATCCGTTGTCTTGAAGATTTTGCGCTGCGGCCAGCGTCTCTTTTTCGTCCCCAATAATCCATGGAACAATCGCGCTGGCTGGCTGAATCGAAAGCTCTTCCGCCAAGATGTCGATGTTACGCCAGAGCCGTTGCCGCCGTTTTTCTCCTTCGATCGATGAAAGAAAATCGACAGCCGCCCTTGCCGCCGCAGCCAACGCCGGAGGCGGTGCCGTCGAAAAGATAAACGAGCGGGCCCGGTTAATGAGCCATTCAGTCATGTTTCGCGATCCGCAAATGTAGCCGCCGCTGACGCCGAGCGCTTTGCTCAGCGTTCCCATTTGAACATCGACTTCCGGGCTCAGGTTCTCTTCGAAAGCCAGGCCCCGCCCATTTCGCCCGATCACGCCGACAGCGTGCGCTTCATCGAGAAATAACTGGGCGCCGAAGTCTATCTTCAGCTTAACGATTTCCTGCAACGGGGCGCGATCGCCATCCATTGAAAAGACAGATTCAGTGATAATCACAATGCGCGCCGCAGAGTTTTTTTGGCGGGCCCATTCAAGATGGCTCTTCAGTTTGCCGAGATGATTGTGGGGAAAAACGCGCAGGATGGCGCCGCTCAATTTCGCGCCGTCGATCAGCGATGCGTGACACAATTTGTCGAGAATGATGATGTCGTTTTTGTCGACCAGCGCCGGAATTGTTCCGAGCGCTGCCGCGTAACCGCTGCTGAAACAGAGCGCCGCTTCCGTTTTCTTCCATTTCGCGAGCGCGGTTTCGAGGCAAACATGCGGCGATTGCGTCCCGCTGATCAATCGAGAAGCGCCCGCGCCCACACCAAATTCCGCAATCGCCTTCGTCGCTGCCTCGCGCAACTGCGGATCATTCGCCAGCCCGAGGTAATCGTTTGAGGAAAAGTTGATCAGCCGTTTGCCCTCGAGATCGGCAATCGTTCCCGACGGGCTGGATATTTCGCGTAGATGTCGATCTAACGAGCGCGCGCGCAAAGCTTCAAGTTGCCGCGCGTAAATGTCGCTCATCCGGCCGACGGACTCCAAAGCGCCCATGCGAGCAAATTGCCTGCATCCCGCCAGACTCCGGAGTGACTATCACCGAGGACAACGACAATGATGTCTTTGCCCGGCCGCGAACCGCTCGCGATCAAACATTTCCCGGCAGCCTCGGTGTAACCAGTCTTCATCCCGTTGCAGTAGGGCAATCGCTTCAAAAGCTTGTTGGTGTTTTCCAATTCACGTGTGCGGCCATTGGCGTAGCGGAAAACCAGCTGCGGCAGGCAAACGATCGAACGAATTGTGGGATTCGCATACGCCACCCGTGCGATCGTCGCCAGGTCGCGCGCGGTGGAATATTGCCTCGCGTCCGGCAATCCGTTCGGGTTCACGAAATGCGAATTCCTGGCCCCGAGCGCGAACGCGCGCTGGTTCATCTTTTCGGCAAACGCTTCGATGCTGCCGGCATTGTCTCGCGCCAAACAACGCGCAACGTCATTCGGGCTTTTTACCAGCAACGCGCGCAGGAGGTCGATCCGTTGATAAATATCCCCGGGTTTAATATTTAGTTTCACCGGCTCCGCGAAAGTGTCGACCTGCGCGACCGTCACCGGCCGATCCAAGGAGCCGCTTTCAGCCACGATCAATCCGGTTAACAATTTGGTCGTACTTGCAGGCGCTCGGATTTGGTCCGGATTTTTTTCGTAGAGCACTTGTCCATTACTAACATTGATCACGATGACTGAGGTCGCGCCGGTCTTCGGAACAGAGCCCGGCACGGTCTGTATTGGAACCGGCTCCTCAGATTCGCGCGATTTCGCGGTGCTGCGATGTGTTCGGCGCGGTCGCGGTGTTGCGCTTGATGTCGCGTCCGAATCCGACTTTGCAGTCGCTGCAGATTTCGATTTCGAATGCTGCCGATGCGGCACGCCGGTCGGCCGAACCTCGTTTGGATTTTCCTCGTCTGACGTAATCGCGGCTGGCTCGGCCGCGAGACAAAGGGCGGCGAGTCCAACCGCGCAAAAGACAAAACCGGCTCGATACCAGCGCTTCATGGGCGGCAAATTAGCGATAAAGATTCAACGCGCGCAAGCGGTCGTTACAAATCCTTGCCGCGCTGGATTAGTTCAATTTCGTAGCCTTCCGGCGCATCGATAAAGGCGATCGCGCTGCCGCCTGAAGTTTTATGAGGACCATCGGAGAGCGGATAACCTTTCGCCGCTGCTTCGCGTGCGAATTTCTCCAGATCGTCCACTTCAAACGCGAGATGAGTCAGATCCGGACCTACCACCACCGGGCCGCTCTCGTCGAATTTGCAGATCTCGATTTCTTCTTCGCTTTCGGGGGCTTTGAAAAAAACGAGCTGCGATCCCCGTCCGGACGTATGACGCCTGGTTTCTTGCAATCCGAGCACGTCTTTGTAAAACGCCACCGTCTTCTCCAGATCGTTCACCCGGTAGCGCGTGTGTAACAGTTTCTTAACCATCGTGTATCTTATTGCCCCGTTAACCGATTAAATTCAAACTCTTCGCCGATGAAACTTGTCATCGCCGCCACTGGCGCCAGCGGTTCGATCTATTTGCAACGACTACTAGAGCAGATCGACACCGCCGCGCACGAGATTCATCTGGTCCTGAGCGGTCACGCGAAACAAGTCGCGAAACAAGAGCTTGGCGCTTTCAAAATTCCAAAATCGATCGCGCAACACGGCGAGAACGATCTCAATGTCCCGTTCGTCAGCGGCTCGGCCCGATTTGATGCCATGGTGATCGTCCCCTGTTCGATGGCGACGCTTGGCCGGATCGCTGCCGGCTCAAGCGACACTGCGCTTTTGCGCGCGGCCGATGTTTTTTTAAAGGAGCGACGCAAATTGATCGTTGTGCCGCGCGAAACGCCTTGGAATTTGATCCACGCGCGCAACATCGTCACTCTGCTGGAAGCAGGCGCGATCGTATTGCCGGCAATTCCGTCTTTTTACAGCCGCCCGACTTCACTTGTCGATCTGGTCGACACGGTGGTCTGGCGGATTCTGGATCAAATCGGCTTGCCGAACGCGCGCGCCTATCGCTGGGCCGATCAAACTTCGCGCCGCGGCGCCCGCAAGAAGAAGCCTTGAAGATCGAAGGCTGGCGCGCGCGATGGCTGATCGCGTTTGGATTTTATTTGCTCCAGGTTTGGGCGCGCACCCTCCGTTACGAAATTGAGGATCGCGCGAATGTTTTGGGAAAACCAGTGTCGGGAAATTACATTGCCGCGCTCTGGCATAATCGCCTCCTGCTAATTTCATTTGTCCTCAAGAAATTTTTCCCGGATCGACCAGGCGCCGGACTAATCAGTGCGAGCCGTGACGGAGACCTCATCGCGGACGTGACTCAACGTTTTGGATTTGATGTCGTGCGCGGGTCGAGCTCACGAATGGGTGCCGCCGCCCTCCTCGAGTTGAGCAACGTTCTTAATTCCGGACACGATGTCTTGATTACGCCCGACGGCCCGCGTGGTCCCGCTTATGAGCTCGGACCGGGCATTATCTTTCTCGCGCAAAAAACCGGAGCTCCGATCGTTCCGATCAACATGGAGTATTCGAGTTGCTGGCGGGTGAAAAGTTGGGACAGGTTCATCATTCCGCGACCATTTGCTAAAGTGCGCGTCATCATCGGCCAACCACACCGGGTAAGATCGACATCTACGCCCGAAGAATTCGAAAACGAGCGGCTGCATCTCCAAAATGCGATGATGTCGCTGGTTGAGCGCCGCTGACTCATTTAAGTTCGCCGCATGGGAAATCTGATCGACGGCCGCTCGATTGCTGAAAAGGTTTATGTCGATCTTCGGCGCGAGATTGCCGACCTGAAATCGAAAGGGGTCACACCGGGGCTTGCCGTCGTTCTCGTCGGCGATAATCCAGCGTCGCGGACCTACGTTCGCTCAAAAGACAAAATGAGTCGCGAGCTTGGCTTGCATTCGGTCAAGCTCGAGCTCCCGGCTTCGACCACGCAGAGCGAGTTACTCGCGCGGGTGGAAGGATTGAATCGCGATCCCAAGGTCCATGGAATTCTTGTTCAGTCGCCGCCGCCGAAACAGATCGATGAAGCCGCGATCGTGCGCGCGCTCGATCCGCGCAAAGACGTGGACGGTTTTCATCCACTCAATGTGGCCAAGCTGGCGATGGGCGATCCGACTGGCTTCGTGCCGTGCACGCCGCTTGGGGTGCAACGCCTCCTGATCGAAAGCAAGATCGACATCGCCGGCGCGCACGTCGTGGTTCTCGGGAGAAGCATGATCGTTGGGAAACCCGTCGCGCTTTTGCTTATGCAAAAAGCAAAAGGCGGCGATGCGACCGTGACGGTGGCACATTCGCGGAGCAAAAATCTCGAAGAGATTACGCGCTCGGCTGACATTTTGATCGCAGCCATCGGACGCGCGCACTTCGTCAAAGCGGATCACGTTTGCGACGGCGCAGTTGTTATCGATGTTGGAATCAATCGCATGGACGACAAAACCAACGAACGCGGCTATCGGCTCGTGGGCGATGTTGCCTTTGATGAAGTTGCGCCCAAGGCGAAAGCGATCACCCCAGTCCCGGGCGGAGTGGGGCCGATGACAATCGCAATGTTGATGTCGAACACGGTCAAGGCGGCGCGGATGTTTAGTTCGGCCTGACGATCTTTGTCGTTAGCAGTCGCATGATCGTCGGGCTGAATCGCGCGACCTGGAGAAAACGTGAGGCCGTTTTTGGTGACAATACCGCCGTCCGGGCGAGTCGATTGACCCAAAGTCGCCCGCGATACATCGCGCGATGAGCGCGGACGAATCCGCGCATGACTGATTGTCGATCCTCGCCACGGATGATCCTTACGATTGCGTCCGCGGCCAGCTCGCCTGAGCGCACCGCGTAATAAATTCCTTCGCCAGTAAATGGTTCGACCACGCGCGCGGCATCTCCAATGAAGAACAAATTTTCGTGGGCGACTGAAACTGGCGCGCGTGTCAGCGGAGTGATCGTGCGCCACGTCTGATCGGCCGGGAGCTTGAATTCCTGTTCGGCCCACGCCCGCAGTGACGAAATCGTTGGTGGCGCGCCAACCAGGCACAAATTCAGTTCGCGATCGTTTACCGGCGCCTGGCCGGAATATCCTTCGGGCAGAAACTGCAGCACAATCCGATTTCCGAAGTCGCGCGGGAGCGGAATGTGCGCTTGCAGTGCAACGCGCTCGCGCTCGGGGCGCGGCAGGAGGTTGCGCAACCGAGCCACGGTGGAATTGCGTCCGTCCGCTCCGACTACCACACGCGCGGCGAACGTCTCCCGTACGATGTCGATCCTCCAATTTTTGGCGACGGTCCGATCGAGCGCGATCAGCGTTGCTTCCTCGCGAATTTCAGCCCCGAGAGTGCGCGCCCAATTGAGGAGAAGATGGTCAAACAGGCTGCGCTTGATCGAGATCATGCCGCGGTTGCGGCGCGCAAGCTCGACCCGCAGTTTTTCGCCGCCGATGGCAATAAATTCCACTGCGTCGAGGGAAGCGTGCGGACAGTTCCGAATTTCCTCCTCGAGTTTGAGGCGTTGCAGCACGGGCCAGCAGGCCGGGTTGAGGCAGTCACCGCAAACTTTCTCGCGCGGAAATTTTTCCCGCTCCAAAACTAGCGTTCGCAATCCAGCCGCCGCGCAAAAAGCCGCGCAGGTCGAACCGGCCGGCCCGCCGCCGACGATCGCTACATCGACAACCTCCATTTCGCTTGAGTCTCAATAATTAGGGCGGCGTCTTCAACATCGTTGGCGTGCGATCTAAATCGGAACGAGATTCATACATGAGCTGGTCAATTCCCATCGCCCGCATCGCCGGCATTCAATTGCGCATTCACATTACGTTTCTTTTGCTTATCGCCTGGATCGCACTTGGTTCCGCGGGCGCCGCGATTTTTGTGCTGCTATTGTTTGTGTGCGTTGTGCTGCACGAATTTGGACATGCGCTGGCGGCCAAAGCTTACGGAATCAACACCCCCGACATCACGCTCCTACCCATCGGCGGAGTCGCGCGACTGGAGCGAATACCTGAAGAACCGAAGCAAGAGCTGGTCATTGCCGCCGCCGGGCCAGCGGTGACCGCGATCATTGCGCTCTCTCTTTTCATCGTCATCGCATCGCGAGGCGGAACCGACTTCGGTGCTTCCTTCCAAAGCGGCGATATGGTCGTGAATCTCTTCAAGATCAACGTCTGGCTGCTTTTGTTTAATTTGATTCCGGCCTTTCCGATGGATGGCGGCCGCGTTTTGCGTGCGTTGCTCGCGACGCGCTTGAGCTATGCGCGGGCAACCCAAGTCGCAGCGACAGTTGGGCAGGCCTTCGCTTTCTTTTTTGGAATTATCGGTCTCTTCGGCATACCCGGAATATTTAATCCGAATCCATTCTTAATTTTTATCGCTTTCTTCGTGTACATCGGCGCTTCGCAGGAGGCGGCGCTCGCGCAAATGCGCGATGTCTCGCGGCGGTTTCCGGTTTCGAGCGCAATGGTGCGCGAATTTCGCTCGCTTCCGGAGAGCGCGACGTTGGAGGAGGCAGTCGACGCATTGCTCGCCACGTCGCAGCACGATTTTCCGGTTGTGGATGAGAACGGTGGAGTCGCCGGCATTTTAACGCGACACGATCTGATCGCGGCGTTGCGTAAAGGCGATGCGACGATTCGCGTGGGCGATGTCATGCGTCGCGACATTCCGACCGTGACGACAGGGACGCGGTTCGAAGAAGCGTTTCGGATCATGCAGGAATGCAATTGCCCGGCAGTGCCGGTGCTCGACAGCATGAAACGATTGGTCGGTCTGCTCACCCCGGAAAATGTCAGCGAGCTCATGATGGTCCAGTCCGCCCTGCCGCGGCGCCGGGCAGCGTAAAGGTGGATCGGCCGCTCCGCGGGCGATGCTAAATTAATGCGGCTTCGCCGCGATTTCTGACATCGAGCAAGGGACTGCTCGATCCACCCAATTGTCGATCTCTCCAACAAGAGCAAGATTAAGGGGAAGAGGAAGCGGAGAGAAGAGCAATGGCTGTCTCAACCAAGGAAAAACCGGACCTGCAAAAGAAGGTGCACGAAGTGCCGCATAAGCCGGGTGTGTACCTGATGCGCGACCGGTTCCATCGCGTCATCTACGTCGGCAAAGCGCGGGATCTGCGGAAGCGGGTCAGCTCGTATTTCTTGCCGTCGAAGCTGGCCCAGGCCGATTTGAAAACGCGCGCGATGCTGGAGGCGACATGGGATTTCGAAACGCACGTCGTCCGGAGCGAAGCGGAATCCGTGTTGCTCGAGGGCAAACTGATCAAAGAATACCGCCCGCGTTACAACATCTCGTTTCGGGACGACAAACGGTTTTTGCTGGTGAAGATCGACATGTCGGAAGAATGGCCGCGTTTCCGACTGACCCGTCTCAAGAAAAACGATAATGCGCGCTACTTCGGCCCCTACGCGGATGCCGGCGCGTTACGCCAGACTCTGAACTTGATGCGGAAGAAATTTGGCGTGCTCACGTTTGGCCGGGGAGCACCGACCGAACGCGAACTGAAATCTTCGACTTATCAGGTGCCGGTGCGCTTGAGCGAAATTACGGCGGAGCAATATCGCGAACGTGCCGCACGAGCCTGCGAATTTCTGGAGGGTCATTCGCGCGAAATGATCGACGCCTTGGATGAGCAGATGCGCAAAGCGGCTGAGAAAATGGAATTCGAAAAAGCGGCCGAGCTTCGCAACATGATTGACGACGTGCGCCAAACGACCAAACAGGTGCGGCGCTTCACCCGCGGAACACTTCCGAGCGCGATCGATCCGCTGGCCGATGTTCAGGCGCTCGGCGATGCGTTGCAGCTTCCGCGATTGCCGCGGGTAATGGAGTGTTTCGACATCTCCAACATTTCCACCACCCACGTGGTCGCCTCGATGGTGTGTTTCCGCGATGGCGTGCCGGATAAGGATTGTTACCGCCGATATCGAGTGCGGACCGTCCAAGGCCAGGACGATTTCGCCAGCATGGCCGAAGTCGTCAGGCGGCGTTATTCGCGCGTGCTTCTCGAAGCGCGCGAAAGAAATCCGGACGTTGCGGAGTTTTCACAAGAGAATCCGGCAGACGCAATAGATCGCGTGTCGGATAAAAACGAGCGCGAGTTCGTGGCCGTTCGTTTGCCGGACTTAATCATCGTCGACGGTGGCAAAGGACAACTCTCGTCCGCGTGTCGCGAGTTGCAGAGATTGGGCCTGCATGATTTGCCAATCATCGGTTTGGCGAAAGAGCATGAGGAGATTTACCGGCCTGGCCGGGCCATGCCGTTGCAACTGCCGGTGGATTCAGGAGCACTCCACCTGCTTCAGCGAATCCGCGACGAAGCGCATCGCTTCGCGAATGCTTATCACCAACTGCTGCTCAAGAAGCGGATCGACGAAAGTATTCTCGATGATTGTCCGGGCGTGAGTCAGAACCGGAAAAGCCTGCTTCTGCGAAAATTCGGTTCGGTCAATCGCTTGCGCAAAGCAAGCGTCGAGCAAATTGCGGCGACCGAGGGGATCGGGCCGAAACTGGCTGAAGAAGTGCATCGCTTTCTGCAACGGCATTGACGCAGGCGTGTCGCAACGGAAGATGTCGATCTCGCCATGAAGCCAGCGCGCGCATTTTTCATTTCCGTGTTGCTGCCGGCTTCGGTTTTTGCCCAGGGCTTGCCGCCGGCTGCGTCGCCGAGCCCGCCGCCAACGAGTGATGAGGAGACAATTATTCCGACGTTTGAGACCCAGAAGCTTGCGCGGACTTACATTCTGGATATTCCGGCGCCGCGCGGCCAAATCACGGACCGGACCGGGTTACCCCTTGCCCAGAACAAAGTCAGCTACAATCTGGCGATCAGTTTTCCGACGCCGCTCGATTTTACGGACACGAAAGCGGTCGCCTTTGCCCGGGAAAAGATCGACCAGGCGGCGAAGTTAGTCGGCCGCTCGATCAAGATTTCCGACGACGCGATTCTGCGGCATTATCACAATCGTGGAATCCTACCGCTGGAGATCGCGCAGAACCTGAGCAA
>Ga0137403_10002744_pt1 | contig 21398 bp, 20 predicted proteins | sample CZOMad2_1_16fung_FD_122057 | JGI IMG/M metagenome (GOLD analysis project Ga0137403, IMG submission 122057) | Vadose zone soil fungal communities from Angelo Coast Range Reserve, California, USA - CZOMad2_1_16fungal (Hybrid Assembly) | ecosystem: Environmental > Terrestrial > Soil > Vadose zone...
ATCAGGTGCAGATTCTACCTGGTAACCTTCATAACGAAGACCCAACTTAATAAACTCTATAATATTCTCTTCATCATCAACAATGAGCACCTTTGGTTTGTCCTGGTTGGCTTGCCAGGATGAGGTCCCTTGCTGCATAGTGTATCTCCCCTTTAGAAGTGCCGAAAAAGTGAGCATTGCTAGCTAGAAAATAAGGATGGCAGCTAGAAAAAACTATTCTATTCCTCATTATAGAGACCTGAGCTGTGACTCGCAAGCCTATAGGCGATAATTTCATCTATTCTCAGGGGAATTTCACCTATTCTCAGCAGAAACTAATCCGTGAAATCGGCCCTCATTTGGCCGTACAGTGAAAAACCATTGACATGTATGGCAGACTGAGATATCCTAAACACTAGGAAAAAAGGATAACATTTAATTACTCTGCCCTATGAAAGGTTCCCACGATGAAGCTGACGATGAAAGGGGATTATGGCCTACGTGCCATGTTAGATATGGCGGCGTATTATGGGCAGGGGCCAGTGGAAAGTTCAGATATTGCTAGTCGGCAATATATACCAGAGCAATATCTTGATCAGATCCTTATGGTCTTGCGCAAAGAAGGCCTGGTAAAAAGTATTCGTGGCCCAAAGGGCGGACATATGTTAGCAAAGCCTCCCAATCAGATCACTATGGCCGAGGTGATGCAAGCACTGGAAGGGTATGTTCCTCCTATGGAGTGTCTCCCAAATCCAGATTTTTGTAAACTCTCTCCAGGATGTGCGTTGCGTGATGTCTGGCAGAAGATAGATGCTATGACCCAGCAGGTACTAACTTCTACCACTATTGAGGAATTGGCCCAACGTCATCGCACTGGCAGCACGGAGACAATGTACTATATTTAGTTCGATTTCGGAGTGGGGATGTGATGAGTTCACGAAGGGGATGGTAGCACGTGGCTGATGCATTGGAAGAACGCAAGCTAATCGCCATTGTCGAGGATGATCGCCATGGGCGTGCGGGCCTGCATCTGCTTTACCCAATAGAAATTTTCAGCGTGAGTCATTTCCGGCGGAGCAGGCTTCTTGCTCGGCGCGGGGCCGTTGTTCCCGTGCGGGGTCCTAGGAGGCATTGGATCCTTCACGTCCGCAAAACCGGGACGAAACATCCTGCGATTCACCATGACTGCTCCTTACAGGTAGGGTTAGCCTCTCACGTATGATGCATACAAAACGCGCCGGGTTACAGTTGGGCTCAGAAATAGCAGAAGAAATCGATTTGTATGCTGGAGTCACGGACGCGAGAAAATTGCGCGTTGTGGATTTGGCGCCAAGGAGGCCGCCAGCGCGTCGAGGCCGAGTTGCCGATTCAGGTTACGCCGGATACCGATATAAAGTTCGTCAAATGCAGTAACCGCGCGCATGACCCAGGAGGAATCCACGATTTTACTGAGGGCTTCCAGTTCTTTCGAAAGATGTAGGTTGCGAAGCACGGGTTGCTTTGCGCCTGACGTTAGCTCCAGCAGATCTCCCAACAGGGCATAGAAAACTTGCAGGTGGTCCTCGAACGAGGAGTCGCGGTCTTTGGCGATCGCGCTGGTGTCGGCGAAGAGTTGCGCGAAGCCTTCGGCGCGAGCGGTGCGGTCGAGGATGCGCAGGGCGTCGCGATGGCGTTGGACGGTTTGGTCTACGTCCATCTCCATCGCCAGACCTGGGCTGCCTTCGGCTAGTTGGGCGGCTAGCTTGCGGTCGGCGGGCTTGCGGTCGGTCTTGCCCTTCAGGATTTGCTCGACTTCCAGTTCAGGCAGCGGAGCGAAGTGAAACTGCAGGCATCGAGAGACGATAGTAGGTAGCAGGACGTGGGGCGACGGAGCGGTCAGGATCAAGGTTGCGGAGCCTGGTGGCTCCTCGAGAATTTTGAGGAAGACGTTGGCTACGTTCCAATTCATCGTTTCGGCGCCATCTAGAATAAAGACGCGGCGGCGGCCCATTGGTTGGAAGTAGGCAGCGCGCTGGACGGCGCGAAGTTGTCCGATACGCATCATGGGGCGGGCTACCGGTGTCTTGAGGCGGACCGGATCGGGGACCAGGGCCCAGACATCGGGATGCGACTGCAGGATCAGCGGGACGCGCTCGACCGTTGCGGCGTCAGCGCTTTCGCCGCGCTCTGCCAGGCCTTGCTCGATGAGTTCTTGCGGATCGGCTAGCAGGCTGATGCGCTTGCAGGGTTCGCATTCGCCACAGAAATCGTCGGGGAGGCGCTCGCAGTTGGCGGCTTGCGCGAACATGCGGGCGAGGGTGTATTTTCCTACACCGCGTGGCCCGGTGAAGAGCAGGGCGTGGGGGACTCGGTTGCTGCGCAAGGCGCCGCGGAGTGCGGCTACGAGGCGGTCGTTGCCAAGGAATTCGGAGAAGCCCACAGTCAGTGCCCGTCCTTTCCCGCGTGGCTGGCGAATTTCGCGGCGAGCAGTGGCTCGACGATGGTCACGAGGTCGGCCGCTATCGATTCTGGGGCGCGCATCGTTTTACGCTCGGTGTCGAAACATTCGACGGTAGTCCAATTGGCGCGGCTCGAAAGGAAGTCGTACATGGCGGCGGCGTCCTCCAGGTGACGCAGGCTGCTTTCCTGAATGTCCCGTTCTGCGGACGTGTAGCTGCGAGCGGATTTCTTCGACACGAGCGCCTGGGCCTGCGCTGGCGGCACACGCAAATAGATCACTTTATCTTCGGGCGGCAGACCGTAGATGTTGTATTCGAGGTGTTCCACCCAGGCGATGAATTCGTTGCGTTTGTCGGGTGGGACGCGGGCGGTTTGGTGGGCCAGGTTAGAGGCGATGTAACGGTCGGCGAGGATCAGTTTGCCTTGGTCGATCGCAGAGGACAATTCGAGCTTGGCTTCGAAGCGGTCGCCGGCGTAGAGGAGGGCCGCGAAACGAGGGTCAACCGTGTCGAGCGCGCCGAAGTCGCCATTCAGAAATTGGCCGACCAACTTGCCGAACCAGGAGTCGTAGTCGGGGAAGCCGGTCGAGTATATAGACACGCCGCGCGCGATGAGGGATTTCTCGAGCAGGTCGACCTGGGTGCGCTTGCCGCTCCCATCGATGCCTTCGATGGCGATGAGTTTGCCAACAGGGGTGAACACGCTGGATACAGTTTAACGAGAGACGCGCAGGGCTGCAACGTGTCTGAGAGAGATCGCGTGATATCGTGGGAAGAGGTAGAGCCAAACGAAGCAACAGAGTAATGACGCAGTGAAGTTACGAGATGCGGAAATCAGGCGGAAATCGACGAGGCTAGCGTGAGTGCGGACGGTGTGCGCGAAAATTTGTTAAGGATTCGAGAACGAATTGCGGCTGCTGCGCAGCGAGCCGGACGCCGTTGCGAAGAGATTACGTTGATTGGCGTGTCGAAAACGCATCCGGCGGAGGCGATTCGTTCGGCGTACGCGGCGGGCTTGCGGGATTTTGGCGAGAACCGAGTTCAGGAGTGGGAAGGGAAGCGTGAGGGGCTCGCTGATCTAAGCGACGCGAGGTGGCACTTGATCGGACATTTGCAGAGCAACAAGGCGGCGCGGGCATCTGGGTTGTTTCACTGCGTGGATTCGATCGATGATTTTTCGTTGGCGCAACGATTGGACCGGGCGCGTGGAGAAGCGGGTAGCGCAGGGAGCTTGCGCGTCTTACTTGAGGTTCGTGTGGCCGAAGAAGGAACGAAGAACGGTGTGAGTGCGGCGGACCTCCCGGCACTCGGGGAAAAAGTGACCGCGCTACCGACGCTACATCTAAGCGGCTTGATGTGCATTCCTCCGTATATCGAGGAGGCTGGGCAGGTGCGACCGTACTTTCGACAGCTGCGGGAGTTGCGCGATCAACTAGCGGCACAGTTGGGGATGCCGCTGCCAGTCTTGTCGATGGGGATGTCGCACGATTTTGAAGTGGCGATTGAAGAAGGTGCGACGGAAGTGCGGGTGGGGACGGCGTTGTTTGGACACCGGCCTGCGGCGAAGGTATAGGAGTTTAATTTCGGAAGCCATGGGACGAAGTTGTCTTACTCCGTTCAGGTACAAGAAACTGAGTCGAAAAATCTCGCCGATGTGAGCATTCGGCGAAGGATAAGTGCAGCGTGAGCGAAGTGGACGACGAGCAAGAGATTAGCGGTTACGCTTTGGAGATCTGGTCGCGCGACGGAGTGGTCAAGTTTCAGGTGCGCGTACAGCCGCGCGCCAGCCGGAACGAAATTGCCGGAGTGATTGCGGGGGCTCTGAAGGTACGACTTCAGGCGGCCGCCTTGGAAGACCGGGCGAATACGGCACTCTGCGAATTTCTGGCGGAACTTTTGAAAACGCCAAAGTCGGCTGTTAGAATCCTCAGCGGCGATCGTAGCCGGATCAAGCGCATCGAGATTCGCGGAGTACACGAGCGACAAGTGCGTGGACTTTTGTCACACGAAGCGTAGTTATTCGCCGATCGTGTTCGGGTCGGTGGCGGCGAATTCAGGAAGGCCACCCAGCGACATGAGTTTCGACTTCCAGAAAATGCAGAGCGATTTGCGGGCAGCGAAGCTCGACGGGTGGCTGTTTTATGACTTTCGAGGCCGCGATCCGATCGCGCATCGCATTTTGAGTCTCCCACCCGGCATGCGCACCCGGCGCTGGTTCTACTTCGTGCCGGCGAAGGGCACGCCACGAAAGCTGGTTCACAAGATTGAGTCGCAATCGCTGGCGGCGCTGCCGGGCCAGACGCTCTACTATGCCGGCCAGGAGGAATTGCGCAAGAATCTGGCGAAAACCATTGGCCGAACCAAGATCGTGGCCATGCAGTATTCTCCCAGGGCCGCGATTCCATACGTGGCGATGGTGGACGCGGGCACCATCGAGCTGGTGCGAGGCGCCGGCGTGAAGGTCGTGAGTTCCGCCGACCTAGTGCAGAAATACGAAGCGTGCTGGACGCCGCAGCAACTGGAATCACATCTGGCGGCAGGCAAAGCCATCGACCGGATTGTGCGCGACGCATTTCAGGAAGCGGCGAAACAGGTGCGCGACAGGAAACACTTCACCGAGTACGATCTGCAGCAATGGATCCTGCGAGAGTTTGATACTGCCGGAATCGTGCGTGAAGAAGGGCCAGACGTCGCGGTTAACGCCAATGCCAGCGATCCTCACTACGGCCCTTTGGCGGGGAAGTCAGCACCGATTCGCGTGGGAGATTTGCTGCTGCTCGACGTGTGGGGCAAGGCCAGCACGCCGGGGAGCGTCTACTATGACATCACGTGGATCGGTTTTCTTGGCGCTAAGGTGCCCGAAAGGTACGCGAAGATATTTCGCATCGCAAGAGATGCGCGGGATAAGGCCGTCGACCTAATTCTTTCGAGCGTTGCAGGGGGAAAGCCCTTGCAAGGTTGGCAGGTGGATAACGTCGCGCGGAGCGTCATCGAAAACGCTGGCTACGGAAAATACTTCTTTCACCGCACGGGTCATAGCATTGGCGAGAGCGTGCATGGGAATGGGGCGAACATGGACGGGCTGGAAACGCACGACGTGCGTCACCTGATTCCCCGAACCTGTACTTCGATCGAGCCAGGAATTTACTTGCCGGAGTTCGGCATACGCACGGAGGTGAACGTGTACATCGGCGAGCGTGAAGCTCGCGTAACCGGCGCGGTTCAGACCGACGTCTTGGCACTTTTGGTATAGCGAGCAGAGCGCGGTTACGGGAGCGAATTCAGATAATGATGGTAGATGCACCAGTGGCGGAGCCCTCGGACCACCAAGCGAAATCCGAAGGCATGGCCATGGCGATTGGCGTTGCTGGTTGGCTCTTGCCGGGCTTGGGCCACGCTTTGCAGAAGATGTGGGGAAGAGCGATCGCGTGCTTCTTGACGGTCGGAGTGCTCGTCATCATCGGTGCAGGAATGCGCGGCAATTTATTTACCGCCGATGGGGGCGATGCCTTCGCGGCGCTTGGGTACGTTGCGGACCTGGGTACTGGGAGCTTCTACGTTTTGGCTAGATCGCTCGAGGCTGACGGCCCCGATGTATCCCGCGCCGCTGGCGACTATGGGACGCGATTCCTGGCAGCCGCTGGGGTACTGAATCTACTCGCTGCGTTGCATGCCTATGAAGCGGCGCGCGGACGAAAGGCCTGAGGATTCGGATCAGATGACATTGCATTTCAGCCATTTTCAGTCCATGCTCCTGTTTGCCTTGGCAATCTCCGTTGCATTTGGATTCTTGAGCCGCAGACCTGCGCTAGAACGTCTGAAGTATGTCGGATGGTCATTGTTGATGTTCTTGTTGATCGGCGTCGGGATTGGCTGGGTGATGTACCCGTTCTCGCGCTAGAAGACTATGCTCGCGGACCGGCAACATCAGGTCGCGCCGCTAGCTACAGAAGGGAGGGTACGCGGTGGGGTGGGACAGCGCTTATTTGCTGTCTTTGGCTTTCGCCATTTTCGAGGTCACGAACAAGAGCAGCTTGCGATCTTTTTCCTCCATGCGCGACAGGAAGCGTATTAGTTGGCGCAAAAAGCGGGCTTCCTTGCCGGACGCCCCCCAGTTACCAGCGCCTGATCCTTTGCCGTCGAGAACGGGATGACGCTGAGGAGGTTCATCGCCTTCATAGAGAAGTTCGTACAAAGGCACTTCGAGCGCCCGTGCGAATTTTTCCAGTGTTTCCACCGCGGGAACGGTGTGACCGTTTTCCACACGCGAAACATAACACCGAAGTAGTCCTGTGCGCTCCTGGATGTCTCCTTGGGAGAGTTTCTTTTGTTCCCTGAGCGCACGCAAGCGGTCCGCGACAATCATAAGCACCTCGTAGGTCGATCTGTGCCCCACAGCTTACCGTAACAGCTATGGTTAGTACCACATGTTATTCTACCTATAAACACTAATACACAACTCTTGAATCCCAGTACATGGATATCGTGGCGTGGAATAATCATCCTAAGAATATACTTGACGATACGATACCTATGGATTACTCTTTCCCGGCTCTGCTGCCGTCCCGCACCAGGACTCGCCCGCGAACGAGAGACACAAGGCCACATCACTCGCTGCTATCGAATCTTAATGAGGTCGCCCGCAAATGCCACAGGTAGCTCGTTTTGAAAACATCGCCGGTCCCTTTGCCCAGCTGAACACTTTTCGTGATATTCCCCTCGGACTGATGGTTTGGCAGATTGGGGATACCAACGACGTGAGTAGTCTGCGGTTGCTGACTGTGAATGAAGCCGCCGAACGGGAGCTGGGTACCTCTCTGCGCGACGTCATTGGCCAGGAGATCGGGCAATCATTTCCATCGCTGTTGAAAACCAATCTTCCGGACTGCTGCCGCAGGGTAATCGTGTCAGGGAAAGCAGAGAAAGTGGGAGAGGTACGGTTTGCGAACGGTTGCGCTCAGGACGGCATCTTCTGGTTCGACTGTTTCCCCCTGCCAGGCAATTGCGTCGGAACGGCGTTTGAAAATATTACGGACCGCAAAAAGATTGAACTAGCCAAGTCTGGCGCGCTGCGACTGCTGCATAGAATTACTATAGCAATCAACGATTCGACAACCGTCGCGGATGCCGCGGAGGTGTGCCTCAGGGAAGTGTGCAAGCACATAGGATGGCCCGTGGGGCAGCTGTTTGAAGTGGACGAAATCTCTGCAACGGAAGTTGCCGCAAAACCAATCTGGCATGTAAGCGATTCTGGCCGCTTCCGCGCTTTTCGAGAAGCCAGTGAAAGATTCGAACGAGATTTAACGAACAAATTCCTGCTGGACTGCCGGATCCGGCAGGGAAAAAGAGCTGGCCTCACACGATCGCTGGGATTTGCGGTCATGGAAGGCGACGCCTTGCGGGCAATTCTGGAATTTTCGTCAGAGACCCCGGCGCCTCTAGAGGAAACGCTCATGATCGTGATCAGTGACATCGGCGTGCAGCTCGGTCGGGTGTTTGAGCGGCAAAGCGCGGCGATCGTGACCCGTCGAATGAACAAGCAGGATGAGGAGCGGCGTATCGCCACGAGGAAGTTGCGCGCATGTACGGGTAGATACGGGCCGTCATTGAAAGCCTCGCTGGAAAATCTGCGCAGCGGGAAGTGCGGACGTGGCAGGACGTCAACTCGGCAGATGGCAAACTCGATCGAACTGATGCAGCGTTGCCTGGCCGAGATGCGCGAAGTTGGCACTCCTCCCATCGAGTTTCGGGATGGCCCGGGGCACTGACGAATCCCGACGCTGCGAAGGCGATGATCAAAGGTCGGCCACAAACTTCCTCGGATCTGAATTTTCCGTAAAGGCGTTGCGTCGGTGTTGGTTGCGACCGCAGGCGAAACTCGACCCTTGACTTCCTTATGCTATAGTTGACTTCGCGGGCTGCCAAACGCTGTGATGTGTGTCGTCCCGCCAGCGAACCGACGGGCTAGGAAGCGGTACGACAGACCCCTCGAAACCGGCAAGGGCCGAGGTAGCTCAGTGGTAGAGCAGCCGATTCGTAATCGGCAGGTCGTGGGTTCAACTCCCACTCTCGGCTCCATTTCTTTCTTAATCTAACTTCCTCTCAACTCCTTAAGTTTTGGTTTCCCACTTGGTAGGGTAAGGCCGCTAGAGCGATCATGCCGAGATCCGTCGGTTTTCTGGTTTCCCCGGCGTTCCGCTTGCGGTAGCCAGGGAAGCTTCCATCAGCGAACGCAATGATCCTCAGAGAAGGTTATTCCGAATCTGCTGTGGTGAGTAGCGTCGATCGTGCGACTGCGGTGCGGCGAAATCCTTGAGTACTTGACTTCCAGCGACATAGTAAGTAAAAGAAATAAAGCGTAACAACTCGTAAGTACCGGGGTCTTGCAGATTCATTGGGTAAAATAGGGGCTTCCATGCCCCAGTCGTTTCGCGGGCTTCTTGCGCTTTCGTTGTTGATCCTTTTCATCTTGTTCTTGACGGGGAGCGTTCCTGTCTCACTTCTCCCATTTCTTGGCGAAGGGCAGGGGATCGACGGTAACGCAAAGGGGATCGGCTCGCTTTCGATGTGCCGTCTTTTGACCGCGGCGCAGTGGTTTGGATAGAAGATACCAAGTAGACTCAAACGCCTTGGAATGTCGAAATGCTGGAGAAGATTTTGACGCTATCGCCCGGCAAACAGAAAGGATTGGCCGCGGTCGCGGATCATCGCGGAGTCATTGCCGCGTTGGCGATTGATCAGCGAAGCGCTCTCCGCAAGCTTTTTTCCAGCGCCTCCGGGGAGGCAGCTGAGAACGTATCCGCGGACCTGATCATCCGGTTTAAGGAAGCCGTCAGCAGGATTCTCACGCCTTATGCTAGTGCCATTTTGCTCGATCCGGAATTTGGACTCCCTGCCGCCGCCCAGCGCGCGAAGGGTACAGGCTTACTGCTCGCTTATGAAAAGACGGGATACGACAAAGGGATCTATGGGAGGCTTCCCAGCTTGCTGGATGGTTTTTCGGTGAATCGGCTACGGCAGTCTGGCGCCGACTGTGTCAAGGTTCTTTTGTATTACTCCCCGTTTAGCACAGTCGAAATCAACCGCGTCAAGCACGACTTTGTCGAACGTGTCGGCGCAGAATGCGTCGCAGCGGATACGCCTCTCTTTCTGGAACTGGTCAGCTATCACGACGATATGGACGACAAAGGTGGCGAATTCGCGCGTATCAAACCTGATTCGGTCACCCGTTCGATCGAAGAGTTTTGCAAGCCTGGCTATGGCGTAGATGTGCTCAAGGTTGGAGTTCCGGTGAACATGGCGTTCGTCGCGAGCCCGAACTCAGCAAGTTCCGCCGTGCTGTACTCCCGTGAGGAAGTCAAAACACATTTTCTTCGCGCTTCAGAAGCTGCAACCCTTCCGCTTATTTATCTTTCGGAAGGAGTGAGCAGCGAAACGTTTGGTTTTGCACTCGAGCTCGCCGCCGAAGCCGGGGCAAGATTCTCTGGCGTGCTATGTGGCCGTGCTACATGGAAGGATGGGGTCGCCGTCTTTGTTCAACACGGTTACGCGGCTCTTCAGGACTGGCTGCAGGTGTACGGTGTGCGGAACATCCAGAACGTGAATGCGGGCCTCGCTGACGCGTACCCCTGGTTTGAAAAGTTTTCGATTGTTCCTTCCGTGCCGGGAAAGGACTAGCTTACACCGCGCCATGATGTTTCTCTGCGTTAGTCCGAATCCGGCGGTGGACAAGCGGGTTCTCTTGGACGAGTTGAAGCCCGGCCAAATCCATCGAGTGAGAAGCGCTCGCGCCCACGCTGGCGGAAAGGCGGCTCATGTCGCTATGACCTTGCGGACGCTCGGCGAGTTGCCGCTCTGGATTGGTTTTGTGGGCGGTGAGACGGGGGCAGATTTGGTCTCCGGCCTGAACCAGCTTGGCATCCGGACTCAGGCATGCCCGACGCAGAAAAAAACGCGCGTCAATCTGGAGCTCATTGAAGACAGCGGCCGCGTGTCTGAAATATTGGAGCCAGGGTGTCCTCCCACTGAACTGGAGGTCATCGAGTTTCAGAAAGTGTGCGAGTCTGCGTTCGCTCAGGGACAGAAAGAACTCACTGTAATTTTCTCGGGCAGCCTTCCGCGCGGACTAGGTGTGGGCTTCTACGCCTCTCTTATCAAGAGTGCGAATTCGTTCGGCTGCCGGACACTGCTTGACACCAGCGGTGAACCGCTCCGCGAGGCCCTTGCCGCGTGTCCGCAGTTTGTTAAGCCGAATCGTCAGGAAGCGGAAGCACTTCTTGGCCAGGGCATCATTGACGTGTCCCAGGGAGCTCTTGCCGTGCAGCGACTGGTTTCCTTGGGAGCAAGGAGTGCTGCGATCAGTTTGGGCCAGCAGGGACTGCTCTGGTGTGCGGGTCGGGGCCAACCGGTTTACCACGGTCCCGCGATTGTGGTGCAAGCGCGCTCGACGGTAGGATGCGGGGATGCGGTAGTCGCCGCCTTTGCATATGCCACAACGCGTGGTTGTACCGAGGAAGAAACGGTGAAATTGGCGACGGCCTGTGCCGCCGCCAATTGCCTGGCCGATTCCCCGGGAGCTGCGCGGCCCGCTGACATCGAGAATTTTCGGAAGCAAGCCCAAGTGAACCTTTTAGATGAATCCGTCTGACGTTATCTTGTTTCAGGTGTAAAATCGTGTCAGAGTATCAGTAACGAAATAAAAAGAATCCTTTCGAAAGAAAGCGAAAGCAGCCTTCCCTCTCGATGCTGAACGAAGAACGCCGACGCCTAATCCTGGAACTCCTTCAGAATGAGGGCCGCGTCCTCGTTCGCGATCTTTCCAAGCATTTTCGTACTTCGCTCATCACCGTCCGTAAAGATCTTGAGTACCTTCATCACCAGGGCCAGCTCGAGCGAACTCACGGTGGCGCATTGCCATTACGTACGGGCGCTCTCAACGATCGCTCCTTGCATGAAAAAGAGCGTCTCTTTCGCCAAGAAAAGCTCCGCATTGCCGCCGCGGCTGTAAAGATGATCAGGCCTGGTCAGGTCATCATTCTGGACTCGGGTACGACGACTTCTGCCATCGCCCGCGCATGCGCGCATTTCCGCAGCTTGACAATTATTACCAACGCTACAAACATCGCGGCCGAGCTGGCGGGAACAGCCGTCGAGGTCATCCTGACCGGCGGCACGTTGCGCAAGAATTCTTTTTCCCTCGTCGGCCCGCTTGCCGAGGAAACATTGCGCAGGCTTAGCGCCGATCTACTTTTTCTGGCGGTCGACGGGTTTGATGTGCGCTATGGTCTTACGACGCCGAACCTGTTGGAGTCTCGTGTTAACCGTGCGATGGCGGAAGCCGCGCGGCGCACCATTATTGTATGTGACTCGAGCAAGTTCGGTCGACGCAGCCTGTCGCTGATCATGCCTACTTCGGCCGTTCACGAGGCAATTACTGACCGCAAGATTGCAAAGTCCCAGTTGAAGGCCCTCCACGATGCGGACGTCGAGGTGACCTTGGTTTAGAGCGTTGCGCGCCGTTCAGGATGAAGCTGAAGGTGCACGGAAATATGCCGTCGAGGATATGAACTAGATGCCAGCCGTCAATTCGCCTCTGCAGGATTCGCACACACTCGCTGAGATCTTGTCTCAACCCGGGATTTGGCCGGCTGCGCTGCAGCAAACTCAGTCGAGTCCAGCATTTCGGTCCGCGGTCGAACAAGCGGCGTCCCGCCAGGAATATCTGTTCCTTGGGTGCGGTACCAGTTTTTATCTTGCCGAGGCTGCAGCCGCGACTTGGACCCTTCTGACTGGAAAGCCGGCACGCGCACTCCCGGCATCCGAGCCGCTTCTGTTTCCTGATCTTGCGCTTCTTCGTTCGTCAAGACTGCAAGCCGTGGTGATCTCGCGATCGGGGTCCACTTCCGAAGCGATACGTGCTGCACAGATGCTTTCGCGTGACTACAACATCCCCACGTTTGGAATTACTTGTGCTACCAGTTCCTCCCTCGCTCAGATTTGCGATCTCACTCTGGAACTTTCTGCCGCCGACGACAAGAGCACGGTGATGACGCGGTCTTTTACATCGATGCTCTTGGCGCTACAGCATTTTGCGAGTTCGTGCGCGGGGGGGAGAACAATTCTGGACGCCACTGCTGCGGTTTCGGCGCAACTCGCTTCGCAGATTCACCGGTTCCACGAGCGGATCGAATCGTTCGTTATGGCTCGCGATTTCGCCGACTACATTTTCCTCGCGCAGGGCCCGTTCTATGCCATTGCCCGCGAAGGAGGCCTCAAAGTCATGGAAATGTCGTGTTCCTACGCCCAGACCCACCACACACTGGAGTTTCGCCACGGACCCAAAGCTATCGTCGCGTCAGAAACTTGCCTTACGTTTTTTCTGAGTGAGAGCGGTTACGAAGCTGAAACCGAAGTGCTACTCGAAATGAAGGAACTCGGCGGCACGATCATCGCTGTTTGTAATCGCGCGAGCGAAGCCGTTCGCCGCTCCAGCGACTTGGTGCTCGAACTTGATATCACTGCGCCGGAGATTTCTCTTCTCGCGCCCTACCTAGTCCCGGCACAGTTGCTTGGCTTCCACACGGGAATCAAGAAGGGGCTTGATCCCGATCATCCGCGCCACCTTAGTCGTGTCGTAATTCTCGACTGAGTTACACTCCAATACTCCGTGGAGAGGCAAACTCAGTTCGATATTAGCGTAGTGGGCGAACTCAATCTGGATCTCGTCTTATACGGTCTTCTCAAAGAGCTCGAACTCGACCGCGAGCATCTGGCGACCGATCTTAGTCTTACGCTGGGTAGTTCTTCCGCGATCTTCGCGCACAATTTTGCCTTACTCGGCAACCGCGTGGGTTTCAGCTCTGCCATTGGTGACGATCCCCTTGGCGGCATTTGTCTCGCGCGTCTTGCCGAAAGCGGCGCCGACCTTTCGCGCGTCCGCCGCTTCAGTGGCAGGCAAACCGGCATCACCGTCATTCTTCCGCGGCCACAGAAGCGCTATATCCTAACGTACCCGGGAGTCATGGCTGACATGCGCTTCGAAGACCTTGACCTCGACTACGTTTTCAGCGCGCGTCACCTTCATCTGTCTTCCTATTTTCTCCACCGGGCCCTGCGCCCTCGCGTGCCGGAATTGTTCCGGCTTGCAAAACAGGCTGGGCTTACGACTTCGCTCGACACCAACGACGATCCCAATGGTCTGTGGGGGAGCGACGTTCTCGACGCACTTAAATTCGTCGATGTCCTCTTGCCCAACGAATACGAAGCTTGCCGTCTCGCCGGCTGCGACAATACAAGCGGCGCCACGGAAACGCTCGCGGGGAAGGTCCCCCTATTGGTGATTAAGCGCGGCGAAAAGGGCGTTCTTGCCCGCAGGGGAGCGGAATCATTCAAAGTTGCCGCGTCCAAGGTCGATGCCGTTGACACCATTGGCGCTGGCGATAGTTTTGACGCGGGGTTTCTACATCAATTCATTCGCGGCGCGGCCCTCCAGGAATGCCTCCGCTTTGGGAATCTGACCGGAGCGTTTTCGACCACGCGGCAGGGCGGCACGGAAGCGTTCCGCGATACCGCGCATCGCACCGCCTTCCTGAAAGATTGATATTGTTGCGACGTCTAGTGTTGGGCGGCGGGCTTCGCTTCCAGCAGCAGGCTTCCGTGGAAGTCGACGGTCAATTTCGCGACGGGACCACTGACCACTCCATAGTCGAGATTGTTTACGTAGTCGCCCACGTGGTAGGGCTTCGCTTCGAGCCCCCGCAATTCGATCTCACCGCGATATGTTCCCGATTTTCCTCCCGTTTTCCCGGGCGGCTCGGGCGCGTAGAACGCGAAGTACATCTCGTTATCTTTGGCGATTGCGTATGCTTCTGGCGAATCGTATCCGTACACGTACAGATCCAGGAATTTTCCTTTGGAGAGCAGCTTTTGGTTATAAAGCGTGATCCACTTCTTCCACTCCGGCTCTTTTTCCGCGTTCAAATATACGTTCTTGAGTTTGGGTCCGTAATCCGGCCATGTGAATTTCGTCCCAAGCACGCCGCCAGTACCGAGCGTCGACGCAAAGTCGCTGCCAATGTCTTGCTCCTCTCCGCCGCTTGGATTTGAGATCTCCGTGAGTTCGACATGGTCGCCATAAACCGCTGCGCTTGGACCCAGCAGGGCCTTGTACATTTTCATTCGCCGACGCACTTGGACCGATCCAACCGGATCTGCCGTGACCGCCTGGTCCATATATCGGAACCACGCCAGGCTGGGCGGAGTTCCGCACGGGCAGCTCTGCGTTACGCTATCCGCTTTCAGCGCGCGCGTCGTTTCGAAAATTGTCTTGTATACCTCGCCCATGGCATTCACGGAGTCGAGCGGTGATTTGTGATGGTGCTTCGGGTTGTAGCACTTTGGCGCCGCATAGACGTTGTCCATCTTGTGCCCGTCGAAATCCCAATCACGGATAAATCGCTCGGTCACCTTTTTGTAGTATTCCCGGACTTCCGGGACCGCTGGACAAAGTGTCGCTAAATTGCGGGTCATCCGCGCCGGTTTCCCGTGTTCGTCGAGCACTAGCCAATCCGGATGCCCCTTCACCACATCCGACAACAGATACTTGTGATCACCATATTTGTAGTGGCCGTCTTCGACCGCAAGGGGCAGCCACCAAATCTGCACTTTCAGTCCTTGTGAGTGAAAGTCCTTTACCATTTTCTGAATGGCGTCCCCACCGAACGTATCTGTTCTGGGCTGCCAGTCACCGTAGTTGTTGAACCACCGGTCGTCCAACGTGGCCCAATGTATTCCTAATTCTTTCAGCTTCGGAATGGTGTCGGTCATTTGCTTTGGTGTGACGTTCGATTCGTAACCCCAGCCGCACCAGCTCACCGCGTAGTTCTCGTCGTTGTTTTTCGGCCGGGTGAGTCCCTCGCGTTCGACCCCTTCGGACCAGGTATGCAGCGGCTCGTAGTAATCTCCCTGGTAAACATTTACGAAAGTTCGTGGAGTCGAGAACGATTCGCCGGGTTTTAGGACCGCTTCCGCGGGAACAGTTACGCTGACCTGAACCCGGCCATCCGCCGTGGTGTTCACCGGGATGGAAACCGACAGAGGAAGCGTCTCCAAATGCCCAATCGCGAGACCCGTGTTGCGGGTCCAGAACGCCACGACGGGAATGCCTCCACCGACGCGGCCCAAATCGTCTTTCGTCTCGACCGGCGTTCCGAAGGGATTATCCTGGGAAAATTTCGCGGGGATCGCCAGCACGTCATCTTTGCCCCACTTGAGGCTTGATCCAAAAAATCCGTACATCTCGTGAGATTTCGCGCCATGGTCGGCGAGCGTCGCGTTCAACCGGTGACGCTGCAGAGACACGCTGCTGAGCGGTAGTTCGCGATCGCTGGCATTTTTGTAAGTAGCGGAGAGCAGTGCCAGAGCAGGGAAGTCATCGTAGACCTCCACCACCAGCGTTTCTTTCAGTTGCGTGCTCGGGCTGTGTCCCATCACTTCAATTCGCTTGCCCCGGCTTCCTAGTTTTCCTTGGGCGTTTCGAACTGCGGCGTGAGCGACATCTCTCACGAAGTCCGCCACCATCACTTTCTTTCCGACGGTGACCTCCGTTCCCGATCCTGCCTCCTCCAGGGTAATTTTCTCGTTTCCGCTGAGCATAGCCGCCCGGAGTTGGCCTGTAGTTGCCAACAGAAACTCCGCGGTCTTTGTGGCCACCCGCACGCCATCGCTGGCAGATTCAACTCGAATCGCGCTTTCGGTCACTTGCGGCACGGTCGACTGTTTCTCTGCAGACGTTTTGCACCCGCCGGCGGTCGCCAACACCGCTCCCGCCAGTGCCCAGCAGACTGATTTCGGTTTGCCCATGCCTATTTTCCCCCGCGAAACTGCGAGAAAATCCTCTCCGCGTTTCCGTGGTACACCTCTCGAGTATTTTGTCCGGCAATGCCATGCCATAGATCTCCCAGCGGCCCTACTCCGGATAGCCCCAATACCAATGCCGAGTATCCATCATCGTCGCCACCCTCTCTCTGGCCGCGGAGTGTACTGTGAATCGTGCTAAAACGAAAGTAAAAGTAGTAAAACGAAACATGGCGAGTTCGACAGCGCGAAGAGCGCCTTTGGCCCGAGTTATTCATGGTCATGCAGGGGTCCAGCCCTCAGTGACCGTTTCCGTATTGGACGCCCAAAATCGCAAGTTGAAATGCTGATACGAGCGACCTGTAAAAGTAATAGATCGAAATAGAACGTAATGAAACGAAAGAAGTCCTTGATTCTTGTCCTTGTTCATGCCAATGTACCGCCAACTTCAGGGAGGGGCTGATGCGAAATTATCGCTGTTTGCCGTCCGGACTAATACTCATTCTCGTAACACTTCTAAGCGCGATCGTGCTGCGCGCCGACGTGACGGGCTCCATTCAGGGCGTGGTCCGCGATCTAACGCAGGCCGCGATCGGCGGCGCCAAAGTCACCGTCGTCAACGCGCAAACCAATTTCCGGCAAGAAACCACGTCCGCTGCGGACGGCTCCTATCGGTTCCTTGCGCTGCCAGCCGGGACCTACCAACTCACGGCTACCAGCGCTGGATTCAGAGAATTCAACACCACCGATGTCGTAGTGAAGGTTAATGATCAACTGCAGATCGACATAGTGCTGCAAGTGGGCAGCGTGACGGAAAAAGTCACTATTGCCGCCAATGCCGTGCAAGTACAAACCGAAAACACGCAACTTGGAGACGTGATCGACTCGAAGAAGATGCTAGCTCTTCCGCTGAACGGCCGCAGCTTCGTCGACCTTTTGGGCCTGCAGGCGGGCGTTGCGCCCGGCACCGCCGAAACGATCCAACAGGACCGTCCGGTATCGGGCATTTTGAATTCGGGCAACATCTCCGTCAACGGGCAGCGTGAAACGGCGAACGCCTTCCTGGTGAACGGTGGAGACGTCAGTGAGGGACGCAACTTGGGCGCAGGTTTGGTTCCCAACTTGGACTCCATCGAGGAATTCCGCCTGATTACCAACAGCTTCGATGCCGAATACGGAAAATTCAGCGGTGCGGTCGTCAACGCCATCACCAAGTCAGGCACCAACGGCTTTCACGGTGACGCCTTTGAGTTCCTGCGCAACGACAAGTTGGATGCCAAGAATTACTTTACGCAAGGCAAGTCCGAATTGCGGCGAAATCAATTTGGCTATGCGGCGGGCGGGCCGTTCTGGAAAAACAAAATTTTCTGGTTCTCGGACTATCAAGGCACCAGGCAGGTGCAAGGTGCGGAAACCGGTCTTGTTACGGTACCCACGGCGGACCAACGCCTAGGCAATTTTGACCCTTCACTCTTGACCGGCACGATCGATGGCCCGTATTGGGCACAGGTGCTTTCGCAGCGGTTAGGCTACACCGTGGCGCAGGGCGAGCCGTATGGTTTCGCGGGCTGCGGCAGCACGGATCCAACGACAGGCTGTGTTTTTCCTGGTGGCGTAATCCCGCAGGCGGCTTGGTCAACACCGGCCACCAAAATCCTCCCATTTATTCCCGCTCCGACTCTTCCGGGAGATGCGCAGAACTTTTCGGATAACAGCGGCAGAACCGTCGCCAACGACGATAAAATCGGTGAGCGGGTGGATTTCAATAACCAAAAAACCGGAAACTGGTCGTGGTATTACCATTTTGACCGCGCGAACGTGGCGAACGCGCTTCCGCTCCTTCCGGGTACCACGGAGGTGCCGGGCTTCCCCTCGGTTACCCCATCGCGGGCACAGCAGTTCGTCATGAGCAACACCAAGACTGTCGGAGCCACGGCAGTAAATGAAGCCCGGATAAGCTTCTTTCGGAACGTACTGCACAAGGACAGCCCAGCTGGGAGTTTTGCGAGTTTGTCGTCGCTTGGTTTCGTAACGGGCGCCACTACTCTCGGCATTGTCCCGCTAGCTGGATATAAAGAGTATGTGCCTCAGATTATTTTCAACAACTTCACCATGGGCGTGCCCACGCTTGATACGTTCCAACCCAATACTACTTATATGGTGAGTGACGTATTTTCGAAGAACCAGGGCAAACACACGTGGAAGTTTGGAGGGGAATTCCGCTACTTGCAGGTGAACGAACGTAACTTTGCCAACCCTAATGGGGGCTTCACATTCGACGGCACGGTGACGGGATCCGACGTTGCGGACTTCCTCCTCGGCGCGACCTCAACAACCAGCGCACCTTACACCCAAGCCGCCGAACAGTTCCTTGATTCGCGTACACGCTATGGTGGTGCCTTCGTCCAGGACTCCTGGAAGGTGAAATCAAATCTCACGCTGAATCTGGGGTTGCGCTGGGAAGTAAGCATGCCGTGGTACGACACGCAAGGGAAGATTCAGACCTTCAATCCTGGGCAAACATCTACCCTGTTTCCGCTCGCGCCTCCGGGCTTGGTTTTCCCGGGTGACCCTGGCATCCCCAAGACGCTGGCCCCCACGAAATACAACAATATCGGCCCACGATTGGGCCTGGCGTATTCACCGGGATTTTCGGACGGAGTGTTAGGCAAAGTATTTGGCGGTCCGGGCAAAACCAGCATCCGGGCGGCCTACGGTCTTTATTACACTTCGGTCGAGGACCTGAACCTGTTTTACGAGGTGGCGGATGCACCGTTCGGCCTATATTGGACCTCGCCCCTGTCGGTCATGTTTGACGAACCGTTCCGGGTTCGAGCCACCGGGGCGTCATTGGGACAGCGTTTTCCGTTCACCGCGCCGGTTCCGGGCGCACCATCGAACAAGACGCTGGACTTCTCAGTATATGAGCCGTTCAACTTCTTTCCTGGCTACGACACTCACAACAAGTTGCCTTACGCGGAGCACTTCAATCTCTCCATCCAGCGTGAGCTATCCAAATCAACGGTGCTCACGCTGGCTTACGTCGGGACCGAAGGGCACCGCCTCATCACGCAGAAAGACGCGAACCCCGGCTCCGCCGCTCTATGCCAGCAACTCACTGCCCAAGGGGCTATCGACGTAACCGCAGGATTTACCCTCGGCTGCGGACCCGGTAATGAGAATGACGTCTTCCAACTTCCGACGGCTACCGTTCCGTGTGACACTCTTAGTCCGACGCCTCTTCCGGGGTGCGTTTACAGCACCAGACAGCAGATCTTAGCTCCAAATTTCTGTCCCGGCGGGGCCCAGGTGTGCTATGGCTCCAACAACACCAACACGCTTACGAGCGCCAATTCGATCTACAACTCTGCGCAAATCACGGTAGAGCGCAAGGCCACCGATTTTACATTCTTGGCGGCGTATACCTTTGCTAAAGGCCTCGACGATTCTTCGGCCTTCAACGACTTGGTGAATTTTGAAAACACAAAGATAAGCCGCGGCCTGTCGTCCAGCGACATCAGACATAATTTTGTGGCCAGTTACATTTGGGCCATTCCGTTCGACCGGGCTTTCGGCAATGCGCCAAAGCGCTTGACCCGAGGCTGGCAGGTTCAGGGGATCACGCGATTCTCAAGCGGTTTTCCCATCCAGCTGCAACAGGGCAACGGGGATGCTTCACTGGCCGGGAGCTCGGCCACGGATATGCCGAATCTCGTCGGCAAGGTTGTGACTGTGAATCCGCGCAAGTCGAACCCCGGTTGCCCCAGTACGGACGGTACGGGATGTTACTTCCTGCCCGACGCATTCGCCGTTAACACCGATCTGGGCACTTTTGGCACCGCCAATCGACGCTTCTTCCACGGCCCTGGATTCAACAACACCGATTTTGGCATATTGAAGCGGACCGTAATTAAGGAGAATTACGCTTTCGATGTCCGTTTCGAACTTTTCAACATCTTCAACCACGCACAATTTAAGAATCCTGGCGGGAACATCACCGATTCGAACTTCGGAATCGTCAGCAATGCCCGCGATCCCCGAATTGGTCAGGTCAGCGCGAAGTTCTATTGGTAACTTCGATTCCAGTTTTTGCCACCGGGCCTAGACAACGTGGGCGGGGCTATTTCCGCCTCAACCGCAATTTTTCGGTAAGTGTACCGCTCTGGGCCATGGCGCGTGGACGGATACTTGATTGACTCTCACATTCACTGTCGCCGACGGATCGTCCTCTCGCTGATGGTGGGGCTATTTTACTCAGCGCCAATGTTTGCGCAGACTGCCGAGAGTTACCGCCAACAGGCTCTGCAGTTCTCGCGTGTGAAATCGTGGGATCAGGCCGCTTCGAATTACCGCAAGGCGCTGGCCCTTGAACCCGATGACGGCGTTACACATTACAACTTGGCGCTCACTCTGAAGTACGAGGGGGATGCGAGGCAAGCAGCGGAAGAATTCGAGGCCGCTGTGCGGCTCAAACCCAAGTGGGCCGACGCGCACTACGGGCTGGGTACAATCCGGTATGATCTGGACGACCAAGCCGCTGCCCTCAAGGAACTACGCACGGCGGTCGAACTCGAGCCGGCGAATGCGGGGGCGCATCGCCTCCTGGCGCGTGTTTACTTGCAACAAAATGATGTGACGGGCGCTGAGGCCGAGCTACGGCGGGCGATCGCAGCGAAGCCCTCAGCCGAACTGCATTTTGAGTTGGGGCTGACCGAAGGACAACTCGGCAAGCTGGACATCGCTGTTGCCGAATTTCGTCGGGCGCTTAGCCTTAACCCGCGGTTTGCGCCTGCGCACACGATGTTGGGAGTAACGCTCCGCCGCCAGGGCGATCACGCTGGAGCACTCGCACAGTTTCGCAAGTCCGTCGAAATTGATTCGAAAGACCCGGAATCTCAGACCGACCTCGGCATGGAGTTGAAAGCCGGCGGCGACACCGCTGGGGCGATTGCGGCGTTCCAACGGGCGATCGAGCTGAAGCCTGATTTTGAAAAAGCGCACTACAACCTGGGGATTGCGTTGCGCGCGCAGGGCCAGACCGGCGCGGCGCAGAAAGAGCTCGACGAGTTAAATGGGTTGCACGAGTTTCGCGCGCGGCTGGCGCAGTCGAAGCTGCTAATCCTTCAA
>Ga0137403_10002745_pt1 | contig 21393 bp, 20 predicted proteins | sample CZOMad2_1_16fung_FD_122057 | JGI IMG/M metagenome (GOLD analysis project Ga0137403, IMG submission 122057) | Vadose zone soil fungal communities from Angelo Coast Range Reserve, California, USA - CZOMad2_1_16fungal (Hybrid Assembly) | ecosystem: Environmental > Terrestrial > Soil > Vadose zone...
GCCCAGGGCAACAGGGCGATGCTCAAGATCGAAACAAAGACCACGGCTCGCCAGAAATTACCTGCCGTCGTGGTCACGGGATCGCCTGCTCCTTTGCCCCGCAGCGAATAGAATCCCCATGCGATTCCAGCACATAACATTAATAGCGCGCCGTTGATTGGCGGAGCCGAGAGGCCTGGGAATAGCAACGCGACGAGTCCACCGACGGCCAGCGCAAGACCCAGCCATTGTCGCGTCTGCAACCGCTCTCCCCGGCTCAGTCCCCAGATGATCATGGTGGCTTGGACCGCGCCGAATAGAAGCAGCGCGCCGGTGCTGGCGGAGAGAGAGATGTAGGCAAATGAAAAAGCAGCGGCATAAGCAAACAGCGCAAGCGCCGACGCCCAGTTCCCTGCCTTGGGTCGGGTTCCCTTGCGTAGCATCACCACAAGCCAAAGCACCACGGCGCCAGACAAAATGCGGATGAAAGTAAAACTAGCCGCGTCAATCGTAGTTCGTTTCAGCGCCTGCCGGCAAAGAAGGGAATTACCCGCGAACGCTGTCATCGCGAGCAAAGTGAGGACGAAAACTCGCATTTCGACTTACTTTGGATAGTCGGACGCGAAGACGAAACTTTATTCCGTATCTGTGTCCTTGAGGCTCCAGCGAAAATCGAAGGCGGTTGGAATTTTGTTTGCGCTATTCGAGGGTTGAAAATTGCATCGCTAGGATCACGGGTAAAATGCCCGTTGCCCCACAGCCAGGAGGCTGTGCCACAACCTGATCGAATAGAATCGGCACATGCTGTGCTGCAGGATGCGGGAGTAATGAGCCGGCCCTTCGTTCTTCTCGCCATCGCGGGCGCCCTTGTCGTGCCCGCGGTTTATTCAATAACCCGGCCTGATCCAGAAGCGAAAGCCAAGGCCGATGGCTTGCAGACGCTCGTGTCCGAGGCCTATCGGCTGGATAAGATTTATCGCTCGATGGAAGGTCCATGGTCGATTCAGAGTGGGATCCATCTCGCGGCGGGCGCGAAATCTGGAGTGCAGTGGGTTACCGGGTTGGAGACCGAAGTCGTCGATGCCGCGGTTCAGAAGCCGATTTCCCAGGAGTTTTTCTGTCATTCCAATCTCACCTTCGCCGAGCATGGCAGAACCCCTCTTCAGTACAATCAACAATTGGGCGGAAAGACCCACCTCGACTGGCGCCTGTTTACCCTGGTACCGGGCCGGTCCTCGATCGAGCTTCCGCCAGGCTTTGGCGTGCCAATTCCTGCCGACGCCGCACTGGATTACGTGACGATGTCTTTAAATCTGAACGAAAGAGATCAGGTAGTGAACGTTCGCATGCGGACAAAGGTGCACACGATAGCGGCCGATCAGCCCGGCGCACCCACGAAAGCGCTTTTCCGCCGCGCCCTCTACGTTCTGCAGCCTCACGGTGTTTCGGCAAAGATGGGACCTGCATGTATGGCGCAAGCAGGAATGCACATGGGAGCTGGATGCGCAGAATTGTCGAAAGTGAACATGTCGGGGGAAGTGAGTACGAACAAACCCGGCGATGGCCTGATGAACCATTGGATCGTCCCTCCAGGTCACCACACCTACACGACGGAGATTACGCCGCAGCTGAATCTCCCTTTCGACACGACGATTCATTATGCAACGATGCACGTTCATCCATTCGCGAGAGGAATGGAATTGCGTGATCTGACGACGGGGACCACCATCTTTCGGTTGAATTCGCAGGACTGGCCGGACCGGGTTGGCGTTGCTTACGTCGAAGAGTTCAAGTCGATCGAAGGGATTCCGATTCAACGCCATCATCGCTACGAGCTTTCGGCAGAGTACGATAACCCTTTGGATAGCGAAACGGATGCGATGGCGATCCTTTACCTTTATTTTCTGGAAAAGGATCTGAGGTAATTCGGCTTAGGCCGCGTTCGCTTTTATTTGGTAACGGTCAACTTGGATGGAAGAAACAACCCCGAAAGCTTTCGGGGTTGGCCCACAGCCAGGATGGCCGTGCTACGTCGGCCTCGTGGGAGCTTGACTCTCCACCTACTATAGTGAGTCGATTGCTGTGACGTCGACCGCGAAGAATTCCTTTTCGCTTTTGCTTTCCCGTTTTAGTTTCGGGGCATGATTGTGACGACGGCTCAGCTTACAAGGTCGCCGACGGCAAGTTCGTCGCAAGCGCAGTGCAACCAATATCTTGGTTAAACTAACTACCACGAGAAATTAAGGAGACATCATGAAATCTATCGCCGTTAACGCAGAACAATTGGAAAAAGTTAAGACCCATCCCGGTTTCATTGCGGCGCTGGATCAAAGCGGCGGCAGCACGCCGAAAGCCCTGCGTCTTTACGGAGTTCAAGAGAATACGTGGTCCAGCGACGAGGAGATGTTCGCCATCGTCCATCAGATGCGGACCCGCATCATCACTAGTCCCGCCTTCAACGGGGACCGGATTATCGGCGCCATCCTGTTCGAGAACACAATGGACAGGGAAATCGAAGGGCAGCCCACCGCGGACTATCTTTGGAACGTGAAACGGGTCGTGCCGTTTCTGAAAGTGGACCAAGGCCTTGCCGCCGAGAAAGACGGGGTCCAGCTGATGAAGCCCATGCCGATGCTGGCCGCGCTCCTCGACAAAGCCAGGGCCAAGCGGATCTTCGGAACCAAAATGCGCTCATTTATCAAACGAGCCGACGAAGCAGGTACCAAGAACATCGTGATCCAGCAGTTCGAAATCGCTCAGCAGATTATCTCCGCGAACCTCGTCCCCATCATCGAGCCGGAGATTGATATTCACTGCCCCGAAAAGGGAAAGGCGGAGCAATTACTCAAAGCAGCCATCCTCGAGAAAGTCAACCAATTGCCAGATGGTCAATTCATCATGCTCAAGCTTACGCTGCCGGAGCAGGACAACTTCTACGCCGAGTTTGTCAAACATCCCAGGGTTCTGAGGGTGGTTGCGCTCTCCGGCGGCTATTCACGGGAAGAAGCAAACAATCGTCTGCGCAAAAATCATGGCGTGGTCGCCAGCTTTTCCCGCGCGCTGGTTGAAGGCCTGACGGCTCAGCAATCTGACGCTGAGTTTAATGCTATGCTCGATAAATCCATTCAATGCATTTTCGACGCATCGAATAGCTAAGCGGGGTTTATCCGCAGGTGGTGACGTGGACAAGTTACTTAACCCTCATCGCCCTACAATTCTTGGACCTTGCATGATACGGACCTCCAGCCTGTAATTGCGCTCAAATGTGACGAAATAGGCTTTTTGTCATGTCGAGCGAAGTCGAGACATCTCTAGCTTTATAAGGATCTATTTCGAGATTCCTCGACTTTGCTCGGAATGACAAAAAGTGATTGCCGGGGCGCCACCTTTCTTCGGCAACGTGCCTGGCTTCCAGTAGGCGCTTGGCACAAGCGCCTCCGCAATCTAGAAAGAGAACGTGACGCTCACTCTGGAACAGATTGCGAAATTATCCGGCGGAAAACTCGAAGGCGATCCGGAAACGAAAATCACCGGCGCAGCTTCTTTGGCAGAGGCGACCGTCCACGAGGTCTCGTTTTTCAATAATCCACGTTACCTCGCGCAACTGCGAAAAACGCGCGCCGCAGCCGTGATTGTGTCGGGTGATTTTTCCGAACAAATCGAAGCAGCAGTCATTCGGACGCCAGACCCGGCAAAAGCATTCGGGCAGGTGGTCACCAAGTTCGCGCCGCCCCCGATAAAATTCGCGCCGGGCATTCATCCCAGCGCAGTCATTCACCCGCGGGCGAAATTGGGCGATCACATCTCAATTCAACCGTTGGTGGTAATCGAAGCCGGCGTGCGAATTGGATCACGTACCGTCATCGGCGCCGGGAGTTACATCGGGCACGATGTCGTCATCGGTGACGGTTGCATGATTTATCCGAGAGTAACAATCCGGGAGCGCTGCCGTCTCGGGGCGCGAGTGATTTTGCACAGCGGCGCCGTGATTGGGGCAGACGGATTCGGGTTCGAAATGACGGCGGAGGGGCAGCAGAAAGTGCCACAGATTGGGATTGTTCAAATCGACGATGATGTGGAGATCGGCGCGAACACGACGATCGATCGAGCGCGTTTTGGCCGCACCTGGATTCAGGCCGGCGCGAAGATTGATAATCTGGTGCAGGTGGCCCACAACGTCGTAATCGGAAAGGATACCGTGATTGCCGCGCAAACGGGGATCGCGGGGAGCGTGCGCATCGGCAAGAGAGTGATGATCGGGGGGCAAGCCGGAATCATTGGGCATATCGAAATTGCTGATGGCACGATGATCGGTGCGCAGACTGGGGTTTCGAAGAATCTCAACGGAGGAGTTTGGTGGGCGACCCCATCCGTGCCGCTGAAAGAAGCGAAAGTGCAGTTGGCCTGGGTGCGGCGATTAGGAGAGTTTTTCGAGCGAATAAGAAAAATAGAAGCGAAGTTGAAGGACTAAGCGAGAAGCCGGTAACAGGGAGCGTTGGGAAGCTGCACAATTGCGCCCTTCAGGTTTAATCATTGTTGAGGAGCAAGAGCTTGAACGGTAGAACCTTGCGCTGCGATTGGGTTCGAGAAAAGCTGGCAAGGTTGCTGCTATTGTAAATATTGAATTTATAGAAAATGCAGAACACCCAGCCCGACACTGAATTCCTCCTCGTCGATGATGATCCGAGCATTTCGGAATTCCTCGCCACCTACCTGTGCAGGCGCGGACATCCCTCTAATGCTACTATGGAGGCGGAGAAAGCTCTCGATTGGCTCAGCGAAAAGCGATGCGAAGTGGTAGTTGTCGATCTCAATTTGCCGAACACTAACGGAACATCGTTGATCGCATCTCTCCGGGCCATCGATTCCAGACTGCCGATCGTGGTTTTTACCGAGAACGGTTGTAATGAGGCGCAAGTGCGAGCGGCAATGCGTGCCGGCGCGAACGGATACGTGAGTAAAAATTTGCCGATGGAACAGCTGTATTGCGTCCTCGCACGAGTATTAGCAGCCGCGCGCTACAACGCACGGCGCGCTCGACTGCAGCGGGAATTATTGGGCGCAGCTTAGTTCGGCACCGCTTCGTCAATCAGCGCGCGCAAGTTCTCGATTGAGATACATTCTGCCCCGCACGCGTTGGCCGTTTCCCGCTCCAGTAAATCAGAAGTTGCGACTGTGAGATCAAATTTTTCAGCGTATTTGCTGGCCAACCGTTCAATAATCGCGTCTGCGGTTTGGCCCGCGCGCGAATAAAAAATTTGCACGCTGTGCGGCTCGGATTGCTCGGTAGCGGAAGTGCCTTTGCCATCAAAAACTACGACGACGCGAACGCCTGTGTAGTCCTGGTAATCCCGGAGTTTTTTGACGAGGGCATCGCGTGCGAGTGAGGAGCGACGGGCGTGCAGCTGTTGCATTTCTGGCCAACCGAAGATCGCGCTGTGGCCATCGACAATGAGATAGCGTGCGCGCACGGAAGGCTTATTCCGTGGCAACTGGCGATGGTGAGGCCGCGGATTTCTTTGGTTTGGCGCGTGTCGGCTCGCGCCGCATCGATTTTTGCTTGGCTCGTTTGCGCTCGAGATAAGCTTTACGACGTTTTCTTTTGGCGCGTCTGCGAAGTTGTTGACCCATGCGTACCATCTATAGGGCGGGCGGGACAGGCGCGCAAGAATTGGGCACTGCCCCAATTTGCCGGAGCTCGGATCTGCGGTGCGGGACAGGGTTCTAAGCCTTTCCTTCGGCCATAAAGCGCCGCTAGCGAAATCTCAAGCCGGGAGCCTTTCGCCCTGAATCCGCGCAAGATCGAATGTCCCAATAGCCGTATAAATTTTCGCATTTCCGTATTGCTAATTCGGCCTCTTTTCGTGTAAAAAGTTCTTTCCGTAAATCCGCCCCGTGAATTCTCCGAAGCCGCTCCTCGCCATTTCGGTGTCGCTGCTGCTCATTTCAGCCGTGTTCGGCGTTTTGAATGGTGGCAAAGCCAAGGCTTTGCGAAATGACGTGGCGGCGGCTAAAAATCAGCGCGAAACGGCCGAGCGCCAGCGTCAGGCTGCGGAAAAAGGTATCAGGGTCCGGGAAACGAAGGTTGTTGGCGAACTGGCGAAGGTTAGTGAAAACGAGAATCGGATAGCCAGCGCGGAAGCGGAACTGGTGAAGACCCAAACCGAGAAATCGGACTTGCAAGGCAAGCTGCAGGCGAACGAAGCCCAAATCGCGGAGTTACAGAAACATATCGACGAGACGAACAAGAATTCGGCAAATCCAAATCCTGGTGCGCCCTCGGTAGCAGAGCTACAGGCCCAGCTTGATGATGCGCGGAAACAATTGGAGGGCGCAGAACATGAGAAAACCTTCATCGCCGAACGACTGGGGCCGACGCGTGAACAATCGCGCAGTCCGGAAGTGATGGTCCAGCGCCGCGAGCCGAGTTTTCATCCTTCCGTCCGCGGAACCGTATTGGCGGTGAATCAGGCCTACAATTTCGTCGTGCTCAATCTGGGCAATCGCCAGGGGTTACAGCCTAATGTCGAAATGTTGGTGCTGCGCGAAACCACCATTATTGGAAAAATTCGCATTTCTTCGGTTGAACCGGCGACCGCTATTGGTGATATTCTTGGAAACAGCCTGGCGCGTGGCGTCCAGGTGCAACCAGGTGATACCGTCATTTATGCTGGCTCGAATTCCTAAACGAACAATCTCCGCTTTATTGCTATTGGCAGGTTGCATGACCTTTGCCGCCTGCGCGACGCAGAAACCGCAACCGGCGCTGGTCGATGATCCAGATGCCAAAAAAGAATCCCAGATTCCTTGGAACAAACAGGAGAAGTGGGAAACGCAAGGCCAGTTCGCCAACATGACGGATCGGCGTTAGGCGTCGAATCCGAAATAGCCGCGAAAGTAATTTTGTAGCACGGCCATTTTGTGCTGTGCGGCCAATCGCATCTTGCCCGGGAGAGGCGACCCGCTAGTCAGATCCAGAAACCGGGCGGAATGGTTGCGTTCTTCGGAATCACCACAATCCCGTCGCGGATGTAATAATTTTCCGCGTCGAAATTGTCCGGTTTCCCTTCCGGCGTAATCACAACTCCGTCGGCAATGCGTGCGTTTTTATCAATGATGGCACGATCGATCACGCAATTGCGGCCGATACCAATGGGAATTTCCTCCGAGGGACGGTCTTTGCCGAGTTCGTAAAAATCGGCGCCCATCACCACGCTATTACGAATGGTTGCGCCGCTTTGAATTATGCTGCGCACCCCGATTACGCTGCGCTCGATATGGCCATCGGATATGATGCAGCCGTCGGAAATGATCGCCTGGCGCAGGCTGGCGCCGTTGATTTTGCTGCCGGGTAGGAACCGCGGATGGGTATAAATCGGCGCATCGGCTTCGAAGAAACTGTAGGCGGGAACCAAGTCGGTGAGATCGAGATTGGCTTCGTAGAAGGCGCGAATGGTTCCGATATCCTCCCAGTAACCATCGAAAATGTAGGCGCTGACGTTGCGCGTTTGAATTGCAGCCGGAATGACGTGCTTGCCAAAATCAAAGAGATCGTTGTTGAGACACTCGATCAGCACGTTGCGATTGAAGACGTAAATGCCCATCGACGCTTGAAATAATTCCTCATCCTCCCCGTGCCCAATGGCAGCGAGTAAAGCGCGGTCCATTTTCATCGCATCGAGCTCTTTCGCTTCCTTCGGCTTCTCGACAAACCGGGTGATGCGCCGGTCTTCCCCGCTCGACATGATTCCGAAGTCCGATGCCTGATCGCGTTTGACCGGCTTGGTCGCGAGCGTGATTTCTGCACCCGAGCGAATGTGCTGATGCAGGAGCGTTCGAAAATCCATCCGGTAGAGCTGGTCGCCGCTGAGAATCAAATAAAACTCAAACGGATGCTCGAGGAAGTAGCGCATATTTTGCCGCACAGCATCGGCGGTTCCTTGATACCACTGCGAACCTTCAGGCGTTTGTTGAGCGGCAAGAATATCGACAAAGCTACGGGAAAAATTGTCGAATTTGTAGCTCGCCTGAATGTGACGATGCAGCGACATAGTATTGAATTGCGTGAGCACATAGATCGAGCGCAGGCCGGAGTTCAGGCAATTGCTAATCGGGATATCTACCAGCCGATATTTTCCGCCGAGTGGTACGGCCGGCTTGGCCCTGTCCTTGGTTAATGGAAAAAGTCGCGTGCCCGCTCCGCCACCCATGATGATGGCGAGAGTGCGTTGGGTCGTCCCCGGTGGAAGGGCCGGCGCTTGCATCGCGCTAATGTGGCCACAAACGGGATTCGCTGCTCGCAAAATTTTTGCGTTCTGAAAATCACGGACACACGCCGTTGTCATCCCGAGCCGCGAAGACGGCGAAGGACCTCGCAATAGTTCTGCGCTAACGCGAGTTTGCACCGCTTACTTTCCGTCTAATGAATCGCGCAATTCCGAGGCCGTTTCCTTTTAGGTGAGATCCCTCGCATGCGCTCGGGATGACGGACCACCGCAACGGCGAAAAATATGCTATAATCCCCCTCCTGAAATTATGTGTGGAATTGTCGGATATGTCGGCCGCGCAGAAGCGGCCCCCATACTCTTGGACGGCCTGCGGCGGCTCGAATATCGCGGTTACGACTCCGCCGGCGTTGCCATCGTAAACGGGAAGCAGATCGAAACGCGCAAGTGTGCCGGACGGATCGCGAACCTGGCCAGACTCATGACCGAGAAACCGCCCGGCGGGCAGTACGGCATCAGCCACACGCGCTGGGCTACTCATGGAAAAGTGACCGACGAAAACGCGCATCCGCACTTTGACCAGAGCGGAAAAATCGCGCTTGTGCACAACGGCGTGATCGAAAATTATGCGGCGCTGCGCGAACAACTGGAGCGCGAAGGCGGTCACAAGTTCACTTCCGACACCGATACTGAAGTGCTGGCGCATTTAATCGGCAGCATTTATGAGCAAATTGACGGCGCCGATTCCAAGGCGCGCCTGGTCAACGCCACTCGCGCCGCCCTCAAGCAAGTGATCGGCACTTACGGCATCGCGCTCGTTCACTCCGACATCAAAGAGTTCATGATTGGTGCGCGCCGCGGTTCGCCCCTCGTGCTCGGCGTCGGTAAGGATGAGAATTTTCTCGCCAGCGACGTAAGCGCGATCGTCGCTCACACTCGCGACGCAGTTTACCTTAACGATTTCGATATTGTCGCGGTCTCGCGCGATAAATTCGAGATCAGCTCGGTCGCGGGCGAGACCGGCAATTATCAAATCAGCAAGGTCGAGTTTGGCGCGGAAGACGTCAGCAAGGGGGATTTTCCCCATTACATGCTCAAGGAAATCTTTGAGCAGCCGAATTCAGTGCGCGATGCCATGCGGGGGCGGCTCAACACCGAAGAATGCACCGCCAAGCTTGGCGGACTAAACATGACCGCGGGTGAATTGCGCGATGTCTCACGCGTCGTGCTAACCGGTTGCGGGACCGCATTACACGCCGCGCTGGTCGGGGAATATCTCATCGAACAGCTGGCAAACATTCCGGTAGAAGTGGAATACGCCAGCGAGTTCCGCCATCGCAACACACCAATGAGCGGGAACACGCTTGTTTTAGCCATCAGCCAGAGCGGTGAAACCGCTGATACTCTGGGGGCATTGCGCGAAAGCCAGCGCAAAGGATTTCGCACTCTCGGTATCTGCAACAACGTCGCCAGTACGATCGCGCGTGAAAGTGATGGCGGGGTTTACATGCATGCCGGGCCGGAGATCGGGGTAGCCGCTACTAAATCATTCACCTCACAGGTGACCATTCTGGCATTAATCGGACTGTTGCTGGGGCGAATGCGGCATCTTTCTACTTCGCAGGGATCGCGCGTGATCGAAGCACTGGAAGCCTTGCCCGACCAGATCGAATCGGCGCTGAAGTTGAGCGATCAAATTCGCGCGGTTGCGAAGAAATATGTCGAGGCCGAGGGAATGCTGTTTTTCGGCCGCCAATTTAATTTTCCCGTTGCGCTGGAGGGTGCGCTGAAAATGAAAGAAATCACCTATCTTTTCGCCGAAGGCCATCCCAGCGCGGAACTGAAACACGGTATCATCGCATTAGTGGGACCGGATTTGCCTTCGGTTTTCGTCGCACCCGATGATGCGGTGTTTTCCAAAAATCTGAACAACATCGAGCAGGTCAAAGCGCGCAAAGGACCGATCGTCGCGCTGACCAGCGGCGACGGTGCCAAGCGGTTGAAGGGAATCGCGAACGATATCATCGAGATCCCGAGTGCTCCCGAATTCGCTACCCCGGTCCTAACAGCGATTCCGCTTCAGTTATTTGCCTATCACGTCGCAGTCGAGCTGGGTCGGGACGTGGATAAGCCGCGGAATTTAGCAAAGAGCGTGACGGTAGAATAGGGCCGTCGGCGACGCCGACGGAAATAGCGTTGTGCAGCTGGGCTCCTCTTCGCGGGGTCAAACACCCTTGGAGCTCATCAGCGTGAATGACACGCCGGATGCTTGGCGTGAAGGCTCGTCACGTCCGACCCTGCCCGGCGGCCACTAACGATTGTTGGATTAAACAACAGCGCGTGCGCTGCGGGTTAACTTCGTCGCCGCGATTGCGGGACTGCGGCGGGCCAGGGAAGTCGGAGACCAGCGATCAGGCGACAGAAGTCAGAGATCGGACGTGGTTGGAACAATCACGGTTCGGATATGATCGCTGGATCTCACGAGTGCATCCAAGGCCGCGTTAATCTGCGCAGCATCAAGGCCGACTGAGCGCAGCGTGCCCTCGGGAAAACAAAGTTTCCCGTTGCGTGCGAATTGCATCAGCAAGGGAAGTTCGGTCGCCAGGTGATCGGAAACCCCGATGATCTCGGCTTCCTTATTGATGACCTCAGTGTACGGAAGAACGGACAGTGATTCCGCGGTTAGACCGACGAGCGCGGCACGGCCGAAAACGGCCAGGCATCGGACTGCTTGCCCCATAGTAATGGCAGATCCAACCAGTTCGATCGATACATCCACTCCTTTTCCATCGGTCGCTTCGCGAATCTGGTCGACCGGATCTCCCGCGCTGGCATCGATCGGAATGCCGCCAAACGTCGGGATGGAAGCGAGTTTGCCCGGGTTGATATCCACGACGTAGACCTCGCCGCAGCCGAAGGCTCTGGCCAGCTGAAGAGCTGAAAATCCCAATCCGCCAAAGCCGAAAATAGCGACACGCTCATCCGATTTAAGACGCGCCTTGTTCAAAGCATGAAGCGCACTCGCCGAAGAGCACATCATGATTGCGCCGTGCTCGAATGGAATCCCGTCAGGAAGGAGGAAAACATTTCGACCAGGAACCTTGATGAACTCGGCGTAGCCTCCGTCGCGATGCTTTCCAATCATTTGCCCTTTGCTGCAGAATTGTTCGTGACCGCGACGGCAAAAGTCGCAGCAACCGCAGCTGACTAGATAGTGCACATACACGCGGTCTCCGGATGAAACGTGGTGGAGGTCTCGCCCGACAGTTTCCACACGCCCCGCTACTTCGTGCCCGAGAGTAACAGGTAAGGATTCAATGGGAGAGATGCCAGCGCGATAGTGCGCGTCGGAGTGACAAATCCCGCAGGCCGCGACGCGGACCAGGACTTCGGACGCGCCGATATCTGGAAGTGAAACCTCGGCATCTTCCAGCGGTTTCCCAAGTCGGACCAATTGCACAGCTTTCATCGATGTGGAATCTAGCATCTAGGGTCGAAGCGAACATCGAACATCGAACGCCGAACACCGAACGCCCAATGCAGAGGGCTCGATGTGGAATTCGATGTTCGGTGTTCGATGTTTGCTGCCGAATCTTTTCCCATGCAGATGGCGACCAACCGACATAGGTTGCGACGATAAAGTTTTAGATGAACTCGACACAACTGGATGACCGCGGTGTATTGGTGACCTGCCCGAAGTGTGGCCAGCGCAATCGTCTGAAATACGACAAGCTGGGCGGAACCGGGCGCTGCGGGAAATGTGGCACCGAACTAAGCGCACCGGGCGAACCAATCGATGTGGCAAACGATCTCGCATTCGATGCCTTAACCGCACGTTCTGCTCTTCCCGTGTTGGTGGATTTTTGGGCGCCTTGGTGCGGTCCGTGCAGGATGGTCGCACCCGAACTAACCAAGGTCGCGCAGGAAGGCGCGGGTAAATGGGTCGTCGCAAAAGTCAATACCGAGGACGCGCAAAATCTGGCGCGCCGTTTCCGCATCAACGCGATTCCGACAATGGCGTTATTTAAAGATGGCCTGGAAGTAACCCGACAAGTCGGCGCAATGGCAGCGCCCGCGATACGAAAATTCCTCGAACCTTACCTCAAGAATGGAAAGAGCTGATTCGCGCCAGCGTTCTACTTGATTTTGATCGCCTTAGGATCGAACGAAAGCTTGGGATAACGCGGATCCATCTCTTTGAGGGTGCGCAGGACGGTTTCCGCCAAGGCAAGATTCCGCGCCCACTTGTGGTTCGCGGGCAGAACATGCCAGGGCGCACATTCGGTCGAGCAGTTGTTAACGGCATCTTCGTAGGCCTTTTGATAATTGCCCCAGCGCGCGCGCTCGGTGAGATCGTTGGGATTAAATTTCCACCATTTGTTGGGACGATCGAGCCGCGCTTGCAGTCGTCTCTTCTGTTCGTCTTTCGAAATGTGAAGCATGAACTTCACGATCGTTGTGCCGTTTTCCGATAAGATTTCTTCAAAACGATTGATTTGATCGTAGCGCGCCTTCCAAACTTTTTTTGGGACAAGTTTGTGCACCCGCACGATCAGCACGTCTTCATAATGTGAGCGATTCCAGAGACCGATCATTCCCTTTCCCGGAGTGGCCTTATGTGCGCGCCAGAGGAAATCGTGATCCAGCTCCTCCGCTGACGGAGCTTTAAAGCTCCTGATTTCCAGGCCGGCGGGGTTCAGGCCGGCGCAAAGATCTTTGATGGCGCCATCTTTTCCGCCCGTGTCCATCGCTTGAAAGATGAGCAACAGACTTCGCCGGCGTTCAGCATACAAGATTTCTTGGAGTTGGTCGATTTTTTCGCGGAGCTCAGAAAAGCGCTGCAGTGCTTCTTCCTTGCTGTATCCGCCCGTATCGTCGGGATCAATTTTTGAAAGTTTTATTTTGTCACCGGGGCATATCGTGACAGCTACAGATTTCATCTTCGAAGTGGAGCGTGCTCTTCGCCAACAACTGAACTATCGAGCCGTCACCATCTCCATATCGGTGGCAGATTGATTCCCGGTTGCAGGGGACACCGAATACCGAATACCGAATACCGAAGACCAATCTGTGATCTCGGGCTGCGCTTCGCTTCGCCGCGTTGAGACGTTAAATGGTTAAACGGTTACTGACTTCTGACTGAACTCTGGCTTCCTAACGGTCGGCTCCGAAAAATCTTTGGGCCAGGAACATGCCGATCGCCATCGCCGGAACGAAAAGTAATGCTTCGACGCGAAGAGCGCCCAGATTGGCGAGTGCAGGCCCTGGACAAAACCCGCCCAAGCCCCAGCCCACGCCGAAAATCCCGGATCCGATGACAAGCTTACGGTCGATCGGTGACGATGTAGCGGAGGGCAGGTTCAGGTCCCGATTTTTGACGCGGCGTAGTATCAGCATTCCCAATCCGTAGACGCCAACCGCTCCAGCCATGACGAAGAGTAGTGCCGGGTCCCATGCGCCAAAGACGTCGAGAAATCCAATTACCCGAGCCGGATCGGTCATCCCCGAAACGGCGAGCCCCATCCCGAAAAGGCCGCCAGCCACGAAAAACAGCGTCAATTTCCCTGCCTTCATCAGGCCACTCTATTATAGATGAAGACGATCATCATCGCGGTCACCATGAAGATGAGTGTCGCCGCGATCGAATCCTTCGCGCCCATGCCGACGCCGCAAACGCCGTGACCGCTGGTGCATCCGCCGCCGAGACGGGTGCCAAATCCGACGAGCAAACCGGCAATGGCCGTGACAACGAGCGGGCGCATCGGCCGAAAGAGGGCTGCGCTTTGCCACAGCGCAAAACTCAGCGCGGCTCCGCCAATCAGGCCGAAAAGAAATACCGCCCGCCATGTCTTGCCTGTCGCGCCGTAGCGTTGCGAAGGCGGATCCGGGGTCGCCGCTACAAGAAGGCGAGCGAATACACCTGAGATACCTGGATTTTTCCGCTCAAGAGGGTTGCGAGCAGACTGGCGAAACCGATCAGGATTCCCCCGATGAGGGCATGCCAGAGTGTGTAGTGGTTCATGGTCGGAAGTCGGAGGTCAGAGATCAGAGGTCACGGATATACAAGTGAGAGGTAAGAGACGACAAACACCAGCGTCTGAAATTAGCGGTCCCGCCAGACGAGCGCTACAGAAAACAGAAGTCAGAGATCGCAAGTTAAAGATCAGATCGGCCACAAGAACGTTGTACGATGGCAGACAACACTCCGAGTGGTGCGTTCCCTAACACCCATAATTCTGAGAATAGTATTGACAACATTCGACGCGGAGACGCAACCTGACTCGGTACACTACGGCGGAGCTATAACAACCCGGAGGACCAGTAACTATGAATGATTTATCAACACTTTCTCCGGTATGTAACTGGCCCCGACTGCAACGCGTTTTGTTTATCGTTCTACTCGGCTTTGCTTGCTTTGTGTTTTTGGATGCAGCGTCGGGACAGAATCTGATTCAGCAGGAGAATTCGCAGCCGGGCACGACCGCATGGCAGCTCACTAATGCTGCCGACAATCGCCAGATCGAAGGCTATGCGTCACTGACCAGTGTTCTTGTCGGCGGAGATATTGATCTATTCGTCAACACACAGGACTCAAGCTACTCATTAACTGTTTATCGCATGGGGTGGTATGGCGGCAAAGGCGGCCGGGAAGTCCTCGGCCCCCAAACCCGGCCGGGGGTGCATCAGGTAACCCCGACGGCAGATCCGGTGACTGGGTTAATCGAATGCAACTGGACTGATCCTTTCAGAATCAATGTGCCTAGCTCATGGCTGAGCGGCATTTATCTGGTGAAACTGCACGGCAACACTTCGGGCAAGGAGAGCTACATCACGTTCACCGTTCGCGATACTCGAAGTGCTGCCATCGTATTCCAGCAGTCGGTTACCACCTACCAAGCCTACAATCCATGGCCGGGATGGGTTTTTGCCGGGGGTTATGTCGGCGCGTCTCTCTACGGTTGGAGTGGGGGACAGGCGACGCAGGTCTCCTTCAATCGCCCCTACGGACGCGGTCCGCAGGCGAACACGCTATATGGCGTTGGTGCTGGAGATTTCCTCACCCACGATTTCTTCGGATTTATCGACGACGCCGCCGAGCTCGCCATCGGCACTGGAGGAGCCAGTGCGTGGGAATTTGGGATGATTCGCTGGCTCGAGCACCACGCTTACGATGTGACCTACATCACCAACGTTGATACGCATGAAGACGTAAATCGGCTGCTCCGAGGGAAGGCATTCCTGTCAGTCGGGCATGACGAGTACTGGTCGGAGCAGATGAAAACAAACGTGGTCGCCGCGCGCGATCAGGGAGTTAATCTCGGATTCTTTTCCGGCAACTACGTGTATTGGCCGGTGACACTCCTTGCTGACTCGAACGGCAACCCGAGCCGTACGGTCGCGATGGCCCCTAACAGTGGCGTATGCTCAGCGCCCAGCAAAATAGACTGCAGCGTCAATAGCGACTGTCCAACGAATTTGACCTGCCAGAAGAGCGTCTGTGCAGCAGCCAAGACGACGCTATGTAGTGTCGACAGTGATTGTCCAACAAACCTGACGTGTGCACAAAAGCAATGCAACTTCAACTGCATGGGCGAGTCGGAGCAATTCCTAGTCGGGGGAATGTGGGGCAGTGGGCACCTCGCGAACGGGGACATTGTCGTTTTACCCTCTCCCCATTCTGCGCTCAACCACTGGGTGTTTGCCAACACCGGGCTTCAGGTGGGTGATGTGATTCCCGGACTCATCGGATACGAATACGACGCCTATTTTTCGAACGTCGCGGCGCCAAGCGGTCTGCAGGTCCTGCTTCAAACGCAAGCGCCTGACTTTTCTGGTCCGGGCCGTCCCCTCCCTTCGGACTTCGACGGCCAGAGCTTTGACGATTGGTACGATTCTCTTTCCGGTCTCCCGACATTAGATACGACGTGCCATAACGATCCCATCTCGCCGTTCGGCTTGGCCCCTCCGACTGGCCTTTGCAGCAATCCCTATCCCCAGGATCCAAGCCAAAAGACCGATTGGGCAATGACTGTTTACCAGGCCGGGAGTGGTGCGTACGTTTTCAATGCCGGCACGGTGCAGTGGAGCTGGGCACTGGATGACTACTTTACCGGGCTTACGACCGCTGACGGCGCCAACAATGGCCCCGCTGTCCGGACGCAATGTGGTTACCCATGGTTTCATCCCGGACTCGTTAGCTGTCGCAATGACGCAATTGCGCAGATCACTCGTAATGTGCTGAACAAATTCCAGCCGGCGGATACAACAGCGCCCCAGAGTAGCTTAACTGTCGGCACCCCTCAGTATTCAGCGAGTAGCGGCCAGCTTTTCGTAGCCGCAGCTACGCCGTTTAACCTTACGGCCACAGATGATGCCACCGGCGTGTGGAATGTCTGGTATCGCTTCTTTCCCAATGGAAGCGCTGCGCCATCATATACCTCAGCGGATGGATTCTCCGCCACGTTCAACGTAAGCGGTGCGGATGGGTTGTATGAGGTGGACACCTACGCGACCGACAACGCCGGAAATGATGAGACCCCGGCACATGTTCAGTCGGTATATCTTGATACAACGGCGCCGGTTGCAACCATCAGCGCGCCGGTTGCGAAACAGTACCTGCACAGCGACATGTTTATTATTAGTTACAGCGTGACCGATGGAAACGGCTCGGGAGTGAAAAGCGCTGTTCCCGATATCGACGGCCAAACCACGCTGCACGACGGCACCACACTGGTAACCGTGGCGAATGGGTTGCCCGTCAAATTGCTTACAGAACTGACGCTGGGCACTCACACCTTTAACTTAAATTCGGTGGATAACGTGGACAATGCCGACACCGACACTGTCACCTTCAGCATCATCGTCACCGCCCAAAGCATCAAAGACGAGGTAAGGTATTTCCGATCGATCGGCGCAATTACACAGGACGAGGCGACGTCACTTCTACAGAAGCTAAATGCGGCGGCCTCTTACCGAGCGAAGCACGACTGCAGGGACGCAAACGCGATTTACAAGAACTTCATCAACGAGCTGCGCGCACAGACTGGCAAAAAAGTGACCGCGCAAGCGGCAAGTATTTTGATCGCCGATGCCCAATATCTAATCGCGCATTGCCCTTGATTGGCCGCCCGGCCTGTGCCGGAGTGTTTTTCGCATCCACGGCTGCCAGGGCGAGAGAATGTTTTCGGCCTCCGCGACAGAGAGTGCCTCAGCCTCCTTCATGACCTCCGATGGTACCCACTTTGGAAAATGTTCTCGTCTCGACTGGTGCGCACCGCTGCGAGTGTGCTCATCCCATACTTTGGCCAGCTGTTCCTTCCGGAATCGAGAGGCAAGCTTGATCAATGCTGGCCACAGACGGCGATGCACGTATGTAATCTTGCCTTCAACCAGCTTGCAAACGAGGACGTCTGGACTCTCACAAATCGCCCTTACTGCGCGAAAGATCTCTTTTCCTTTCGGATGGCCCCACCAACTGCCCCGGATGGTACCACCAGCAATCGCCTCCGCGAGATTTGGAAGAGGGCCACGGGCAGCTTGCAGAACGATTCCGTGGCGTTCAACAAATGCGAGGGCTTCCTTCCGGTTCATCACGCTTCTCGGCCGTCGCCTCCTCTCGCCTAACGAGAAGAAGATCAGCGACGCCTACCGGGAGTGAGCGTCGATCGCAGTTTGGTTCGGCTGCTCGTAAATCGAGAGTGGGTGGGGCGCGTCACTTTGGCGTAGCATCTAACACTCTAATTCGCATTAATCATCTCTGTGTCGAGTCACGGCGTAGAGTTTGTTGCGCCTGATTTCGTCGGGAGCTTGAATGGCACAGGCTGGACCTTTGTGATGCAGCTGGCGTCGAGCCCTTTGGTCGTGCCGGTTCGGAATAACTCATGCCTGATCGACTGAGTACAGCCGTCTTCCGGAGTGTGACCGCCGCCACGGACGACGAGGTGGAGAGCGTTAGGCATAAACGACTTCACCTCCTCACCCCAGCTTGGTGGTGATGCTGGGTCGGCGGCACCGGAAACCAGCACCGCCGGCACTTCCAAGTGGAACGGTTCGAAGTAATCGGCGGGCAGTTGCGTCTTCGGCCAATCCTTGCACGCTGCCATCTGGTCCCTGACCCGCCAGGGACCGAGGAAGCTTCCCTGCGTCGCCGCCTCCACCTCCTCGGGACGGATGCGGTTAACGAACTCATTGCAGGTGATTGCGTAATGCAGTCCCATTCGTCCGCCCGAATAGATGTCGCGGCTTGCGCGCACCGCCGCTTCGGCGAACGGACTGAAATCGCCCGCGAGAGCCTGTTCGACTAGGAAAGGCACCTCCCGCGCTCTATTGCTGCGATACATCATGACGCGGATGGCGTCTGCAAGCGCTCGTTCGGTCAGGTGGATCTCGGTCGGCGCGCCGCTGACTGGATGGCGCACCGAGGTTGTGACCGGCCGTTCGCGCACCTTGTTCAGCACTGCGGCGAAATCCTCGCGCAATCGCGGATAGGCCGCGTGGCAGGCGGCGTCCTCATCGCAATCTTTGAACAACTGGTCGAGCGCCTTCTGCGCATTAGGGGCATGGGAGAGCGGCACACGCATGGAGAGAGTAACCAGGCTGTCGAGGTAAGCGCTACGGACGTGTTCGCCATGACGGCGCATGTAGATTTGCGCGGCATAAGTTCCGAATGAGCCGGCATTGAGGTTGATCCTGTCGTAACCCATCGCAGCCCGAATCTCGTCGATGTCGTCGGCAAAGTTGGGCGTGGTGTACTGACTCAGGTCATATTTTTTCTGCAATTCCTCGTGGCAAGCGCGTGCGGCCGCGGGGTCGAATGGGCCGTTGAGATAGCCTTCCAAATTGTCGTCCGATCCGCGCGGTGGACAATCGAGCCGGTTGCCCTCGCCGGTTCCGCGTTCATCCACCAGGACCACGTCGTTGTCCTCGGCATCGCGCCACTCGACCACCAAAGCTGCCAGTTCCGTCGCCGCTTCACCCGGACCGCCAGCCATGTAGAAGGTCGGCCCTCGGTCAGGATGTGGGTGACGCGCCGGAATGAGGACGATCTTCAACGGCAGCGTGCGGCCTGTTCGAGTCTGACGGTTCTCGAACACATTGTAGACACCGCATTGCAACTCCTCCTTTACACCCTCGAGGTGGCAGGGAGTCAACGATACCTGGAATGCAGCGGATTCAGGAATCGCGAAATCGAGCACTGCGAACACCGCACACCCTATTGCGGCGCAAGCTAACGTGATCGCGGTCAACTTCCTCATAGAGAACCCTTTCGTCGTAAGAAGTAGTTTCATCGCGCGCAGCACAAGCCTCGCACAGGCCTAACGAGCAAAAGATCAGCCGCCGCCGTGGCCAACACAAAAAGGAAACACAAGCTCCCGCGGTCGGCTGCAATCGATTGGTTAGGTCTCGACGTCATACTCAGGTAAAATCGTCGTAGTCATCGTCTCCGATCAGCGGTAAATCTTGGGGAAACTTCTGCCACTTCTGATAATCTTCTTCAGTGCATTCTCGCCACTGCTCATCGGTGGCATCCCGGCCGTTCCAGGCGGAATTCAGGTGATGATACATGTGCGCTATAGCAACGTGATAACCTTCGAATGATAGCTGCTCGCCAGACTCAAGTCGGGTGATCAGACCACGCAGCTCTTCTTCAGCTTCTTTCAAGTTTGATGCAATAAACCGCGTATTCATAGACCTAACGAGGATTATACGGAATTTTTCCGCCTAATCCTATTATAGACTGCATTGTTGCGTGGGATGACAGAATGATCATTCAGTGACCTGTCTGCGTGGCAGCGCTCTTACCCATGATCTCGACAAAGGTGGGCACCTTCGGCCCTTATCCGCGATATCAGCGTACTTCGCGGCAAATAATGTGATTACTGCTTCTCGACAGATGCGGGCGCGGACGCTGGAAGGTCGGAATTCCAGGTATCGGTTCCACATTTCCATGTCCCATCGGCGTGCTTTTCCCAGACTTCGACGTATTTGCCGCGATCGTTGACCGGCTTGCCGCTGGTATCGTTCATAGTCAGTTCGTATGTGCCACTGACGAAGCCAAGGTCGCCCGATTTCGCCACTTCTACCTTGGCTGCTTTCCAACTTATGGCGAGGCCAGGGCTGGCGAGCATGTCCTGCCATATCTTCCTGATTGCGTCCTTTGTTGTTGCCGCTGATGCGTTGGGAGGCAACACCGTGGCGTCAGCGGAGTAGTAGGAAACAGTTTTGTCGAGATCCTTGCTTCCTGCGGCTTTCGACCAGGCGGCATCAGCGTCACGAAGAGCTTGTTCAGCCTTCGTGTCGCCAGCCAGGCAAACAGCTGCGGCTGCAAGACCAAGTGTGAGAGTGAGTACCAGGATTCTTATTTTCATGGGAATGATCGAGCCGAGAATTCTGTTTTTCGTCAATGCTTTTGTTTTTGACCGCGGATTAACGGCACGAGTGCAACCGGCCAACTTCTCGTAGTTGCGGGACTAAAGATCAGTGCCGGATTCTGGATTCTATATGCTCGATTGACCGTTAATCCGTGTTGATCCGCGTAGTCCGCGGTTAAGTATTGACGCCGACCGGCATTTCCGGCGGAATCGCCGCATGATGAAAACTCGAATTGCAGTAATGGCTTTGGCTCTGTCGTTTATCGCGGCAGGCGCCTGCTTTGCGGCCAACCCGCACCTGGGGACGTGGAAGCTGAATGAGGCGAAGTCGAAACTCGCGCCCGGGATGGGCAAGAGCACGACGGTCACTTACACGGAGCAGAAGGACAAGATCAAGGTGACGGTGGATGGTGTAGACAAGGATGGGAAACCGACTCACGGCGTCTGGGTCGGCAAATTCGATGGGAAAGCCTACCCAGCGAAAGGGAATATGTCTTGGAACTCTGCCGCCTACAAAGAGGAAAACGAGCGGACGAACGACATCACCACCTGGAAGGACGGCAAAATGGTCTGGTCAGGCAGGATCAGCGTGGCGGCAGATGGCAAATCGCGCACGGTCACGATTAACGGGACAGACGAGAAGGGGAAAAAGTTTAGCAGCAAGGCCGTCTACGATAAGGGGTAGGCAGGGGTCCCGCCTTCGTCCTGTAGTCGACGGACTACGGCGTGGCAGGCAGACTTCAGACGTCAGAAGCCAGAGGTCAGAGTTGGATTCAATTCCCTCTGAACCCAAGTGACGATTGTGTACTGAAACTTGG
>Ga0137403_10002746_pt1 | contig 21392 bp, 13 predicted proteins | sample CZOMad2_1_16fung_FD_122057 | JGI IMG/M metagenome (GOLD analysis project Ga0137403, IMG submission 122057) | Vadose zone soil fungal communities from Angelo Coast Range Reserve, California, USA - CZOMad2_1_16fungal (Hybrid Assembly) | ecosystem: Environmental > Terrestrial > Soil > Vadose zone...
ACCCAGAGGCGGGCGGCGGCGTAGCGCGGGTCGGTTTGGTGTTCGTAGGTGGCGCGGGTGGCTTCGTAGAGTTCCTTCTTTTGTTTCTCGTCGACTTTTTTGCCTTCGCGCTCGAGCTGCTTCAGTTTGATTTCGGCGAGTGTGCTGGCTGCGGCATCGCCGCTCATCACGGCGTAGCGTGCGGTCGGCCAGGCGAAGATGAATCGCGGGTCGTAGGCTTTACCGCACATGGCATAGTGGCCGGCGCCGAAACTTCCGCCGCAAATCACGGAAATCTTGGGCACCACACTATTAGACACTGCGTTGACCATCTTTGCTCCCGCGCGGATGATGCCGCTCCATTCAGCGTCCTTGCCGACCATGAAGCCGTTGACGTCGTGCAGGAAAATCAGCGGAATCTTGTTCTGGTTGCAATCGAGAATAAAGCGCGCTGCTTTTTCGGCGGACTCGGTGTAAATCACTCCACCAAATTCGATACGCTTCTGGTCGGAGCCGCGTGCGAGGGTCTGCACGTGCTTCTTTTGGTTGGCCACCATGCCGACGGCCCAACCGCCGATGCGAGCGTAGCCGCAGAGGAGCGTCTCGCCGTATTCGGCGCGATACTCCTCGAATTCGCCGGCATCGACCACGCGGGCGATGATTTCGCGCATGTCGTATTGCTTGCCGGGATCGTTGGTGAAGATACCGTAGATTTCTTCTTTTTTGTGTAGCGGTTCGCGCGCAGCGATGTGGCTGAACGGCGAGGCGGCGGACGCGCCCATCTTGTCGACCAGCGTGCGAATGCGGCCGATGCAGGCATCGTCGTCGGGTTCGCGGAAGTCCACGGTGCCGCTAATTTGCGCATGCATTTTTGCACCGCCCAAGTCTTCCGCTGAGGTCTTTTGGCCGATGGCCGCTTGCACCAGCGCGGGGCCAGCGAGAAAGAGCCCGGAGCCTTCGGTCATCAAGATGTGATCGCACATCACCGGAAGATACGCGCCGCCGGCAACGCACATGCCCATAATCGCGGTGAGTTGCGGAATGCCCATGGCGGACATTACTGCATTGTTGCGAAAGACGCGGCCGAAATCGTCGGTGTCCGGGAAAACGTCTTCCTGTAACGGCAGAAAGACACCGGCCGAATCGACGAGGTAGATTGTGGGAATGTGGTTGTCGATGGCGATGTTTTGCGCACGAATCACTTTTTTTGCGGTCATCGGGAAGAAGGCGCCAGCTTTGACCGTAGCATCGTTGGCGATGACCATGAACGTGCGACCGCAGACTTTCGCCAATCCGGTGATCGTGCCTGCGGCCGGCGCGCCGCCCCACTCCTCGTACATTTCAAAAGCTGCAAACGCGCTCAGTTCGAAGAATTCGGTTTTCGGGTCGATCAGCTTGGCGATGCGCTCGCGCGCGGTCAGCCGGCCTTTTTTGTGCTGCGCTTCGATGGCTTTGGGGCCGCCACCTTGGTCGATTTCCTGTTCCTCGTTCTTCAGCTTTGCGATCAGGTCGATCAGCCGGCGGCTATTTTTTTCAAACTCGGGAGATTTTGTGTTGACGGTATTTTTCAGAATCGAAGCAGCCACGCGCCCTCACGCAAAATTGCCGCACCCTGTGCAGCAGGCGCAGCGACTCGCAACAGTATAGGCCATAGCGGGTCAGCTCGCATGTCCATGGGACTGGCATCATGCCCATTTTGGCTTTTGCAAGGCAGCCGGGATCGATGGCCTGCGCCAGCGGTTTACTTTGTATCATGCGAAGCAGGTACGCTCGACTTCGCAACTTTGTCGGTTACGGTAAAGGGAAAGATTTCGAGGTTTTGCGCGCCCAGCATGACGGCGTACTCGCCGGCTGGAAGTTCCAGACGTGGTTGGAGCAACCAGACCATATTCTTCCGCTGTCGATGAATATCGATTAGGACAAGATCACTTTCCTTTGCCTCCGCAACCTTGGCCCCAAGGACCGGAAGCCGACCTGCGTTGAGTAGCCGGGTATCTTTGTAGATGTGTAGTTGTACGATGACCGGCTGCGTGACGCTCGGCGGCAGATGACAAATGCATATCACCGGCCGGCCCGCGGTCACTCGAATTTGCGAATGTGGACCTTCGTACTCGGCCACAAGGTCAGCAGGCACGGTGCCGTAAGTGACCGCGTGGAGGACTCCGCGCTTCACTCGAACCCGGGAAGGAGCAACGTCGAAAAGCTCACCCCACTCCGAATCACGGACGTAAACTCCCGACAAATCTGATACCTCGTCGTCAAGTTCGGATGTAGCCAGCGGAGACTGTGCCTTTTCCTCCGGCGGGCTCTGAAACAAACCGAAGAGTCCACTGAGAGAAAAGACCAGCGTTACACAGGGCATCGTGAATTTCACTAGAACCTCCGCATTAGGGCTGACTCTATGCGAAGACAGATTCTGATATCCAGTTCAAAGTAGTACCTATTGGTACCTATCGCGATCCCGCGAAGATTCACAAAGGACTAGGACAGATCGTTGGATGGTTGCTCACAATCCGACTCCTTGTTGAGTATCGTTAGCCAGCCTGTCAAAATCCGCAGCAGGAATGACTCCGAAATTGCTGATCCCGACGATCGAGCTGGCACGCCGGATTGAATTGGCCGAGGCACAGGCGGCGGTGGACTCTGCCGAAGCGTTGCTTCGGAGGCGAGCGGATGGCAGCGCGGCCGTGTCGCGGATCGCGGGTGGTTTTGCTGTCTATTGCGGCCCGGGATCGCCGTTGACGCAGGCCGTGGCAATAGGTCTTTCGGGCCCGGTTGGCTTGGGAGAGTTTCAACAGCTGGAAGAGTTCTATCGGTCGCGCAGGGAACCGGTGCGTGTAGAGACGTGTCCTTTGGCCGATGCTTCACTTGTCGGATACTTCGGTAATCACGGATATCGGCTGACGGAGTTCACCAACGTAATGGCGCGATCCTATGTCGAGGGACAGCGCGAGAGTTGGCCACAACCGTCAGCGGGTATTGCACTTGAGAGGGTGGCGGCGAACGATTTGCCGCTCTGGGCGCGGACCGTGGCGCAAGGTTTCGCGGAGAGTTACGCGGTGACGCCGGAGCTACTGGAGGTGATGCAGTTATTCGGCAGCGGGCCGAACGCGGAGTGCTATCTGGCGCGGATGGACGGCGAGATCGCGGGCGGTGCGGCGCTGTCTCTGCGCGATGGGACGGCGGGCCTGTTTGGAGCGAGCACGCTTCCGGCGTTTCGCGGACGCGGCGTGCAAACGGCGCTGTTACACGCGCGGCTGGCTCGAGGCCAGGAAAAAGGCAGCGATCTGGCAGTGTGCCTGGCGCAACCGGGAAGCATCTCGCAACGCAATGTGGTGCGGCAGGGATTTCAGGTGCTGTACACGCGCGTGAAATTTGAGAAAGACTTCGGCGCCAGCAAGAATCAGTGAATCATGCGCTTGTTGATGAACTCCACGATGTCTTGCGTGGAAGTGCCGGGCAGAAAAATCTCGGCGATACCGGCTTTCTTTAGCGCGGCAATATCGGCTTCGGGAATGATGCCGCCGACGAGAACCGTGACGTCGTCCATGCCTTTGTCATGCAGCAAGGCCATCAGTTGCGGGCACAGCGTGTTGTGCGCGCCGGACAGAATCGAAAGACCGATGACGTCGACGTCTTCCTGCACGGCGGCGGAGGCAATCATCTCCGGCGTTTGCCGCAGGCCGGTGTAGATCACTTCCATCCCGGCATCGCGCAGCGCGCGAGCAATAATCTTCGCGCCCCGGTCATGCCCGTCGAGCCCCGGCTTGGCAATCAGAACACGTATTTTCTTTTCGGGCATAGGTTAGCGGTCGCTCAGCATCAAGTGATAGCGACTTCTTCGTAGGTGCCGAAGACGACGCGCATGGCGTCGCAGATTTCGCCCAGTGTGGCGTAGCTTTTCACGGCGTCGAAGATGTAGGGCATGAGATTGTCTTTGCCTTCGGCGGCTTTACGAAGGGCGTTCAGGCGGCGCTCGACTTCGTCAATCGAGCGCTCGGCACGCAGCTTGCTCAGGCGCTCGGCTTGGCGGTGCGCCACGGTGTCGTCAATTTGCAGAATATCGAGCTGCTTTTCCTCGGATACGAAATCGTTGACGCCGACCATGATCTTTTCTTTCTTGTCGAGTTCGCACTGGTAACGATAAGAGGCTTCCGCGATTTCGCGCTGCGGATAGCCGCGTTCGATGGCGGCGACCATACCGCCCATGGCGTCGATTCTTTCAATGTAATCCCATGCGCCGCGTTCGATTTCATTGGTCAACGCTTCGACAAAATAAGAACCGCCGAGCGGGTCGACGGTATTGGTAACGCCGGTTTCGTGCGCGATGATTTGTTGGGTGCGCAACGCAATGGTCGCGGCAAATTCCGTGGGCAGCGCCCAGGCTTCATCCAGCGAATTGGTATGCAGCGATTGAGTGCCGCCGAGCACAGCGGCGAGTGCTTGCAGCGCGGTGCGAACCACGTTGTTATACGGCTGCTGCGCGGTGAGCGAGCACCCGGCGGTCTGTGTGTGGAAACGCAAGGCCCACGAGCGCGGACTCTTCGATCCGTATCGCTCGACCATAGCTTTGTGCCAGATACGCCGCGCGGCACGATACTTGGCGACTTCTTCGAAGAAGTCGCTGTGCGCGTTGAAGAAAAACGAAAGCTGGGGGACGAACTGGTCCACGTCGAGCCCGCGGCGCATGCCCCACTCCACGTATTCGAGACCGTCCCGCAAAGTGAACGCCAATTCCTGAATCGCTGTCGAGCCGGCTTCGCGAATGTGATACCCGCTGATGGAGATTGGATTGAACTTGGGCGTGTTCTTCACCGCAAACTCGAACGTGTCGATGACCAGGCGCATCGACGGTTCCGGCGGATAGATGTATTCCTTCTGCGCGATATATTCCTTGAGGATGTCGTTCTGCAGCGTGCCGGAGATTTTCTTCCAGTCGGCGCCTTGCTTTTCGGCGACGGCAAGGTACATCGCCCAAATTACCGCGGCAGGCGAATTGATGGTCATCGAAGTCGTGACGTTAGCCAGTGGAATCTGATCGAAAAGCACTTCCATATCGGCCAGCGAACTGATCGCTACCCCGCACTTGCCGACTTCACCTTCGGAAAGCGCGTGATCCGAGTCGTAGCCCATCAGCGTGGGCAGATCGAAAGCGGTCGAAAGACCGGTCTGACCTTGCGAGAGCAAATAGCGGAAGCGCTGGTTGGTGTCTTCGGCGGCACCGAAGCCGGCGAATTGCCGCATGGTCCACAGGCGCCCGCGGTGCATAGTCGCATGAATGCCGCGCGCGTAAGGCGGCTCACCGGGGAGACCTATGTTGCGATCCGCATTCCAATTCGGTAAATCGGCTTGCGTGTACAGGCGGCGAATTTTGTGGTCGGATAGTGTGGTGAATTCGCGCTGGCGTTCGGGGCTTTTCTCGAGCATAGGCTGCAGAGTGTTCTTTTCCCAGGCCTTCTCTCGTTCAGATGCGTCGCGGCTGCCGGGTGAAGTCTCTCCCGGCGCAAGTATTTGAGTATCTCCGCGAAGCGAATCGCCCATGAAAAAAAGCTCCCTTGCCACAACTTCAATCAGGATAGAAAGAACTTATGGGTCCCCGGCCCAAAATTAATGCTATGCGAAAGGTGGCGGGGGCACAAGGCTCATCAGCCCAAAATGGTTTGGCGCGTAAAGTCGCACGAGACCAAATTGGACCAGAAAAACGGCCCAACGACGAATCGCCGGGCCGGCAAAGGGTTGAGGCATTCGCCCCAAGTCACTTACTTGGTACCGGAGTTGGCCCAAATCTTGTCCGTGCCGACGACTTGGCCATGAAGCGTGCCGGGGATTAGCGTTTCGCGTTCCACCTCGCCCGATTTTCCGTCCGCGATAGAGACGCGATTGACTTCTAGCGTGCGGCCGACGGCCCGCTCGTAGTTAGCCTTCGCTTCCGCCAGATCGGCCAAAGCGCGGAGTTCCGTGCCTTGCGCGGCGATCAAGTCGCGCTGCGTCTGAATGACCAGGTACACGGTGGACGCGCCGAGTTGGTACTTCTTCTGCTCGGCGTCAAACGTCTGCTGCTGCAATTCCCGCGCTTTGCTGGCGGCATCGACTCGAGCGCGATCCTGCTCCAGCGCGATGTAGGTGTTCCGGACGTCGAGGAGCGCAGCGTTCTTGAGTTGCTGAAGCTGCGCTTCCAGTTGGCGTTGCGTCAGAATGGAGCGCTGGTTGTCTGCTTGCGCAGAACGGTTGCGGATCGGAATCTGCACGTTCAAGGAGACCTGATAATCCGGGAAATTATTGTGGAGGACGCTGCTCATGGCGTCAGTGAAGCCGGCCTTGGATGTGCCAGTGAAAGCGCCGGGAACCGGCGTGCCTACAAACGACCCTGTAGGGTTTCCGGCGGCGTCGACGATGGGAATATCGGTCGCGACAAAAGTCCCGGGCGGAGTGCTAAACGTCGGTTGGTTGCCCGCGAGTCCAACGCTGCCATACTGCGCGGTGAGCGTGGCAGTGGGCAACAGCGCATTGCGAGTGGCCTTCACGTCAATATCACTGTTAAGAAGGTTCAGCGCCTGCTCCTGCAATTCCGGACGCTTGGCGAAGGCTTCGCCGACCGCTTCTTCGAATGTGGCAGCTTCGATGATTTGCGGCCGTGTGGGCAGCTCCGTCGGAATGAGTTCGACGTTCACGAAGTTTGGCGACAACGGATTCTTGCTGATGGCGTTCTTCAGCACTTGCTGGTTCTGAAGCTGAGCCGTTTGCGCGACGATCAAGTTCTGGCGGTCGGTTGCCAATTCGGATTCCGCGCGGGTGACGTCCAGGGGAGCCATGGTTCCGATCTCGAGCTGCTTGCGATTGTCGTTGTAAAGCTTTTGGGCGACGGTCACCGCTTGCTGTTGGACTTTGACGTTTTCGCGGGCGAAAACCAGTTCCCAGTAGGCGTTAATGGTGTTCGTTACCGTGGTGATGGCCTGCTGGGTGAAGGCCCAGTCGGCGATCTTACGATTGTTCTTGGCGATCCGAATATTCCGCGTGTTGACCCCCAAGCCAAAGCCGTTCAGCAACTGCTGCTGGAATCCGACGAACAGCGACGACTGCACGGATGGATTGAATAAGTTGGCCTGCGAACTCGAGGACGAGCGCGTGTTGTTCCATGCCGTGAAGAAAGTGGTACCGGTGGCAAAGCCCTGGTTGTACTGCATGTTGTATTGGGCGGTATGCGTGACCAAGCTTGAGAGTGTCGAAACACCCGTACCGGTGCCTGAAGTCAGCGGGTTGTTGATCGGAATGGTGCGATTGTCGAATGACAGAACGGTGGTGACCAGGGGATCAAAGTTGGTCAGAGGATTGTTGGCTGTCGAACCGCCGAAAAATGCACCAGGGACCGCACCGGGAAATCCACCCGCCTTGGCTTTAAGAATTCCCGTGTCGGCGAGCCAGGGATTGTAGCGTTGCACAGCGATGTCCAGGCTGTTCTCGAGGGCCAGTTCGACAGTGTCTTGCAAGCTGATCTCCAGCTTATTGTCGTGGATTAGTTGTTCGAGTCGCGGCGAATTGACCAGGTTCGGTTCATCAATGCGAATCGGTTTGTACGGCGCGATTAGATTTGGGAAAGGCTTCGGTGCGCGCGTGAAGTTATATTTGGCAGAGCCGAGGGACACCGGCGTGATACTGTCTGCCGATGGTTTAGCCTGTGGCGCGGGATTTTGCACCGGCTCCTGGGCAAAAGCCGGCGAGACCGGGCCGACGACAATCATAGCGGCGGTAAAGACAGCCAACAGTGGTCGAGCGAACTGCTTCCTCATAATGCTCCTCACCCTCAGAATTCTCCCTCTTGGGGCACAGCTCATATATATGTCGGGTCTCAACTCTAATAAAACGTTCGCGATAGGGGTTTTGTTTCAGGAGGCTGACCGTTTGGCGCCATTTCGCCGCCCCAAGCGACGCGCACCATTAGTGCGGCGATCTCAGCGAAACTAGCAGTCTAGCAAGGGCTCGATTCCTTGACAACGCAAAGGGGCGCGGCTAGGCTGCTGAGGTTTCAGCATTTAGTAGGCTACGGCGACGAATCGGCCATGCTCAAGCGCGAAGAAGTACTCAAGATTCTGGAATCGGCGGGTGCCGTCCGTCATGGCCACTTTGAGCTTTCCAGTGGGCTGCATAGCGGGACGTATGTGCAGTGCGCCCTGGTGCTCCAATATCCGCGCTTCGCGGAAAGGCTGGGGCAAGCGCTGGCGGCGTTGTTTTCCGATGCCAAGATTGACGCAGTGGTCTCACCTGCGATCGGTGGCCTGATCGTCGGACACGAAGTGGCGCGCGCTTTGCCGGAGCCGAAAGGCGGCACTGGCGGTGGCGTGCCCGCGATTTTCGTCGAGCGCGATGGCAGCGGCATGATGGCCATGCGCCGGGGGTTTTCGCTTAAGCCCGATCAGCACGTGCTGGTGATCGAGGACGTTTGGACCACCGGCGGCTCGACCAATGAAGCCATTCGTGTCGTGGAGGAAGCTGGCGGGCGAGTAATTGCTGCCGGAGCTCTGATCGACCGCAGCGGTGGACGCATCGAATTTGATGTCGAATCACAGGCGCTCCTCGAACTCGATGTCGCCAGCTATGACCCCGACGACTGCCCGCTGTGCAAGCAGGGAAGTACAGCCATCAAGCCGGGAAGCCGGTTTGTCCGCTCGGCTTCCTGAGTTTCGCCTGCCGAACGATCCGATGCCCTCCGAATGCGCTACTTCAAACTGACCATCGCTTACGACGGAACGGACTACCACGGCTGGCAGGCGCAATCGAACAAGCCCACGGTACAGGGTCAAATCATCAGCGTTCTTGAGCGCTTGACCCGGGAGCGCATCGCTTTGCACGGCGCAGGCCGTACCGACGCCGGCGTACACGCGCTTGGTCAGGTGGGCAGTTTTCGCACGCAGTCGACACTCTCTGCGGCGGAGTTCCAGCGCGCGCTCAACGCACTCTTGCCGCACGAGATCCGCATTGTGGGTTCCGAAGAAGTTGGACCAACGTTCAACGCCCGCTGGTCGGCCAAAGGGAAGACCTATCGCTACCGCCTCTATCGCGGCAAAGTCGTTCCACCATTCATTCATCGTTACGTTCTGCACTATCCGTTTCCGCTCGACGAAGACCGCATGCATGACGCAGCGGCTCGCTTTGTCGGTGTGCACGATTTTACCTCCTTCGCTGCTTCTACCGGTTCCGAGGACGACGACAGGGAACGGTCGACAGAGCGCGAAATTTTCTCGACCGAACTGGCGCGTTCGGCGGACAACGAAGAGTTGATCTTCACCGTAAAGGGCCGCTCCTTCCTGCGCTACATGGTGCGCAAGATGATGGGCACGCTCCTCGATGTCGGCCGCGGAAAGCTGGCCCCCGATGATATCGACCACCTCTATGAGTTAAAAGATCGCTCGAAGTCGGGTCCCACCGTTCCTCCCCAAGGCCTGGTTATGGTCGAAGTCTTTCACGAGGAATCCTGGCGCGTCGGCAGTTAGCACGAGCTTGTGACGAGTGGTCGAGAATCCGGGATGTTTGAATTCCTGACGACTCTCAGACGGCTGGCGTAAGATCGGCCTCTAGGATATGTTCTCTCTTCGAGAAACAATCTGGATCGTTCGTCCGTAGTTCTACCCGGGAGCCCTCGATGGAACTCAAGATTCAAGGTCTGTCCAAGACCTATCCAAACGGTGTCAAAGCGCTGGACAACGTGTCGCTTACTATCCCTCACGGCATGTACGGCCTGCTCGGTCCCAACGGCGCCGGCAAGTCCACGCTCATGCGCACGCTCGCCACGTTGCAAGAGCCCGACAGCGGCTCGGCAACACTCGGCACTATCGACGTGCTCAAGCAAAAGGAAGAAGTCCGCCGCCTTCTCGGCTATCTGCCGCAGGACTTCGGTGTCTATCCGCGCATTTCTGCGCAAGATATGCTGAGCCACATCGCCGTGCTCAAGGGCGTCACCAACTCCGGCGAGCGCAAAGACCTGGTGCGATCCATGCTGCGCCGCTGCAATCTCGAAGACGTCCGCAAGAAATCGCTCTCCGGTTTTTCTGGCGGCATGCGCCAGCGGTTCGGCATCGCTCAAGCCCTGCTCGGCAAGCCGCAGTTGCTCATCGTTGACGAGCCTACCGCTGGCCTGGATCCCGGCGAGCGCAACCGCTTCTACAATCTCCTCGCCGAAATCGGCGAACAAGTCATCGTCATTCTCTCCACGCACATCGTCGAGGATGTGATGGATCTCTGCACCAACATGGCCATCATTCACAAGGGCAAAGTGCTCTACCAAGGACGCCCGGACTCCGCGATCACCGAACTCAACGGCCGCGTCTGGCAACGTTCTATCGAAAAGACCGAGCTGCCCGCCTATGAAGAAAAATTTCACGTTATCTCGAATCGCCTTGTCGGAGGCCGTCCATCGCTGCACGTCCTGAGCGATCAGCCACTCGATTCCGGCTTCGTTCCCAGCTCCCCCGACCTCGAAGACGTCTTCTTCACCAAGATTCAAGGTTGGAGCTGAGCCGTCATGTTCGCACACATCTTCGCCTTCGAAATTCGCTACTGGCTCCGTTCCTGGATGCTCTGGATTTTCTTCCTGGTCATCGGCACGCTGATTTTCGGTGCCGTGAGCAGTGACCACGTCACCATCGGCGACGCCATCACCAATACCCATCACAACGCCCCGTTCGTCATCCAGACGTTCTATTCCTTCATCGCCTTCTTCACCATTCTGATGGCCACCGCATTCGTCAACTCCGCCGCGGCTCGCGATTTCAGCTTCAACACCCACCAGATTATTTTCTCCACGCCCATGCGCCGCTTCGATTTTCTCCTCGGCCGTTTTCTAGGAGCTACGATCGTCTCCGTGATTCCGATGCTCGGCGTTTCCGCCGCCATTTTGCTGGCCAAACATATGCCGTGGGTCGATCCAGATCGATGGGGTCCGATAGTGTGGAGAGCGCACGCCTACGGAATCCTCGTCTTCGCCATTCCCAACACCCTCTTCCTTGCAGCTATTCTCTTTGCCGTAGCGATCCTCGCGCGCAACGAAATCGTTTCTTTCGTCGCCGCTTTGATTCTGCTCGTCGGCTATGCCGCCTCCGACGCTCTCTTCCAGAATCAGGAACGCGCCAAACTAGGCGCTCTCGTCGACCCATTCGGCATTCGTGCTTTTTCCTACGTCTCGAAGTATTGGACCGTCGCCGAGAAAAACACCATCTCCGCCGGTCTTTCCGGCGTGCTCTTGTGGAACCGCCTGCTGTGGCTTGGCGTCGGTGTTGCCGTGTTCGCCTTCGCGTACTACCGATTCAGCTTCGCTGAGCGCAGAACGAAGGCCCGGTCCGATTCTGCTGAAAACGTGAAAGGGCTCGTTGCTGCCATTCCCATCCCCAACGTGTCATTTCACGACGCGCCTTTCTCAAAATATCTGGCTTCGGTGCGCATTCACTTCTGGGGTGTGGTCAAAAGCACTGCTTTCATCGTGATCATGCTCGCTGCATTGCTGAATTGTATTCCCAGCGTCGCCTTCAACGCCGCGCAAGGCTATGGCAACAGCACATTTCCCGTCACTTACTGGATACTCGACATTATCGCGGGCACCTTCTATGCGTTCCTGATTGCGCTGATCACCTATTACGCTGGCGTTCTCGTTTGGAAAGATCGCGATACTCGCATGGACGAAATTTCAGATTCGCTCCCCTCGCCCGAGTGGGTGTCCTACGCAGCCCGTCTTACCGCACTCCTCGGCATTCTAGCCATCGTTCTGTCCGTGGTTATGGCCAGCGCCATCACTATTCAGGCAGCCTTGGGCTACGACCGTTTCCAGATCGGCTTGTACCTCAAGGAATTGTTCATTCGAGACGGCTCGCTCTTCCTGTTCTTCGCGGTGCTCGCCTTCTTCATTCACGTTCTTGCGCCCAACAAATACGTCGGCTATTTCGCCTACATCGCTTTTCTCATCACCAACGCCTTCATCTGGCGTCCGCTCAACGTGTCGACGAATCTCGTGCGGTTCGCCGCGCGTCCCCGCGTCACCTACTCGGATTTCTTCGCCGATGCACCTTATCGCCTGGGTTGGGACTGGTATTCCGTCTACTGGCTGTTTTTTTGCGCGCTGTTGGCCATCGCCAGCGTGATGCTTTGGCCGCGCGGTAAGCAAGCCACTTGGGCGGAACGTTTTGGCAACGCCAAGCTACGCTTCACCGGTGCGTGGGTGGCGTTGGGCGTGGTCTGCCTATTGGCTTTCGGCTCCGTCGGCGCTTGGGCTTACTACAACACTAAAATCCTGAATCAATACACCGCGCCACAGGATGCTTTGCGCCTGCAAGCCGACTACGAAAAGGCCTACAAGCAATTCGACAAAGTCGAGATGCCGCGCCTCCGCTCCGTCAAATACAACATCCAAATATTCCCGGAGACTCGGAACCTCATCATGGATGCCGATGCCGTCATCCAGAATCCCTACTCGCATCCCCTCGACGAAATTCATTTCACGCTCAACCGTCAGTACGACGCCACTATCACCATTCCCGGCGCCACGCTCGCGAAAGACGACAAGCGTCTCTACTATCAGATCTATCGCTTTTCCCCACCGCTTCCCGCAGGAGAAAGCCGCACCGCTCACTTGACCGTGAAGACCAACACTCGCGGCTTTGAAAACCAATTGAGCGACACCTCCGTGGTCCAGGACGGAACCTTCTTCAACAACGCCATCGGCCCCCTCATCGGTTACAGCGCCGGAAACGAATTGACCGACCCCAGAGACCGCAAGAAGTACGGCCTGGGCGATCAACAGCTCATGCTCCCGCTCGAACGCAACTGCACCACCGACTGCATGGAAACCTATATCGGCGGACGAACCGATTGGGCGGACATGGAAACGGTAATCAGCACTTCGGCCGATCAAATCGCCGTCGCACCCGGCTCGCTCGTTCGTGAGTGGCAAGAAGGTGGCCGCCGCTATTTCCAGTACAAGCTCGATCATCCCTCGCTCGGCTTCGCCGAATTCATCTCTGCCCGTTACGAAATCGCCCGCGAGGATTGGCACGGCATCAAAGTCGAGGTCTACTACATCAAGGAACATCCCTGGAATGTTCCGCGCATGTTGAAGTCCGTCGAGAAATCGCTCGATTACTTCACCAAGAATTTTGGCCCGTACTACCACAAGGAAGCCCGCATCATCGAATTCCCGCGCGTCGCGCAGTTCGCCCAGGCCTTCCCGGGGACTATGCCGTATTCCGAATCCATCGGCTTCATCGCCAATCTCGATAATCCGGACGACATCGACATGGTCTATTACGTCGTGGCGCACGAAATGGCCCACCAGTGGTGGGCGCATCAGGTCATCGGCGCCAACATGCAGGGCGGTACGCTGCTTTCCGAGACCATGGCGCAATATTCCGCTCTGATGGTCATGGAAAAAGAATACGGCCGCGATATCATGCGCAAATTCCTGCGCTTTGAAATGGATCGCTACCTCTCCTCACGTGGCCGGGAGCGCCAGAAAGAGCAGCCACTGCTCACTGTGGAAGCTCAGCAAGGCTACATTCATTACCGCAAGGGCAGTGTCGTCCTCTATTACTTGAAGGAAATGATCGGCGAAGACGCCGTCAATCGCGCGCTCCGCCGCATCGTCGAACGCTATGCCTACGCGCAGCCGCCCTATCCCACGTCGTGGGCGCTGGTCGATGAATTCGCCAAAGAAACGCCGCCCGAACTGCAATACCTGATAAAGGATTTGTTCGAGGACATCACCGTCTTCTCGAATCGCACTCTCGAAGCCACCGCCGAAAAGCGCCCCGACGGTAAGTACGACGTAACCTTGCAAATCGACACCCACAAGTTCAAAGCCGATGCCAAAGGCAACGAAACCGAAGTTCCCTTAAACGACTGGATCGAAGTAGGCGCCTTCGCCAAACCCGAAAAAAACAAAAAGTACGGCAAGACCCTCTACCGCCAACGCGTCCACCTTACCTCAGCCAAATCCACGCAAACCTTCACGGTTGACGAACTTCCGGATCAAGCCGGCGTAGACCCCTTTGTCCTCCTAATCGACCGCATCCCCGACGACAACGTCAAAAAAGTAGACATAGTCGCCACCCAGGCCGCCAACCACTAACCTATGAAGTGCGGTCGCTCGACGCCGCTTTTGACCACTGTTGTCACCAACTCGCACTGATATCTTGTAGGGGCACGGCATCGCCGTGCCCGTCCGCGGGCGCCTGCGCCGTTACCCAAACACCCAACCCCTAAAATCGTCTAGAATCCCCAACATGGCCGCCACCGCCATCCCTCTCGACACCATCCCCTCCATCAACCCTGCCACGGGCGAGGTCCTCGAGCGCTTCGCCAAAACGCCGCCCGCCTCCCTCCCGGAAATCCTCAACCGCTCCCGCACCGTCCAACGCGAATGGGCCGCAGTCCCAATTCACGCGCGCTGCAAACTCCTCAACACCGTTCGCGAAAAAATCCTGGCCTCCCGCGACGAACTAGCTCAAGCCGTGGTCCTGGAATCCGGCAAACCCCGAGTCGAAGCGCTCTTCGCGGACATTTTCGTAGGGCTAGATACCGCCGCCTATTTCTCCCGCAACGCCCCGCAACTCCTCTGGCCCGAAAAAGTCCCGCACCACAGTTCCGCCGCCAAGGCCAAATCCGGCCGCCTGATCTACGAACCGCTCGGCGTAATTGGCATCATCAGCTCCTGGAACTACCCTCTAGCCATTCCCATCAGCCAAGTCATTCCCGCAGTTGTCGCCGGCAACGCCGTAATCTGCAAGACCAGCGACTTCACTCCGCGCTGCGGCGCACTAATCGAAAGGCTTTTCGCCGACGCAGGCTTCCCAGAGAACCTAGTAACCATCATTCAAGGCGACGGCGATGTCGGCCAAGCCCTCATCGACGCCAAGCCCGACAAAATCCTCTTCACCGGCAGCGTTGCCACTGGCCGTCGCGTAGCCGAAGCCTGCGCCAAACATCTCGTCCCTACCGTCCTCGAACTCGGCGGTAAAGATGCCATGCTCGTCCTCGCTGACGCCAATCTCGATGTTGCCGCCAGCGCCGCCGTCTGGGGCAGCTACACCAATTGCGGCCAGGTCTGCCTCTCCGTCGAACGCCTCTTCGTCGAGCAATCTATTGTCGAAGAATTCACGAAACTCTGTGTCGACAAAACAAAGAAGCTTCGCCTTGGTCGCGGGTCCGATCCCGCCACCGACATAGGCCCGCTAATCCGCCCGCAACACGTCCAACGCATGTCCGATTTGCTGCAAGACGCCGCACAACGCGGCGCGGACATTCTTTGTGGAGGCAAATCTCGTCCCGATCTCGGCCCGAATTTTTTCGAGCCGACCGTAGTCGCCGACGTCGATTCTTCGATGCGTCTCTTCCAGGAAGAGACTTTCGGGCCAATCCTCGCGATACAATCCGTGCGCGACGCGCAAGAAGCCGTGTCTCGTGCCAACGACTCGACCTTCGCCCTCGCCGCCAGTGTCTGGACCAGCGACGCCCACAGTGGCGAATCCATCGCCAAACAACTCCGCGCAGGAGCTGTCATGGTCAACGACGCCATAAGTTACTTCGCCATCGCCGAAGCTCCGCATGGAGGCTGCGGGCTCAGTGGCTGGGGCCGCACTCATGGCAGAGCCGGCCTCCTCGAAATGGTTCAGCCCAAATACATCGACATCGACCGCCTGCCCGGCACGCAAAAGCCCTGGTGGTATCGCTACGGCAATGACCTGAACAAAGCCGCGGATGCCTTCCTCCAATTCGAATTCGCCCCCAGCCTCACCACAAAACTACGCAACGCCTCCCGCGCCATGAAAACCATCTTCCGCAGTCATGGTTTACGATAGGGGAGTGAACTCCATGCAACCGCCCAACGCAAATAGCGAATGGATCTACGACTGGAATGCCGCCACTCCGCCGCACATTCCGGCGGGACGTCACATTCTCCTCAACGACGAAACCCTCCGTGACGGCCTGCAAAATCCCTCCGTCTCTGATCCCTCCATCGGCGAAAAAATCGAAATCCTGCATCTCATGGAATCCCTCGGCCTCGACTCGGTGAACATTGGACTTCCCGGCGCAGGTCCGCGCGCCGTAGCCGACGTCGAAGCCCTCGCCAGCGAAATCGCCACTAACCGCATGCGCATCAAGCCCAACTGCGCCGCGCGCACCGTCGAAGCCGACATTCGCCCCATCGCCGAAATTTCGCAGCGCGTGGGCATTGCCATCGAAGCCGCCACTTTCCTCGGCTCCTCCCCAATTCGCCGCCTCGTCGAAGACTGGACCGTCGACCACCTCGAGCGCACCACCGAAAAAGCCGTCAAATTCGCCGTCGACCACAATCTCCCGTCGATGTATGTCACCGAAGACACCATTCGCACCGACCCCGACACCGTCAAGCGCCTCTACTCCACCGCCATCCGTGCCGGTGCCCGCGCCATCGTCCTTTGCGACACCGTTGGCCACGCCACCCCCGACGGCGCCTACAATCTCGTAGAATTCGCCATCGAAAATATCGTCAAGCCCAGCGGAGAAAAAATTCGCGTCGATTGGCACGGTCACAACGATCGCGGCCTCGCCATCTCCAATTCGTTAGCCGCCCTGGCCGCTGGAGCAGATTGCGTCCACGCTGCCGCCAACTCCCTGGGCGAACGCGTAGGCAACACGCCGATGGAACTCATGCTCGTAAATCTCCGCCTCCTCGGCTTAGTCGATCGCGATCTGTCTCGCCTCAAGGAATATTGCGAAAAAGTTGCTACCGCCACGCGTACAACAATTCCCCCCAACTATCCCGTCATCGGCCACGATGCCTTTCGCACCGCCACTGGCGTCCACGCCGCCGCCATCATCAAAGCCTTTCGCAAAGGCGACAAGGAACTCGCCAACATCGTTTACTCCGGCGTCCCCTCCCATCTCTTCGGCCTCGACCAAATCATCGAAATCGGCCCCATGAGCGGCAAATCCAACGTCCTCTTCTGGCTCGAAAAGCACGGCCAGTCCACCGACGAAGCCACCGTCAACAAAATCTTCGACGCCGCCAAACAATCCGCCCGCGTCCTCACCGACGCCGAAATCCAAGCGTTAGCCGCAGCGCCAGTGTAATGGCCGGCCCCGTGCGTCGTAGGGTCCGCCTTCTGCCTGCCCCGACCGGGTCGGGGAAGCGGACCTTCGGCATAAACCGTGGCTCGGCCTCATCGCAACCCGCGATGTCAACGTCACCGGTCATCCGCAAATGACATCGCGTCCAACCTATTCCGTTGTAGGGGCACAGCATTGCTGTGCCCGCTCCAGGCAAGATTTCAACGCAGGTGCCGCACCCTTCAGTTTTAAGGGAGTGAGTTTTACGAGTGTTGCGCCCACGCCTTTCGTTCCGTCTGTCCTTACTCAATCAATTCGTCACCCGCACCGCACCCAATCCGTGAAAGCATCGCTCCTTTGCGTTATATTCCTCTCTATGCCCGTTCGCTCCGCGGCCTCTCACCTTCACCGTCCCCCTCACGCCGCGCAAACGGCGTCATCTCCCCGCCTCGTCGACAACCCGCAAGTCCGCGCCGCGCTAGCCGCGCTCGAATCCAACATCCCCGCCACCAACGAAACCCAAATCCGCCTCACCGAAATTCCCGCTCCGCCTTTTCAAGAGGCGCAACGCGCCCAGGCCGTAAAATCCCTCCTCGAATCCGCCGGCCTTTCCGTCCAAATCGACAAAACCGGCAACGTCATCGGCGCGCTCGCCGGAGCGACCACCAAATCCGGCCAAAGTGAAGCCGTGGTCCTCTCCGCCCATCTCGATACCGTTTTCCCTCCAGGCACGGACACCAAAGTCCGCCACGAGGGCAATCGCCTGTTAGCTCCCGGCATTTCCGACAATGGCACCGGCCTCGCCGCACTCATCGCCATCGCCCGTGCTGTCACCGCCGCACACATCAAGCCCAACTCCACCATTCTCTTCGTCGCCAACGTCGGCGAAGAAGGCGAAGGCAATCTCCGAGGCATGCGCGCGCTGGTCGACGCCTATCACGACAATCTCAAATCCGTCATCGTCCTCGACGGCTCCAGCACCGATCACGTCACCACCAAAGCTCTCGCTTCCCGTCGTCTCGAAGCCGTAATCACCGGTCCTGGCGGCCATAGTTGGTCCGACTTCGGCATGCCCAATCCCATCAACGCGCTCGTTCGCGGTTCGGTTCGCTTCATCAACACCCGCGTTCCCGTCTCCCCGCGCACTACGTTCAATCTCGGCCAGATCGAAGGCGGCACCTCCGTCAATTCCGTCCCTCACGAAGCCAAACTGAAAGTCGATATCCGTTCCGAAAGCGAAGCCGAACTCACCCGCCTCGAGACCGCTCTCCGCGAATGCATCGCTGCAGGAGTCCGCGATGAACTCGAATCCTCTCGAGACCGCTCTAAGGGCCGCCTAAATTTCAAGGTCGAACTCCTCGGTACTCGCCCCGGCGGTGAACTCCGCCCCGATTCACCGCTCATCTTCGCCCTGCGCGCCGCCGATGACGCCGTCGGCAACCAATCCCGCACCGAACGCTCCTCCACCGACGCCAACATTCCCCTTGCCGCGGGCATCGACGCCATCGCCATCGGCGCAGGCGGCAACGGCGGTGGCGCCCACTCCCTCCAGGAATGGTACGAACCCACCAACAGGGAAGTCGGTCTGAAGCGCGTGCTCCTCACCCTCTTAGGCGTAGCCGGCATCTCCGGAGAAAAACCCAAATGAAATTGTCCCCGCCCCGCCCACCCTCTGGTGGCGCCGGCACGTTGCTGGCCCACGCCGGTTTTCCCCATTCCGTAGTAGGGGCACGGCATTGCCGTGCCCGCTCTAGGCAAAGCTTCACCCGCAGAACTCTGCTCCTCCTTCTCTTCCTTCTCTCCTCTCTTTCTTTCTTCCTTCCTCCGTCCTTCGCCCAGGAAACCACGCCCCCCGCCCCCACCGCCACCGTCTACAAAAACGCCCATATCTACACCAACAACCCCGCCCAACCTTGGGCCGAAGTAATGGTCGTGCAAGACGGCAAAATTATGGCCATCGGCCCCAAGAGCCTCATCTCCGCCTACATCCTCGAACGCCACGTCTCCAACATCGTCGATCTTCACGGGGCCTTCATCATGCCCGGCTTCAACGACGCCCACACCCATCTAGGCGGTGCCGGAGCCGACATGCTTTCTGTCCGCCTCAACGCCGCGGCCACCATCGAAGAGTTGCAAAAGCGCCTGGCTGCTGCGGTCGCCACCCATGAAGAAGGCGAGTGGATCACCGGCAGCGGCTGGGATCACACTCTCTGGAACGATCGCAAATTTCCCAATCGCGCCCAACTCGACGCCGTCTCCCCGAAAAATCCGGTCCTGCTCACCCACGTCTCCGGCCACGTCGCTGTTGCCAATTCGCTCGCTCTGAAAATCGCCGCCATCGACAAAAATACCGGCAATCCGCGCGGCGGCGAAATCGAGCGCGACGCCAGCGGCGATCCCACCGGCATGCTCGAAGAAGGTTCGGCCATTGATCTGGTCTCCCGCAAAATTCCGGACATCACCCCGGACCAGCGTCGCCGCGGCGTCGAGATGGTCCTCGCCGACCTTGCCAAAAACGGCGTCACCAGCGTGCAGGACAATTCCGATTGGCAGGATTTTCTGCTCTTCCGCACCCTCAAGGATGAAGGCCGGCTCACCGTCCGCATCACCGAGTGGCTCCCCTTCGCCACTTCCATGATGGATCTTCTCAACATGCGCGCCCAGGGCAGTACCACCGATCCCATGCTGCACATCGGCGCTCTAAAAGGTTTCACCGACGGCGCTCTCGGCTCCCGCACCGCCGCTCTGCTCGCTCCCTACTCCGACGATGCCTCGACCAGCGGCATTCTCATCACTCCGCCCGAGGAACTTCGCAAAATGGCCATCGAGCGCGACAAAGCCGGCTTCCAGATCGCCTTCCACGCCATCGGAGACAAAGCCAATCGCGTCGCCCTCGACGTCTTTGCAGCCGTCCAGCGCGCCAACGGCCCTCGCGATCGCCGTGATCGCATCGAGCACGCCCAAGTCGTAGCCCCCGATGATTTTGCCCGCTTTGCCAAGCTCAATGTCATCGCTTCCATGCAGCCGTCCCACGAAACCACGGACATGCGCTGGGCCGAATCCCGCTTGGGTCCAGATCGCATCCACGGCGCCTACGCCTGGAACACCATGCTCAAAGACAATGTCCATCTGGCCTTCGGCACTGACTACCCCGTTGAGCCTATCAGCCCGTTCCGCGGCTTGTACGCCTGCGTCACCCGCGAACTACCCGACGGAGGCCCCCAAAATGGCTGGGAGCCCCAGGAAAAGATCACCCTCGAGCAATGCCTTCGCGCCTACACCACCGGCTCCGCCTACGCCGAATTTGCCGAATCCAAAAAGGGCCAGCTCAAACAAGGCCAATACGCCGACTTCCTGATCCTCTCCGAAGACCTGACCAAAGCCCCGCCCGCTCAATACACCAAAATCGAAGTCCGCCAAACCTTCGTCGCCGGCCACACCGTCTACCACAAGGAGTAGCACAGGCACTCCTTGCTTGCCCTGAGGTTCGAAGGGCCTGTGCAGCGTCAGCCCAGGCACAACTTCGCCGGGGCGCAACTTCGCCCGTAACCTCCGCGCTGCCCGCAGCCTGCACTCCCTCCCCGCGTTGATTCCCCTCGCCTCCAAAAAAAGAGGGGGCCTTTCGGCCCCCTCGGTTCAGGTTGGAATTGTGGAATCGACGTCTCGGCCGTTAGAACCTCAGCCGCACGGAGAGCTGAATGATTCGCGCGACGTCCGTAGCCACGGGATCACCCACTCCGGCGAACAGCGGATCCGCAATGTTAGGACTCGCATTTCCATTCCGCAGATCCTGAATCGTCAGCACTTGCCCGCTCGAACCATGATAATTGCCGTCGAATGGATTCAGGCAATTCACGCAGGTCGGACTGAAGTTGGAGTTCACCGCGCCGGTCTTGGTTAGCAGTTTCGGAATAGCCAGCAGGTTCAAAGTGTCGTTCCCGTTGTACTGTGTGTATAGCGGGTGGTTGAAGACGTTGAAAACGTCCATCTTCAGCTGCACCAGCCAGGTCTCGTGATGGGGAATCGGAATCGACTTGATTAGGGAAATGTCGAACCGGTTGTAGGGGTTTCCTCGTCCAGCGTCACGCTGCAGATCGCCGCTGAGCACCTGGAAGTCCACCGGCACGCCGGAGAGGCTATCCGTTGGCCCGAGCGCGCTTGCTCCGGCCGGAGCGGTGAACGTATTCGCGGCGGGGCAAGTAGCCGCAGAGTACCCCGGTGTTGTTGTGCACTTGTTTACGCCAGAGGAGCTGATCAGCAGCGTTCCGCCGCCAGTACCGGCAATGCCCGCCGCGTTCAGCACTCCGCCCGCGAGCTCGTTGGGACGTTGCGGTGTCTCGCTTCCA
>Ga0137403_10002747_pt1 | contig 21390 bp, 23 predicted proteins | sample CZOMad2_1_16fung_FD_122057 | JGI IMG/M metagenome (GOLD analysis project Ga0137403, IMG submission 122057) | Vadose zone soil fungal communities from Angelo Coast Range Reserve, California, USA - CZOMad2_1_16fungal (Hybrid Assembly) | ecosystem: Environmental > Terrestrial > Soil > Vadose zone...
CCCCTCAAGCCCTAAAGATGAATCGGCCCGTCGCCGTCGCCGCGATTGAAATGGAACTCGTCATCGCGGGTGCTGCCGGCGGCGGCCGCGAAATCCGGCGACAGCGCCAGCAGGTAGTTCGACGGCCCTTTACGGAATCCCGCCCCCAGCAACCCCCGCGCGCATTCCAAGTCGTGTTGCTCTGCACCAATCAACAACGTCAGTGAACCTGCTGCGGCGTCAGGTGGTAGTCCGGTGACAGGGGCGTCAATGTAGCGAAGTCCGCGGCCTATGACCTGCGCAGCAAGCTCCGTTACCCAGTCGTGCGACAACGTCGAGCACTCGATGGCCAGCGCACCTGGTGCCAACCCTGACGCCAGAATTCCCTCAGCACCCAGCCACATTGCCCGTGAAGCCGCATCATGCGAGACCATGCAGAAAACAGCATCTGCATTCAGACATGCATCCTTCGCACTACTCGCCAATCGAGCGCCACGATGTACGATCCAGTCACCTTTCGCAGCAGTTCGGTTGTACACACTGAGGTGATGCCCGGCGTCGAGCAGCCGCGACGCCATGCCGGCACCCATCTTGCCGAGCCCGACAAAAGCGACGTTCACCGTGCGGTTGCAGCGACCAGCTTCGGTGGATCGTCGGTTATGGTGACGAGAGCAATGTATTTCGTGTCATCGAGCCGGAAGGAGAGATCGCGTTTCGGCGGGTTGCTCGTTCGCAGTAGCATCCGCACGCAGGATACGTTCTTCGCGTCATACTTCGCGTATACCGTTTCGCCGGCGTCGGGGCGGCACAACTCATTGGCGGCATCCATGATTTTCAATGCCCGTTGATAGAGCAGTGTCGCGTCACTCCGTTGGCCGCCGCCGCTCTTGAGACGTCAGTGACGCGTGATTACTGCGTCAAGGCGTTATATTTGGCGAGCGAGGCCTTCAACTCCGCCAGCGCCGCATCCGGATCGACGCCCTTCGCCCTGACGCCGTCGGCCCAGGTCTTGACCAGCGGCTCGGCGGCCTTCTTCCACAATGCCGTCTGCTCCGGCGTCAGGGTGTAGACTTCCTGACCTGGCTCGGCCTTCACCTTGTCGAGGCCGGCGTCTTCGAACTTGCCCCAGTGCTCGCCGACGCGGCCGGCGGCTTCGGTATTGCAGTTGTCGTCAATCGCCTTTTTCTGCCGGTCGGACATCTGGCTGTATTTGTCCTTGTTCATGACAAAGGCGAATGTCGTGACGTAGAGCGGCGCGTCCATCTGGAATTTCGTCACCTTGTCGATGCCGAACAAAACCAGCGAGCCCCACGGGAAGGTGACGGCGTCGGCAACGCCGCGCTCGATGATGTCGCGGACTTCGGGCGCCGAGGACTGGACGTTGGTGCCGCCGAGCAGGGTCACGAAATTCGCGATGGTGGCGTCGGCGGGACGGATCTTCATGCCCTTGATGTCGTCGGGCACCACGATCTTCTTGGTGCGCGAGTGGAATGACGACGGCGCATGGATGAAGGCGAGGCAGAACTTGACGTCTTTCATCTCCTTCTCGGCGTATTTCCGGTACCAGGCATCGAGCGCCATCGAGCCGCCCTTGGCGTCCGACATCAGGAAGGGAAGTTCGCCGGCGCCGATGATCGGGAAGCGGCCCGGCTGATAGCCCGGGTTGATGTAAGTGACGTCGGCGATTCCGTCGCGTGCCATGTCGTAGTGGTCGAAGGCCTTTCCGAGCTGCTGCGCGGGATAGACCTTGTATTTGATGGAGCCTCCGGATTCCTTCTCGACCGCGGCGCCCCAATCCTCCAACGCTTTTTGCAACGGATGCGATGCCGGCACCCAGTGCGACAATTTCAGTTCGAAGGTCTTTTCCTGCCCCAACGCGGGCGACACGCTGGCGGCAAGCCACAGCGCTAGTAACGCCGATCTGAAGTCCCTGCACCACAAGCGGCGAGTTCTTTCAGGGACTTCAGATCGATAAGCGTTACTAGAATCAATAAGTTTGCTAGTGCCCGTGACTTTCCGAAGTTCGCCAAAGGTGCGCGCTGAGACGTATCGCGAACTTCGGAAAGCGGGCACTAGACGCGTTTTCCTCATCGACATTTCTCCCCTTCCGGCATCAGGACTTCGATGGCCCTTTGCAGACATTGTTATATGATATAATTACCAGCGCAAGCACGCGCGGCCGCGTCCGCGAGCGACCGAGTTCAAGCCTATAATAATCAAGGGAGCAAGTGTTGCGGACAAAAGTGGCAATCATTGGCGCGGGGCCGGCGGGATTGCTGCTGGGGCAACTGCTTCACGCTTGCGGAATCGACAACATCATCCTGGAGCGCCGGGACCGCGGCTATGTGCTGGCGCGGATTCGCGCCGGCGTGCTCGAACAGGGCACGGTCGATCTTTTGGACCAGGTCGGCGTCGCTGCACGGCTGCACCGCGAGGGGTTGATCCACGACGGCATCGAGCTGGCGTTCGCGGGCAGCCGCCATCGCATCGACTTGAAAGAGGCCACCGGCAAATCCGTCACGATCTATGGACAGACCGAGGTCACCCGCGATCTGATGGACGAGCGCGACAGTTGCGGACTTGTCACGGTTTACGAGGCTGACCACGTCAAGCCGCATGATTTCGACAGCGATCATCCTCGCGTCAGCTACACCAGGGACGGCATCGGCCACGAGATCGAATGCGATTTCATCGCCGGCTGCGACGGCTCCCATGGCATCAGCCGCGCCAGCGTGAAGCCCTCCGCGATCGAGACCTTCGAGCGGATCTATCCGTTCGGCTGGCTCGGAATTCTGTCGGAAACCCCGCCGGTCAGTCCCGAGCTGATCTATTCCAACCACGCAAGAGGATTTGCGCTTTGCACCATGCGCTCCATGCGCCGCAGCCGGTACTACGTGCAATGCAGCCTGGATGATCACATCGATCAATGGCCGGACGACAGGTTCTGGGACGAGCTGAAACAAAGGCTGGATCAGGAAGCGGCGGACAAACTCGTCACCGGTCCCTCAATCGAAAAGAGCATCGCGCCGTTGCGCAGTTTCGTCGCCGAGCCGATGCGGTTCGGGCGGATGTTTCTCGCCGGCGATGCCGCCCATATCGTGCCGCCGACCGGCGCCAAGGGGTTGAACCTTGCCGCCAGCGACGTGCATTACCTCTCGCTGGCCTTGCGCGAATATTACGACGAGAAATCCGCAGCCGGAATCGACCACTATTCCGAAAAGGCGCTCTCACGGGTCTGGAAGGCGGTTCGCTTCTCGTGGTGGATGACCGCGATGATGCACCGCTTTCCCGACACCGAGGGCTTTGGCGCAAGAATCCAGTTGGCCGAGTTGAACTATCTCGTCAACTCGAAGGCGGCGGCGGCGGCGCTGTCGGAAAATTACGTCGGCTTGCCGTATTAGGCCGTGCCTTAGATCGACCTTGCCACGAGTCCACTTCACCTCTCCTTTGGGGAGAGGTCGGATCGCGAAGCGATCCGGGTGAGGGGTTATGGCCTATCGATAGACCGTAACCCCTCACCCCAACCCTCTCCCAACGGGAGAGGGAGCGCATTTTCACTGCGGGGAAATCCTGTTTTAAACTTTGTAGGCGGTGCAAATCGTGCCGGGATCGCGTTCAATGGCGTGGCATATCGCCAATCACAGAGCGCGTCGATGACCGCTTCCGATATCCCCGAAGGTTTCGAACGCCAAACCCGGCGCAGCCCGCTTACGGATCCCTGGGAGCCGATTTATTCGAAAGAAACGCCTGACGCCATCATCCTGGGACTTCGGTTGGCCAAACCACATACCAACGCGCGCGGCTTCGTCCATGGCGGGTTGATCGCAGCGCTGACCGACAAAGCCATGGGGCACAGCTGCGGCCACAAGATGGGCGGCGCCTATTCACTGGTGACGGTCAGCATGTCGATCGATTTCATCAGCAGCGCCCAGATCGGGCAGTGGCTGACGGTCGAGACGGACGTGATCAAGACCGGAAGCACGCTGTGCTTTGCGCAATGTTTCGTCAAAGCCGACGGCGTCGCGATCGCACGGGCCAATGGGACGTTTCGGGTGGTGACGAAGCGGGACAGTGTCGTTCCGGGGCGCGAGTGAAACGAGCGAACCCGGAACCTCGAGATTCCGGGCCTGGTGCGAACGCACCATCCCGGAATGACGGCCCCTACCCGAAATGCCAGTCGCTGATCTCAACCACGAGATCGATGAAGGTGCGCACCTTCGCGGACAACAGCCGCGATGTCGGATAGACGATGTGGATCGGCAGGGTGGGCTGCTCGAACTTCGCCAGCACGATTTTCAGCCGGCCGCGCTTGATCGCGTCCGCCGCCTGATAGGCCAATACCCGCGTCAAGCCGCCATCCTGTGCGGCATATTGAATCGCGGCATCGGCGCTGTTGGTGGTGAGGCGCGGCGTCGGTGCAATTCGAATCTCGCGGCCCTCACGGGCAAAACGCCAGTCGGGCGAGGCGGACATGGCGCCGAACTGAATGGTTCGGTGGGATGCGATGGCCTCGGGCGTCCCGGGCTCGCCATGCGTTTTGAGATAACGGTGCGAGGCAACCACAATGCGCCGCATCTCACCGACATGGCGGGCCACCAGACTTGAATCGGCGAGGTGACCTATCCTGACCGCGAGGTCGACGCCCTCTTCCACCAGATTGATCATGCGATCCGACAGCCGAAGATCGCCGGACACCTCGGGATGACGTTTCAGATATTCCGACATGAGCGGACTGACGTGAAGGCGTCCGAATCCGACCGGCGCCGAAACCACCAGCCGCCCACTTGGCCGCGTCCGTTCGCCCTCGACCGATCCCTCCGCTTCCTCGACATCGGCGAGGATCCGCTTGGCGCGCTCCAGATAACGCGCGCCGACATCCGTCAACGCCACCGACCGCGTGGTCCGCTGCAGCAAGCGCGCACCGAGACGATCCTCCAGCGCGGCGATCAGCCGCGTCACGCCCGACGGCGAAAGCCCGAGCTTGCGCGCCGCCGGCGCAAAACCCTTGAGGTCCGCCACCGCGACAAACGCCTGCATCGCGTCGATACGATCCATGGCATTATTTCATATATTGCAATTATCAAGTGTCAATCGAGATAATTGTCCCGAAATGGCGTGAAGATCATATTGGGCAGATCCCAGAGAGCTCAAAGGAACGTCGCCCATGCCCCGCCTTCCAATCCCAGCCTCGATCGAAACTTCGCCCGCCGCAGCCCAGCCTTTGCTTCAAGCCGTCGAAAAGCAGCTCGGCGTGGTGCCGAATCTGTTTCGCCTGGTCGGCACCAGTCCCGCCGCCCTCGAGGGATTTCTCGGGCTGAGTGGCGCGCTGGCAAAGGGCCAACTTGACGCCGCGACCCGCGGGCGCATCGCGCTTGCCGTCGCCCAGAACAACGGTTGCGACTATTGCCTGTCGGCGCATACCTATCTCGGCAAGAATCTCGTGAAGCTGTCGGATGCCGAGATGGCAGCCAATCGCGATGGTGGTTCGACCGACCCGAAAGCCGCCGCGGCGGTTCGCTTCGCTACTGAGATTGTGAGGACGCGCGGACACGTCTCGGATGCCGACCTCAAAGCCGTCAAGGACGCAGGTTACCGCGACGCACAGATCATCGAGATCGTGCTGCACGTCGCGCTGAATACGCTGACCAACTATGTCAACGTGGTTGCGAAAACCGAAATCGATTTTCCGGTCGTGACCGCCAAGGCCGCGTGATGCGACTGCAGCGGCGCCGCCGCTCTGCGGGGCGCCGCACCTGCGGCAGATGAAGCTAAAAAAGGGGTTTCGATGTCCGACACGCGCATCTATTCCAGCGACGTCGCGTTCAGCCCGGCGGTGAAGGCCATCCAGGCGCGCAAGGGATCGCGCGAGGCCTATGCCAATGTCGAGGCGCGCGGCGGCTGGCGCACCGAGATCGACGAGAGCCTCGCGGCATTTCTGGCGGAGGCCACGAGCCTGTATTTTGCGACCGCCTCCGCCGATCGCCAGCCCTACATCCAGCATCGCGGCGGGCCCGTAGGCTTCATCAAGGTGCTGGACAAGAACACGCTGGCTTTCGCCGATTACAGCGGCAACCGGCAATACATCACCCAAGGCAATCTGTCGGAAAATCCCAAGGCCAATATCTTCGTGATGGATTACGTCCATCGTCACCGCGTCAAGATTTGGGGTGAGGCGCGCGTGGTGAGTGACGATCCCGCGCTTTTGCAATCCTTGATGCCGCAAGGCTACAAAGCGCGCCCCGAGCAGGTGATCCTGTTTCGGATTTCGGCGTGGGATACCAACTGCCAGCAGCATATTCCGCAGAAATTCGATTCCGCCGATGTGGCCGCAGCGATCTCCTCGCGCGACGCGCGCATCGCGGAACTGGAGGCGGAGCTGGCGGCGCTGAAGGGCCAGCCCGCCTCCTGATTGCCGCCTCTGCACCGCATGCCCAGCGGCGTCCCTGCGAACTAACAGGGCCGGCGATAGCTGGACCCGTTGGTTCGCGGGGACGACCAGCATCCGCCATGAGTCTTGAACTCACGCCGCCTCTCGCTGCGATGTCCACGCAAACTCCGGATAGTATTGCAGCATCATCCGGTCGACATAGGCGGTGAGATTTCCGAAACGTTCGGCTCGCTCCCGCAATGGCGAGGTGAAGAACGGGGTAAGGATTCCGGCCAGCGCCCCGAAGGCGGTGGCATCGGCGCCGCACGGCACCTCGCCCATCAAATACGGCTTGTCCCCGAGCTGGACCGACAACGCCAGCAGCGAGCGCATCGCGAGATCGACGTCCTCGTCCGGCGCGTGACGCCCGAGACCGCTCAACAGATAGTTCTCGGCAACGCGAAATTGCGCGTCTTCGCGCAACTTGTCGCGCAAATGCTCCGGCGCGCCATCGAAGAAATGCGCCGGCCCCTTGGCGAAATTGTCGGGGTCCACCCAGCGCGCACCGACCAGCGCCCAATAGACGTGGTGTTCGATCATCCGCTCGAACGCCCAGGCCTGGGCACGCTGCTGCAGATTGAGCGGTGCATCGAAATCGAAACCGTATTTGCCCTCGATATGCGCGCGAATGAAGGTGGAATCGGCGATGGTTTCACCGTCGTCCGCAATGAAGGGCAGTTGCCCCTTGGGAGAGGCCGTCGGCATCGCCCTTTCCTTTTGGTACTCAAGCCCCGCCATCTTCAGCTGGACCTCGGTCTTGGTAACAAAGGGGCTTCTTTCCGGCAGGCCGAAGCCCGCGCCAAAGCCGTAAAGGGTAATCATCGGAGCGCTCCCGTTTTCTTGAGCAGGCGCCTCAGGTTAGCGACCCCCTGCTGCCAGCGTGGTGTCAGCAGCGGCGACATCGCGGTCCAGAAGTCGATGCTGTATAAAATGATCATGGACAAAATCCTCTTGGTTGGAGTGTTGTCCCGGTATTACTCGCCGCCTGCTGCCAACATGCTGTCAGCATCGGCGACGCCGCGGCCTGAAAAGAGATCCCCATGAGACGTGCCGACCGTCTGTTCCAGATCATCCAGGTGCTCCGCCGCACCCGAAAGCCGCTGACGGCGGACGCCATCGCCGCCGAGCTCGAAACCTCGAAGCGGACGATCTACCGCGACATCGCAACTTTGATAGAGCAGCGCGTGCCGATCCGCGGCGAGGCCGGCATGGGTTACATTCTGGAGAAGGGATTCGACCTGCCGCCCTTGATGCTCACCCCCGATGAGATCGAAGCGGCGGTGCTCGGCGCGCAATGGGTTGCCGGCAACGCCGATGCTATCCTGTCGCGCGCCGCCCAGGATCTCATCGCGAAAATCGCCGACACCGTGCCCGAGCGCCTGCGGCCTTTCGTGCTGGAGCCCGCCAGCCGTGCGCGCCCCAATTGGCGCAAGGAGCCGGACCGCATCGACATGGCGCGGACGCGGACGCAGATTCACGAAGGTAGGAAAATCACGCTGCGCTACCGGGACGAACAGGGCCGCGACAGTGAGCGCACGATCTGGCCGATCGCCATCGGCTATCTCGAAGCCGTGCGGCTATTGGCGGCGTGGTGCGAGCTGCGCCGGGACTTTCGCAGCTTTCGAACCGATCGCGTCGTCGATGCCGTCTATCTTGACGAGAAATATCCGGAAAGGCGCGACCTGCTCCGGGCGAAGTGGCGAAGGAGCCTGGTATGGGAGGCTCCGAGCGACGTCTGAACCATCCGCCGAGGCGCCGTCTGGCCGATCCTGCCGTACTGCGCTAGACCCGTTACTATGGAAACTATCGACCCGGCCATCCCCGTCGAAAACCCCTGCCAGGCGTGCGGTGCCTGCTGCGCGTATTCGCAAAACTGGCCGCGCTTCACGACCGAAGACGATGCCGCGCTCGATCTCATTCCGGAAAACTACGTCAATGAAAGACAATCGGGGATGCGCTGCGACGGCGACCGCTGTTCGGCGCTCTCAGGCCGGATCGGAATTGCGACCCGTTGCGTGATTTACGCGGTTCGTCCCGAGGTGTGCCGAACCTGCATGCCCGGCGATGTCGAATGCGGCATGGCGCGGCGACGGCATGGATTGGAGCCACTGAGTTTTCAAAATCCGTAGGGTGGGCAAAGGCGCATCTGCGCCGTGCCCACCAAAGCTATCTCACATCATGTCACATGGTGGGCACGCTTGCGCCGTGCCCACCCTACATTTTTGGACCGTGTTTGGGTACCTGCTTTCGCAGGGACGACGTCCGCCCGAGAGAATTGGTTACGCCGTTACCGCTTTGGCGAAGTCGGCGAAATCGTCGTCGAGTTCGTCGTCAACCGGCGCGAAGGTAGAGAGCGGCTTGGTGGACAGCGTGATCGGCTTGCGGTTGCCGTAAGACGATGACGGGATCGCACGCGCGGCCGGTTCGCGGGACAGCGCGTAGAGCGTGGTGCCGACGCGGCCGCCGAATTGAGCCAATTCCTGTTCGCTGCAGCTTGCGGCAATCGAGAGCGCCAACGAATACAGGTGGCTTCTGCGATAGCAAAACAACGCCAGCATGGCCCGGACATCGGAAGACACACTTGCGACCAGCTGAGGCAGGCCGTTCTCGTTGGCGCGGTACATTTCGCCGAGCAACTCATCCCGGACCGGGCAGAAGTCGTTTTCGAATGCGTCGCGGCTTGAAAGCATTTGCATATCCCCTGCGCGCACGATGCAATGCAATTCTCTAACGAAAGGTTAACCACATAACCGGTAGTTCTACGGGATCGCTTGACGCGGTGACCTGCTTGGGCTGGCGAACTCGCGATTCGGCCGGTCTACAGCGCGTTGGCCTTCATCCAGTCGGCCACCGCTCGTCCGATCAGGGGCCCCGAATCTTCCTGGATGAAATGCGATCCGGGGACGGTGACTTCGGTCTGGTTTTTCCAGCTTCGGCAAAAATCCCTGGGCGCGCCGATCAGAATGGCCCCGGGCTCGGCGTTGACGAACAGTTTTGCAATGTCGTTTTCCGCCATCCATTGTGAATAATCGGCTGCGATCTGCACCACATCGGCAGGTTCCCCGGCGATCGGGATTTGCCGCGGCCAGGTCAACGTCGGCCAGCGATCCTCGCGCGCGAGATAAGGCTTTCGGTATTCGGTCATCTCCGCCTCGGTCAGTTTCCGCAGCACCGACCCGGGCAGGACCCGTTCAACGAACATGTTGCGGTCGAGGATCATTGCCTCGCCCTTGTCGGAACGAAAGCCCTGAAAGATTGGCGTAGCCGAGGCGCTCCACTCGTCCCACGAGGCGATCGGCCGCACGATCCCCTCCATATAGGCAACGCCGCGGACGCGGCCGCGATAATGGCTGGCCCAATCGAAACCCAGCGCCGAGCCCCAATCATGCACCACGAACACGATGGGTTCCGAGTGCCCGATAACCGCGTCGATGAAGGCTCCAAGAAACCTGCGGTGGGTCGCAAAGCGATAGGTGTCGGGGCCCGGCGAAGCCAGCTTGGCCGAATCCCCCATGCCGATCAGATCCGGCGCGATCAGCCGGCCCTGTCCCGCAAGTTCGGGAATGACATCGCGCCAGAGATAGGACGAAGTCGGATTGCCGTGCAGGAACAGCACAGGCCTGCCCTCGCCGCGCTCGTGGTAAGCCATGCGGGCGCCGAGTACTTCGATGGTCTTTTTTGTCAGCGGTTGCTCTGTCATTTGGAAGCTCTCGATCAAGTGTTCGAGGACGCTATCGCGAGCATCATTCTCCGATGCCATCATCCGCCACCGGGTCTCGCCTTAAGGCGAGCCCGATGACAGGCTCCAGCGGATGATCCAGTATTCCCCGAATTTCGGAGTTTTAGCACTACCGCCGCGGGATACTGGATACCCGGCTTTCGCGGGGCATGACGGCATGGATGGACGCAATCCCGAAGACCGCCCGATCAGCCGTTCGCCGCCATGAAAATCGACAGACCAAAACCGGTCAAATGATGCAGCGCCTGGTCAACCCCGATCAGCGTCCAGAACCAGGGATGCTGAAGATCCTGCGTCACGCCAAAACGCGAAGCACAAAATCCCTTGGCGCGGTCGACGGTGATGTGAATGGCAAAATCGATCAGGGCGACAAACCAGAAACGCGGCGCGACGATCAGGATCAGCACCATTGCAACCGCAAGGTGCACAAGACAGTGGGCTAAAAGCGGGAGCGCCCATCCGGTCCTTTGGTCCTTGCCAATGGCCATCCAGGAGGTCTGCAGGACGAAATCGGCGATGATGTGCTTGACGGTGAGCAGCAGCATCCACCCGATCAGCGCTCCGACCGGGACCGATGCGGACATGGGGGGAAACGACAAGCGGACGCCTCGCTGGAATGAAATGGCACGGAAGGTACTGGAGGCGTTCAGCGCAACTTCTTCTTGAAGTCCGGGCAATCAGACCGGTATTGGCCTTTTATGACATCTCCCGGAACGGAATGCACCTCTGCGGAACTCGAAAATCCCCAACTGTGGCCCTACGGCGATACGCCTCAGCTTCGACCGGACAGCGCGGCAAGGTTAACGGGAGCGTTTGATTTGCAATCCGTCCGAAGGCGGATATCATCGGCAGTGGAAAATTGTCGTTCCTTTTTAGATATTTACGATCTTGTTCCGGCCGCCGCCCTGATGGCGGCGAAACGCCTCGGTCGCGGGTGTGAGCCATGAGTGCTGAAGTCCCAACGCCAACTCCGGAGAAAAGGTCGCGGCTTTTCACCAGCAACCGCTGGCAAATGCTGCTGTTTACGGTGCTGACATTGATTCTGACGGTCGCGACGGTTTTGGGCGGCCGCATTTGGCTGAGGAATTCTGAAACGCTGATCTTCGCCGTCGGTGACGCCAACGGGCCCGAGGCCCGTTTCGCCGCCAAGCTTGCCGCTATGCTCAAGAACACCTCCCCGCGATTGCACCTCAAGATTGTTCCCACCACTGACAACACCAAGGCGTTGGCGCTGTTCGATCGCAAGCTGGCTGACCTTGCGGTGCTGCGCACCGATGCCAAGGTTCCGCCGCGTGCCCGCGCGCTTGCGATACTGGAACATGACGTCGTGATGTTGATCAGTCCGGGAGACAAGAAAATCAAATCGCTGGCGGACCTGAAGAAAAAGAAAATCGCGGTTCTCACAAGCAGCAACAACAATCTCGCATTCGTCCGCAATGTCCTCGAAATTCCGGATAGTCCCGAGGCCAATTCGCGGCTGCAGTTGGCGCCGCCGAATTCGACGCTCGACAAGCTGTTCGCCTCCGGCGGCTATGGCGCTGTCGTCGCCGTCGCCTCCGCCATCGTCAAGGACAAGAGCTTCGAACAATCCGCCAAGCACGCTCCATTCACGGTGAATGCCATCGACGAGTCGGCGGCGCTCACCCGGCGAAATCCGGGCATTTCGGAGGAAACCCTGGCAACGGGCATGCTGTCCTCCTCTCCCCAGATTCCCGATGACGATCTCGATACGGTCGGGTTGCAATGGCTGTTGGTCGCCCAGTCCATGATGCCATCTTCAACAGCGGGCGAGCTGGCGCGCACGATCTACGAGAACAAGGCGGAGCTTGCGCTGGAAGGCGGCTTCGCCTCCAAAATCGAACCGGCCGACGTCGACAAGACCGCCTTCATCGTCGCCCATCAGGGTGTCGCCGAATATATCAACGACACCGCCAAGTCGTTTCTGGAACGCTATAGCGACCTGTTCTACCTGGGCGCGGCCGCGCTCAGCGTGATCGGGTCGATCTTCGTCGGGCTCTACGCCAAGGTGACAAGGGTTGCGCCGGAGAAGGCCAGTGAACTCGCAACCGCCATTCTCGACATCGGCGAGAGGATCGCGGATGCCACCACGATGGATGCGCTCGACAACCTGCAAGACGAACTCGAAGCTATCCTTCGAGGCGCGGTAATCGGCCTGCGCGACGGCACCATTTCCAGCGACGGGCTGGACACCTTCAAGCTCGGCTATGAATTCGTGCGCGACGAGATCGGCATGCGGCGGGAGAGCCTGAAGCGCCAGGCCGGTCATGACGACAAGGTGGTGATCGTCAAGACGGCGCAGAGCGCCTAAGCGCGTTCAGGGTGTGGATTTTTTCGGCGGTTTGGCGAACTGACCCTCGCCCGCATTTGCGGAGCTTTGCGTCCGCAACCGGTCAGGGTGCGCGCCTCAGGAGGCTCCATTTCCGGCCGGGCGATAACGCTGTTTTTCGCAGCTCGTTGACGGCCTCGGCCGGCACGGGCACTTTGTCGGAACCGGTCGTGCCAGAGACGGCCGGATCAAGTTTTTTCCAGCGACAGGCGCCCGCGTCCCGATGTCCAAGCCGCTTGTTTTTCCTGCCTTTGCGCAATTTGTGGCCGCTACGACGGGCCGCAACATGACCAAGGCCGCTTATCTCGCCGTCACCTCCGGTATCGCGATGATGCTTTTGCTCACCGTCGATCCCGCCTATGAGGCGGCCCATCACGGCGTCGATGCCGTGCTGTGGGCATGCCTGGCCTTCTTTATATTCGAATGGGTGGTCCGGCTTCGCCATGCCATTCAAATAGGTCGCGGACGGGCCTATGCGCTGTCCGGCCGCGGGTTCGTTGACGGCTACGCCGCGGTCGCCGTGCCGCTCGCCATGATGCTCGGCGTCCCCGCCAAATCCGCCTGGCTGTTGGGCATATTCTGGATGTTCAAGATCGTGCCGGGGATTCCCGGTCTGCGGCAGTTGCGCCGGGTGCTGGTGCTGGAATCCGGGCCGCTGCTGAGCGTGCTGGTGATCTTCCTGATGGTGTTGTTCCTGGCCTCGGTGGCGGAGCATTTTCTGGAACGCGACTTTCAGCCGTCCGCCTTCGGCAGCGTGCCGGCGGCATTGTGGTGGGCGGTCGCGACCCTGACCACGACGGGCTATGGCGACGTGGTGCCGGTCACCCCGCTCGGCCGGCTGATTGCGGCGGTCGTCATGATCTGCGGCCTTGGCGTGTTCGGGCTCTGGGCCGGTATCCTTGCCACCGGCTTTGCGGCGGAAACCCGCCGCGACAACTTCCTCAAGACCTGGGAATCGGTGAGCAAAGTGCCGTTCTTTGCCGCGCTGGGCCCCGCGGCGATCGCCGACGTCACCGGCATGCTGCGCACGATGGATCTGCCGGCGCGCACCACGATCATCCGCAAGGGTCAGGTCGGCGACTGCATGTATTTCATCGCCGAAGGCGAGGTCGAAGTCGATCTGCCCGGCAAGAAAGTGACGCTCGGTGACGGCGCATTCTTCGGCGAAATGGCGTTGCTCGGCAACAACCGGCGCTCGGCCAACATCACCACGACGCAGGTGTCGAGGCTGTTGGTGCTCGACCTCGTGGACTTCCGCCTGCTGATGGCGCGCCATCCCGATCTCGCCGAGACGATCGATGCCGAAGCCAAACGGCGCATGCAAGAAAACAGGTAGCGGAGACAATCATGTCGGAAGCCACGGCAAGTCCGCCGCTGCTCGAACTCAGCGGTGCGCGCGCCAATATCCGCCTCAACCGGCCGAAGCATCTGAACCGGCTGCAGGCCGACGATCTCGACGTTCTCCTGAAACTGTTCGATCGGATCGAGGCCGATCCCGCGATCCGGGTCCTGGTGCTCACCGGTACCGGCCGGGCCTTTAGTGCCGGTTATGATCTCAACTCGGTCGCCGAGCGCGCCGTCAGCGCCGTCGAGGAAAAAAGCGCCGGATCGGCGTTTGAAGTCGTCGTCAACCGGCTCGAGGACATCGGGGTGCCGACCATCTGCCGCCTCAATGGCGGCGTCTATGGCGGCTCGACCGATCTGGCGCTGGCCTGCGACTTCCGCATCGGCGTCGACGCTTGCGAAATGTTCATGCCGGCGGCGCGTCTCGGCTTGCACTATTACAAGAGCGGCATCGCGCGCTACGTCGCACGCCTCGGGGTCGACAACGCCAAGAAACTGTTCCTGACCGCCCAGAAGATCGACGCCGCGGAAATGCTGCGGATCGGCTATCTCACCGCCATGGTGCCGGCCGAGGCGCTCGACGAAGAGGTCGACAGGCTGGCGGCCATCCTTGCCGGCAACGCGCCGATGGCCATGCGCGGCATGAAACGGACCATCAATGAATTCGCGCGCGGCAAGCTCGACGAGGGCGCCGCCGACCGCCGCCATCGCGAAAGCATGCGCGGCGAGGAGATCAAGGAAGGCATCAAGGCGTTTTCGGAAAAACGTCCGCCGAAGTTTTGACGTCGGCGAGAATCTCTCCGACCTCATCCTGAGGAGCGCGTTCTTACGCGCGTCTCGAAGGATGACTGCCGATGCGTATGTGGCCATCCTTCGAGACGCGGCCTAGCGGCCGCTCCTCAGGATGAGGGCGGAGTAGAACCCACGATCGTCCTACCTTTCGACGAACGTGACGGTATCCTCAAGGCCGGCCCGCGACGTCCGGTAGCTGTTGATCCGGTGATCGTGGTCCGGAAATCCGAACGATATCCCACAGACCACGCGCCGGTCGTCGCCAAGTCCAAAATGGCGGCGGATCAAACCGGACTGACGGGCCAACGCCGCCTGCGCTATGCTGCCAAGACCGAGCGCCTGCGCGGCCAGCATGAAATTGCCGACATAGGCCCCGCAATCGATCGCGCCATAAATGCCGAGCGCTTCGTCGGTGTGGATGATGGCAACGTGCGGCGCGCCGAAGAAGTTGTAATTCTCAAGCGCCTGCTTCGCATAGGCGGCTTTGTCGCCGCGCGCGATGCCGAGCGTGTTGTAAAGCTGGAAGCCGCTTTCCCGGCGGCGCTCGAGATAGACGCCGCGATATTCGCGCGGAAACGAAAAATCGCCATCTTCCGCCGCGCCGGAAACGACCGCAGCGTAAATCTCCTTGCGAAAGCGTTCCCTGGCTTCGCCACTTGCGATCACGACCCGCCACGGCTGGCTGTTGCACCAGGACGCGGTGCGCTGCGCCGTCGTCAATATCCGCTCAATGGTGGCGCGAGGTACCGCCTCGGGCTTGAACGCGCGGCAGGAATAGCGTTCGCGCAGCAATTGTTCGAGCACTTCGATCGGCGCGGGATTGGCCTTGCTGTCCATTGCGTCATCGCCTCTGTTGGAACAATCGTAGGGTGGGCTAAGCGAAGCGAGCCCACCACCTGATTGCGGCTCGCGGTGGGCATCGCTGCACGATGCCCACCCTACAAATCGGGGCTACCGTCCCCTGGTCGGGATCTTGTTGAACGGCACATCCTTGTCGACGCGAATGTCGCCGGGCAGCCCCAGCACCCGTTCGGCGATGATGTTGCGGAGGATTTCATCGGTTCCGCCGGCAATGCGGACCGAAGGTGACGACATCAGCATGGCCTGGAATTGGCCGGCGGCCTCGGCCGCTTCGGGATCGGCCAGCATGCCGCTCGCGCCCTGCAGGTCCATCGCATACATCGCGATATCCTGCAGCATCGTGCCAGCGACCAGCTTGCCGATCGAGTTTTCCGGCCCCGGCCGCTCACCCTTGGAAAGCGCAGAGATCGCGCGGTAGCTGGTGTATTTCAACCCGCTGTTTTTGACCGCCCAGTTAGCGAGCTTCGAGCGTGTGGCGCGATCATCGATCGCAAGGCCGTCCTCGGTCATTAGGTTGCAGCAGAACTCGAACAGCTCGGTGAACCCGGTTGCGAGCCTCGCACCGATCGACATCCGCTCGTTCATCAGCGTGGTCAGCGACACGTTCCAGCCGTCGCCGACGGCGCCAAGCCGCTGCGAATCCGGAATGCGCAAATTGGTGAAGAAGACCTCGTTGAATTCCTGCATGCCGTTGGCCTGTTTGATCGGCCTGACCTCGACGCCCGGGCTCTTCATGTCGATGTAGAACATGGTCAGCCCCTTGTGCTTGGGCACAGTGGGGTCGGTGCGGGTAATGAGAATGCCGTAATCGGCGTAATGCGCGCCGGAGGTCCAGATCTTCTGGCCGTTGATGATCCAGTGATCGTCGTCGCGCTCGGCGCGGGTGCGCAGGCCCGCCACGTCGGAACCGCCGGATGGCTCTGAGAACAGCTGGCACCAGATTTCCTCGCCGGTGGCGATCTTCGGCAGATAGCGCCGTTTGTCGGCTTCACCGCCATACGCCATCAGCGTCGGCCCGCACATGCCTTCGCCGATCTGGAACGGGCTGGTGAGCTTGAAGTAGACGCCCTCCTCCTCCTGCCAGATCACGCGCTCGACCGGTGTCGCGCCGCGCCCGCCATATTCTTTGGGCCAGTGCAGACAGACATAGCCGGCTTCGGACTTCTTCTTCTGCCAGGCTTTTGCGACTTCGACGATGTCATGTTTCTGCAATTTGATCCGGCCGAGCGAGGCTTTTGAGAGCTCCGCTTCGAATTCCCTGGGCGCATTGGCGTCGATCCACGCCTTTGCCTCAATGCGGAACGCCGCTTCCTGCGGGGTGTCGTCAAAATTCATGGGTGAACTGTCCTCATCTCTGGAGCGTTCCCCGGACGCCGCGCATCACCATAAGCGCGTCTTCGACGCGCTATGGTGATGCGCTGCAGAGCCGGGGCCCATCAACCGGTTGCTGTGGGTCCCGGCTCTGCGGAGCAGCGCGAAGAGCGCTGCACCGCGTCCGGGACACGATAATTACCGTCCCCTGGTCGGTATCTTGTTGAACGGTACGTCCTTGTCGACCCGGATGTCACCGGGCAAGCCAAGCACGCGCTCGGCAATGATGTTGCGCATGATCTCGTCCGTGCCGCCTTCGACACGGGTGCCGGGGGCGCGCAGCAGCATCGCCTGGAATTTGCCGGCGGCTTCGGCGTCCTCGGGTCCGCTGAGTGCGCCCGCTGCGCCCTGCAGGTCGAGCGCGAAGGCCGCGATGTCCTGGATCATCGAACCCGCGACCAGCTTGCCGATCGAATTCTCAGGGCCCGGCCGCTCGCCTTTCGACAGCGCCGAGATCGCGCGCATGCTGGTGTATTTAAGCCCGCTGGCGCGCACCGCCCAGTTGGCGAGTTTGGAGCGAACATTGCGGTCATCGATCGCAGGCCCATCCTCCAGCATCAGATTGCTGCAGAACTCGAACAGCTCCGGGAAGCCGGTCGCCACCCCGGCGCCGATCGACATGCGCTCGTTCATCAGCGTTGTCAGCGATACGTTCCATCCGTCATTGACTGCGCCCAAGCGCTGGGCGTCGGGGATCTTCACGTCGGTGAAATACACTTCGTTGAAGTCGGACGCGCCGTTGGCCTGCTTGATCGGCTTGATCTCGACGCCGGGGCTCTTCATGTCCAGGAAGAACATGGTGAGCCCCTTGTGCTTGGGCACGGTGGGATCGGTGCGCGTCAAAAGGATGCCGTAGTCGGAATAATGCGCCCCTGACGTCCAGATCTTTTGGCCGTTGATGATCCAGTCGCCGCCACGCTTCTCCGCGCGCGTGCGCAGGCCGGCGACGTCGGATCCGCCGGCGGGTTCGGAGAACAATTGGCACCAGATGTTTTCGCCCGACGCCAGTGGCGGCAGATAACGCCGCCTCTGCTCCTCGCTGGCAAACGCCATCATGGTGGGCCCACACATGCCGTGGCCGATGATGAAGGTGTAGCTGAGCTTGCCGAACGGACCCTCTTCCTGCTGCCAGATCACGCGTTCGATCGGGGTTGCGCCACGGCCGCCATATTCCTTAGGCCAGTGCAGGCAGGCCCAGCCGGCATCGGCCTTCTTCTTCTGCCAGGCCTTCGCCACGTCGAGGATGTTGGCGCCTGTGAGCTGGGTGCGGCCGAGCGAGGACTTTTTCAGTTCCTCTTCATATTGCCTCGGCGCATTCGCCGCGATCCAGACTTTCGCCTCGGCGCGGAACGCGGCCTCCTGCGGGGTGTCATCGAAGTTCATGACGTTTCTTTCTCTCTCTCGGTATGTTCCCCGGATGCGGCGCGAAGCGGTGCGCTGCTGATCCGGGCTCCATGAACTGATCCCTCGTTGGGTCCCGGCTCAGCGGAGCAGCCATAGCGCGTCGAAGACACGCGTAAACGCGCTGATGGCACGCTGCACCGCGTCCGGGACACGAGAAACTACGCCGCATTGCGCTTGCGCATCCGCTCGATCAGCGCGTCCTCCCAATAGGAAAGCGAGCCGAGCGACAGCGCGGTTGCGTTGGCGCGGCGGTAATACAGATGGCAGTCGAATTCCCAGGTGAATCCCATGCCGCCATGGACCTGGATGTTGTTCTTGGCGCAATGTTGGAACGCCTGGGTCGCGCTGATGCGCGCAGCCGCAGCCGCCTCCGGCAATTCCGAGGCATTGGTCGAAAGTGCCCAGGCACCGTAATAGCTGTTCGATCGCGCCAGCGTCGCCGCGACATACATGTCGGCGAGCATGTGCTTGACCGCCTGGAAGGAACCGATCGGCCGGCCGAAGGCGATCCGATCCAGCGCATAGTCACGGCCCATTTCCAGCGAGCGGTCGGCGCCGCCGACCTGCTCGAAAGCCATCAGCACCGCGGCGCGGTCCAGCACCTGCGAAACATGGCTCCAGCCTTCATTGGCGGGACCGAGCGGCTCGGCCGGGCAATTCTTGAAAGTCAATTCGGCCTGGCCGCGCGATGGATCGACGTTTGTCAATGCCTTGGCCTCTGCGCCGCCTGCCTTCATGTCCACCAGAAAAAGCGAGATATCGCTGTCGCGTCCGCTCGCGCCCGTGCGCGCGGCGACAATGACAAAATCGGCGATGGCGCCGTCAGGCACCGGCTTCTTCACGCCGTTGAGGCTGCCACCGGACGCGGTGAGCTTGATCGCCTGCGGCGACGGATTGCCTTTGCCTTCAAACAACGCCAGCGTGCCGATCGCCTCTCCCGATGCGATCAAGGGCAGCCATTTCTGTTTTTGCGCTCCGCTTCCGGCCATCAGAAGCGCTTCCGCGGCCAGATAGACGGTTGAGGAAAATGGCACCGGCGCCAGCGCACGGCCCATTTCCTCCGCGATGACGCAAAGTTCGAGATGGCCGGCCCCTGTGCCGCCATAGGCTTCCGGAATCGCGACGCCGAGAAAGCCCATTTCGGCGAGGCCCTTCCACAATTCGCGATCAAACGGCGCCTTGCCGTCGACGACCGCGCGCACCGCCTTGGGCGGGCATTTTTCGGCGAGAAATTTCCGCGCCGTATCCCGCAGCTGTTTTTGCTCGTCGGAGAAATCGAAATTCATGGCGTGCCACCCTTATTGAGTTGGGTCCCGGCTCTGCGGCGCATCGTCAAGAACGCTGCACCGCGTCCGGGACACGTCCCTCTTTGGCTCTAGCGTTTCATCGTTCCCCGGATGCTGCGGAGCGCGTAGCGGTGCGCTGCTGATCCGGGGTCCAAAATCGTCACCTCGGCGCCATGCGGATGGCGCCGTCGAGGCGGATCGTCTCGCCATTGAGCATCGCGTTCTCGACGATGTGGACCGCGAGATTGCCGTATTCACTGGCATCGCCAAGCCGGGCCGGATGCGGCACCTGCGCGCCGAGGCTGTTGCGCGCCTCCTCGCTCAAACCCATCAACAGCGGGGTGAAGAACAGGCCGGGTGCAATGGTGTTGACGCGGACCTTGTGCTGGGCGAGATCGCGCGCCGCCGGCAAAGTCAGCCCGACCACGCCACCCTTGGAAGCCGAATAGGCGATCTGGCCGATCTGGCCTTCATAGGCCGCAACGCTGGCGGTATTGATGATGACGCCGCGCTCTTCGCCGACAGGAGCTTCCGTCAACAGACGCTCGGCGAACAGCCGCAGCACATTGAAGGTGCCGATCAGGTTGACGTTGATGATGCGCGCGAACTGGGCAAGCGGATAGACGCCGTCCTTGCCGACGATGCGTCGCGATCCGCCGATGCCCGCGCAATTCACCAGCACCCGCGCGATGCCGTGGGCCGCCTCGGCCCTGGCGAGCGCGGCCTTGACCTGCTCCTCGTCGGTGACGTCGGCGACCAGTGCAACGCCTTTCACTTCGGAAGCAACCTTCTCGGCATTTTCCTTGCTCTGATCGAGCACCGCGACCTTGGCGCCTTTGGCGGCCATTGCCCGCGCGGTCGCGGCGCCAAGGCCGGAACCGCCGCCGGTGATGAGAACGGCAATTTCTTTCAACTGCATGATGATTTCCTCCCTGGACGTTTCTTTAAGTTGGCGAATGGCGAATATGGAGTAGCGAATGGAAGAAATGCGTGGTCATCCGCTGCTGCCAGCCACCCCCCATTCGCTATTCGCCATTCCCTATTCGCTTTCTCTCACCATTCCCCCGCAAATCAGCGCTTCCATGTGCCGGATGTATTGGCGGCAGACTTCGTCGGTGACCGGTCCGACGCCGGTGGCGCGCGACATCGCGTGCCGCCCGAAAAACAGGTGGTCGCAGGCACCGATCAGGCTGGTGTAGAACAGCACCGGGTCGACCTTGCGGAACTCGCCGGCCCTGATGCCCTCGGCGAGCAAGCGGCGGTGAAAGTCGAGCAACGGCGCCACAAAGAATTTTGAGACCTCGTCGGCGGCCTCCGCGGTGCTCTCGTGCAGCAGATAGTGGATCAGCCGATTCATATAAGGAGACCGGTGATAGGCCCCGATGATGCCGGCGATATGCAGCTTCAGTTTCGCCGTCGGCGTCATCGGCTGCGCCAGCAAATATTCAAGCTGCGCCAATTCGGTCGCGGCGTCGCGCGCCAATAGCGCCAAGAGCAGGCCGTCCTTGTTGCCGAAATGGTATTTCACCAGCGCGGCATTGACGCCGGATTTCTGCGCGATGTCGCTGAGCGACACTTCGATCGATGAGCGCTCGATCATCAGCTCGCTCGCCGCGACCAGCAGTTTCTCGGCCGTGCTGCTTTTCCCAAGCGGAATCCCGGTTGGTACGCTGGTATTCAACTGTGACGCCATGACCTGCCTGAGCGGAAATAGGGGTTGCAGCTAACCCCATGGTGCCGCCTCACTCAAGAGTTAATTGATTGATTGACTAAATCCGCCGACGCTACTTAAATCCGACCCCGTCAAAACAAGCCGCACCGATAACAATCAGGGAGAACG
>Ga0137403_10002748_pt1 | contig 21390 bp, 19 predicted proteins | sample CZOMad2_1_16fung_FD_122057 | JGI IMG/M metagenome (GOLD analysis project Ga0137403, IMG submission 122057) | Vadose zone soil fungal communities from Angelo Coast Range Reserve, California, USA - CZOMad2_1_16fungal (Hybrid Assembly) | ecosystem: Environmental > Terrestrial > Soil > Vadose zone...
GCCCACGAGGGCCCAGGGAAGGCGGTAGAAGCCGCCGCGACCCCGTCACTGTGATCGGGGACGAAACCCGCGAGTGCCACTGGCCGGCGAGGCCGGGAAGGCGCGGGGAGTAGGACGATCCGAGAGCCAGGAGACCTGCCCGGGTGCCTGTCATTCACCGGTCTTCGAGGGAGGATCCGGGTCGGTGGTCGCATCGCTCTTCATCCTGGGAGGCGCCCGCAGCGGGAAGAGCCGCTTCGCGGTCGAACGGATCCCACACCACGAGCGCATCGTCTTCGTCGCCACCGCCGAGGCGCGCGACGAGGACATGGCCAAGCGCATCGCGCGGCATCGCGCCGAGCGCCCGGTGCACTGGTCGACGGTCGAGGAGCCTCTCGACCTCGTCGCCCGCCTGCGTCACCTCGAGGGGTCCTGCGACGGGATCGTCGTCGATTGCCTCACGCTCTGGGTGTCGAACCGCTTGCTCCGCGGCGATCGCGACGACGCGATCCTCGAGGAGGCGGAGGCGCTCGCGGAACTGATCGGCCGTCGCCGCTCGCGCTTCACCCTGGTGTCCAACGAAGTCGGGGAGGGCGTGCACCCGGAGACCGCGACGGGCCGTCGGTTTCGCGACCTGCTGGGCCGTGTGAACCAGCTCGTCGCCGCCGCGTGCGACACGGTCGTGTTGATGGTCGCGGGCCTTCCGCTCACCGTCAAGGCGCCGCCGGCGCCACCGCCGGGCCCGTGATGACGCGGCTCGCGGAGCTCCTCGACTCGATCGCGCCGCCGACTCCGGACGGAGCCGAGGCGGCCCGAAATCACCTCGATGGCCTGACGAAGCCGCCGGGCAGCCTCGGGCGGCTCGAGGAGATCGCGCTACGACTCGCCCTCCTGCGTGGCCGCGCGCCCGAGGTCAGGCACCCGGTGATCTTCACGTTCGCCGCCGACCACGGCGTCGTCGCGGAAGGCGTCAGCGCCTATCCCCAGGTCGTGACGGCGCAGATGGTCGAGAACTTCGTGCGGGGGGGCGCCGCCGTGAACGTTCTCGCGCGACAGGCGGGTGCGCGCGTGGTGGTGGCCGATTTCGGTGTGGCCGGCCCGCTCGGCCGGTCGCCGAACCTGGTCGGATGCCCGATCGGGCCGGGCACGGCGAACATCGCCGTCGGGCCCGCGATGACGCGCGAGCAGGCGATCCGGGCGGTCGAGACCGGGGCGAGGCTCGCCGATGAGGCGCTCGAAGCCGGCGCCGATCTCCTGGCGACGGGCGAGATGGGCATCGGCAACACGACGACGGCGAGCGTGATCACGGCGGCCGTCACCGGTGCGGCGCCCGAGCGCGTGACCGGACGCGGCACCGGCATAGACGACGCGACGCTGGCGCGCAAGGTGGCGGTCGTGCGACGCGCCCTCGAGGTCAACCGCCCCGACGCGCGCGACGGTCTCGACGTGCTCGCGAAGGTCGGCGGCTTCGAGATCGGCGGCCTCGTCGGCGTGATCCTCGCCGGCGCCGCCCGGCGCGTCCCGGTGGCGCTCGACGGGTTCATCGCCGGCGCGGCGGCGCTGCTCGCCGTCACGCTGGCACCGCTGTCACGTCACGTACTCTTCGCCGCGCATCGCTCCGCGGAGCCCGGCCACGCCCTCGTGCTCGACCACCTCGGGCTCGAGCCATACCTCGACCTTTCGCTGCGCCTCGGCGAGGGGACCGGCGCCGCCCTGTTCATCCATCTGGCCCGGGCGGCCGCGCTCGTCTGGAGCGAGATGGCGACCTTCAAAGCCGCCGGCGTGAGCTCTTCGGAGGGAGCATGACGAAGTGCGCCTCCATCATCGTGCTGGTCGCGACGTTGATCGCTGTCGTGGGGCTGTCGGCGGGAGCCGCGGCGTTCACGACGCGCGACATGCTCGGCCGGGACGTCACGCTCGCGGCGCCCCCCAGGCGCATCGTGTCGCTCGTGCCGAGCGTCACCGAGACTCTGTACGCGCTGAATGCCGAGGACCTGCTCGTCGGCGTGACGGACTTCTGCGACTTTCCCCCGGAGGCCCGGCAGCAGCCGAAGGTCGGCGGGATGGTCGCCCCGAGCCTCGAGGCGATCGTCGCCCTCCGGCCCGATCTCGTGATCGCCACGACGGAGGGAACGCGCGAGGATACGTTCACGCAGCTCACGCGCGTCAAGGTCCCGGTGTACCTCGTCGCCGCCCACCGCGTCGCCGACGCGACGTCGCTGATCGTGCGGATCGGCGAGCTGACGGGCCGGCAGGCGGTCGCCGGGCCGCTCGTGGCGCGCCTGGAGCAGCGGATCGAGGCGGTGAAGAGGGCCGTGCTCCCCTTCGGGCGCCCGCGCGTCCTCTATGTCCTCTGGCCGGAGCCGCTCATCGTTCCCGGCCGGGGCGCGATCGTGACCGAGCTGATCCAGATCGCCGGCGGGCAGTCCCTCACCGCCGGTGATGCCGACGCCTGGCCGCGCTACAGCCTGGAGGCCGCGGTGGCCAGGGCCCCCGAGGTCATTCTCCTGGCGAACCACGGCGCCGGCACCGGCGCGATCGCGATGGACAAGTGGCGGCGCCTCACGGAGCTACCGGCCGTCAAGGCCGGGCGGCTCCTGTCGGTCAACGGCGACCTGATGCATCGGTACGGGCCGCGCTTCGTCGACGGCCTCGAGCAACTGGCGCGGGCGATCCACCCGGAGGCGTTCCGGTGAGTCCGGCGAAGCGGCTGGTCCTGGTGCTCGGCGCCCTCTCCGGAGCGCTGCTCCTCGCCGCCGCCGCCGCGCTCTTTCTCGGCAGCGCGCGGATCTCGCCGCACGCGGTGCTGGCGGCCGTGACGGGACGCGCCGCACCGGGGTCGGTCGAGCACGTCGTCACCCTGTCCATCCGCTTGCCACGGATCGCCGCCGCCGCGCTCGCCGGCGGCGCGCTCGCCGTCGCGGGCGTCGCCTTCCAGGCGCTCACACGGAACCCGCTCGCCGAGCCCTCCGTGCTCGGCATCTCCGCCGGCGCCGCGTTCGGCGTCGTCATCGGGCAGAGCTTCGGGCTCGGCGTGACGCTTCACGAGGCGTTGGGCCTCACCGCCTTCGCGTTCGCCGGCGCGCTCGTCGCCGCCGGCGCGGTCTACCTGATCGCGGCCGCCGGCCGGGGGCTGTCGGTCCAGACCCTGCTGCTGGCGGGCGTCATCGTGGGGATCTTCTTCTCGGCGGCGATCACGGTGGTGATCTCGCTCCTCGACTTCAACCGGCTCGGCGGCGTCGTCCACTGGCTCCTCGGCAATCTCGCTCCGATCCCGCCAGGCCCCCTCGGCCTGTTCGCGCTCCTGGCGGCGGTCGGCTTCGGGCTCGTCGTGCGCCGCGCGCGGGAGCTGAATCTGATGGCGCTCGGCGAGGAAGGCCTGCTCCAGCTCGGCGTCGCCGCCGAGCGGCTGAAGCTCACGATCTTCGTCGGCGCGGCACTCCTCACCGCGAGCGTCGTGGCCTTCGTCGGGCCGATCGGTTTCGTCGGGCTCATCGTGCCGCACGTCCTGCGCATGCTGCTGGGCTCGGACAACCGGCTGCTGGTGCCGGCCTCGCTCGTCGCGGGCGGCATCTTCCTCCTGCTCGCCGACACCGTCGCCCGCAACGTCGTCGCGCCGGCCGAGCTGTCGGTCGGAGTCATCACGGCCTTCTGCGGCGCCCCGTTCTTCATCTACCTCCTCCGCACCCGCTACCGAGCCAACCTCTGATGCCCCCGCGCGCGCTGCCCCCCGCCTCATGAGCCCAACCCAACGGAGCTCATCGATCCCGAGCGTAGCCGCGGGGGCGGGGCGGCGGGCCGGGGGGAGGGGTCGATGAGACCCGTTCCCGCCGGCGCGACGACGGGAGTCGCGCGCCCGGGTGGAGCCCAGCCGCCGCGGAGCAGCGATCGCGTGCGGCGTGGTCGAACGACCCCTCCCCCCGGCCCGGCGCCCCGCGCCCGCGCCGCCACGCCCGAGATCAAGTGATGCTGGTGGAGTTCCGCGGCGTGAGCTTCGCGTATCCGGCGTCGGCCGCCCCCCGCGCGCGCCCCTTTGCGCTGTCCGAGCTCTCGTTCGACATCGCTCCGGGCGATGTCGCCGGAGTGATCGGGCCGAACAGCTCGGGCAAGACGACGTTGATTCGCTTGCTCACGCGCGTGCTCGAGCCGGCGGCCGGCGAGATCCGCCTCGAGGGCGTGCCGGTACGACGGCTCGCTCGCACGGAGCTGGCCCGTCGCGTGGCGGTCGTCGCGCAGGGGACCTTGCCCCAGTTTCCGTTCACGGTCGGAGAGCTGGTGCTGATGGGCCGCTATCCCCACGATCCCGGCCGCTACTTCGAGAGCCCGCGCGATCGGGCCGTGGCGCGCGAGGCGATGGAGGCGACGGGCGTGGTCGAGCTGGCCGACCTGCCGCTCGATCATCTGAGCGGCGGCGAGCGCCAGCGAGCCGTCATCGCGCGCGCGCTCGCCCAGGAGCCGCGCCTGCTCGTCCTCGACGAGCCGACGGCGCACCTCGACCTGCGCTATCAGGCCGAGGTGGCGGCGCTCCTGCGGCGCCTGAACCGGGAGCGCGGCGTGACGATCCTGCTCGTCTCCCATGACCTCAATCTGGCCGCCGAGGTGTGCGACCGCCTGCTGCTGCTGGCGGGCGGTCGCGCCGCGGCGACCGGGGCGCCCGAGGCGGTGCTGGACGAATCGCTCCTCGCCTCCGTCTTCGGCTGCGAGGTCATCGTCGACAAGAGCGAGGCGACACGGCGGCCGGTCGTGCGCCTGACGTGGCGCGTCGACCCGCCGGCCACCGGGGCCGGGGGCGCGCCGACCGGGAAGGGGGTGGGAGAGACGCGGTAGCCCGTCGAGAATTCGTCCCGGATCAAGGGAAGCCGGTGAGGCCGGACGAGGCCGATGCCGGCACGGACCCGCCACTGTGAGTGGGGAGCAAGCGCCCGGGGTTACCACTGTCCGCCGTGACGTGAGGCGGACGGGAAGGTTGGGCGCGCGCGCCGATCCACGAGTCAGGAGACCTGTTCCGGACGAGAGCTTCCAACCCTTTCGCGGAAGAAGGAGTGAAGCGCATGCGTTGGATCGTCCGTCTGCTATTGCCGCTGGCGCTGCTGGCTCCCGCCGGGATGCCGGCGGCGCAGGAAGCGAAACACCTCGATCCCGTGGTCGTGACCGCCACGAAGATCGAGACGCCCGCCGAGCAGCTCGGCGCCGCCGTGACCGTCGTGCCCGGCGACGACGTGCAGAAGTATCACTACGAGACGGTGGAGGACGTGCTCCGATCAGTGCCCGGCGTCGAGATCCGTCGCTCGGGCGGCCTCGGAAAGATCTCGAACATCAGCATCCGGGGCGCCAACTCCAACCAGGTCCAGGTCCTCGTCGACGGCATCCGGGTCAAGAGCCCGACGACGGGTCAGGCCGACCTCTCCGACATCTCGCCCGACCTCATCGAGCGGGTGGAGGTGATTCGCGGGCCCCAGGCGACGCTCTACGGCGCCGACGCGATCGGCGGCGTCGTCAACATCATCACCAAGAAGGGCAAGGGGCCGTTCTCGGCGACGGCGGAGGGCGGGTTCGGCAACTACGACACCTATACGGGACGGGGCTGGGCCGGCGGAACCTACTCACTCTTCGACTATTCGGCCTCGATCTCCCACCTCGAGTCGAACGGGCAGTTCCAGAACGACAGCTCGGACAAGAACGCGGTCAACCTTCGGCTCGGGGTCTCGCTTCCGTGGGACAGCTCGGTCGCCTTCAGCCTTCGCTGGGTTCGAAGCGAGACCGGGCTGCCCGTCAAGTTCGTCTCCACGAGCCCGCTGCCGCTCCCGATCGTCCCGATCATCGACGTCAACAACCGTCAGACAAGCGAGACGTGGGTGTTCGCGCTCAACGGGAAGACGAAGCCGTACTCCTGGTGGGAGAGCGAGGTGCGGCTCGGGCGCTATACGAACTCGGTGAACTTCGTCGACCTGCCGGACCCGGCAGCGACGTGCCCGTTTTCCTCCTGCGAGTTTCCCGGGCGCTTCGACGTCGGGCGATGGGAGGCGGAGGCGCTGAACCACTTCCATATCGGCCCGTGGTCCACCAGCTCCGTCGGGCTCGAGTACCGCGACGAGAGCGGCGAGGCTCAGGGCGCCACGCCGTTCAACGCCAGCAGCCACACGCGAGCGGCCTTCTTCCAGCAGCAGCTCCGGTTCCTGGACCGGCTCTTCATGGTCGGAGGCTTCCGCGTGGAGGACAACAGCGTCTTCGGCACGCACTGGACGGAGCGCGGCTCCCTCGCCTACCTGATCCGCGCCTGGGGCACGAAGATCCACGGGGGCGCGGGCTCGGGCTTCCGGGCGCCCACCTTCAACGATCTTTTCTTCCCCGGCTTCGCCGACTCCACCCTGCAGCCCGAGACGAGCTTCTCCTGGGACGTCGGCGTGGACCAGAAGCTCTGGAAAGACCGGATCCGGCTCGGGCTCACCTACTTCCGCAACGACTTCACGAACCTGATCTCGTTCGAGTTCGCCTCGACGGCGCCTTTCGTGCGCGGCACGAACGTCGGCAAGGCCTGGGCGAGGGGATGGGAGTTCGTCGGGGAGGCCGACCTGCTGGACACGCTCACGGCGTCGCTGAACTACACGTTCACCGATTCGAAGAACCGCCAGACCGACCGGCCCCTGGCGCGGGAGCCACGCCACCGTTGGAACATCGGCCTGACGTGGCATCCCATTCCGCGGCTCGAGCTGTTCTCGCAGGTCCAAGTGGTCAGTGAGCAGTTCGAGCCGACGGGCGGCACCGACGGCGTCTACAACAGCGGCCACGTGACGCTGGACACGGGCGGCACCTGGCGGCTCTTCGAGCGCTTCGCCTACATTCAGTCGGTGGACCTGTGGGCGCGCATCCAGAACCTGACCAACGAACACTATGCCGAGGTGCGAGGGTTCCCGGCGCTTGGGATCAACGCTCTAGCCGGCATTCGCATGACGTTCTAGACTCTGCGAGCCGGGCCGGGTGACGCCGCCGTGTGTGGCTCGTCATCCGGCCCGGTCCACCAGACGAGCGGGAGCGATATCGACATGGAGCCGGCGCGCAGATGATCGATGGGATCGAGGTCACGGTCGACCGTGAGGCTGTGGTCGTCACGGCGCGCGAGCCGCTGACGGTGCTCTCCTCGGCGTTCGTGAGGGGCGGATTCACGGCGGCCCGCGCCATCCTGAACCTCCATGTCCGGAAGAATCTTCCTGAAGAGGCGGCGGACGGCCTTCTGCCTCGGTTCGCCGAGCGGCGCGGGATCCGCGGGCCATGGGTCGGCCTTCTCACGTCGGCCTGGACGGAGAAGGCCGAAGTCGCCGAAGCCGCCGGTTCCGGGCTGACCGCGCTCGCGGTTGTCACCGTCGGGCTGGGGAACCGCGTGGCGGCAGGGGCGACGCCGGTCGCGGTGTGGGCGCCGTCCACGATCAACGCGATCGTCGTCGTCGATGGCGCGCCCGAGGCAGCGGCGCTCGTCAACGCGGTGATGACGGTCACCGAAGTCAAGACGGCGCTGCTGGCGGCCGCCGATGTTCGGTGCGACGATGGCGGGGTGGCGAGCGGCACGTCGACGGACGCGGTCGTCGTCGCGGCGACCGAGCGTGGCCCGCACCGTCGGTTCGGCGGACCGATCAGCGACTTCGGGTGGGTGGTCGCGCGCGCGGCCCGCACGGCGCTAGAGGCCGGGATCCGGCGCTGGATCGCGGAGCATCCGTGATTCCGCGCCCGCCGCTGCTGACGCTGCTCGCCTCGCTCATCGTCCACGGCGGAGCCCTCGCGACTCTCTTCCTCCTGGCTTCGGGGGAGTCGCATTCGAGCGTGCTCTTCGTCGACCTGGAGGCTGTCTCGGAGCGCGAGCTCGCGGCCGCCGTATCGGAGCGCAAGCGCCCTGCCGCCGAGGGTGACCCGAGGCGGGCGCGGGCCGGCTCAGCGCGGCCGATCGAGCGTGACGCCGGGCGGCCCGCGCCGGCGTCGAGCCCGGCCCCTTCGCCTGCTGCGCCGCCGTCGACCGTCACCCCCGCACCGTCGCCCGAGCCCGTGCGGGAGCGGGAGGTGGCCCCGACAACGCCTCCCGAACCGCGTCAGCCCGAGCCCGCTGTTGCGGCCGTGCCGGCGCGTGAGGACGCGTCGGATGCCAGCAACGCCGCCGAGCGAACCGGTTCGGTTTCGGACGCGCCCATCGGCCGCGGAACGACGCAAGGGCCGGGGACGCCCGGCGGGAGCCCAGGCGGCGCGGGCGTGGGTGTGGCGCTGGCCCCGAGCGGGCCGCCGGGTGGCGGCGCGCCGGGAGCCGAATACGGCGGCTACCTCGCCAACGTGAGGCGGCTCATCCAGGAAACGCTCCGGTACCCAGCCCCCGCGCGCCGGCGAGGGCTCAAAGGCACCGTCTACCTGGAGATCTTCATCAAATCGGACGGCGCGATCAGCGCCGTCTCGATCGCGGGCTCATCGTCGCACCCGCTGCTCGACGAGGCCGCGCTCGAGGCGGTGCGCAGCCTCGCGCCCCAGCCCTTCCCCAAAGGCCTGGCGCCCCGGCCGTTGAGGGTACGGCTGCCCGTGGTCTTCGACCTGCAGTAGTATGCTCACCGATTCGAAGACTGGGAGGTGGGCATGCGCGAAGGCACGGCGTCGACGATCGAGCGCGGTCTGGACGGCACCACGACCGAGTATCACGACATGGCCGTCGCGGGAGACGAGGTCGAGCGTCTGCTCGTCCTGCTCTTCACGGACCACTGGGCCAAGCTCACCGTGGGGCCGCTGATCGAGGGCGCCGCGTACGAGATCCAGTTCGCCGCGCCGCCGAAGGTCACGAAGCTCGACGGGTACTTGACGGTCGACACCGGCGCCTGGCACTTCCACCTGTGTGTCAACGATCACCGGGGCACACGGAGCGCGGAGCTCGCCCGCATCCGGCGTGTGGCGCGCGCCGCCTTCTTCCGGACCGAGGGCGGCTCCTGCGCTCCGGCCACGTGGGGGCTCAGGCTCTGGAACGGACGCGGTGAGCAGATGATCACGATCCTGTTCCCGAACGCGCACTTCGACGAGAACTGGCGGCGCCTGCCGGAGCCCCGCTGGGAGAAGACGGAGCTCTGGCAAGAGCTCCGGCGGCGATACGCGGGCGGTTGATCGGTGAGGCCATGGGCGCGCAGCCTCATCGCGGTCTGCGCGGTCGCGGCCCTTGAAGCCTCCGTCGCGGTTGCCGGCGAGTCCGACCGCATCCAGACGGACCGCCCGAGCGTCTCCAACAGCACGAGCACCGTCCCGCCGGGCGCTGTCCAGATCGAGAGCGGCGCGGAGTACTCGCGGACGAGCGTGGGCGGGAGCCCCGCCGAGCGGCAGCTCACGCTCGACGCCATGCTGCGCGTGGGACTCACCGAGCGGATCGAAGTCAGACTCGACGGCGAGCCGCTCGTCCTGATCCGCGGTGAGCGCGACGATACGGGCAACGGCGATCTTTCTCTCCAGGCGAAGTACCGGGTTTTCGACGGGCGAGAAGGAAGCTGGTGGCCCTCGCTCGGCGTGCTCCCGTTCGTCACATTTCCGATCGCCCACGCGCCCCACGGGGCCAATCTGCCGGACTTCGGGCTGATCGGTCTCGCGAGCTTCACTCTGCCCTGGCGGCTGAGCCTGGACGCGAACGCCGGAGTCGGCGGGCTCGGCCAGCGCCCGGGCGGCTTCCTGGTCCAGGGGGTCGCATCGGCCGCGCTCTCGCGGGAGCTCGGCGAGCGGTGGTCGACCTACGTCGAGGTCTTTTTCGCCTCGCAGGCCGAGCGCGGCGCGCGCGACGCGGTTGGCTTCGACGCGGGCGTCCAGTTCTTCCTGACGTCGCGCGTCGCCCTCGACGCGGCCGCTCAGACTTCGCTCGCCGGACCAGGCCCGGACTACGCCTTCCGCGCCGGCGTGAGCGTCAGGTTCGGACGGTGAGCGGCCTGGCACCGTGCCTCATGGTCCAGGGTACGGCCTCCGGCGTCGGCAAGAGCCTGCTCGTCGCGGCCTTCTGCCGGCTCTTCGCCCGCGCCGGGTACCGCGTCGCGCCGTTCAAATCCCAGAACATGGCGCTGAACGCGGCCGTCACGATCGAAGGCGGCGAGATCGGTCGGGCGCAGGCCGCCCAGGCCGCGGCCGCGGGCATCGAGCCCACCGTCGACATGAACCCGATCCTTCTCAAGCCCGAGCCTGGCTACCGGTCGCAGGTCGTGGTGCTCGGACGGGCGGTCACGAGCGTGACCTGGCGCGAGTACGAGCGAATGCAGGGCGACCTGCTCCCGATCGTGAGCGAGAGTCTCGCTCGCCTTCGGCGGGCCTGGGACCTGGTGATCATCGAGGGCGCCGGGAGTCCGGCCGAGATCAACCTGCGCGACAGCGACATCGTCAACATGCGCGTGGCGCGAATGGCCGACGCGCCCGTGCTGCTCGTCGGCGATATCGATCGCGGCGGCGTATTCGCCGCGCTGCTCGGCACGCTGGCGTTGCTGGAGCCGCAAGATCGCGCCCGGGTCGGAGGGCTCATCGTCAACCGGTTCCGTGGCGACGCGACGGTCCTGGCCTCCGGGCTCACCGAGCTGAGCGCGCGCTGCGGCGTGCCGGTGCTCGGCGTCGTCCCCCACCTCGAGGCCGCGCTCGTGCCCTCCGAGGACTCGCTCGACCTGGACGACGGGGCCCGCTGGGGCGCGCCCGGCGCGCTCGACATCGCCGTCGTCCGGCTGCCGCTCATCTCCAACTTCGACGACTTCGAGCCTCTGGCCGCCGAGCCGGGTGTTCGCGTGCGCTTCGTTCGCCGCCCGGACGAGATCGGCGGAGCCGACGTCATCGTGCTTCCCGGCACCAAGGGCACCGTCTCCGACCTCCGGTGGCTCTTCAGCACGGGCTTCGCCGAGGCGGTCCGCCGCGCCGCGGCCGAGGGGCGGCCCGTCGTCGGTATCTGCGGGGGCTATCAGATGCTCGGCGGGGCGGTCCACGATCCGCATCGTGTCGAGTCCGACGCCCTCGCGACTCCCGCCCTCGGGCTGCTCCCGGTGGTCACGACGTTCGCTCCGGGCAAGACGACCGTCCGTGTTCGAGCCCGGGTCGGCGAGGCGTCGGGGCCGTTTTCCCGCGCCGCCGGCAGTGAGCTGGCCGCCTACGAGATCCACGCGGGCCGGACCAGCGCGGGCTCGCCGTCGCCCTTCACGATCATGGAGCGGGGTGGCGATCGGGTGGACGACATCGACGGAGCGGTGAGCGCGACCGGCACGGTACTCGGCACATATCTGCACGGGCTCTTCGCGAGCGATGCGCTTCGCAAGGCGCTCCTCGAGTGCCTGGCCGAGCGCAAGGGGATCGTCGCCGACCCGCGGTGGGGAACTCCGTCCGGCGATCGGTACGAGCGCCTCGCCGACGCGGTGGCGAGCGCCGTGGACTTGGGGGCCGTCGCCAAGCTCGCAGGGCTGTCATTCCCCAGATCCTGACTCCGGACGCCGCGAAGCCTCTGGCACTACTCCTGGCCCTGGCGATCGACCTCGCCTTGGGCGATCCCTCGAATCGTTACCATCCCGTCGCGTGGGTCGGGCGGCTGCTTGCGGCGGGCCGCGGGTGGCTTTGTCGTGGCTCGCCCGTCGTGCTCCTTGCCGGCGGCGCCGCGCTGACGCTCGGCGTCGCCGGGCTCGCCGGGGTCGCGGGAGCGCTCGTGTCCGCGCTCGCCGCACGACTGGGAGTCGCCGGGCTCCTTCTCGAGGCGCTCGCCCTCACGTGCCTGCTCACGCTCCGAGGTCTCGTCGGAGCGGCGCGCGAGGTGGCGGCCGACCTGAATCGCGGCGACCTCGTGGCCGCCCGACGAGCGGTCGGCTATCACCTGGTGAGCCGCCCCACGGCGGAGCTCGACGAGGGGCACGTGGTCTCGGCGGCCGTCGAATCCGTCGCCGAGAACCTGACCGACAGCCTCGTCGCGCCGGCGCTCTTCTTTCTCGCCGGGGGCCTCGCGGGTGTGGCGGTCTACCGCGTGATCAACACGGCGGACGCGATGTTCGGGTACCGCCGAGGGCCGCTCGAGTACTTCGGCAAGAGCGCGGCGCGACTCGACGACCTGTTGAACTTGGTCCCGGCGCGTCTCGCCGGCCTGAGTCTGATTGCCGGCGCCGCCCTGGCCGGCGAGAGCGCGCGGGGAGCCCTGGCGATCCTTCGACGCGATCGGTGCCGGACCGCGAGCCCGAACGCGGGCTGGACGATGGGCGCGATGGCGGGCGCCCTCGGCGTGGCGCTCGAGAAGCCCGGCGCCTACCGGCTCGGCGCCGGTCGCCCCCCGATCGTCGGGGATATCGAGCGGTCGGTGAGGGTGCTCGGCGCGGCGGTCGGCGTCAGTCTCCTGCTGCTGGTCGCCGCCTTTTGCCTGGGAGGAAGACTGCTGGGGCTCTCGGCCTAGAACCGGTAGCTCGCTCCCGCCATGACGTTGATCGGAGGCGCCGGCGTCAGGAAGCGCTCGACGGGGGTGCCGGCGACTTTTCCGTTCGGCGCGAAAGTCCCGTAGGTTTCGTACTCGTTGTTCAGAAGATTGTTGATCGTGACGAACGCCGAGAACCCCTTCGACCCCCCACGAAGCCCGGCGCTGACGACGACGTAATCGTTGAGCCTCTGTTCGACGTTTTCCTCGTCCCCGCGAAGGCGCTGGGCGCCGACGTAGGATGCCCCCAGCCAGAGGCTGAGCCATGAGGTGAGGCGGTAGTCGAGGCGCCCGCTGATCCGATGGCGGGGCACGAGGGGCAGCTCGTTGCCACTCCGTACCGGCTGGGTACACGGTGACGCGGTGCAGCCGGTCGTCAAGCGTGGCGTGGCCAGCACGAGGTTGTCCTGGAAGGTCGCCTCGGTGTAGGCGTAGTTGAGCCGAGCCTCGAGGCCGTCCACCGGCTTGGCGCCGAGCGAGACCTCGATGCCCTGCCGCCGCGTGTCGCCCACGTTCTGGAAGAAGAGTCCCGTCGTGCCGGTTGGCGATACCGAGTAGATGTCGTCGAAGACGTCGGTGCGGAAGAGCGCGAGCTCGGCGTCCAGCCACGACAAGGGTCGGGCACGGAGTCCCACCTCGTAGCTGCGCGCCGTGACCGCTTTGAGCGGAGGGTCGGGTGCGACACCGGCCTGAAGCCCTGGACATATCGAGCCGGGCCCGGCGCACGTCAGCTCGAGAAACGCGGGTGCTCGAAAGCCCTCGGAGTAGCTGAAGTAGAAGCCCCACGCGCGTGACGGGTTGTAGTTGAAGCCGATCGCCGGGTTGGGGCGGCTATACGTGAACACGCCGGAGGCGCTCGGTTGAGTGTCCGGCGGGCTCCGGTCATCGATGTCGTGGCGGAGCCAATCCCAGCGGACGGAGGTAGTGACGACGAGGCGATCTCCCGGCAGCAAGATGTTCCTCGCGATGTCCAGCGTGTCCTGGAGGTACGCCCCGACCGCGTTCTGGTTGTCCACGATGAGCGATTCGAGCTCGCGCGCGCCGTCCCTTTCCTGGAGCACCCGCACGCGGACATCGTGGTGCGCGTAGTCCGCGCCGACGACCAGCCGGTTGGCGCGCCCGAGGAGCGACGCCTCGTAGCCGAGCTGGACCGCCCCGCCGGCCGACATGGTCCCCGTGAACGAGCGCGTGTTGGCGCCGAGCTGATTCACGTTGAACTGCTCGGCGTCGAGCCAGCGCCCGAACCCGGTCGCCGAGAGAGCGAGGCTGGTCGAGAGCTCCTGGCGGAGGCTCAGATTCGCGAGATTCATCAGCGGCTTGAAGAAGTCGCCGCTCGTGAAGTTCTGCGTGCGGTCCCGGCGGAGGTCCGTGGACGGCAGCGAGCCCGGCTGTTCGATCCGGTTCTCGGCACGCTGGTACGAGAGGGTGGCGTCGGTGTCACCGTATTTCAACCCGATCTTCGCGAAGACCTTGCCGACGCGCGACGCCGAGACGTCGCGCCAGCCGTCCTCGCGGAAGAACGAACCGGAGACGTACGCGTCGAACGGCCCCGACGCTCCACCCACCTGCAGGCGGTACTTCTGACGCCCGAAGCTCCCGCCCTCCACGTCGGGGACGATCTCGTATACGGAGGCTCCGCGCCGCGTGATGATGTTGATGACACCGCCGAGCGTGTTGCGGCCGAACCCCGCCGCCGGGCCGCGGATCACCTCCAGGCGCTCGATGTCGTCGAGCGGCACGAGGTCGAAGTTGACTTCCTCCACGGTCGGCTCGTTGACCCGCACGCCGTCGACGAAGACGCTCAGCCCCTGCGATTCGCCGGTGACCGACGTGGACCGAAAGCCACGGAACGAGAGGTCCATCTGCCACGAGTTGCCCTGCTGATCGGTCAGCGCCACGCCGGGCAAGCGCGTCAGCGCCTCCTGGAGCGTCACGGCGCCGGTGGCCCGGAGCCGATCGCCCGGCACGATGTCGACCGTCGCCGGAACGCTCGAGAGCGGCAAGGGCGTGCTCGGCAGGCGAGCGGGTGCCGTCACCCTCACCTCGGGCAGGCGGGTCGGCTCGTCCTGCGGCCCTTGGGGCTGAGGCGTAGGCGGCTGGGCTCGCACCGGCGCAGACAGGAGCACGGCGGACGCACCGACAACGGCGCACAGGAGAGCGGTGAGCGGGCGCATGGGTCCCGATCACACCCAATTACGGGCGTCGCCTAGGACAGGAGGCCGCGCTTGACCGCCGCGGTGCCCACGCTCCATCGAAGCCGCTTGCCGATCCCCCGGTTGGTCATCCCACCGTCTCGAGCCCGTCCCAGGCGGCCGTCGCCGCGAACGTACCCGCGAGGATCAGCCCACATCTTCAGCATGGCGGCTCGACGTGGCTCAATACCATGACGCCAAGCGCCTTGCCAAGCCCGCGGCTTCCGAGCCCACTCGACCGCACACCGCTGGAGCCGAAGCGATCGGCCGAGTTTGCGATCTCGAATATGCCGCAATACTGAGTACTTGTGCATGGCGAGATCAGACTCTCCACGAGTGGGTGCCGGCGCCCTCGTGGTTATGCGAACTACCTATGCCGACTTCCGAGCCGTCGGGGCTCGCGTCGGCCATCAGGAGATGGTCAGTGGCGCCGAGCCCCTCCATTCGCAGCCGACCGACGCCGGGGCGCACGTGTCGGGGATTTTCTCGATCGTCTCGTCGGGAGTCCGCCGCGGCTCGCGCGCCCGGAGCCTTCGCGCGGAGCTGGCCTCGCGCATCTCGGAGCCGGAGCTCGCCGGCGTCGCCTCGGATCCGACGAGGCTCGTCTGGCTCGCCTCACCGGGCTGCTCTCCAGCTCGAGGCCGTGCTCCGGTGCGATGCCCGCCTCGCGACGTCCTGCGGCTCGCACGATTTGCGTCGGTGCTCGCCTGGGCCGGCGGGGCCCCCGCCCCGCGACGTCCTGCGGCTCGCACTCCTATCCGCTTTTTCTTCGTCACGACGCAGCTTGGGGCAGGTACCCTGATGCGAAGGTGCGACTGACGGATCGGTTGACGGACGGTGTGCGGGCGGCGCTCGTGAAAGCGGGGCTGCCCGAGCCCGCGGAGTATGCGTGGGAGATCCCGCGCCAGGCCGAGCACGGCGACTACGCGACCAACGTGGCCATGGTCCTGGCGCGGACCGCGAAGCGGGCGCCCCGACAAATCGCCGATCTCGTCGTGAAGCACTTCCCGCCCATGCCCGAGGTCGAGCGGCTGGAGGTCGCCGGGCCCGGGTTCCTCAACGTGTTCCTGACGCCCGCATGGTGCGCCGGCGCGCTCCGCGAAATTCTCGCGGCGGGCGGTGCCTACGGGCGCGGCGAGAGCCAGGCGGGCCGGCGCATCCGCCTCGAGTTCGTCTCGGCGAATCCGACGGGCCCGCTGGTCATCGTCAACGCGCGGGCCGCCGCGGTTGGTGACGCGCTCGCGCGGCTCCTGCGGGCGCAGGGCGCCGCCGTCACGACCGAGTTCTACGTCAACGACGCGGGCAATCAGTTCGAGGCGCTGGCGCGCTCGTTCGAGGCGCGCGTGAAGCAAGAGTTCGGCGAGCCGGCCGCGCTGCCCGACAACGGCTACCCCGGCGAGTACCTCGTCGATCTCGCGAAGGCGTATCGCCAGGAGGGTGGGGGCCTCATGACCGGGGCCTCCGAGCGCGAGCGCATCGAGCACTTCGGGCGCTACGCGGTCGCGCGGATGGTCGAGGTGCAGCGCCGCATCCTGCGCGACTACGGCGTCGAGTTCGACGTCTGGTCCTCCGAGCAGCGCGACGTCCGCGCCAAAGGCCTTCCGGAGAAAGTCTTGGAGGAGTTCGCGTCGCGCGGCCTCAGCTACGAGCAGGACGGTGCGCTCTGGTTCCGCTCGTCCGAGCGGGAGGAGGCGGGCGACGACAAGGACCGCGTGCTCAGACGGTCGAACGGCGAGCCGACCTACTTCGCGGTGGACGTCGCCTATCACCACCACGTGAAGTTCGCGGCGGCGGACCGGCTGATCAACCTGCTCGGCCCCGATCATCACGGGTACGTGGCGCGGATGCGGGCGGCGATGCAGGCGCTCGGCCACCCGCCCGAGGCGTTCGAGGTGCTGATCGTCCAGCTCGTGACGCTGTTGCGTGACGGGCAGCCCGTGCGGATGTCCAAGCGTCGGGGCGAGTTCGTGCTCATGGACGAATTGCTCGAGGAGGTCGGTCGCGACGCCGCCCGCTTCACGTTCCTCACCCGCCGCCACGACAGCCCGCTCGAGTTCGACCTCGCGGTCGCGACGCGCCAGTCGAACGACAACCCCGTCTATTACGTCCAGTACGCGCACGCGCGCATCCGCTCGATCTTCCGCCAGGCGACCGAGCAGGGGATCGCCGCGCCCGTCCTGACCGACGTGGACACGAGCCCGCTCGTCGAGCCCGCGGAGCTGGCGGTGATCAAGCGGCTCCTGCAGTTCCCCGAGCTCGTCAGGGGCGCGGCCCAATCGCTCGAGCCGCACCGCGTCGCCTACTGGCTACAGGAGCTCGCGGGCGAGTTCCACGGTTGGTACAAGAACCACCGGGTCATCCAGGACGACGTCCGTCTCATGCGCGCGCGCCTGGCGCTCTGCGCGGCCGTGGGGACCGTGATCCGGAACGGCCTCGAGCTCCTGGGCGTGAGCGCGCCCGAGAGCATGTGAGGGCCATGCGCGGTGGACGAGGACGGCGCGCCCCGAGCCGGACGGCCTCCGCGCTCTTTCTGATGGGCTGTCTCGCGGTGCTCGGCGGCACCTTCATGCTCGGCGTCATGGCCGGACGCTTCTGGCCGCGCGCTCCGTCCGCGCCGACTCCCACGACGGCGAAGGCGGCGAAGGAGACGGCGCCGGCGCGCGGCGGAGACAGGACCGCGCGCCCGGCCGAGCCCACCCCGACGCTGACCTTCTACCAGGACCTGACCGCGCCGCTCACCGCGCCGCCGCCGGCGAAGCCGTCGAAGCCCGCGCGGGCCGAGAAGAGCGACAAGCCCGACACGACGCCGAAGCCCGACCGCGGCGCGGCGCCCGAGCTGCCCGGGCCGGCGCCGAGCCAGTCCGCGTTCACGATCCAGGTGGGCGCCTACAAGACGCGGGAGCCCGCCGACGCCCTGCGCGCCCGGCTCGCGGCCGCGGGCCACGACGCGTACGTCGCCCAGGTGGACGCGCCCGGCAGCGTCCGGTTCCGCGTGCGCGTCGGCTCCTTCGCCACGCGGGAGGCGGCCCAGCAGGTCGCCGACCGGATCGGCAGCGAGCGATCGCTCTCGGCGTTCGTCACAGCCCGGTGAGATGGGGGCTCCGAGGCCGGGGCGAGTGCTCGTCTCCGAAGGGCAGATCGCGGCGCGCGTCGCCGAGCTGGGCCAGGCACTCGCGCGCGACTACGCGCAGGCGAATCCCGTACTGGTCGGCGTTCTCCAGGGCGCGGTTCCCTTCGTCGCCGATCTCATGCGCGGGCTCCCGATCGACCTCACCGTCGATTTCCTCCGCGCGTCGAGCTACGGCTCGGGGACGAGCTCCTCGGGCACCGTGCGGCTCGTCGCCGACCTGGCCGTCGACATCGCGGACCGGCACGTGCTCCTCGTCGACGACATCGTCGACACGGGTCTCACCCTGGCCGCGCTGAAGCGCACGCTCGAGGCGCGCCGTCCTCGGAGCGTGCGCACGTGCGTGCTCCTCGACAAGACCGGTCGTCGGGAGACCGAGGTCACCATCGACTACGTCGGGTTCACGATCCCGAACGTGTTCGTGGTCGGCTACGGCCTCGACTACGACGGGCTCTACCGCAACCTGCCCTACGTCGCGACGCTCGACGGCATCTGACCCCCGCTTGGTCGTTTGACCGGGTGCTATAATGGGCGGGCCGATATGAACCAGGTCTATAAGAACCTCGCGCTCTGGATGGTGATCGGCCTCATCGTCATCCTCCTCTTCACGGTGTTCCAGGGCGCCCAGCAGGGCGGCCAGGAGCAGCCGAACTTCTCCGAGTTCCTCAAGGCCGTCGATCAGGGCCGCGTCGAGTCCGTCGTCATCCGCGGCAACCTCGTCACGTACTCGCTCAAGGACTCCGCGCAGACCCAGCGGACTTACATCGTCGAGTACCCCGACCTCATCAAGACCCTCAAGGACCGCGGGGTGCGCATCGCGGTGAAGCCGCCGGACGCCAACCCCTGGTACGCGATCTTCCTGCAGTGGGTGCCGATGCTCCTCTTCATCGGCGTCTGGGTCTTTTTCATGCGGCAGATGCAGGGGGGCGGCGCGAAGGCGCTGAGCTTCGGGAAGGCGAGGGCGCGGCTCATCTCCGAGAAGCAGAACAAGGTCACCTTCCAGGACGTCGCCGGCGTCGATGAGGCCAAGGAAGAGCTGCGCGAGATCATCGATTTCCTGAAGGATCCGCAGAAGTTCCAGAAGCTCGGCGGCAAGATCCCGAAGGGCGTGCTGCTGGTGGGCCCGCCCGGCACCGGCAAGACGCTGCTGGCGAAGGCAATCGCCGGCGAGGCGAACGTGCCGTTCTTCTCGATCTCCGGCTCCGACTTCGTGGAGATGTTCGTGGGCGTCGGCGCCTCGCGCGTGCGTGACCTGTTCGAGCAGGGCAAGAAGCACGCGCCCTGCATCATCTTCATGGACGAGATCGACGCGGTCGGGCGCCACCGCGGCGCCGGGCTCGGGGGAGGGCACGACGAGCGGGAGCAGACCCTCAACCAGCTCCTGGTCGAGATGGACGGATTCGAGACGAACGAGGGCGTCATCCTGATCGCGGCCACCAACCGGCCCGACGTGCTCGACCCGGCGTTGCTCCGGCCCGGGCGGTTCGATCGCCAGGTCGTCGTGCCGCGGCCCGACGTGAAGGGACGCGAGGAAATTCTCCGCGTCCACGCCCGCCGGATCCCGCTGGCTCCCAACGTCGAGCTGAAGGTCCTGGCGCGCGGGACGCCCGGATTCTCGGGCGCGGATCTGGCGAATCTCGTCAACGAGGCGGCGCTGCTGGCGGCGCGGCAGAACAAGAAGCTCGTCGAGATGTCCGACTTCGAGAGCGCGAAGGACAAGGTCCTGATGGGCGTGGAGCGGCGCTCGATGATCATCAGCGACGGCGAGAAGCGGACGATCGCGTATCACGAGGCGGGCCACACGCTCGTGGCCGACGTTCTGCCGGGTACCGATCCGGTCCACAAGGTGACGATCATCCCGCGTGGACGCGCCCTCGGCCTGACCCAGCAGCTCCCCGTCGACGACAAGTACAACTACTCGAAGGAGTACCTGGTCAACCGCATCACGATCCTGCTCGGCGGGCGGGCCGCCGAAGAGATCGTGCTCAACCAGCAGACCACCGGCGCCGGCGACGATCTGGAGAAGGCGACCGAGATGGCGCGCAAGATGGTCTGCGAGTGGGGCATGTCGGACAGGCTCGGGCCACTCACCTTCGGGAAGAACGAGGAGCACATCTTCCTCGGCCGCGAGGTCGCCCGGGCGAAAGATTACAGCGAGGACACCGCGCTCATCATCGACTCCGAGATCAAGCGGATCGTGATGGAATGCGCGAGCCGCGCCAAGCATGTCCTCCAGGAGAACATCGAAAAGCTTCACGCGCTGGCGCGCGCCCTGCTCGAGCGGGAGACCCTCGACGGCGAGGAGATCGCCCGCATCCTGCGCACTCGGCCCCTCCAGGAAGCCGGCGCGCCCGCGTAGCGGCTCGCGGCTCGATTTGGTCCATCGAGCCGTCCTCGGCGGCGTCTCCCTCGGGCACGGTACACCCGTCGTCGTCATGGGCGCGCTCAACGTCAGCCCCGAGTCCTTCCACGCCGGCTCCATCCACACGACAGGCGAGGGTTTGCTGGGGGCGGCGCTCGCCATGGTCGATGCGGGGGCCGTGCTGATCGACGTGGGCGCCCGATCGACCGCGCCCTACCTCCAGACCGCGGTCAGCGACGAGGACGAGCGGGAGCGTCTGGCGCGGGCGGTCGAAGTGCTGGTCGCCAAGGTGCCGGTGCCGATCTCGGCCGACACGGCCCGCCCCGGGCCAGCCCGAGCCGCGCTCGATGCGGGCGCGCGGGTGGTCAACGACGTGTCAGGTCTCCGTGACCCCGCGGTCGCCGCCCTCATCAGCGAGCGCGGCGCCGGGGCCATCCTCATGGCGTCCCCTTCGAGCGTCGGGTCCGGGGCCGCGGGGGGGACGCGAGCGGCTCCGTCACCCGCTCGCCCGAATCGCAGCTCTTCGAGCTGCGCACGGGACTCGGGGGTCCCACTCCGCCGCTCGCGTCCCCCCGCACCGACCCGCCCCACGACCGGCTGACGCTGTACCGGCTTTCGTGGGGAGCGTGAAGGCGTAGGACTGGGGACGGGGTCAGAGGTTGAGGGTTTTGAGGTAGGTGCGGAATTCGGCGGCGAGGTCGGGACGGGCTAGCGCGAACTCGACCGTGGCCTTGAGGAAGCCGAGCTTGTCGCCGGTGTCGTAGCGCCGGCCCTCGAACTCGACGGCATACATCGAGCGGCGCGCCCGGAGCGTGCGGAGCGCGTCGGTCAGCTGGATCTCCCCGCGAGCGTCGGCCCGCGTCCCGGCCAGGATCTCGAAGATCTCGGGCGGAAGAACGTACCGCCCGATGATGGCCAGGTCGGACGGCGCGTCCTGGGGTTTGGGCTTCTCGACGAGGTCGAGGACCTCGTGCACACGGTTCTCGATCGGCCGGGCGGCGATCACTCCGTACTGATGGATGCGCTGGCGTGGGACGCGCTCGACCGCGAGCACGGGCGCGTCGTACCGATCGCTCACGTCGAGGAGCTGCCGCATGCACGGTGACGGTGCGGCGCCGATGATGTCATCGCCGAGGAACACGGCGAATGGCTCGTCGCCGACCAACGAGCGCGCGCAGAGGATGGCGTGGCCGAGACCGAGCGGCTCTCTCTGGCGGACGTAGGAGACGGAGGCGAGCTCGGAGATGGTCTTGATCTGGGCCAGCTCGTCCATCTTGCCCCGGTCGTTGAGGTAGTACTCGAGCTCGAAGGCCGAGTC
>Ga0137403_10002749_pt1 | contig 21383 bp, 17 predicted proteins | sample CZOMad2_1_16fung_FD_122057 | JGI IMG/M metagenome (GOLD analysis project Ga0137403, IMG submission 122057) | Vadose zone soil fungal communities from Angelo Coast Range Reserve, California, USA - CZOMad2_1_16fungal (Hybrid Assembly) | ecosystem: Environmental > Terrestrial > Soil > Vadose zone...
TTCACGTGGCTCTCGCACTGGGTGCTCGGCTTCACCGACGGCATCGCCGGCGCCGGCGGCTGGATCGCCGTGCGCGGCCAGTTCGACCCGCCCGCGTTCACGATCTGGTTCGCGCTCACGACGTGGATCGGCGGCTTCGACCTCATCTATGCGTGCCAGGACGTCGAGGTCGATCGGGCCGAGGGGCTCCATTCTGTCGCCGCGCGCTTCGGGGTCCCGGCCGCGCTGATGGCCGCGCGGGTGAATCACGTGCTGACGGCGCTGGCGCTGGCCGTGCTGGGCTGGCAGGTGGCGCTCGGCCCGATCTACTGGGTCGGCTGGCTCGCGGTCGTCGCGCTCTTCGCCTACGAGCATTCGCTCGTGAGCCCGCGCGACCTCTCGCGCCTCGACGTCGCCTTCTTCAACGTGAACGGCTACATCGCGCTGATCGTCCTCGCCGCCGTGGTGCTCGGCCTCTCGTAGTGGCCGCCGCGCCCAGCTTCTCGCCCTCGAAGGCCGAGGCGGTGCGGGCGATGTTCACGCGCATCGCCCGGCGCTACGACCTCATGAATTCCCTCATGACGGGGGGCCGCCACCACGCCTGGCGCGGCCGGGTCGCGGCGGCCGCGGCCGACGCGCCCGCGGGCCCGGCGCTCGACCTCGCCACGGGCACCGCCGACCTCGCCATTGCGCTGCGCGCGCGCAATCCCGCGCGACTCATCGCGGGCGCCGACTTCTCCGACGGCATGCTGCAGGTCGCCCGCGGCAAGCTCGACGCCGGCCGCGTGGCGCGCGTGCCGCTCCTCGCCGCCGACGCGCTGGCGCTGCCGTTTCGCGACGGGGCGTTCGCGTGCGTGATGTCGGCATTTCTGCTGAGAAACCTGGAAGACCTCGAGCGCGGGCTCGCCGAGATGCGCCGGGTGACCATGCGCGGCGGCCGGGTGATCACGCTCGACATCGTCCGCCCGGCGGTCCCGCTGTGGGGCCCGGCGTTCGGTGTCTACTTCAACCGGGTCGTGCCGGCGATCGGTGCCCTGGTCGCCGGCGACCGGCAGGCGTACACCTACCTGCCGCAATCCGTGGAGCGCTTCGTCACGCCCGAGGCGCTGGCGCGCTTGATGGTTGCGGCGGGGCTCCGCGACGTGAGCTTCCGGCGCTTCGGCCTCGGGACGATCGCGCTTCACATCGGCAGCGTGTCGTGAGCCGCGCTTCATTGTCGACGCGCCGGGGTGACGGTTGCGCTCGGATGCTCGACGGCCTATGCTTTGCCACCGGAAGGCCGGACTGATCGGTCGGCGACCAAATCGAGCACACCGGAGCGCGTGATGAACCAGAGCTTCATGGTCCCGGGCTTCAAGCTGGAGAGCGGTCGGGTTCTGGCGGAGCTGGCCCTCGCGTACGAGACCTACGGGGAGCTCGCGCCGGACGGTCGCAACGCGATCCTGGTCACCCACGGCTTCACCGGCAATCACTTCGCGGCGAGCCCGCCGACCCCTGACATGCCGTTTGCCGGTTGGTGGAGCGGCCTCGTCGGTCCCGGCAAGGCTATCGACACGGACCGGTATTTCGTCGTGTCGTCGAACATGCTCGGCTCCTCCTATGGCTCGACGGCGCCGGCCAGCACGAATCCGAGAACGAGCAAGCCCTACGGCCCCGATTTTCCGGACATCACGCTCACCGACATCGTCGGGGCGCAGAAGCTCCTCCTCGACAGCCTCGGCGTACGCCACCTCGTCGCCGTCGCGGGTCCGTCGTTCGGGGGCTATCAGGCGTTCCAGTGGGCGGTGACCTATCCGTCGTTCATGACCGGCGTGGTACCGGTCGTGACGGCGCCGAAGGGCTCGGGCGGTGACGCGGCGGTCAAGGCGTTGCAGGACCGCTTCGCGGCGGACCCGAGCTGGAACGGCGGCTGGCACTACGACCGCGGCGGCGTCTTCCCGACGCTGGTCCAGCAACGCATCGAGACGCTCGAGCGCTACGGCCAGAACGAGGCGCTCGCGCGAACCATCGCCGACCCCGTCGCGCGCGCGGCGCGCCTCAAGCAGCTCGCCGAGACCTGGGCCCGACAGTTCGATCCGAATTCGATGATCACGCTGCGCAAGGCGGCCGTCAGATACGACGCCGAGCGCGACTTCAGCCGGATTCGCGCCAGGGTGCTCTACGTGCTCTCCAGGACCGACAAGCTCTTCCCGCCCTCGATCGCGCCGGCCGTGATGGACAAGCTCCAGAGAGCCGGCGTGGAGGCGCAGTACTTCGAGATCGACACCGAGCTCGGCCACTCGGCGAGCGGCCCCGAGTGGGCGAAGTGGGCGCCCGTGCTGAAGGATTTCCTGGCGAAGCTCGAGCAGTAGATCTGAGCGACTCCCCCGCGCCCTCCCCAGCCTTCCCGCGCGAGCGCACGTGGCTCTTGCCGGCGCTCCACGCGGCGCAGCGCACCGAGGGGTGGCTCTCGCCCGACGCGCTCGAACGGATCGCGGCCCACCTGCGCGTCCCGAAGAGTGAGGTATGGGCGGTCGCGAGCCACTATCCCGAGTTCAGGCTCGCCCAGCCCGGCCGAAGAATCGTCCGCGTCTGCACCGGCGTGAGCTGCCGGGCGCGCGGAGGCCGAGATCTGCTGGCGGCGTGCGAGCGAGCGCTCGGCATCGCCGCCGGCCTGACGACGGCCGATGGCGCCGTCACGCTGGAAGAGATGGACTGCGCCTTCGCCTGCTCGGTCGCGCCGGTGGTGGAAGTCGACCAGGCCTATCGAGGCCGCGTCGCGCCCGGTGACGTCGATTCGCTGCTCTCGGCACCAGCCCGCGCCGGGCATCGCGAGGAAGCCTCCGCCACGATCGCGCCGGCCGGGCCGGGCGCTCCGGTAACGGGCTCGCCGGCGCAGCGACTCGCGGCCCTGGCCGGCGACGCCGGCGCGCGGAGCACCGGCGCCCGGCTCATCGTCGGAGTCGGCGCGTGCTCGCTGGCCGTCGGCGCCGACCAGACGCTCGCGGCGCTCCGGGCCGAGGTGGCCCGGCGAGGGCTGTCGTTCACCGTCGTGGCCGCGGGCTGCAACGGCATGTGCTGGGCGGCCCCGGCCGTCACCGTGGCGCGCGACGGTCAGTCACCCCGCGTCATGGGCCCCGTGACCGCGGCCGCCGTGCCGCGACTGCTCGATGCTCTCGCGTCGAATGCGCTCGACGACGCCGCCGGCCGCGAGTTCATGGCGCCTCAGCATCGCGTGCTGCTCGAGCGCTGCGGCTTGACCGATCCCGGCGACATCGCCGATGCGCTTCGGCGCGGCGCGTACGCGGCTTTCGCGCAGGCGCTGACCGACGGAAGCCCGGAGCGGGTCATCGAGGAGGTCCGGGCCGCGGGCCTCGCCGGGCGCGGCGGCGCCTACTTCCAGACGGCGGTGAAGTGGGCCGGCTGCCGGGCCGCGCGCGGCGCGCCGAAGTTCATCGTCGTGAACGCTGAAGAGGGCGAGCCCGGCATCTTCAAGGACCGCCACCTGATGGAGGGCGATCCGCACCGGCTGCTGGAGGCCATGCTGCTGGCGGCGTTCGCGGCGGGCGCCTCACGCGGCATCCTTTATATCCACGGCGAGGCCGAGCTTTCGGCCCGGCGCGTGGCCACCGCTCTGGCTCAGGCCCGCGCCCATGGCCTGGTGGGCGATCGCATCCTCGGCTCGGACTTCTCGCTCGAGGTCGAGATCCGCCGCGGCGCCGGCGGCTTCGTCCTGGGCGAGGAGACGGCTCTGCTGGAGTCGATCGAGGGCCGGCGAGCGATGCCCAGACCGCGCCCCCCGTTTCCGGTCGAGGCGGGGCTCTTCGGCAAGCCGACCGTCATCAACAACGTCGAGACGCTGGCGGCGGTGCCCTCGATCATCGCGCGCGGCGGCGCGTGGTTCGCGAGCCTCGGCGGCGGGCGCGGCACGAAGCTCTTCGGCCTCTCGGGGCACCTGAAGCGGCCGGGCGTCGTCGAGATGGAGCTCGGCTGTACGCTTCGCACGCTCATCGACACGGTCGGCGGCGGGTCGTCGACGGGCCGGCCGATCCGCGCGGCGGTCGTGGGCGGCCCGTCGGGCAGCATCGTGCATCCGCGCCAGTTCGACGAGCCGCTCATCCCGCGCGGCCCCGTCAATCCGGGCACCGGGGGCGTCGTCACGCTCGACGATCAGACGTCGGTGCGGGACGCCGTCCGGACTCTTCTCGCCTTCAACACGCGCGAGTCCTGCGGCAAGTGCACGCCGTGCCGCGAGGGGACGGCGCGCCTGCTCGCGATGCTCGACGGGCCGGTCGACGGGGCCGGCGTGAAGGCGCTGAGCGAGGTGATCCAGGTGGCGTCGCTCTGCGGGCTCGGCCAGGCGGCGCCGTTCGCCGTGCTCTCGGGGCTTGCCGAGTTCCCGGACGAGTTCGGCGTATCATGAGGCTCCCATGAAGCTCGTCATCGACGCCCGGACGGTCGAGCTCCCCGAGGGCGCCACCGTCCTCGACGGCGTGAACCGCCTCGGGATCGCCCTGCCGCAGCTCTGCAAAGACCCCGACCGGTCGCCGCTCGGCGCGTGCCGGACCTGCCTCGTGCACGTCGAGGGTCAGCGCGGGCTCCCGGCCTCGTGTCACCTCCCGGCCCGCGAGGGCATGGTGGTCTCGACCGAGCACCCGGACGCGATCCGTGTGCGAAAGGCGGTGCTCGACCTCACGAGCTCGATGCTCACGCGATCCGAGGAGCGGAACGGCTTCGGCCAGCTCTCCGACGCGGCGGCGCGCCACGGGATGCTCGAGCCCGGCTGGGCCCCGCAGCACCACTTCGCCGTGGACGCGAGCAAGTCGTTCTTCGTGCTCGACCGCGAGGCGTGCATCCTCTGCGGGCGCTGCGCGGTCGCCTGCGACGACGTCCAGCAGATCGGCGCCATCGCGCTCCTCGGCCGCGGCCACGCGACCAAGGTCGGCGTCTTCGCCGACGGCGCCATGTCCTCGTCGGTCTGCACCTCGTGCGGCCAGTGCGTGGCGACGTGTCCGACCGGCGCCCTGCGGCCGAAGGAGACGCCGGCCAAGATCGCGCGGAACGTCGACACCACGTGCCCCTACTGCGGTGTGGGGTGCGGCATCAAGCTGGGCGTGCGCGAGTCCGAGGCGCTGGCCCTCATGGCCGACGACGAGCCCTCGAACCGGTCGAGCCTCGGCATGCTCTGCGTCAAGGGCCGCTTCGGCACCGGCTTCGTGCATGCGAAGGACCGGATCACGCGCCCGATGATTCGCCGCGAGCGGGGCTGGGTGGAAGTCGGCTGGGACGAGGCGCTGGAAGCCGCCGCCGAGGGCCTGGCGCGTAACCGGGGCCGGTTCGGGGCCCTCGCCAGCGCCAAGGCCACCAACGAGGACGGCTACCTCATCCAGAAGTTCTGCCGGCTCGTGATGCAGACCAACGACGTGGACCACTGCACGCGGCTCTGTCACTCGCCGTCGGTCGAGGCCATGCTGGCCTCGATGGGCTCCGGCGCCACGTCGAATTCCTACCAGGACTACGAGGACGCCGGCTGCCTGATGGTCGTCGGCGCCGACGCGTCGTCGAACCATCCGGTGATCGCGATTCGCTTCCGCCGGGCCGTCAGCCGGGGGGCGCGGCTGATCGTCATCAACCCCAAGCGCGTCGAGCTGTGCGACCAGGCGGACCTCTGGATCCAGCCGCAGCCGGGCACGGATGTCCCGCTCTTCAACGCGATGGCTCGCGTGATCCTCGACGAGGGGCTCGCGGCCCGCGAGTTCATCCGCGGGCGCACCGAGGGGTTCGACGCCTGGCGCGAGTCGCTCGAGCCGTTCACGCTCGAGCACGCCGCGCGCGTCACCGGCGTGCCGGCCGAGGACATCGCGCAGGCCGCGCGCTGGTACGCGCGCCCGCCCTTCGCCGGCTCGTGCCTGATCTGGGGCATGGGCGTCACCCAGCACACCAACGGGATCCACAACGCCCACGCGCTCCTGAACCTCTCGCTGGTGGCGGGCCAGATGGGCTTCCACGGCAGCGGCATCTCGCCGCTGCGCGGCCAGAACAACGTCCAGGGCTGCGGCGACGCCGGCTGCATTCCCACGAACCTGCCCGGCTACCAGCACTACGTCCCCGAGACGCTCGCGAAGTTCGCGACGGCGTGGGGCGCCCCGCCGCCGGCGCGCGCCGGACGCGTCGTCACCGAGATGGTCGAGGGGTGCCTGTCCGGCGAGACGCGCGCCATGTACGTCGTCGGCGAGAATCCCCTGCTCTCGGAGCCCGACCTTCACCACGCCGAGAAGGCGATCGGGCAGCTCGACTTCCTCGTCGCCCAGGACCTTTTCATGCACGAGACGGCCGAGCGCGCGAACGTCTTCCTGCCGGCGGCCGCGTTCGCGGAGAAGGAAGGGACGTTCACCAACTCGGAGCGCCGGGTGCAGCGGGTGCGCCAGGCGCTCGCGCCGCCGGGACAGGCGATGCCCGACTGGTGGATCACCTCCGAGCTGGCCAAGCGCGTGGCGAAGAAGCTGGGCGTGGACGTCAGGGGCCAGTTCGACTATGCGGGTCCGGCGCAGATCTTCGACGAGATGGCGCGGTTGACGCCGTTCCTGGGCGGGCTCTCCCACGCCCGGCTCGACCGCGAGGGCGGCCTGCAGTGGCCGTGTCCCGCCCCCGATCATCCGGGCACGCCGTTTCTCTACGGCGAGACCTTCCCGCTCGGCCGGGCGCGCTTCATTCCCGCGCGGGAGACGGTTCCGGCCGCCGAGCTACCGGACCGCGAGTTCCCGTTCGTCCTGAACACCGGGCGCCTGCTCTACCACTGGCACGGCGGGACGCTGACCCGGCGGGTGCAGGGGCTGCTCGAGCTGGCGCCGCGCCTCGAGGTCGCGATTCATCCGAGCGACGCGCGGCGCCTCGGCGTGGACACGGGCTCCCGCGTCCGCCTGGTCTCGCGCCGCGGCGAGCTCGACGGCTACGCGCGCGTCACCGAGTCGGTGCGCGCCGGCGCCGTCTTCGTCCCGTTCGTCAAGCTCGAGCAGTCGGCGGCCAACTTCCTGACCAACTCGGCCTCCGACCCGGTGTCCAAGATTCCCGAGTACAAGGTCTGCGCCGTCCGTATCGAGCGCCTGGGGGACTGACGGGGTGAAGATCACCGAGATCGAGACGATCCCGCTCCGGCTGCCCTTCGCGCAGCCGTTCAAGATCTCGCAGGGCGCCGGCCGAGAGTCGATCGAGACCCTCATCGTGCGGGTGCACACCGACGAGGGGATCGTCGGCATCGGCGAGACCCAGGCGTGGCGCCGGCAGGGCAGCGCCGAGCTCATCTGGAACCTCGCGCGCACGGTCAAGGACGAGTTCGAGCCGCGGCTGGCGGGCCGCTCGCCGTTCGACATCGGCGGCATCTTGAAGACGCTCGACGAGGCGCTCTACAACACGCTCTACGCCCAGGCTGCGGTGGCCGACGCGCTGTACGACATCGCCGGCAAGGCGGTGGGGCTCCCCGTCCACAAGCTCCTCGGCGGCGAGTGCCGGGACCGCGTCCGCGTCTCGGGCCTGCTCGCCATGAAGCCGACCGGCGCTGAAGTCCTAGAGTCGGCGCAGGCGTTCTACGACCGCGGCTTTCGCCACTTCGGCCTCAAGATCGGCGTCGATCCGAAGCAGGACCTGGCCAACGTCGTCGCGCTGCGCGACCGGTTCGGGGATCAGGTCGTCATCAGAGTGGACGCGAACGGCGCGCTCACGTACGACGCGGCGCTCGCCCTGCTCCGGAAGCTCGAGCCGTACGACATCGACGCGGCCGAGCAGCCGATCGCGATCTGGGACCTCGAGGGCCTGGCCGCTCTGGCCCGGGCGACCTCCATCCCGATCATGGCGGACGAGTCGGTCTCGACCGACCATTCGCTGCTCGAGGTGATTCGCCGGCGCGCCGCGACCGTGGTGCAGACCAAGATCGCCAAGAACGGCGGGATGTATCGCGTCTGGCGGCTCTGGGCGCTGGCGAGCGCCGCCGGGATGCGCATCTATCCCGGGAATCACCCCAGCACGAGCGTCGCGACGGCGGCGGTCGCGCAGCTCTGCGCAGCCTGGCCCGGCCCCCTCATGGAGGGCGTGTTCGCGGTCGGGGTCAGCGGAGCGCTGGCCGCGGACATCGTGACCGAGCCCCTCGCGCCCGTGAACGGCGAGATCCGGGTTCCGACACGGCCGGGGCTCGGCGTCGAGCTGGACCCCGCCGCGATCGAGCGCTTCCGCATCGACCGGTAGCCCGACCCGGCCCCCCACTCACCTCATCGAAGCGTCGTCGTCAGGAACGGGTCCACCGCCTGGACGAATGCCTTCGGATTGTCCAGCACCAGGTGGTGGTAGCTCCGGGGAATCTCCGCGTACGTCGCGCCGGGGATCGCCGCGCGCAGCTTGTCGGCCATCTCGCGCGTGAAATTCGGGCTCAGCTCGCCACGGACGACCAGGGTCGGCGCCGTGATCCGATCGACCAGCGCCCATGCGTCGACGGGCCGGCGCTGGCCGTTGCTCGCGGGGTCGAAGCGGTAGACCCACTGCCCGGCGCGCTCGACGACACCCGACCGCCCGAGATGCGCGAGAAGGGCCGGATCGGCCACCGTCTCACGGGGGAGCAGGCGGAACGACGCGGCGGCCGCCTCGAGCGTCGGGTACGGCCGCAGGGTAACCATGCCCCGCGTGCGCAGCCGGTCGAGCCGATCGACCGGAATCGAGGGGCGTGAGTCGACGATGACCAGGGCACTCACACGATCGGGGTGCCAGGCCGAGAAGGACATGGCGTTGTGGCCGCCCATCGAGTGGCCGACCAGCGCCACCCGCCGCCAGCCGAAGGCGTCGAGGACGCTCAGCAGGTCGGCGGCGAAGTTCTCGGTCGCGTAGGCCGGCGGCCGCGCCCACTCGCTCTCGCCGTGGCCGCGCTGATCGAGCGCGATCATGTGGAACCGGCCGACGAGCGCGGGCGTGACGTGATCGAACCAGTGAGCGTGGGCCGAGCCGCCGTGCAGGAAGCAGACGACCGGACGATCCGGCGCTTCCCACTCGAGAAAGCTCAGTCGCAGCCCGTTGACGTCGACTGAACCTCGGCGCGCGCTACCGCATCCAAAGTGTGTAGTCGTCGATGACATGCAAGGAATTGTATCCGCAAAATTTTTGCTTGGTGCGCGTTCCAGCGCCGGGTATGGTCGAAAGTACCCATGAGTGACGCGAGCACTTCTTCGAAGCTCCGACGTAATTTGCTCGACGGTAGCTATACCGTCGGTCTTCTCATTGTTGCGATTCTGAGCGGCTACGCACTCCTGTCGCCGTCGGGACTCGCCCGCGCCACGACCGTGGCTCGACCTCTACCAGTGCCAACTCCTGGTCCAGTCTCGGACTACGTCGGGCGGCCGGTCGAGCGCGCCCCCGAGGCGCCGCGCGTCACCTGGCCGAAAACGATCACTGGTCAGATCCTTGACGCGAACCGCAGCCCGCTCGAGGGGGCGTCCGTCGTCATCGGCGGCGTCGAGCACCTGACGAACGCCGAGGGGCGGTTCACGATCGAGGGCCATCCGCCCGACGTGACCATCCTGGTCAAGCGGCCGGGGTTCGCGCGGATGAAGCTGTCGCCGACCCGCGACGCGATCGAGCTCGTCATGCAGCCGCAGCTCGTGAAGGCGGCATACCTCACGTACTTCGGCATCGGCGACAAGGGCATCCGGGGCCGCGTCCTCGACCTGGCCGCGCGGACCGAGCTGAACGCGGTCGTGATCGACGTGAAGGGCGATCGCGGCTGGATCGTCTACCGTACCGAGGTCCCGCAGGCGCTGGCGGTCGGCGCCCAGGGCCCCGCCACCCTCAAGGACTTCGACGGCCTCATGGCCGATCTGAAGTCGCGCGGCATCTACACGATCGGGCGCATCGTGACCTTCAAGGACAACGTCCTGGCGAACGGCCGGCCCGATCTCGCGATCATCGACACGCGCACCGGCCGGCCCTGGATCGACAACGAGAAGCTCGCGTGGGTCGACCCGTTCCGCGAGGAGGTCTGGCGCTACAACGTCGCGATCGCGCGCGAGGCGGCCAGCAAGGGATTCGACGAGATCCAGTTCGACTACGTCCGCTTCCCCACCGACGGCAAGCTGGGCGCCGCGAAGTATTCGGCGCCGAACAACAAGACCACGCGGCTGCCCGCCATCGCCGGCTTCCTCGGCAAGGCCCGCCGCGAGCTGGGTCCGCTGGGGGTGTTCGTCGCCGCCGACGTCTTCGGCTACACGGCGTTCAACGAGAACGACACCGACATCGGCCAGCGCATCGAGGAGCTCGCGCCGCACCTCGACTATCTCTGCCCGATGGTCTATCCCTCCGGCTATCACGTGGGGATCCCGGGGTTCCGCAACCCCGTCCAGAACCCCTACGAGGTGGTCCGCGAGAGCGTGCGGCTGATTCAGCACCGCGCCTCCCAGCACCGCGTGCGCGTGCGGCCGTGGCTGCAGGACTTCAAGGACTACGCGTTCGACCGGCGGATCTTCGGCGTGACCGAGGTCCGCGCGCAGATCAAGGGAGCCGACGACGCCGGGGCGGTCGGCTGGATGCTGTGGAACCCCCGGAACGACTACACCGCCAGCGCGCTAAGGCAGAAAGAGGCCTCCGGGACCAAGTGAAACTTTTGTTAGTACTCTCATTGATTCTGACGGCAGCACTGTTGCTCATTTCGTATACAGGCGCGGCGGACCTCAGCCCCAACGAGCTCGGCCGCGTGATGATCCTCGAGTACCACAAGATCGACTACCCCGAGGAGCGCTGGACGCGAACTCCCGAGAACTTCCGGCGCGACCTTGAGACGCTCTACGCGAAGGGGTACCGGCTGATCAATCTGGGTGACCTGCTCGATCGGCGCATCCAGATCCCGGCCGGGACGACGCCGGTCGTCCTCACGTTCGACGACTCCTCACCGGGTCAGTTCCGCTACGTCGAGGCGAACGGCAGCGTCCAGATCGATCCGAAGTCCGCCATCGGTGTCCTCGAGGCGTTCATCGCCGAGAAGCCCGACTTCGGCCGGGGCGGGACGTTCTACGTCCTGCCGGGCGCCTCCAAGCCGAACCGGCTCTTCAATCAGCCCGAGTACGAGGGGCGAAAGCTCCAGTACCTGGTGAGCCACGGCTTCGAGATCGGCAATCACACGCTCTGGCACGCGAACCTCGCCAAGTACCCGGAGGCCACGGTGCGCGCTCAGGTGGCCGAGGCCCAGGTGTGGATCCAGCGCCATGTCCCCGATTACAAGACGCGCAGCATCGCGCTGCCGCACGGGGTCTACCCGGCGGACGTGAGCTGGGTGCTGCACGGCTCGGCGAAGGGCACGACCTACAACCATGACGCCGTGCTGATGGTCGCCGGCGGCCCCGCGCCGTCGCCGTTCTCGCGCACGTTCGATCCGGTGCGCCTGCCGCGCATCCAGGCGGTCGAGCGCGACCTCGCGTACTGGCTCAACTACTTCGACAAGAACCCCAACGAGCGCTTCGTGAGCGACGGCGACGCCAACTCCGTGACGGTCCCGGCCTCCAGCCGCGACCGCCTCCGCGCCGAGCTCCGCCCCCTCCGAGTCGTCGAACGCTAAGCAACGTCCGCCGCGCCCGCCGCGAGTCGTCGCCCCAGACGGGGCTACGCTCGCGCGCGCGTGGAAGCCGCCGCGCACGCGCTTTTCTCCGAAGCGTCAAAGACTCAGCGGCACGCGAGGAGCGGGCTGCGGCGGGTGGGGCGTGGCCGGGTCGGTGAGGGGTCGAAAGGACCCGTTCCCGAAAAGCGGCGGCGGGAGTCTCGCGCCCGGATGGAGCCCAGCCGAGAAGGAGCAGCGAACGCGCGCCGCGTGGTCCGTCGACCCCTCACCGACCCGGCCGCGCCCCACCCGCCGCAGCCCGTAGCCGCGCGAGGCGAAGTGAAGCCTAGCGATACATGAGATACGACGCGCGGCGCTTCAAGAAGCTGGCGCGGTCCATTTCCGCCCAGGCGACGACGCGGTCCAGAACTTCTCCCCTGAGAAAAGCCCACATCGTGGACCGGTTCACCAGGAGGTTCTGGATGTTCTCGGGTCTGAACTGGTCGCGATGACGCTCGCGTAGGGCTCTCGCCAGCGCAAACGCCGCCGTCACCGGGCGGATCGCCTCCCGGTCGGTCACCACCAGGCGAACGCCCGCGCAGAGCACGCTGGCGTACACGTCGCTCGTCGGCGTGAACCAGATGGGCTCGAAGGTCACGCCGCGGAGTCCTTGCCGGTTGAGCACCTCGGCCAGCCCTCGAGGCTCGATCCACGGCGCCCCTACCACCTCGAAGGGCATGTCCGTGCCGCGGCCCACGGAGAGGTTCGTCGCCTCGAGAAGCCCGACGCCCGAGTAGAGAAGCGCCTGGGTGACCGAGCGGATGTTCGGCGACGGATTGACCCAGGGAAGGCCGGTCTCGTCGTACCAGCGCTCGCGCTGCCAGCCGACCAGCGGGACGACCGTGAGCGAGACGGGAATCTTCCGCTCGGCGGCGGCCAGCCGGCCGAACTCGCCGATCGTGAGCCCGGTTCGCACGGGGATGGTGTGCGGGCTGGTGAACGAATACAGATCGGGATCCATCAGCGGCCCCTCGACCACGCGCCCCGTGATCGGATTGGGCCGGTCGAGCACGAGCACGGGGATCCGCTGCCTGGCCGCTTCCTCCATCACGTAGATCAGCGTGGTGAGGTACGTGTAGTAGCGGGCGCCGACGTCCTGGACGTCGAAGACCACCAGCGTGACGTCCTTGAGCATCGCCGGCGACGGGCGCCGGGTGGCGCCGTAGAGGCTCCAGATCGGTCGGCCGGTCGCGGCGTCGAACCCGTTGGGAACGTCGGTGTTGGCCTGGCCCGTGATGCCGTGCTCGGGGGAGAAGATGGCCTGCAGCTTGACCCCCGGCGCATTGGCGATGAGATCGATCGCGCGCCGACCGCGCGAGTCGATTCCGGTCTGGTTGGTGATGAGACCGACCGAATGTCCCGCGAGCATCGAGAATCGCTGGTCGACGAGCACGTCGAGCCCCGTGAGGACACGGTCGGGCAACACGATCGTCTCGGGCAGGCGGCTGTCGGTGACCGGTCCGTCCGCGGCCGGACCACTGGTGGGGCCGGGATCGGCAATGACCGGCGGCTGGAAGAGCTGGGCGCCGGCGGCGGCCGCGAGGCGCGCTCTGAGATCGCGGATCTTCGCGGCGCCGCCGCCGTTGGGATGCACGCGGTTGGACAGAATGATCTGGTAGCTTTTCGTCGGCGGGTCGATCCACACCGAGGTTCCGGTGAAGCCGGTATGGCCGACCGAGCCCTCGGGAAAGAACGGCGCGATCGGGCGCGAGTACGACGAGGCGGCGTCCCAGCCGAGCGTGCGCGTCCCGCGGCTGTCGGGCGCCAGCTCCCACATGGCGCGAACCGTTGCGGCCTCGAGAATGCGCTGCCCCTCGAGCGTGCCACCGTTCAAGAGCATCCGGCAGATCCGCGCGAGGTCGGCGGCGGTCGAGAAGATCCCGGCATGACCGGCGACGCCGCCGAGCAGGCGCGCCCGCGGGTCGTGCGCCTCCCCGCGCAGCAGATGACCGTTCGCGAACTCGGTGGGCGCGACGCGGGCCATCGTGCTGGCCCGCGGCTGAAAGGTCGTGTCCGTGAGGCCGAGCGGGCGGAACAGCACGCGGCTCAGGTAGCGATCGAGCGGCGCGCCATCGACCCGGCGGACGACCTCACCGAGGAGGATGAACCCGGTATCGCTGTACTGGAAACCGGAGCCCGGGGGATACTCGAGCGGCAGCCTGGCGATCTCGCGCACCGCCGTCGGGAAGCCCGAGGCCACCGTGGAGTTCGGCGGGTACGCCACGAGCCCGGCGGTATGGGTGAGGAGCCTCCGGATCGTGATCTCGTCGAACTGCTTGGCCCGGAACTCTCTCAGATACCGCCCGAGCGGAGCGTCGAGCGAGATCGCGCCGTGCTCGACGAGCGACATGACGGCGATGGTCGTGCCCACGGGCTTCGTGAGGGAGGCGATGTCGAAGATGGTGTCGAGGGTCATCGGGACCTGGTTCGGGACCAGGCGGCGCGAGCCATAGGCGCGCTGGAGCAGAATGTCGTCGCCGCGGCCGACGAGGACCACCACACCGGGGATCTCGCCGCTGGCGACCGCCTCGTTCGCGGCCTCGTCGATTCCGGAAAAATCGAGCGCTCCGGAAACGTCGCTTGGAGGAGCCAGGGCCGACGCGGGAAGCGCGAGCAGGGCGAGCAGGGTGATCCCGACGACGCGCGCAGCGAGCACGTTAGAATCTTAGCATTGCGAGCGCGAGATTCATGACGCCAGACTCATTTTTCGGCACCTCGCTGCGCCGCGACCCGAATCAGCCGGCCGCGCTGAGTGATCGCATCGACGCCCAGCTCCGCGAGCGCCTCGAAGAGGCGGTCGATTTCGTCTGCCTCGGCGCCCTCGTCGAGCGACGCCGCGCCCTCGGCTTGCCGACGCCGCGCGCCGACAGCGCGAGTGACCGGGCCGAGTTCACGCAGGGCGTGCACGCGTTCCTCGCCGAGCTGCAGGCGGCGATTGCGCCCGGCCTCGACGAAGGACAGCGGCGCAAGGTGGCCGCGGCCGAGCAGGCGCCCGGCGACGAGATGCACCGGCTGCTCGGGGTGCACGTCGTGCTAGCCCGGGAGCTGCCGGACTACTGGCAGCGATTCGAGACGGCCCGCACGACCTATACCGCCGCGCGCGTTACCTCAGGCCGCGAGCGCGGCGGCCTGCTCGGCCGGCTCTTCGGCCGCGACTGAGCGCCAGGCCCCCAGCGCCCACAGATTCTCCAGATCTTCCAGCGCCCGGCGCCACCGGCCGTAGCCATCGAGCACGGACTCGCGCGCGGCCGCCAGCTTGGCGTCGGCGTCGTCCAGCCTCCCCTTCAGCCCGGGATGGGCCGCGCGGATACCGTCGAAGCCGCCCTCGGGCAGAGACGCCGCGAGGCGATCGAGAAGCCCCGTCAGATCCTGAATCAAGACACGCTCTACCGGGTTCATCGGAGCCACCTCCATACGGACCTTTGATACTAAACAGGTGTTGACCTCATGTCAAGGCTGCCCAGAATGCGCCCCGTTCCTTGTCTTACGACGCTGGCAAGCGCACTATCGTCGCCACGAGGATGAGCCGTGACTGACCTCTGGCGGCTCGACGCGACCGCCCAGGCCGAGCTGGTGCGCGAGAAGTCCCTGAGGCCCATCGAGCTGGTCGAGGCGGCGATCGCGCGCATCGAGCGCCTGAATCCGAAGCTCAACGCGGTCGTGACCCCGATGTACGACCGGGCGCGCGCGGAGGCCGCGGTGGTGGGCTCCGACGGCCCCTTCGCCGGCGTGCCCTTCCTGATGAAGGATCTCCTCGCCGAGTACGCCGGGGTGAGATTCACCGAGGGCTCTGCATTCGTCGATGGCCGGTACACCCCCGAGTCGGACAGCGAGCTGACGCGGCGCCTGAAACAGGCCGGACTGATCGTCATCGGCAAGACCAACACCCCCGAGTTCGGCATTCTTCCGACGACCGAGCCCAAGCTCTTCGGAGCGACCCGCAACCCGTGGAGCCTCGGCCTGACGCCCGGCGGCTCGAGCGGAGGGTCGGCTGCTGCCGTCGCCGCCGGTCTCGTCGCCATGGCACACGCTAATGACGGGGGAGGCTCGATCCGTATTCCCGCGTCGTGTTGCGGCCTCTTCGGCCTCAAGCCCACGCGGGGCCGCAATCCGCTCGGCCCGCACCACGGCGACCTGCTCAGCGGGCTGGTCGTCGAGCACGCGGTGACCCGCTCGGTCCGGGACAGCGCCGCCCTGCTCGACGCCACCACCGGCCCGGACCTCGGCGATCCGTACGTCGCGCCGCCGCCCGCGCGCCCATTTCTGGAAGAGGTGAGCCGGCCGCCCGGATTCCTGCGCGTGGCGTTCACCACCAGCAGCGCGACTGGCGCGCCGGTGCACCCCGACTGCGTGCGCGCGGTCCAGGAAGCCGCGAAGCTCTGCGACGACCTGGGTCACGAGGTGAGCGAGGCGACGCCCGCGCTGGAGGGCGACGCGATCAGCCAGGCGTTCATCTCCGTGTGGTCGGCGGGCACCGCGTGGTCGATCGACGACTGGGCGCGGCGCACCGGACAGACGCCGAGTGCTGAGCGCTTCGAGCCGCTCACCTGGGGCCTCTACGAGATGGGCACCCGCCGGAGTGCCTCGGACTACCTGCTGGCGATCCAGGACCTACAGCGCATCGCCCGTCAGATCGCGCAGTTCTTCGTCCAGTACGACGTCTGGCTCTCACCGACGCTCGCCGAGCCGCCCCCGGCGCTCGGAAGCTTCGACGGGGAGCCCGACAACCCGATGCACGGGATCTTCCGCTCGGCGCTCTTCGTCCCGTTCACCCCGATCTTCAACGCGACCGGCCAGCCCGCCATGTCGGTGCCGCTTTTCTGGAACGGCGACAACGTGCCGATCGGCGTCCAGTTCGCGGCGCGGTTCGGCGACGAGGCGACGCTGTTCCGGCTCGCCGCGCAGCTCGAGCAGGCGCGCCCCTGGGCCGGCCGATGGCCCTCGCTCTAAAGACGCCGGCCCGCTGCGCTCGATGACTCCCCGCGCTCGATGACTCCCGAGGAAAGGATCCGATGACTGCCCTGGCTGACCTCGACACACCCGTCGTCACCGTCGACCTCGACATCATGCGAGAGAACATTCGCCGCGTGCAGGCCCACCTCGCGCGGCACGGAATCGGCAACCGGCCCCACATCAAGACGCACAAGATTCCCGAGATCGGGAAGATGCAGATCGCGGCGGGCGCGACCGGCATCACGTGCCAGAAGCTCGGCGAGGTGGAGGTCTTCGTGGACGCCGGTGTCACCGACGACATCCTGCTCACGTTCAACATCCTGGGCGAGCCAAAGACGGATCGCCTCATGACCCTGGTCAAGCGCGTCCGGCGCCTGGCGGTCGTCCTCGACAACGACGTGGTCGCGCAGGCGCTCTCCGACGCGGCCGCCCGGCACGGCGTCGATCTGCACTTCCTCGTCGAGTGCGACACGGGGTTCGGCCGCACCGGCGTCCAGACCCCCGACGAGGCGTTCGCGCTGGCGCGGCGAGCGATGCAGCTGCCCCGGATGCGCTTCGACGGTCTGATGACGTTTCCCAACCGCGATCCGAACACGCGCGACTTCTTCGACGCGGCGCTTTCGCTGTTCAAGCAGGCCGGTATTCCCGTGCCGGTGGTGTCCGGCGGCGGCACGCCCGCCCTCTTCACGGCGCAGAATTTCCCGATGCTGACGGAGCACCGGGCCGGCACCTGCGTCTACAACGACGCCATGGTGGTCTCCACGGGCACCGCCGGCTGGGAGAATTGCGCCATGCGCGTGCGCGCGACGGTAGTGAGCCGGCCGACCGCCGCGCGCGCGATCCTGGACGCGGGCTCCAAGGTGCTCACCTCCGATCTCTACTTCATGAAGGGCTACGGGCACGTGATGGAGTATCCGGAGGCGGCCATCACCGCCCTCTCCGAGGAGCACGGCACGGTCGACCTCTCCGCCTGCGCCGAGCGCCCGAAGGTCGGCGACGTCGTCCACGTCGTGCCCAATCACTGCTGCGTCGTCACGAACATGGTGGACGAGGTCTACGGGGTACGGAACGGTGCGGTCGAGGTCGTGTGGCCGGTCGCGGCGCGCGGCAAGATACGCTAGGCACTCTCGGGAGGAACGCGATGCCAGAGAAGACGGCGGACAAGGATCGGGAGCAGCGAGCGGAGACGCTCATCACGCGGATGAAGCAGGCGCGCGGCTACATCTACCCGGAATGGGAGTTCGCGGCGCGACAGGACCCGGAGTTCGTGGAGGCCTACAACCGGATCTACGAGCTCGGGCTCGGCGAGGGCCGGCACGTCTCGGCCAAGGTGCGGGAGTTCGTCGCCATCGCGCTCCTCGCCTTCCGCGGCTCCGAGAAGCCCGCGCTGATCGCGCACATGCGGCGGGCGATCCGCCTGGGGGCGACGCGCGAGGAGCTGTTCGAGGTGCTCGAGAGCTGCGTGGTGCCCGGCGGCGCGCCCACGTTCCACCGCGGGCTGAACGCGCTCCTGGACATCGTCGGAACGTAATCAGCGGAGACGCGATCGCTTCCACCGTGCGCGCGGCCGTGCTCACGAAGCCCAGGACGCTCGAGGGAAGGCGAAGACGTCGACATGAATATTCGAACGAGCTATCACACGCCGCAGGGGTTCCTGGCACTACAAGGTCGTTTGTCGGAGACCTTGAAGACTCTGGCAACCGAAAAAGGAGTGCGGCTGATTGATGTCATCTGGATGGATGGCGCGATGTTGCTGCCTACACTGAACGGGCCGGTGTCGCTGACCCTGGTGCAGTCTAGCGGCGAGCAAGAGCGAATCGTGCTGGACGGCGCGGAAGTGAAGGCGTGGCTCGAGGGTTCTCCCTGGCCTAACGTGGACCGGAAGCTGGCTCAGGCGCTCAACACGCTGGCGTCTCGAAAGCCAAGATGACGCCGGAGACGCGGTCAGCTCATGTGTGAGCTGAGCAGGATGGTGAAGCGGAGCGCTACGACAGCGCGTACGCGCTGAGCAGAAGCACCGCGCCCGCGACGATCAGCGCCGCGGGGAAGCCGCCGCCCGCGACGACGACGTAGCTCACGACGATCGGGCCGGCGATCTGCCCGACCGCGAAGGCCGAGGTCAGCGCCGCCATCAGGCCCGTCGCCTGCGCGCCGGCCACGCTGCGCGCCTCCTGCATGCCGACCATCGTGATGACCATGAACGTGCCGCCGACGAGAAGTCCGGCGAGCATGACGGCCACGATGCTCGACCAGACGACCGGAAGGGCGACGCCCAGCGCCATCACGAGATGGCTCAGGATCCACAGGCGGCGATTGCTCATGAGGCTTCGCAGGGCCGCGACGGCCAGCGTGGACCCCATCGCCGCCGCGCCGAAGACCGGCCACGACCAGCCGAACACCGCCGGATCGCGAATCACCTGCCGGGCCATGACCGGCAGGAACGTCGCCGGGATGATGTAGCCGAAGCCGAACGCCCCGTAGCACAGCACGAGCCGCAGCGACTCTCGATCCCAGGCGACCGCGCGCGTCTCGGCGCCCTCGGGGCTCGCCGGCGCGGAGGCGTCGCGTCGAAACGCGGGCCAGATTCCGACGGCCAGCGCGAGCGAGATCGCTCCGAGCACCGTCCACGCGCGGGAGGAGCCAGCGCCCGCGTGCATGAGGGCGAGACAGAGCCCGCCGGCGAGCACGATGCCCGCGCCGACGCCCGCGAACACCGTGTTGGTCAGGCCGAGCCGTCCCAGCGCGGCGAGCCGCTCGAGGCACCACGCCGACACGTTGATCAGAACCAAGGCGCTCGCCACCCCGGCGATCGCGCGCAGCACGAGCCACCAGACGAGGCCCCCATCGAGACCCATGGCGAGCGTGGCGAGGCCGATGGCGATGAGCCCCGCGCGGATCGCGCTGGACGCGCGCATGCGCAGCCCCATCACGGACAGAGCGCCCAGCAGGTAGCCGACGTAGTTCGCGGACGCGAGCCACCCCCCCATCGCGATCGAGAGGCCGGCGTCCTCCTGCATCATCGGCAGGATCGGCGTGAAGGCGAAGCGCCCGATGCCCATGCCCACCGCGAGGGCGAGCAGGCCCGCGACGGCGACCGCGCCGGCCCCGCCCGACCAGATCGGCGACATCAGGAGCGGTGGCCGTCGGCCGGCGGGGCGAACAGATCGGAGGGCCAGAGCCGGCGCGTCTCCGAGTCGGCGCGGAGAAAGCTGAAGCCGGCCGCGTTCGCGTAGAACGCGTCGACCTCGGTGTCGCCGATATGGTAGTAGGCGGTCGCCGCGAATTGCGTCCTGACGTCCTCCAGGTGGTGCTTGAGCACCGTGAAGTCGACGGCGATCCTCAGCCGCTCCCACAGATCGCGCTGAAAGCCGATCGGCCGGTCCGAGCAGCTCCCGACGATGTAGCCCCGGCGCTTGGCTTCACGCACCAGCGCGACGGGCACGATACCGGGCGGCTCGCCGACCTCGAGCGTTCCGTCGATGTCGAAGCTGACCAGCGTCACGCGGCTCACGGGGCGGCGGCGACCATGCCCATCGAGATCACATGTAGCCTGCCCTCGCATTCCGGGTCAAGCGCCGCGCGTCGCGGCGGGCCAATCGGCGCGCCTCTTTCGTCCCATTGGCCGTTTACCCGGGCGCGCACGAAACCTAGACTGGTCGCGCATGAGCCTGCACCCGGCGGCACCTCGCAGCGCAGCGAGCCGTGGCCGGCTCATGGCCGCGCTCTTCGCGGCGCAGGTCTGCGGCAGCACGGGGCATTCGATCGGCATGGCGGTCGGCAGCATCATGGCCGCCGGCGTCATGGGCACCAACACGTGGTCGGGCGTGCCGATCGCCACCGGCGCGCTCGGCACGGCGCTGGCCAGCTGGCCGCTGGCGCGCTTCATGGATCGCGCGGGACGCCGGCCCGGCCTGGTGCTCGGGTACGGGCTCGCGGTTCTCGGCACGCTCCTCGGCATGGCCGGCGTGACGATCGGCAGCTTCCTGCTGCTGCTCGTCGGGATGGCGCTCTTCGGGGTCTCGCAGACCGCAAACTTGCTGAGCCGCTACGCCGCGGCCGACGTGAGCCCGGGCGCACAGCGGGGCCGGGCCATGGGGCTCATCGTGTGGGGCTCGAGCGCCGGATCGATGCTGGGGCCGAATCTGATGGAGCCGGCGCTCCGCGTCGGCAATCTTCTCGGCGTCGCGCCGGCGGCCAGCGCCTTCCTCATCAGCCTCGGCGGCTACGCGCTGGCCGCGATCGTGATCGAGATCCTGCTCCGGCCCGATCCGCTCGCGATTGCCCGCGAGACTCACGCGATCGCGGCGGCCAGCCGTCCGCACGAGCCGGCCCGTTCGCTCGGGGCCATCCTCGGCGACGTCAGGGTGCAGCTGGCGCTGGCCACCCTCACGATCAGTCAGTTCGTGATGATCAGCACCACGTCGACGTCGCCGGTCTATCTGCACGATCAGGGCTACGGCGTGCAGACCATCGGCCTCGCGGTGTCCCTGCACCTCGGCGGCATGTACGTGGCTTCACCGCTGTCCGGCTGGCTCTGCGATCGCGTCGGGCGCCCGCCGATGATCGGCGTCGGCGCGATGGTGCTGGTCGGCGCGGTGATGCTGGCGGGGCTCGCGCCGGGCAGCGGTCACGTCCTGGTCATCCTGGCGCTGGCGATCAACGGCATCGGCTGGAACTTCGCCTTCGTCGCCGGCAGCGCGCTCCTGACCGACGCCTTGACGCCCGCCGAGCGCGCGTCGACGCAAGGGCTCGCCGATCTGGCGATGGGTCTCATGGGCGCCCTGGGATCCGCCGCCGGCGGCATGATCCTGGGCGTGTGGGGCTTCGCCGTCCTCAACGCGATCGGTGC